>Ga0075356_1000005_pt1 | contig 54087 bp, 53 predicted proteins | sample WestPond_Cattail_FD_120073 | JGI IMG/M metagenome (GOLD analysis project Ga0075356, IMG submission 120073) | Natural and restored wetland microbial communities from the San Francisco Bay, California, USA, that impact long-term carbon... | ecosystem: Environmental > Terrestrial > Soil > Wetlands ... | reverse complement strand
CCGCGGCAGTGCCGCCATCTCGCCGGTCGGCGCCACCGTGATCGACGGCGCCGGCGCCACGCTGATGCCGGGCCTGTGCGAGGCCCACACGCACTTCTCGTGGAACGACGCCGCCACGCTGGCGGCGATCCAGACCATGCCGCTGGAGGAGCACGTGCTGTGGTGCGCCAAGGTGGCGAAGAAGTACCTCGAAGCGGGCTTCACCTCGTGCGTCGGCGCGGCCTGCGCCAAGCCGCGGCTGGACGTGGTGACGCGCAACGCCATCAATGCCGGCCAGATCCCCGGGCCGCGCTACCTCGCGGCCAGCCAGGAGATCACCGTGCCCGGCGGCCTCGGTGACGAGACGCTGCCGCACCTGCCCTTCCCGGAGTTCAGCTTCGGCGTCAACGTCAACGGGGCGGAGGACATGCGCAAGGTCGTGCGCATGTTCCTCAAGTACGGCGTCGACTCGATCAAGCTCAACCTCTCGGGCGACAACTTCACGCCGCAGTCGCCGGCCGACACCACCTGGATGACCGACGCCGAGGTGGCCGCCGCCGCCGAAGAGGTGCGCCTGCGCGGCAAGCGCATCATCGTGCACGCGCGTTCGTGCGCCAGCGTCAAGCAGGCGCTGCGCCACGGCATCCACCTCATCTACCACGCGAGCTTCTCCGACACCGAGTCGCTCGACATGCTCGAGGCCGTGAAGGACAAGGTCTTCGTCGCACCGGGCATCGCCATCCTCTACGCGATGCTCAACGAGGCCGAGGCCTGGGGCATCAGCAAGGCCCAGGCGATCTCGATGGGCTACCAGATCGAGTGGGACGCGGCGCTCGAGTCGCTGTCGAAGATGCACAAGCGCGGCATCCGCGTGCTGCCCGGCGGCGACTACGGCTTCGCCTTCACGCCGCACTGCCAGAACGCGCGCGACCTGGAGTTCTTCGTCAAGTACCTCGGCTTCACGCCGATGGAGGCGATCCGCTGCGCCACGCTGTATGGCGGCCAGATCATGATGCGCGAGCGCGAGCTCGGCGCGGTGAAGGACGGCTTCCTCGCCGACCTGCTGCTGGTCGACGGCGATCCGCTGGCCAACCTGGCCATCCTGCGCGACCCGAAGCGCATCCTCGCGGTGATGAAGGACGGTGTCTTCGCCAAGCAGCCCGATATCGCGGCGCAGCGCGCATGGGGGCGGGCCGCGTGAGCCTGCGCCCCACTACACGCATGCAGTGGGCGGCCTGGCTGCTGCTGGGTGGCCCGATCCTCGTCTTCGCGATCTGGGCCCTCGTCGACAACGACAGGCTGTTCTTGACGAGCGTGCTCAACTCGCTGGCGCTGGCCTCGCTGTACTTCCTGGTCGCCAGCGGCTTCACGCTGGTGTTTGGGCTGATGCGCAACGTCAACCTGGCGCATGGCTCGTTGTATCTCGTGGGTGCCTATGTCGGCTGGGTGGTCGGCGAGCGCACCGGCTCGTGGCTGCTGGCGGTCGCGGCCGGGTTTGCAACCGGGGCGCTGATCGGGCTGCTGATGCAGGTGGTCGTCTTTCGTCACATGCAGGGGCGCGACCTGCAGCAGACGCTGGTCACGATCGGCTTGTCGATCGTGATGGCAGACCTGTTGTTGTGGGCCTTCGGTGGCGAGATCTACACCTTCGAGCCGCCTGCCTGGATGTACGGCTCCACCGAGCTGCCGCTGGTGGAGAAGTTCCCGACCTACCGCATCGCGGTATTCCTGATGGCCGTCGTGATCGGTCTGGCGCTGTGGTGGTTTCTCGCGCGTACCCGTGTGGGCATGATGATCCGCGCCGGTGTCGACGATCGCGGCATGCTCGCCGCCTCTGGCGTGAACGTGCAGCGCCTGTTCGCCACCACCTTCGCCATCGGCGCCGGCCTGGCCGGGCTGGCCGGCGTGGTGGGCGGCAGCGCGCTGTCCATCTCGCCGGGCGAAGACACGCGTTATCTGCTGGCCTCGCTGGTGGTGGTGATCGTCGGCGGCATGGGCAGCGTCGGAGGCGCGGCGATCGGCGCTCTGCTGATCGGCACGGCCGAGCAGTTCGGACTGGCCTATGCGCCGACCTACAGCGTGGTGTTCACCTTCGTGATCATGGTGCTCGTGCTTGCGTTCCGGCCGCGCGGCATCCTGGGCAAGGCAGCGTGATGGAGATGCGCGCATGAGTGCAGCCTACTGGCGACGCGCGATGAACGGCCGTCCGCCCGGCGCGGCGTCCGGCCGGTCGCCGGCGGCCTCGGCCGCGGCGCCCACGCCAGTCGTCGTCGCAGCGCCGGACGATCCCTACGCGCACAGCGCCGCGCCGCGCTGGCTCAAGGCGCTGTGGGTGCGCCTGTCGGCACGCCACGTGTTCGTCGCGCTCGGCGTCCTGCTGTATCCGGTGGTCGCGACGCCGTTCTTCACCTTCCAGATCGGCGCCCAGGCGCTGGCGCTCGGGCTGATTGCACTGTCGCTCACCTTCCTCGGTGGCTACGGCGGCATGGTGTCGCTGGCCCAGATGACGGTGGCGGGCGTGGCCGGCTACATGGTGGCGATCTTCGGAACCAGCAGCGTGGCCACCATCAGCCTCGGCTGGCCCTGGTGGTTGGCGGTCGCGATGGCGCTGGCCGTCGCCACGGTGTTCGCCGTTCTGGTGGGCTGGCTGTCGGTGCGTACCGAGGGCATCTACACCATCATGATCACGCTGGCGATCGGCGTCGCGCTGTTCTATCTGGCGCAGCAGAACTACACGCTGTTCAACGGCTTCCAGGGCTTCAGCAAGCTGCTCGCACCGACCGTCGCCGGCATCGACTTCCGCGAGCCCACGCCGTTCTACTACCTGGCGCTCGCCTGCGCTTTGGTCGGCTACTTCTGGGTCAAGCTGCTGGTGCGCGCGCCCTTCGGCGTGGCGCTGCAGGGCATTCGCGACAACCCGCGGCGCATGCACGCGCTGGGCTACCACGTCACCGCGCATCGCGTGGCGGCCTACGGCGTCGCAGGTCTCCTGGCGGCCGCAGGCGGCGTGCTGATGGTCTGGTACAACGCGCGCATTTCGCCGGGCACGATGAACATCGGCGCGATGATCAACATCCTGGTCATCGCCGTGCTCGGTGGCATGCGCCATCCGATCGGTGCGTTCGTCGGCGCGATCGTGTTCGTGCTGCTGCAGAACTTCGCAATCGATCTGGTCGACCGCGAACGCTTCAACCTCGTGATCGGTGGCGTGTTTCTCGTCATCGTGCTGTTTTCCCCCGACGGTCTGCTCGGCTGGTGGGCGCAGCTTCGCGCGCGCTTCGGTCCGGGCAGCCCCACTTCCAACCAAAGGAGACAACCGTGAACGTGAGCAAGAGGAGAACTTGGGTCCGCTCGATGATGGGAGCGGCGGCGGCCGCAGCCTGCCTTGCGCCCGTATGGGCGCAGGAGACGCTGAAGGTCGGCGTGCTGGCCACTCTGGAGGGGCCGTTCGCGGTGCCCGGCCAGGACAGCATGCGCGGTGCGGATCTCGCACTGAAGCACAAGAACGGCATGGCCGGCGGCAAGAAGATCGAGTTCGTCAAGGTCTCGTCCGACGCCACGCCCGACAAGGCGGTCGCCGCCACCCGCAAGGCGGTCGAGCAGGACAAGGTGCAGATCATGATCGGCCCGTTGTCCGGCGACGAGGGCATCGCGGTCAAGAACTACGCCAAGAGCCAGCCCGGCATCACCTTCATCAACGGCAGCTCCGGCGCGCAGGCCACCACGCTGTCCGACCCCGCGCCGAACTTCTACCGCTTCAACACCGAAGGTGCGCAGTGGATGGTGGGGCTGGGCGAACACGCGCTGGCCAAGGGCTACAAGAAGACCTTCCTGATCGCCGAGGACTACGGCTTCCCATACTCCCAGGTGCAGGGCTTCATGGCCAGCTACTGCGCCAAGGGCGGCAAGGTGGTCGACAAGGCCTGGGTTCCGCTGGGAACCAAGGACTACGCCTCGGTGATCGCCAAGATCCCCAAGGACATCGATGCGCTGGTGGTCGTGCTCGGTGGCTCCGACGCAGTGAACTTCCTGACGCAGTACGAGCAGGCCGGCGGCAACAAGCCGATGGTGGGTGGCTCCATCACGGTGGACCAGACCGTGCTCAACTACAAGGGCAAGCGGCGCGAATCGCTGCTCGGCACCGCCAGTGCCGGCCCGATGGCTGACTCGATCGACACGGCGGAGTGGAAGAAATTCGTCGCCGACTACAAGGCCGCGTTCAAGGACGGCTTCCCGAGCCCGAGCCTGTTCGCCTATCTTTACTACATCAACACCAAGGCGGCGCTCGACGCGCTCGACGTGGTGAAGGGCGACCTTTCCGGCGGCCAGAAGGCCTACCGCGACGCGCTGCAGAAGACCAACTTCGTCGGCCCGGCCGGCACGGTGAAGATCGACGCCAACCGCAACGGCGTGGGTCCGACCTACATTACCGAGGTCGCCAAGGCTGCCGACGGCTCGTTCTACAACAAGGTCGTCAAGACGGTGCCCGACATCAGCCAGACGCTGGGCCTGTCGGAGGCCGACTTCAAGAAGATGGGCCTGGGCTCCCGCGACGTACCCGACTGCAGGAAATGAAGTCGGCGCCATGTGCTGATCGGCTGAGATGGCCTCGATCACCCAGCTGAGATCGGCCCGCGAGTCCTCGGGGGCTCGCGCCGCCACCGCCCGCAACGCTGCGCGCGGTGGCGGCGGCGCTCTGCTGTCGGGTGACGCGCTGATCCTCAGCGGCGTGTCGCGAGTCTTCGGCGCCTTGCGCGCCGTCGACGATGTATCGCTCAGCGTGGCGGCCGGGCAAAAGGTCGCGATCCTCGGTTCCAACGGCGCCGGCAAGACGACGCTGTTCAACACCATCACCGGCGATTTTCCGCCGACGACCGGGCGCATCGAGTTCTTCGGCGAGGACATCACCACGCTGCCTCCGCACGAGCGCATTCGCAAGGGCCTGCGGCGCACCTACCAGTCGTCGCTGCTGTTTCGCAACCTCAGCGTGCGCGACAACCTGTTTCTTGCCGTGCGCGGCGTGGCCAGCGGCCGCTTTGCCTTCTGGCCCGCGCGCAACGGACATCCCTCGACTCGCGCGACGGTCGACCTGCTCGATCGCGTGCGTCTGACGCACCTGGCCGACGAGCCGGTGTCGAACCTGTCGCACGGACAACAGCGCCAGCTCGAACTCGGCATGGCGCTGGCCGGTGCGCCGCGGCTGATCCTGTTCGACGAGCCGGCCGCCGGACTGTCGCCGGCCGAGCGGCGCGAGCTCGTTGCACTGCTTCGCTCGCTGCCGGCGCACATGAGCTTCGTGCTGATCGAGCACGACCTGGACATTGCACTTTCGGTCGTCGAGCGCGTGACCGTGATGCACAACGGCCGCGTGCTGAAGACCGGCACGCCCGGCGAGATCGAGAGCGATCCGCAGGTGCAGGCCATCTACATGGGGGGCCGCCAGCGATGAACTGGCGCGAGCCTCGCGAAACACCGGCCCGGCTGCGCGGCCCGCTGCTCGAGGTCAGCGGTCTGGACGTCTATTACGGCCACGCCCATGCGCTGCAGGGCGTCAGCTTCACGATCGAGCGGGGTGTGCTGGCCATCGTCGGTCGCAACGGCATGGGCAAGACCACCCTGTGCAACGCGATCACCGGCCTGCAGCGCGCGTCGGGCAGCGTCCGCTTCGCCGGCGAAGAGATTCTCGGCATGACACCCGACCGTATCACGCGTCGTGGCATCGCCTACGTGCCGCAGGGGCGGCGCGTCTGGCCATCGCTGACGGTGGACGAAACTCTGCGCCTGGTCGCGCGGCGCAAGCGCGAGACCGATCGCGTGTACGCGATGTTTCCTCGCCTGGCCGAGCGCAAGGGCCATGGCGGCGCCATGTTGTCGGGTGGCGAGCAGCAGATGCTCGCGATTGGCCGCGCCCTGTTGCTCGAGCCGCGGCTGCTGGTGATGGACGAACCTACCGAGGGCCTGGCCCCGGCGGTGGTCGAGCAGGTCGTGCAGGCGCTGCGCGACCTGGCCAGCGACGACAGCGAGATCAGTGTGCTGCTGATCGAGCAGAACCTCGGCGTCGCCATCGACGTGGCCGACCGCATTGGCGTGATGGTCAACGGCCGCATCGCGCAGGAGCTGCCGGCCGCCGAGCTGGCCGCCGACCGCGAGCTGCAGGAGCGGCTGCTCGGCGTGCGCTCGGGTGGTCATGCCGAGCCGGAGTCCGAGGTCGTGGCGCTGGCGCCGACGGTCGACGCGCCGGCGCCGGTGCAGGTGTTCACCGTGCGCCGCCAGCACGCCGAAGGAGCGCCCTCGCTCGACGATCTGGCGCCGCGCACCGTGCGCGGCTTCAACCGCTGGAACGCCGGTGCCGCCGGCGCGCCGGTGCCCGATATCGTGCGCGAGCCGGCGGCCACCGCCAGCGCGTCGCGGTCGGGCGCGACGCCGGCGTCGGCCAAGGTGGTGGAGTTCCCGGTCGCCGCCAGCAGCGGCCGCGCCGCCTACGTGGCCGGTACGTTCGACACCAAGTCACGCGAACTCTTCTACCTGCGTCAGTGCCTCGAGAAGCTCGGCCTGCGCGTGGTGACGGTGGACCTTGCCACCTCGGGCCGACCGTCGCCGGCGAGCGTGCACCCGCGCGAGGTGGCACGCCATCACCCCGATGGCGAAGCAGCCGTCTTCAGCGGCGACCGCGGCAGCGCCGTCAGCGCGATGGCGATCGCGTTCGAGCAATTCATGCGCACGCGGCGCGACGTCGGCGGGCTCATCAGCGCCGGCGGCTCGGGCGGCACCACGCTGGCCACCACCGGCATGCGCGCGCTGCCGATCGGCTGCCCCAAGGTGATGGTGTCCACCATGGCCAGCGGCGACACCCGGCCCTACGTGGGCCCGAGCGACATCTGCATGATGTATTCGGTGACCGACGTGCAGGGCATCAACCGCATCAGCGAGAAGGTGCTGGCGAATGCGGCGCACGCGCTGGCCGGCATGATCGCGCACCCGCCGGCCGAATCGACGATCACCAAGCCGGCCATTGGCTTGACGATGTTCGGCGTCACCACGCCGTGTGTGCAGGCGGTGACGAAGCGTCTGGCCGACGACCACGACTGCCTGGTCTTCCACGCCACCGGCGTCGGCGGCCAGAGCATGGAAAAGCTCGCCGACTCGGGCCTGCTCGCCGGCGTGATCGACGTGTCGACCACCGAGATCGCCGACGAGATCGGCGGCGGCGTGCTGTCGGCCGGCCCGACCCGGCTGGACGTGTTCGCGCGCCATGCAATGCCTTACGTGGGCTCTTGCGGCGCGCTCGACATGATCAACTTCGGCGCCTGGGACAGCGTGCCCGAGCGATTCAAGGGCCGGCGCCTGTATCGCCACAACCCCAACGTGACGCTGATGCGCACCACGGCAGACGAGTGCCGCGCGATCGGCACCTTCATCGCCACCAAGCTCAATGCCATGCAGGGGCCGGTGCGCTTCCTGATCCCCGAAGGCGGCGTGTCGGCGATCGACCGGCCCGGCCAGCCCTTCCACGACCCCGAGGCCGACCGCGTGCTGTTCACCACCATCGAGCAGCTGTTCCGCGCCGGCACGAACCGCAAGCTGCAACGCCTGCCGCTGCACATCAACGACGAGGCCTTCGCCGACGCGCTGGTGGCGGCTTGGCGCGAGCTGGTCGCTCTGAACCCCACCGCACAGATCCGCAGCCATGCCCCGCATCGCTAGAACCACGCTGCTCGAACGCTTCCGGGCCAAGATCGCCGCCGGCCGACCACTCATCGGCGGCGGCGCCGGCACCGGGCTGTCGGCCAAGTGCGAGGAGGCCGGCGGCATCGACCTCATCGTCATCTACAACTCGGGCCGCTACCGCATGGCCGGCCGTGGCTCGCTGGCCGGTCTGCTGGCCTACGGCAACGCCAACGAGATCGTCTGCGAGATGGCACACGAGGTGCTGCCAGTGGTGGCGCACACGCCGGTGCTGGCCGGCGTGAACGGCACCGACCCGTTCATGATCCCCGACCAGTTCCTGCGCCGGCTGATCGACCTCGGCTTCTCGGGCATCCAGAACTTTCCCACCGTGGGGCTGATCGACGGCACCTTCCGCGCCAACCTCGAAGAGACCGGCATGGGCTACGGTGTCGAGGTCGAGGTGGTCGCGCGTGCACGCTCGCTCGACCTGCTGACCACGCCCTACGTGTTCAGCGAAGCCGACGCCAAGGCGATGGCGGGCGCGGGCGCCGACATCGTGGTTTGCCACATGGGCCTCACGACGGGCGGCTCCATCGGCGCCGAGACGGCGCTCAAGCTCACCGACTGCGTGGCACCGATCAATGCCTGGGCGGCGGCGGCCAAGGCGGTCAAGCCCGACGTCATCGTGCTGTGCCACGGCGGGCCGATCGCCACGCCGGAGGATGCCGCATTCATCCTCCAGTCGTGCCCTGCCTGCCACGGCTTCTACGGCGCGAGCTCGATGGAGCGGCTGCCCACCGAGGTGGCGCTGACCGAGACGACGCGACGATTCACCCAGATCACGCGATGAAGACCCACCCCCGAAGCGCCTTCGGCGCCTCCCCCTCGAGGGGGCGCCGCCAGCGGCCCGGCGCAGCCGGTTCCGCGGCGGCCGCTTGGCTGCGCCGTGCCAATGCATACGCTCGCGTCGCTTCGAGCTACGTTCTTGAGGAGATCACACCATGACAGGCACCCAATTCGGCCAATTCATCCTCGGCCTGATCGTCGTCGCGATCGTCGTCGCGATCGTCGTCTGGCTGTTGCACTGGCTGTACCTGCGCAGCAGCAAGGAGCGCGCGTTCGTGCGCACCGGCCTCGGCGGGCAGAAAGTGGTGCTCGACGGCGGTGCCTTCGTGCTGCCGATCGTGCACGACGTGATTCCGGTGAACATGAACACGCTGCGGCTGGAGGTCAGCCGCGGCCGCGACAAGGCGCTGATCACCAAGGACCGCATGCGCGTCGACGTGATCGCCGAGTTCTACGTGCGCGTGGCCGCCAAACCCGACGCCGTGGCCGCTGCGGCGCAGACGCTGGGCCAGCGCACGATGGCACCCGACGAGCTGAAGGAGCTGGTCGAAGGCAAGTTCGTCGACGCCTTGCGCACGGCGGCGGCCGAGATGACGATGGAGGAGCTGCACGAGAAGCGCGGCACCTACGTCAAGCGTGTGCGCGAGACGGTGGCCGGCGACCTGACGATGAACGGCCTGGAGCTCGAGGCCGCGTCGCTGACCCAGCTCGACCAGACCAGCATGGAGTTCTTCAACCCCAGCAATGCGTTCGACGCCGAGGGCCTGACGCGGCTGACCGAGCAGATCGAGCGGCGCAAGAAGCAGCGCAACGACGTCGAGCAGGACACGCTGATCGCCATCCGCAACAAGAACCTCGAGGCCGAGAAGCTGAGCCTGGAGATCGATCGCGAGGCCGAGCAGGCACGGCTGGCGCAGCAGCGCGAGGTCGAGTTCGCGCGCGCGCGCCAGCGTGCCGAGCTGACGGCCGAGCGCGCGCAGCGCGACCAGGCGGCCGAGGGCGCGCAGATCGCGTCCAAGCAGGCCATCGACGCGGCGCGCATCCGCTCCGAGCAGACCATCGAGCAGGAGCGCATCGGCAAGGAGCGCGCGATCCAGGGGGCCGAGATCGAGCGCCGGCAGGCACTCGAGCTGGCCGAGCAGCAGCGCGCGATCGCGATCGCGCGCGAGAGCGAGAAACAGAGCCAGGCGCAGGCGGCGGCCGAGTCCGCACGGGCGCTCGCCGTCTCGGCCGAGGAGAAGGTGTTCACCGCGCGCGAGGTCGAGATGGCCGAGCGCAAGAAGGCGATCGAGCTGATCGGCGCACGTCAGTCCGCCGAGCGCGAGGCCTTGCGGCTGACGTCGGCCGCGCAGGCCGAGAAGAGCGCCAGCGCCGACCGCGGCGCCGCCATCCGCGCGCAGGCCGAGGCCGACGCCGACGCCGACAAGATCAAGTCGATGGCGATGCGCGTGCGCGCCGAGATCGAGGCCGAGGCATTGCGCATGATGAACGAGGCGCACAACATGCTCACGCCCGAAGCCCGCATGTCGGCGCTGCGCATGCGGCTGGTCGAGAAGGCCGAGGCCATCATTCGCGAGTCCGTGCGGCCGATGGAGCGAATCGAGGGCATCAAGATCCTGCACGTCGACGGTCTGGGGGGCTCGAGCGGCCACGGCAGCGACATGTCCAACGGCGGCGGTGGCAACTTTTCCGATGGCCTGGTGAACTCGGCGCTGCGCTTTCGCGCCCAGGCACCGCTGGTCGATCAGCTGCTGCGCGAGATCGGCCTCGAGGGCGGCGACATCCAGCGCCTGGTCGGCGGCGCCAGCGGCGCGCAGTCGGCGTTGCCGCCGGCGGCGCAGAAGCCGCCCAAGGGGGAGTGAGGCGTGATCCGCGTCTACGCCTCCAGCGTCATCGATGCCGGCGCCGACTCGGTGTGGTCACGGGTGCGCGACTTCAACGCCTTGCCGCTGTGGCATCCGGGCATCGCCGACAGTCGCATCGAGAACAACGAGCCGAGCGACAAGGTCGGCTGCATCCGCCACTTCCACACGCGCGAAGGCGGCATGATCCGCGAGCGGCTGCTGGCGCTGTCGGACTTCGACTACAGCTGCGTCTACGAGATCCTCGAAAGCCCGATGGGGGTGGACAACTACGTGGCCACGTTGAAGTTGTCGCCGATCACCGATGGGAATCGGTGCTTTGCGGAGTGGAGTGCGGAGTTCGATTGTGCGGAGGGGCGGGAGCGCGAGCTCACTGATGTGATCGGCAATGGCGTGTTTCAGGGTGGGTTCACGGCGTTGAAGCAGCATTTTTCGCGGCGTTGATCGGTGTGGTCGCTGCCGCTCACAGCGAGAGAGCCCGCGGGTCGCGCCCCGCCGGCGGTCACTTTGGTACCCGCCAACTTCGCTGCGCGAAGTTACCGGATCCCCCTTCGGAACATTTGCTGGCCCAAATGAAAGTAACCAAAGCAAAGGGCCTGAACACCGATCAGGCTGGCTCGTTTGGCCACAACCCACGAACAACATCAGTTCAACTCAAGCGCTCGCTGGCCGCGGATGCGATGCATCCACGAAAGTCAGTGCTTCGAACTGAGGGGCGGGTGTTCGTGGGTTGCTGCCATGTCAGTGAGCCAAATCGTATTGAGCCCCTTTGCTTTGGCTACTTTCATTTGGGGCCGCAAATGAAAGTAGCTCGGCCGCCGGCCGAGACCGGCGGGCTCACACCAAGTGAGATTGGGCAGCACGTGAGGCACTGACATGCTGCAGCGAGTCATCCGCTCCACCGTCATCGACGCCCCGATCGAACGCGTCTGGGCGGTCTTGCGCGACTTCAACAGCCACGACCAGTGGCACGACGTCGTTGACCAGAGCCGCATCGAAGGCGACGAATCGTCGGCGCAGGTTGGCTGCGTGCGCAGCTTCTCGCTCAAGGACGGCAACCGCATCCGCGAGCAGCTGTTGACGCTGGACGACCGCCACTACAAGAGCACCTACTGCATCGTCGAAGCCACGGTGCCGCTGGAGCGCTATGTGGCCACTGTGACGCTGAAGCCGGTGACCGACGGCAACCGGACCTTCTGGCACTGGGAGTCCACCTTCGCCACGCCGCCAGGGCGCGAGCGCGAGCTGCACGACATGGTGGCGCAAGGCGTCTATGAGGCTGGTTTCGACAATCTGCGCCGCCACCTGCGCACCGGCGGCGACCTGCATCCACCGGGTGTGAATCGCGCGCTGTCGATGCCCACCGCGCTGCCGGTGGCCACACGCAGCGTGACCGTGCGCGCCTACGGCGAAGCTGACCAACTGGTGAGCGGCGACGCCGAGGTGCCGGCTCCCGCCGAGCACGAGGTACGCATCCGCCAGCGCACGATCGGCGTCAACTTCATCGATGTGTACCTGCGCCGAGGCTGGATCCCGCCGATGCTGGCGCCTGGCGGCACGCCGGGCATGGAGGCCGCGGGCAGCGTGCTCGACGTCGGTGCCGGCGTCACCGGCTGGATGCCGGGCGACCGCGTGGCCTACCTCGGCCCGGCACCCGGCGCCTACTGCGGCGTGCGCAACGTGCCGGCCGACTGGCTGGTGCGCCTGCCCGCGGCGGTCGACGACGACACCGCCGCCGCGCTGCTGCTCAAGGGACTGACCGCCGACTACCTGCTGCGCGACCTCGGTCGCGTGCAGCGCGGCACGCGGCTGCTGGTGCATGCCGCGGCCGGCGGCGTGGGGTTGCTGGTGTGCGCGTGGGCGCGGCGGCTGGGTGCGATCGTGATCGGCACCGTGTCGAGCGAGCAGAAGGCGCGCGTGGCGCGCGAGCATGGCTGCGAGACGGTGATCGTGACGCGCGACTACCGCTTCGCCGACGCGGTGCAGCGCCACTGCGGTGGCGCCGACGTGGTGATCGACGGCCTCGGCGACGCCGCCTTCGACGAGAACCTCGCCGCTCTGGCGCCCTGCGGGCACTGGATCAGCCTCGGCCAGGCCAGCGGCGCGTTGCGCAAGGTCGACACCGACCTGCTGCTGCACAAGTCGCTGAGTTTCTCGCGACCGGTGGTGTTCCACTACGTCGCCACGCGCGCGGCGCTGGCCGAGCGCGCGCAGCGGCTGTGGGACGCGCTCGCCGACGGCACGCTCAAGCGCCCGCCGATCGAGCGCCATTCGCTCGAGGCCGCCGCGCAGGCGCACGAGCGGCTCGAGTCGCGGCGCACCAGCGGTGCGCTGGTGCTGCTGGCCTGACCCGAAGGAGCGTTCGCATGATCCACGGCATGAACCACTTCACCATCACCGCCGAAGACCGCGACAGGACGCTCGGCTTCTACTGCGGCCTGCTCGGCCTGCAGGAGGGCCACCGCCCGGACCTCGGCTTTCCCGGCGCGTGGCTCTACGCCGGCGGGCCGCAGGCGGTGCTGCACATCTACTGGGACCGGCCGATGCCGGCCACTCGCACCGGCGTGATCGACCACCTCGCGTTCACGGCGAGTGATCTCAAAACGGTGAAGCAGCGGCTCGACGACGCCGGCCAGAAGTACGACTTGCGCCGTCAGGCCGGCGCCGGCACCTGGCAGCTCTTCACGCTGGACCCCAACGGCGCCAAGGTCGAGCTCGATTTCGATCCGTCGGAGACCGTCTGATCTCGGCGCCGGCCGTGCGCGGGCGCACCGCAGGTCAGTCGCGCGCCAGCTTGGCGGCGATTTGCGCCACGTGGCGGCCCTGATAACGCGCGCCGTCGAGCTCATTGGTCGAGGGCTGGCGCGAACCGTCGCCGCCCGAAATGGTCGAGGCACCGTAGGGCGAGCCGCCGGTGATCTCGGCCAGCGTCGTCTGGCCTTGCCACGCGTAGGGCAAGCCGACGATCACCATGCCATGGTGCAGCAGCACGATCTGCGTCGACAGGATCGTGCTCTCCTGGCCGCCATGCTGGGTGGCGGTCGACGTGAAGACCGAGCCGACCTTGCCGACCAGTGCGCCCTTGGCCCACAGGCCTCCCGTCTGGTCGAGAAAGTTCTTCATCTGCGCGGCCATGTTGCCGAAGCGTGTGGGGGCGCCGACGATGATGGCGTCGTACTCGGCCAGCTCCTCCACGCGGGCGACCGGTGCGCTCTGCTCGAGCTTGTAGTGGGCCGCGCGCGCCACCTCGGGTGGTGTCAGCTCGGGCACGCGCTTGATCGTCACCTGCGCGCCGCCCGTGCGCGCGCCTTCGGCGATGGCCTGCGCCATCGTCTCGATGTGGCCATAGCTGCTGTAGTACAGAACGAGAACCTTGGTCATCTTCAATCCCTTTTGCTGAGAGCGCTGCCTGAGGGCCGGCCCGATGGGTCAGCCGTGGCAATCGAGTCTCCCGGAAGGGATGCGTGCTGGCGTTCAATGCATCTGAACGCGCGCTTCAGATTCCGTCGCTGGCGGAGTCGATCAGCGTCCTGCGTGCGCCAGTGCCGCAGCGATCGCGGCCTCGAGCGGCGCGCGGTCGGCGTCCTTGAATCCCTCGTGCTGACGGATCACCACGCCGTCGGCGCCGACCAGCACCGAGGTGGGCATGCCCTTCACCGCGAATCGGCGCGGCGCGTCGCCGGCGGCGTCGAATGCCACCGTGAAGTGCGCCGGCACCTCGGCGAGGAAGCCGTCCGCGTCGCGCCGCTCGCGATCGACGTTGACGGCCACCACCTGGAAGCCGCGGCCGCCGTACTTGGCCTGCATCTCGTTGAGCCACGGGAACGACCGCCGGCATGGTGCGCACCACGAGGCCCAGAAGTCGACAAAGACCACCTGGCCCTTGAGCGCCGCGCTATCCACTGCACCCTGCAGGCCGGGCAGGCGCAACGCCGGCGCGGCCACGCCGACATCGGCCGCTGCAGCGGGCTGCCACGCCAGCATCACGCCGGCCAGCGCCGCCGCGACGGTCGCTTTACTCCATGTCGTCTTCATCGTCTGACTCCTATCGCAAGATCCAATGCGGCGCACCCTGGTCGACGAGCCACGCCTCCGCGTGCTTGCCTTGCAGCATGGCCAGCGTGGCCAGCGTGCCGGCCTCGCTGCAGCTGCCCGCGGCCACGGTGACCGAGCGAGGCGCCTGCCGCACCGGCCAGCCATCGCGCGGATCGAGGATGTGGCCATAGCGCACACCGTCCTTCAACAGATAGCGCCGCGCATCGCCACTGGTGGCCAGTGCGCCCACGCTCAGGTCGAGCCGCAGGGCCGCGTCGGTGCCGTCCGGCCGCTCGACGCCGACCTGCCAGGCGTTGCCGTCGGCACGCGGGCCCGAAACCGCAAGGTCGCCGCCGAAGTTGACCAATACCGTCGTGGCGCCTTCGGCCCGCAACACAGCCAGCACGCGATCGACCGCGTACTCCTTGCCGATGCCGCCGAGGTCGAGCTCCATACCCGCGGGCAGCAGCAGCCACGGCCGCTGCCAGCTCACGCGCCGCCAGCCGACGCGGGGCAACAGCTCGGCCACCTGTTCACGCGTGGGCAGGCGGCCGCCGCCATCGAAAGGCCAGGCCGCGCGCAGCACGCCGCTGGTGATGTCGAACAGGCCGTCACTCATGCGATGGCAGACGTCCGCGTAATCGATCAGTTGGGCCGTCTCGTCGTCGAGCCGGATGCGCCGGCCGCGCGTGGCATGGATCGCCGCGATCACGCTGTCGTCGCGGTAGCGGCTGTACTTGGCCTCGATGCGCCGCGCCTCGGCTTCGGCCAGCATGGCCAGCCGGCGCGCCTGTCCCTCGTCGACGCCCTCGAGCAGCACCTCGCAGGGGCTGGCCATGGCCTTGAAGCGGCCGCGCCAGCCGCCGGGCGTGGGCTCGAGGGCGACGTCGGCCATGCACTCAGAAGTCGCGCGTGTAGCCCACCACGAAGGTGGTCGCCTTCAGCGTCGGCGCCACGTCGAGCGACTGCAGCACACCTGGCGCGTCGGCCGGCCGTTTGGGTTGCTGGCGATAGGCCTGCAGGCGCAGCGACAGCTCGCTGCGCGGATTGAGCGGCATGCCGAACTTGAGCCCCAGCGTGTGGGCGCTGAACGCGGCAAGGCGCGTGTCGGCCGAGGCGTTGGCCAGGCCGGTGCTGTGCGCGGTGCTCGACCAACCGCTGCCCTCGACCAGCCAGCCGCGCCAGAAGTCGGCCGCGCTCTGCCGGTACCAGCGCCACTGCGGCTCCAGGTGCATGCCGCCGCCGAGCTCGAAGCGATACCGGGTATCGAGCGTGTGCGCGTGCACGCCCCAGCTGTCGCTGTAGTAGCGGTAAGCCACGTCGACCACGTCCTCGCGCAGGTGCAGCTTGTTCTGCCAGTACAGGCTGATGCGGTTGCGCGCATCGGGGCGCTGCTCGTTGACGTAGCGGTCACCGGTGACGAGGCCGGTGCTGCCGTCGACGACGGACAGGATCTTGTACGGATCGCTGTGCTGGCCGCTGCCGCGCCCGTAGCCCAGGTTCAGCTGCGTCAGCCAGTTGCGGCTTATCACCTGCGTCACGCCGACCAGCAGGTCGACCACATTGCGCGAGGTGCTGCCGCTGCGCGGCGCACCGGACACGAACGCCGGCTGCAGGCCCATCGGCATGCCGCCGACGGCCTTGATGCGGTCGGCCTCCAGCGCGACGCCGAGCGACAGTGTCGTGTTCCTGTCGTTGATGTCGAACGACATCGCGCCGTTGACACCCAGCGATTGGAAGTCGTACTCGGCCGACACATTGGCGCCCAGTGTTAGCCGGCGCCCGGACCCGAACGGCCGCTCGAGCGTGAAGGCCAGTGCGCCGCGCTGGTCGCGGAAGCTCGGGTCGAGCGGCGTGCGGCCGCCGTCGACCGTGTACTGACTCTCGCCCGACGGCGACGTGAAGGTCTGCGGCCCGGGCTGCGGCACCGCGCCGTTGGGCGACGCGCCGGTCAAGGCGTCGAAGGTGACCTTGAGGCCCAGTGTCTGGTCGTTGCCGTCGGTGCGGCGCAGGCTCACCACCGGCTCCACCGCGGAGACGCGGCTACCGCCTTCCTTGTAGAGCAGCAGCGCGCTTTCGCCGCGCCAGGTGGGGTTGGCGTTCGGCGTCTGCGCCATCGCAGGCGCCAGCAGCGTGGCGCTGGCAGCGGCCAGCGCGGCACGGATCGAGCCGCCGCGCGTGGCACGGGCGTTCGAGGTCAATTGCATCCGCAGCCTCCGCCACCGAAGCTGCGTCCGCCGGTGGCAGCCTCCTTGCTGAAGTAGATGTGGTCGTCGATCGAATCGATGACGGGCGAGACCGAGAGCTGCATCGAGGGTTTGGCGAGCAGGTCGCGCTCCCAGGGCTGGACGCCCATGCTGCTGCAGCCGGCCACGAGCAGGGCCGAGCACAGCAAGGGCGCCGCACGCAGCGCCAGTGCGGTTGGAGACATGGATTCCTTCGAGGGGAAGAGGGCGCGGCGACTCGCGCGGAATAGACGCAATCTTCTCGACAGGACTGAAGCGATGCTGAAGGGTGCCGCGCTGATACGACCGAAACGCACGGTCACCGCGCCGCCACGCAGTGCGTTTGATCCGCCTCAACAAGCCCCGGCGACTCTTCGCCGCTCAGACACACCGTCACTCAGTCTGGCGCACCAGCGGCCCGAAGCACGCCTGCAGCCGCGGCTCACTGCACGAGATGTGCATGCCCTGCGTCGGCTCGAACAGGATGAACGAGACGATTTCCTTGCCGGTGTCGTCTTCGTCGATCTGCGCGCAGTCGGTGCCGCGATGATCCTTTGTCACCCGCGTGCGCAGCTCGAAGAAGCCGCGTTCGACGGGGTTGCGCGTGATGGTGAAGGTGTTGTCGGTGCGCTCGGCGCCGCTGGTCACCGAGAGGGTGCCGTCGCTGCGGAAGACATAGGTCTCGGTGCAGTCGTTGGTCTTGCGCGTCCACTTCCAGGTGCCGATGATCGTATGCGCTTCCCCGTTGGCGCGCAGCGGCGGCCCGTCGGGCGCCGCAAGCGCGGCAGCGCTCCACACGGCCGCCAGCAGCGGCAGCAGGCAGCGGACCATCGATGATCTGCCGAACGGCATCGTCCGCGCAGCATACCGCGCGTCAACCAGCCGTGTCGAAGCCCGGGTGGATGTCGTCGGCCGGCGCCTGCTGCGCTTCAAGCGTCGCCTTCATCGCCTTCAGGCCGTGCTCGATCATGCCGGCGATCGCCGGCGCCATGCTGTCGGGCAGCAGGTCGCAGACCCACACCACGCGGCTGCGGCCGCCGCCGGCGGCGACCACCTGGGCCGATGCGTTGTGGTGGCTGAGCCGCCCGCCGGCGGCCGACCAGACTACGCGCTGCGCGTCGTCGTCGATGCTGACGATCCGCTCGCGCGCCACTACGCCGTTGGCGAAGGTGACGATTCGCACGTCGCCGTCGTCCTCGCGTTCCAGCCGGCAGTCGGTGACGAAGCCCTTGACGAGCCGGACGTGCAAGGCGCCGACGTCGCGCAGCGCGGCCCACGCCTGGGTGGAGCCGACGCCGACCACGATCTCGCGATGAATCGATGCCATGAAGGTGTTCCCCGGTTTCGCGCCCTGCACAGCGCAGGGCAGACGGTTCGCAGACTAGCCGGACGTCGCCGGTGCCGCTGGCCGTTGCCGGACATGTTCATCTGCCGGTGCCGGCCTGCTCGGCGTCGGTGGCTGGCGCGATCCACACGTCGTAGGCATGCTGCGTGTCGAGATACTCCTTGACGGCGCTGATGCGGCCGTCGCGAAAGACGAGCAGAAAGTGATAGGCCTGCTGGTAGCGGCGGCCGTTGCGCAGCGTGCCGCGCGACTCGACCTCGAGCGCCACCCGGTCGGCCTCGGCGATCGTCGACAGCACGGTCATGTGCAGGCCGCCGTCGAGCAGGCGCAGCATGTGGCCGAGCAACCGCGCGATCTTGTCCTTGCTGTACAGGCCCGCGGCGGGATGGCGTTGCGGGTCGCCGGCGATCCACCAGGTGGCGTCGTCGGTCATCAGGCCGCATGCGCCGGGCAGGTCGCTGGCGGACAAGCGCGCGAAGAAGTCGCGTGCCGTCGCCTTGTGCGTCTCGATGCTCACGGGTGCACTCCCGGTTGCCGTGGAACGCGCGCAGCTTACGCCGGCGCCATCGGCCGGCTGTCAACGAGGCGACTCGGCTACTTGCGGCAATCGCCGCCGCGCGACACGGTGCCGTCCTTGCATTCGGTGAGGATGGCTTCGTTGCCGCCGCGCCGCGGCGCCGACGTGCGCGTCGGCGCCGACGAGGCCGTCGGTGCGGCCGTACCCGCGGGCGCCGCCGTATCGCCGCGCATGTAGACGATCTTGCGCTGGTCGCGGTCGCAGGTGCCGACCACCTTGCCGGCCCCGACCTTGGCGTCGGCCTCGACCACGATGAGCGAGTAGTCGGTGACGCCCGAGGCCTTGATCTTCGTGTCGATCAGCGTGCGCACCGCGTCGCAGGTACCGGCGGCGACGGACAGCGCAGGACAAGCGGTGAACGCGCACAGCGTCAGCGGCGTCGCCCACAGCCGTGCGCGTGTGCTTCTTTGCATCAGGGCTGGCGCGGGTTGTGATGGGGGGCGGCGCCCGACGCCGGCTGGGTGGGCAGGCCCAGTTTCTGCGCGGTGTGGCTCACGGCCTCGCCGGCCTTCTTGAGCCCGCCTTCGATCGCATGGCCGGTGGCGGTGGCACCGCGCTTGACGGCGCTTTCCACCTTCACCGCGGTACCCGATGCCTTGCCGGCGGCGCTGCTGGCTGCCCGCACCGGCGCTGCCGGGGTGGCCGTCGCCGCTGCGGCGGCCGGCGCCAGCACCGCGGCGATCACGGTCGTGACGGCCACCAGGGTCCGTTGTCGCGCACCATCCACCATGACGTGATGCCCCTGCCTCGTGAGGAAGCGAGATGTTAGCGGTCGGCGCGCGGTACCTCGTAGCGCAACTCAGCGAAACCGCTGCCGATCTGGCGTGCCGACAGCAGCCGCAGCGGCGGAAACGCGATCTGCCGCGGCAACAGCGGCCGACCGGCGCCGAGCGTGACGGAGCCGACCTGCACGATCATCTCGTCGAGCAGGCCGGCGTCGTGAAACTGGCCGACCAGGTCGCCGCCGCCGACGAGCCAGATGTTCTTGCCGTCGCCCGCCTGGCGCATCTGCTCGTGCACCGGCCGCACGTCACCCTGCACGAAGCGGATGTCGGCGCCGTCCACCCGCGGCAGCGCGCGGCTGCTGAAGACCCAGGTGGGCTGCGCATAGGGCCATGGCGCGCCGCTCTTGCCACCGGGCCGCACCACGTGGCGCAGCATCCACTCGTAGGTGGACGCGCCCATCGCCAGCGCGCCGACCTCGGCGATGAACTGCGGGTAGCCGGTCTGGTTGACGTCGCCGAGCTGGAACAGCCAGCGCAGCGAGTGGTCGGTGGTCGCGATGAAGCCGTCGACGCTGGAGGCCGTGTAGTACTGGGTGCGCATGGGGGGCGGGCAAGCGAGCCGCGATGCTAGAGCAGGGTCGAAGAGCCGGTCGGGCGCAGGGTCACGAGACCGATTCGGCTACAGGTGGAAGAAGTGCTCGGGAGCGGCGAACCGGTCGTGCTGACCGTCGACGTAGGTGATCGGCAGGCACGACAGCTCTTCCTCGGAGACGCCTCCAGGCAGCCGGGGTTGACGCCCGTACATCTACGGGGCCCTTCGACCCGGTGCCGAGGTCAGCTACTTCGCCGGCGATGCCGCCGCCGGCTGCGACGCCCCGACCACCGCCGGTCCCGTATCAGCCGGATGCGCCTTGGGCGCGCCGATGTTCTGCTCGATCTCGGGCAGCGTGTGGGCGATGCCCTTGTGGCAGTCGATGCAGGTCATGCCCTGGTTCACCGCCTCCTGGTGCTTGGCGGCGGAGCGCTTGTTCTGCTCGGCGTAGTCCATCGAGTTGAAGTTGTGGCAGTTGCGGCATTCCTGGCTGTTGTTGGCTTTCATGCGCGCCCACTCGTGACCGGCCAGCTCGGCGCGCTTGGCGTTGAACTTCTCCGGCGTGTCGATCGAGCCCAGCGCCTTGTGCAGCAGCTCGTTGCTCGCCTGCACCTTGCGGATGATCTTGGGCACCCACTCCTTGGGCACGTGGCAGTCGGGACAGGTGGCGCGCACGCCGGTGCGGTTCTGGTAGTGGATGGTGTTGCGGTATTCCACGTACACGTTGTCGCGCATCTCGTGGCACGAGATGCAGAACGCCTCGCGGTTGGTCCACTCCATCGCGGTGTTGAAGCCGCCCCAGAACACGATGCCGAGCACGAAGGCGAGCCCGAGGCCGCTGGTGGCCAGCGCCCAGACCCAGCCGATGACACCGTTCTTCTTCTCGCCCGTCATTGCATGCCTCGGGCGCGCTGGAAGGTGTTGTCGACCAGCGGCTTGGCGTCGGTCTGCGGCACGTGGCACTGGGTGCAGAAGTAGCGCCGCGGCGAGATGTTGTCGAGCTCCTGCCCCTCGCGCGTGCGGAAGTGCGTGACGCTCACCTTGGTGGCGTGGCTCTCCTTGGTCTTCTGCCAGGCATGGCAGTCCATGCACTTGTTGAAGTTCTTGGTGATCTGGTAGTTGGCCACCGTGTGCGGGATCAGTGGCGGCTGCTGCACGAAGTCGCGGTCCAGCGGCGCGCGGTCGCGGTCCTGCCGGAAGGCGGCGCTCGGGTTGTCGGCGTCCAGCGTGGTGGCGCTGCCGCGCAGGCCGGTGATCTTCACCGCGCTGTCGGCGCCTTCGGCAGTCGGCAGGTTCAACGCCATCAGCGCAAACAGGCCGGCGGCCAGCGAGAGTTTCACGAGGGTTTGGGCACGCATGGTGGTCAGTCCCTTCTTGCGTCGAATCGGTGGGTGAATCTGAAGACGTCGGTCGCGCACACGTCGATGCAGCGGCCGCAGTTGGTGCAGTCGGCGCTGGCGATCACCGGGCTGGCGCCGGCCTTGGCCTTCAGCGGCGAGGTGATCACGTGCGGCTCGGGGCACACGGCGTAGCAGTCGGCGCAGTCGTTGCAGCGGCTGGCGTGGGTGGCCGCCACGCGCAGCACGCTGGCGCGGCCGATCAGTCCGTAGGCGGCGCCCATCGGGCAGGCATGGCCGCACCAGCCACGCGGTGCGATCAGCAGGTCGAATGCGAACACGGCGGCCACGCCGGCAAAGCCCAGCGCGCCGCCGAAGATCAGCGCGCGCTGGGTCAGCGACACGGGGTTGACGAATTCCCACACCGTGCTGCCGGTGAGTGCGCTGATCGCCAGCACGGCGCCCAGCAGCCACAGGCGCAGCGCGCGGATCGGCGCCCGGCCGGTGCGGATGCGCAGGCGCGTGCGCAGCCAGGCAGCGGCGTCGGTCACCGGGTTGACCGGGCAGACCCAGGCGCAATAGCTGCGGCCGCCGACGAGGGCGTAGAACGCCAGCACGATCGCCACGCCGATCAGCGCCGCCTTCTCGGGCCAATGGCCGGCGGCCAGGATCTGCGCGAGCACGAACGGGTCGGTCAGCGGCAGCACACCCAGCGTGAGGCTCGACGACAGGTTGCCCTTGACGATCCACACACCCGCCCACGGCCCGAGCGCGAAGAGCGCCAGGATGGCGAGCTGCACCAGGCGGCGCGTCAGCAGCCAGCGATGGGCTCGCCACCGGCCCTTGGCCAGCACCGCAGCCGCGCCGGGTCGGGCCGGCAGCGACGGCACGGCCACCGGCGCACTCGCAGCAGGGACGATGGCGATCGTGTGGGCGCGCGCGTTCATCGTGCCGCCCCCGAGGCCGGACGCGCATACGGCTCACGGCCCGAGCGCAACGGCACCAGGTCGCCCGGCACGGGTCGATCGGGCAGCCGCTGCACCGGCATCTCGAAGCCGGGGCGGCCCGGCTGGTTGGCCGGCTCCCAGCCCTTGCGGTAGTGTGCGGCCGCGCTGCCGCGCGCCAGCGAAGCGGGCAGCACCTTGATCGCCGCCTCGGGCAGCACGCAGCTCTTCTCGCACTTGCCGCAGCCGGTGCAGGCATCGGCGTGCACCGTGGGCAGCAGCAGCGCATGGCGGTCGCTGCGTGGGTTGCTGAACTTCTCCAGCGTGATGGCCTGATCGATCACCGGGCAGACGCGGTAGCAGACGTCGCAGCGCAGGCCCTGGAAGTTGAGGCAGTTCTCCTCGTCGACCAGCACCGCGACGCCCATGCGGGCCTTCGTGATGTCGGTGAGCTTCGGGTCCAGCGCGCCGGTGGGGCAGGCCTTCACGCAAGGCACCGACTCGCACATCTCGCACGGGATGGCGCGCGCCTCGAAGTACGGCGTGCCGATCGCCACGTCGCGTGCGATGCCGTCGCCCCAGCGGCTGAGTTTCAGGTTCTGCGGCGGGCAATCACGGACGCAGAGGCCGCAGCGGATGCACGCGCCGAGGAACTTCTCTTCGGCCAGAGCGCCGGGTGGCCGCAGCGCCTGCGCCGGGCGCGCCACGCTCGGCCGCGCGACCAGCGCCGCGCCGCCGGCGATCAGCGCGGCGGTGGCGGCGGTGGCACTGCCTTGTAGCAGCGTGCGGCGGTCGAGCGTCATGGCGATGCCGAAGAGGTCAGGCGCGCACGACCTTCACGGCGCACTTCTTGAAGTCCGTTTCCTTGCTGATCGGGCAGGTCGCGTCGAGCGTCAGCCGGTTCACCAGGCGTCCTTCGTCGAAGAACGGCACGAAGACCAGCCCACGTGGCACCTTGTTGCGGCCCTTGGTCTCCACCTGCAGCAGGATCTCGCCGCGGCGCGACATCGCCTTCACCTGCATGCCGCGCTGGATGCCGCGCGCTTGCGCGTCCTCGGGGTGCATGAACAGCACCGCCTCGGGCACCGCGCGGTGCAGCTCAGCCACGCGCCGCGTCATGCTCCCGGTGTGCCAGTGCTCCAGCACGCGGCCGGTGCACAGCCACAGGTCGAACTCCTTGTCGGGGCTTTCGGCCGCCGGCTGGTAGGGCAGCGCAAAGACGTTGGCCTTGCCGTCCTTGAAGCCGTAGAACCTGACGCCTTCGCCTGCCTTCACGTACGGGTCGTAGCCCTCGCGGAAGCGCCACAGCGTCTCCTTGCCGTCGACCACCGGCCAGCGCAGGCCGCGCACCTCGTGGTACACGTCGAACGGCGCCAGGTCGTGGCCGTGGCCGCGGCCGAACTCGGCGTACTCCTCGAACAAGCCCTTCTGCACGTAAAAGCCGAAGGCCTTGGACTCGTCGTTGCTGTAGTCCTTGATGTACTTGGCATTCACGCGGGTCAGGTCGGCCGGGGCGTACTTGTTCACCTTGCCGTTGCGATACAGCACGTCGAACAGCGTCTTGCCCTTCAGCTCGGGCTTCTTGGCGATCAGCTCGGCGGGCCACACCTCCTCGACCTTGAAGCGCTTGCTGAACTCCATGTACTGCCACAGGTCGCTCTTCGCCTGGCCGGGTGCTGACACCTGCTGGCGCCAGAACTGCGTGCGCCGCTCGGCGTTGCCAAAGGCGCCTTCCTTCTCGACCCACATCGCGCTCGGCAGGATCAGATCGGCCGCGATCGCGCTGACGGTGGGGTACGCGTCGCTGACGACGATGAAGGTCGCCGGGTTGCGCCAGCCGGGATAGACCTCGCCGTTGATGTTGGGGCCGGCCTGCATGTTGTTGGTCGTGCTGGTCCAGTAGCACTTCAGCTTGCCGTCCTTGAGCGCGCGGCTCTGCGCCACCGCGTGGTAGCCGATCTGGCCGGAGATCGTGCCGTCGGGCAGGCCCCAGATCTCTTCGGTGTGCTTGCGGTGCTCGGGGTTGGTCACCACCATGTCGGCCGGCAGCCGGTGCGCGAAGGTGCCCACCTCACGCGCGGTGCCGCAGGCGCTCGGTTGGCCAGTGAGCGAGAACGGGCTGTTGCCGGGCTGGCTGATCTTGCCGGTCAGCAGGTGGATGTTGTAGACCAGGTTGTTGGCCCAGGTGCCGCGCGTGTGCTGGTTGAAGCCCATCGTCCACAGGCTCATCACCTTGATCTTCGGGTCGGCGTAGATCTTGGCCAGGTCCTCGAGTTGCTTCACCGGCACGCCCGACAGTGCGCTCACCTTTTCGGCGGTGTACTCGCTCACGTACTTGGCGAACTCGTCGAACGTCATCGGCGTGCTGTCGTTCGGGTTGCCCTTGGGTTTGCCGTCGGCGCCGGGGTAGCCGTTGCTCTTGGCGTCCTTCTCCAACGCGTGCGCAGGGCGCAGGCCGTAGCCGATGTCGTCGGCGCCCTTCTTGAAGTTGACGTTCTTCTTGACGAATTCGGTGTTCACCGCCTTGTGCGAGATGATGTAGTGCGCGATGTAGTTCAGGATCGCCAGGTCGGTCTGCGGCTTGAACACCAGCCCCGCGTCGGCGAGGTCGAAGCTGCGGTGCTCGTAGGTCGACAGCACCACCACCTTGGTGTTCGGATTGGAGAGCCGCCGGTCGGTGATGCGGCTCCACAGCACCGGGTGCATCTCGGCCATGTTGCTGCCCCACAGCACAAACGCGTCGGCCTGCTCGATGTCGTCGTAGCAGCCCATCGGCTCGTCGATGCCGAAGCTGCGCATGAAGCCGGCCACTGCGCTGGCCATGCAGTGGCGCGCGTTGGGGTCGAGGTTGTTGCTGCGAAATCCCGCCTTCCACAGCTTGGAGGCCGCGTAACCCTCGAACACCGTCCACTGGCCGGAGCCGAACATGCCCACGCCGCCGGGGCCATCGGTCTTCAGCGTCTCCTTCCACTTGGCGGCCATGATGTCGAAGGCCTCGTCCCAGCTCACCGGCACGAAGTCGCCGTTCTTGTCGTAGGCGCCGTTCTTCTTGCGCAGCAGCGGCGTCGTCAGACGGTCCTTGCCGTACATGATCTTGCTGAGGAAATAACCCTTGATGCAGTTGAGGCCGCGGTTCACCGGCGCGTCGGGGTCGCCCTGCGTGGCGACCACGCGGCCGTCCTGCACGCCGACCATCACCGCGCAGCCGGTGCCGCAGAAGCGGCAGGGCGCCTTGTCCCAGCGCACCGCCGCATCGGCTGCGGTGACGGGCTTGGTCTGCGCCTCGGCGACGATCGGGATCGTCATGCCGGCAGCGGCGGCGGTGGCCGCCAGGGCCTGGCTCTTCAGGAAGTCGCGGCGGTTGGCTTGCATGGTGGTGTTCCTCGTTCGATGCGGGGGTTCTGGAGCCGGGCGGATGCCGATGTGCGTGGTCGCGCTCTTTGCGCGCTCAGGCTCGGCGATCGGCCATGTCGGCCAGGCTGCTGCGCCACGCCTGGTAGTCGCCGGTGTCGGCCTGCGGGGCCGGCGCATCGGGCCCCGAGTACTCGTAGACGAGCGAGGTGTTCAGCACCTGCGGCAGCAGCGCCACGCGGGCCATCGTGGCGGCAGCGGAGGCGGCGGTGCAGTCTTCGATCACCACCACCCAGCGCCCGGCATCGTGGGCGGCGATATCCAGCCCGGGCAGCTCGGCGAGCTGCGCCTGCACGGCGCAGCCGTGCTCCGGTCTGGCGCGGACGATGACTCCCAGGATGCTCATGTTTCGGGTGGCGGGCGAGGTGACGGGGCAGGGCGCCACTGTCGTGGCGACGGCCCGGTCACGAATTGATGGAAGTCAATTGATGTGCGTCAGGATCGGCAGGTCGAACGCGGCCTGTCAGCGGATCCCTCACAGCCGATCGGGTCATGCGGCGCAGCGTGTGCATTCTTGAACCCGTTCAAGGACCGCGCGCCGCCCGATCCCTAGCCTTCGCACACGTTTTCATCCCACACCAGGAGGCCTCATGTCAGCAGGCACATCGGGCGGCTTCACCAAGCAGGCGGCCCGCAACATCTTCTACGGCAGCACTGTGTTCTTCGCGCTGCTGTTCATCGGCTTGCTGGTGCACACCACCGGCGAGATCCCCAAGCGCAGCAACCAGGCCGCCCTCACGCCGGCGGTGGAGCGCGGCAAGAACATCTGGGAGACACGCAACTGCGTCGGCTGCCACACCATCCTGGGCGAGGGCGCGTACTTCGCGCCTGAACTGGGCAACGTGATCAAGCGCCGCGGCGAGGCGTTCATCAAGCCGTGGATGCAGGCGCAGCCCACCGGCACGCCGGGGCGCCGCCAGATGCCGCAGTTCAACCTCACCGACGCGCAGCTCAACGACCTGGTGGAGTTCCTCAAGTGGACCAACGGGATCAACACCGAAAACTGGCCGCCGAACATCGAAGGCTGAGGAGACGCACATGCAAACCACGACACTCAAATACAAGTCGCAGTCGGTCGCCAAGTACTACTTCATCGGCGCACTGCTGCTGTTCGTCGGCCAGATCACCTTCGGCCTGATCCTCGGGCTGCAGTACGTGATCGGCGACTTCCTGTTTCCGTACATCCCGTTCAACCAGGCGCGCATGGTGCACAGCAACCTGCTGATCGTCTGGCTGCTGTTCGGCTTCATGGGCTCGGCCTACTACCTGGTGCCCGAGGAGAGCGAGACCGAGCTGTGGAGCCCCAAGCTCGCGATCGCGCTGTTCTGGATCTTCCTCGTCGCCGGCGCGCTGACCATCGTGGGTTACCTCGCGGTGCCGTACGCCAAGCTGGCCGAGTTGACCGGCAACGACCTGCTGCAGACCATGGGCCGCGAGTTCCTCGAACAGCCGCTGCCGACCAAGGTGGGCATCGTGATCGTCGCACTCGGCTTCCTGCTCAACATCGCGATGACGGTGCTGAAGGGCCGCAAGACCAGCATCACGCTGGTGCTGCTGCTCGGCCTCACCGGGCTGGCGGTGATGTTCCTGTTCAGCTTCTACAACCCGAGCAACCTGGTCAAGGACAAGATGGCCTGGTGGTGGGTGGTGCACCTGTGGGTCGAAGGCGTGTGGGAGCTGATCCTCGGCTCGCTGCTGGCCTTCGTGCTGATCAAGACCACCGGCGTCGACCGCGAGGTGATCGACAAGTGGCTGTACGTGATCATCGCGATGGCGCTGGTCACCGGCATCCTGGGCACTGGCCACCACTACTACTTCATCGGCACGCCCGGCTACTGGCAGTGGGTCGGCAGCGTGTTCAGCGCGCTCGAGCCCATTCCGTTCTTCATGATGACGGTGTTCGCCTTCAACATGGTGCAGCGCCGGCGCATGGACCATCCCAACCAGGCGGCGGTGCTGTGGGCGGTGGGCACCTCGGTGCTCGGCTTCCTGGGCGCGGGGCTGTGGGGCTTCATCCACACGCTGAGCCCGGTGAACTACTACACCCACGGCACGCAGGTCACCGCGGCGCACGGCCACCTGGCGTTCTACGGCGCCTACGTGCTGGTGGTGATCACGATGATCAGCTACGCGATGCCGCAGTTGCGTGGTCGCATCGCCAATCCCAAGCGCGCGCAGGGCGTCGAGATGTGGAGCTTCTGGATCATGACGATCGGCATGGCCGTGATGGTGCTCGCGCTCACCGGCGCCGGCATCCTGCAGGTCTGGTTGCAGCGCCTGTCGGCCAATCCGCTCGGCTTCATGGCCACGCAGGACCAGCTGACGTTCTTCTACTGGACGCGCATGGGCGGCGGCACCGTCTTCCTGGTCGGCCTGGTCACCTATCTCAGCAGCTTCTTCGTCGGCGAAAGCGCCGCCGAGCGCGCCGCCGTCGGCATGGGCGCCGCTGTCAAGGCGGCCTGAGAACGGCGAGGGTGACGATCGTGGAACTCGCCAGCGCACGCCGCATTGCCGCCATTCCGTACTACGCGGCGCAGGGCGGGGAGTGCGAGCTGTTCGAGCACGCCCATGCGCAGCGCCTGCCGTTGCTGATCAAGGGCCCCACCGGCTGCGGCAAGACACGCTTTGTTGAGCACATGGCGGCGCGCCTGGACCGGCCGCTGGTGACGGTGAGCTGCCACGACGACCTCGGCGCGGCCGACCTGGTGGGCCGCCACCTGCTCGCCGACGGTGCCACGCGCTGGCACGACGGGCCGCTGACGCGCGCGGTGCGCGAGGGCGCGATCCTCTACCTCGACGAGGTGGTCGAGGCGCGCAAGGACGTCACCGTCGTGCTGCACCCGCTGGCCGACGATCGCCGGATGCTGCCGATCGAGCGCACCGGCGAGCTGCTCGCCGCGCCGGCGGGCTTCATGCTGGTGGTCAGCTACAACCCGGGCTACCAGAACCTGCTGAAGAGCCTGAAGCCCAGCACGCGGCAGCGCTTCGTCGCGCTGTCGCTGGGATACCCGGAGCCGGTGCTCGAGCGCGAGATCGTGCGCGCCGAGGGCGGCGTCGGGGCCGACGTGGCCGCGCGCCTGGTGCAGCTGGGCGACGCGCTGCGCCGCCTGAGCGAACACGACCTCGAAGAGACCGCCAGCACGCGGCTGCTGGTGATGGCGGCGCGTCTGGTGGCCGCCGGCATGGCGCCGCGCGCCGCCTGCCGGGCCGCCATTGTCGATGCGCTGACCGACGATGCCGATACCGCCGCCGCCCTCGACGAGGTGGTGCGCGCGGTGTTCGGCGATGGGGCCTGAGCTCGTCCGTGCCGCGGCGTGGGCGATGACGGGGCCACCCGGCGTGGCCGACCTGCCCGCACCGCCTCGGCGCGACACCATGGCTGCGCTGCAGCGGCGTCGGCGCAGGTTCCAGGCCGGCTTCTTCGTGCTGTTCCTGCTGGCGCCGGCGCTGGACCTGCTGCGTTTCGATCTCTACGAAACACAGCTCTACGTGCTGGGCTTCCCGTGGACGCTGGGCATCGATGCCTTCATGCGGCACGAGACCGGCGCCACCGAGACGGCGATCGGCATCTTCGTGCGCGCCTTCCTGCCGGCGCTGGCGCTGATCGCCGCGTTCCTCGCCGTGGCCTGGCGCTACGGGCGGCTGTACTGCGGCTGGTTGTGCCCGCACTTCTCGGCCGTGGAGCTGCTCAACGACCTGCTGCATCGTGCGATCGGCCGCTTCAGCGTCTGGGAGCGCCATGCCACGCCGCGCGCCGACCGCACGCCGCACAAGCGCTGGTGGCCGGTGTTTGCGTTGAGCTGCGGACTGCTCGGCTTTGCCTGGGGCATCACGCTGGCGAGTTACCTGCTGCCGCCGGCTGTGTTGTGGCACAACCTGCTGCACGGCACGCTTACCGGCAACCAGGCGCGCTTCATCTTCGTCGCCAGTGGCGTGTTCACGCTGGAGTTCCTGTTCGCCCGCCACCTGTTCTGCCGCTTTGGCTGCGCGGTGGGCTTCTTCCAGAGCCTGACCTGGATGGCCAACCCGCGCGGCATGGTGGTGGCGTTCGACCGAACACGCACGCCGGACTGCCGCAGCTGCACGACCGCGCGCGCGCCGCAGGGTGACGCTTGCAACGTGGCCTGCCCGATGCGGCTGCGCCCGCGCAGTCTGAAGCGGCTGATGTTCTCGTGCGTGCAATGCGGCCGTTGCCTGCAGGCCTGCACGACGGCGATGGACGCGCAGCGCCGCTCGCCGCCGCTGCAATGGGCCGTGGGCGCCGACGCCGTGCGTGAGGCGCTGCGCGAGCGTATCGCGCAGCAGGCGGCGCAGCAGGCGCGCGATGCGCGGGAGCCGCGCTGATGGAAGAGTGGGTCGGCCAGCAATGGCACCGCGCGGTCACGCGCTGGGCCGAGCCGCCGCACACGGCCGCGGCCGTCGAGCTGCCACAGATGCGGCTCGCGATCGCGACGCTGTTTCGCGCCGCGGGCGGCGCCGCAGCGGTGCGGCTGGCGCCGTCGACCGCCGCATCGCACCGCGGCGCGCGCGGTTGGCTGCAGCGCCTGGCCGGCAGCGGCGAGCGCGCGGCGATCGCGAGCCTGGACGACGAGGTGCTGGCGCTGCCGCCGGTGATCGACGTGTTCGACGATGTCGCGCTGAACCGCGATCTGTACCTTTGGCTGGCCGCTGCGAGTGCGACTTACCTGCCGGCCGGCGACTGGATTGCCGACAACGTGGCGGCGACGCAGCGCACGCTGGCGGCCTTCGCGGGCCTGCGTGCGCGCCATGCTCGACTGCTGGCGGCCGCGCTGGCGGCACGACCGCCACTCGAGCGCCTGCGCGGCCGCGCACGCGAGGCCGAGGCGGTGGTGCAGGCCCAGCTGCGGACGAGCCAGCAGGCGCACCAGCATGCGCATCAACAGGCGAACCAACAGGCGAACCAACAGGTGCATCACGCGGCCCACCGGCAAGCGAACGCGACGTCGCCGGCCGCGAGCGCCGTGCAGCCGCACGAGGTGGCGCCGGTGCCGCTGTGGCTTCGGCCCGGCGGTGGTGCGGGCACGGCCAAGCCGCGGCACGCGAGCGACCCCGCCCGCGGCGACGCCGCCGATGCCGCCCGCGACGCGCGGCGCCGCCGCGCCGCCCGCGTGGCGTCGTCGAGCGAGCGCCACGCGATGATGATGTTCTTCCGCGCCGAGAGCCTTTTCACCTGGGGCGAGTTCGTCCGGGTGAACCGCGCCACCGACGACGACGACAACCCCGACGCGCAGCGCGCAGCCGACGACATGGACGAGCTCGCGATCACCAGCGACGGCCAGGTCGGCGCCGCGCGGGTGCGCTTCGACCTCGACCTGCCCAGTGCGGCGGTCGACGACCTGCCGCTCGGGCCGGGTCTGAAGCTGCCCGAGTGGGACTGGCGGCAGCGCCGGCTGCTGCCGGAACACTGTGCGGTGCAGACCTACGTGGCCCGCGACACCGCGGCATTCGCGTCGACGCCGGCGCTGGTGCGCACCGCGCGCCGCGTGCGCCGGCGCATGGAGCTGCTGCGTGCCGCGCCGCGCTGGCAGCGCGGCCGGCCCGACGGCGACGAGCTCGACGTCGATGCCTGGGTGCGCCAGTCCTGCGGGGGCACGCACGACGAGTCGCCGCCAGTGTTCGCGCGACGCGTGCGCGGTGACCGTTCGTTGGCCACGCTGCTGCTGGCCGATCTGTCGCTGTCGACCGACGCGCATCTGAACGCGTCGCAGCGCGTGATCGACGTGATCCGCGACGCGCTGCAGGTCTTCGGCGAAGCACTGGCCGCCAGCGGCGATGCGTTCGAGCTGCTCGGCTTCAGCTCGGTGCGGCGCAGCCATGTGCGTATCCAGCAGCTGAAGACCTTCGACGAGCCGTTCGGCGCACGCCAGCGCTCGCGCATTGCCGCCATCAAGCCCGGCTACTACACGCGCATGGGCGCCGCGCTGCGGCTGGCCACTGCGCACCTCGGCGCGCGCCCGGAGCGCCAGCGCCTGCTGCTGCTGCTCACCGACGGCAAGCCCAACGACCTGGATGTCTACGAAGGCCGCTACGGGCTGGAAGACACTCGCGAGGCGGTGCGCGAGGCGCGCCGCGCCGGGCTGACGCCGTTTGCGGTGTCGATCGACGAGCAGGCGCAGGACTACCTGCCGCACCTGTTCGGCAGCCAGGGCTTCGTGCAGCTGCGCCGGCCGGCCGAGCTGCCGCTGGCGCTGGCGCGGCTGTACACGCAGCTGGCGCGCGGCCACTGAGGCTGCGGCGCGCGCTCGCGCGGACGGCGGGTCAGCCCGCGGCGTGGCGCCGCAGCGCCGTCAGCAGATCACCCCACCACAGCCCCATCTGGCGGCTGAAGTCGGCGCCGCTCTTGCCGTGGCGCACCGGATGGTCCGGCCGCAGCGCGGCGAAGCCGCTGTGCGTGACGGTGACGCGGGTGCCCGAAGCCGACGGCTCGAACAGCACCTCGACCTCGGTGTGCTCGGCCGGCGCGAAGTTGGTCGCGCGCCAGCTGAACAGCAGGCGCCGTGGCGGCTGCCACGCCAGCACGCGGCCGATCTCGTGCACGTGATCGGCGCCGCCGTCGCTCGTCCACGACTCGAAGACCCGCCCGCCGACGCGCGGCTCGACCGCCATCAGACCGGATTCGCCGGGCGCGGCGCGAAAGCGTGGGCCGCGGCGCCACCACAGGCCGATCTCTTGTGTGAAGAGCCGAAAGGCCTCGTCGGGCGGCACCGCGACACTGACCGTCGCCCGGGCGCGGTCGCCGCTCGGTGGCGTGGCCTCGTCGTTCATCGCCCGCTGGCGCGCTCGGCATGCGCCTTGAAGGCCGCCAGCTGTTCGCCCCACTGCGCCTGCATGTGGGCGGCCCAGTCGGCCAGCGTGGCGAAGGCATGCGGTTCCAGCCGGTACAGCCGCACGCGTGCGTCGCCCTCGATCGCGTCGGCGGCGACCAGGCCGCCTTGCTCCAGCACGCGCAGGTGGCGGCTCAAGCCCGCCGGCAGCAGGCCGATCGCCGTGGCCAGCTCGCTGGCGCGCCGCGGCCGTTCGCGCAGCAGCTCCACCACCACACAGCGCGTGGGGTCGCCCAGCGCCGCGAAGGCACGCGCCAGCGCGGCGTTGGCGAGGTCGCTCAAGCCGCCGGTTGGCTGCGCAGGCGCTGCGAGAACCACCACATGTGTCCCTCGGGGTCGAGGGCGCCGTAGCTGCGGTCGGCCCAGTAGTCCTCGCCGTAGTCGTGTACCGACGGTTCGTCGACGATGCGTGCGCCGGCGGCGCGGGCGCGCGCGCAGTGGGCATCCACGTCGTCGATATAGAGCATCAGCCCTTGCGTGTTGGCGCCGGCCAGCGACGCCGGGCTCGACATGTCGACTCCCCAGCGCGTGCCGCGGCGCTCGTCGCCGACCATCACCACCGCCTCGCCGTAGGTGAGCTCGCTGTGCTCCACGCGGCCGGCGTCGCCCTCGACCTTGAGCCGCAGCTCGAAGCCGAAGGCCTGGCACAGCCAGTCGATCATCTTGCCGCCTTCGCGGTAGTAGAGGCTCGACGACAGGCGCGGCCAGTCGGAGGGGGGAGGTTTCATGGCGGACTCTGCGGGCTGCTGAATACCGGCGCATGGTGCGTGTATTTGACAAAAATGTCAAATACCATCGTGCGCGGCGGGAATTTTCCCGGTCGACGAGCAGCCCGGGTGCCTCAGCGCGGCGCGAAGGACCATCGGATCGAGAAGTCGAAGATGTTCTCGATGCCCGCGCTGGGATCGGGACGAGTGACGCGCCGGGTGTTCTCGCCTTGCAGCACGCCACTTTCGATCGTGTCGACCTCCACCTTCCCAACCCGCTCGTTGTTGACAACTACCGCTTGCGCGGGGGTGTACCCGGGGATGCGGAACGGGCCCTGCCCGCTCGAGAAGAGATCGCACTGGTCCTCCGCTGTGGTGGAGATATAGCCATCCATATGTTCGGCCCCATTTATGCCCAGGACCATGGTGCCGTTCTCGTCGATCCGCACGGTCCAGCTCGCGGAGGGCGGCACGCAGGGGTGACCGAACGTCGAGCTGGTCGAGTCGACTCGCGTGCTGCCGCCCGTGCCCTCGCTGCGCAACAGCCGCACCTGGCTGCCGTCGGCTTCGAACTCGATCTCGTAGCTGGCGTTCATGAACATGTCGCGGGTGAAGTTGGGGGCCGACAGCCGCTGCGTGAAGGTGGTGGTGATGGTGCCGCCCCAGCGCGCCGCGACGCCGGGAGCGCCGACGGTGACCACGGCTTGCGCGAATACCGCGGGGTCGGCGACGCTCGTCGCCGTGACCAGCACGGTGGCGCTCTGGGCGGGGGCGGTGAAGACGCCAAGGTCGTTGATGACGCCTGCGTTGGCGCTCCACACCACGCCGGTCACTGCCGTGCCGCCGACCGTGGCGGCGAAGGTCGCCGTGTCGCCGGGCAGCAGTTCCTTCGTGGGTGGGTTCACCACCACCGTGACGGTGGGCGGTGCGGCCGCCGCCACCTCGAGCGATGCAAACTCCACCGGCAGGATCTTGGTGACGACGAACGCGAAGAACTCACCCACCGTGCCGGGCCCGGTGGCATCGAATCCGAAGTCGAACACGCGTTGACCGTTGCTGGCGTCGACGCGGCCGACGACGCTGCGCGTGCCGCCGGAGTTGCGGATCAGCAGCACATGATCCACGTTGTAGCGCCCGGAGCCGGGTATGAACTCGACGTTGTCGAGGTTGACGCTGAAGGTGACGTGGTCGCCCACCGTAAAGACCTTGCGGTCCGCGGTGACGGTGCCGGTAGGCGAACGCGCGAGGTCGAGCGAGGTGGACAGTTCGAGCGTGTTGACGCTCGACACACCCAGCAGAGTGAGCAGACCTTCCAGATCTCGCCCGGCCTCGGCGCTGGCCTCGACCGAGAGCTTGTAGTCCGACTTGTAGCTGGTGTCGATGATCTGCGTGAGTTGCGGCGCGAAGCTGCCGGTGAGCTTGCCGCCGAGCTTGGCCTTGAAGCCCTCGACCTGAAGCCTCTTGAGGCGGCTGCCGAAGTTGGCCTTGGCGAAACCGAAGGCCGCTGCGCTGGCATCGACGCGGAAGTCGCCCACCGAAGGGCCGTCCGAGATCCACTCGGTGGTCGGCACGAAATCTCCGATCTCCGCGACGAAGTCGCAACCCGTCGCCGCCGCACACTGGAAGCCGAGTTTCGTGGTGGTCTTGACCTCGGCCTTGGCGCCGATTGACATCGTCGCGAGCGTCAGCTTGCCGCTCAGCTCGATGCCCATGCCATACGGGATCTGTCCGCCCGCGACCCACGCAAGAAGCCCACCGACCGGGATCGTGATGATGCCCATCGTGCCTTCGCACTCGACCTTGCCCTCGAACGCAGCGGTCACGCCGAGACTCACCTCGACCTTGAAGACAGGCTCGCCGTTGACGAGCAGCTTCTCGACGCCGTTCTCGGGTGTGTCGACGTACTCGAGCGAGTTCGGCATGGTGAAGCTGAACTCAGGCGGGGCCGGAAGGACGATCGGCAGCGCCGCGTCGTCACCGACGCCGGTGATGCTGGTCGTGCACTCCTCGAACGGCGGCAGTGCGTGGGTACCGGTGGCAGCCCCCAACGGCCGTGCGCGCGTTGCAGCGACCCCGGGCCTGGGCGTGTAGACGAGGGTGCCGCCCTCGCGCCTGACCTCGTAGCGCGCCGCGATGTCGGGCGGGATCACCACTTCGGCCTGCCGGAGGTCGATGACCTCGTCGATGCGCAGGCCGGGCAGGATCAACCGCGGCGACACCGGTTCGAGGGTGACGCTGCGCGCGACCGTGTCGACCGCGACCACGCGTCCGGCCACCGTCTTGGAGCCGCTGGCGCCCATCAGCGTGCCCACGTCGGGCAGCGTCACGCCGGCAGCGAGCTGGATGCGGAAGGTGTTGCTGCGGCTCGGCGCGGCATCGGGGTCGGTCTCGACCGGCTCGCCGACGATCTGCGCGTCGTCGAGCAGCACCGCGCCGGGCACAACCGCGGCCACCAGCACGAGCAGCGGCGCGGACTGCAACGAGCCGCTGCGCGCGACGACCTGGGTCGCCCCGGTGCCCACCGCCACCACGCGGCCCTGGGCGTCCACGGTCACAGTGCCGGGGCGCGACGAACTCCATGACACCGGCGCGTCGATCTTCGCGCCGCCGGCATCGAACACGGTGGCGCTCAGCTGCGCAGACGCGCCCGCCGCGGTCAGCACCAGTCCGGTCTGCGTGATCTCCACCCGCGCCGCCGCGACCACGGGTTGTGCGTCGCCGCCACCACCGCCGCCGCAGGCCACCAGCACGCCGGCAAGCAGCGTCACGATCCAACGGTTCAGCTGGTTCATGAGCGGCTCCTCGAGCCGGGCTGCGTCGCGTTCGCGCTGCCCGAGCCGTCGGCGGACACCACCGCGGCGTCGCGCAGGAAGTCACCCACCTGTTCCGGCCGCGTGAAGACCTGTGGCGGCCCGTCGTCGGCGCTGCGCACGGAGGCCCGGAACTCGGACAGCTGTCGCCACACCCGCACCACGAAGACTTTGTACTCGTGCATCGCTCGCTCCATCGCTGATGGACGCGACGATAGGGAGGTAGGCGTTTCGTGGGCGTTACCTGGCCGGCCTGGGGTCGGCTGGGGCCATCAGCAAGGCGTCGATCACCTCGTCCAGCGTCGCCGGCCGCGCGGCGAGTGCGGCGCGATCGGCTTCGTCGAGCGCCAGTGCATCGGCCCAGCGCGCCGCGCTGTGGCGGATGCCGGCCTCGGCACTGGGGTGGCCACGGATCATCGACCAGGTGCGCGCGGCCTCGAGCGATTGGCCCGCGTCGCGCTGGCACTCGGCGTAGTACAGGGCAATGTCGAGCAGGTCGGTCACCATGTTCAGTTGCCGGGCCAGCCGTGCCGCGGTCTGGAAGCGGGCGCGGGCGGTATCCAGACGGCCGCGCTGCGTGGCCACGCGCGCGAGCAGGCAGTCGGACAGCATCTCCACCGATTGCACCTCGGTCGCCCGGCTGCGCTGCAGCGCGCGCTCCAGCTCGCGTTCGGCGGCGTCCAGCTCACCCAACTCGAAGAGGGCCAGCCCCAGACCGTTCTGCAGATACGGCAGCAGCGAATCGACTCGGTGACGCTCGCACAGAGCCACGCCTTCACTCATGACCTCGCGTGCGTGGGCCCACTGGTCACGCTCCATCCACAACGTGCCGATGTTGTTGAGGCAGCGCGCGGCCGCATCCGGACGACCGAGCTCGCGGTTGATCGCCAGCGCCTGGCTGTAGCGCTCCAGTGCCAGATCGAATTGGCCTTCCTTCTTGGCGATCACGCCCAGGTCGGCGAGTGCTCGGGCGGCCTCGGCACGCTCGCCGTCCTCGCGCGCAATGGCCAGGGCACGCTCGAACAGCGGCAACGCTTGCGGCCAACGCCCGCTGGTGGAATGGCACGCGCCCATCGTGGCGAGGCACGCGAACTGCAGCCGCCGATCGCCGCAGCGCTCGGCGGTGAGCAGCCCCGCCTGGGCCAGCTGCCGGCTCTCCTCCAGATCGCGCCGCTGGTACAACAACGACGCGACCGCGCACTGCACCTGCGCCAGCGCCGCCGTGAATGCCGCGCCGCGCTCGGGCAGCAGCAGCGCCCGGCGCAGGCGAAGCACGCCCTCTGTGATGCGACCGCGCACATGAAAGTACGTGCGCAGCCCCGGTGCCAGCGCGCACACCGCGTCGCAGTTTTCGTGCGCGATGGCGTGGTCCCACGCGGCCAGGATGTTGCTGAGCTCCCCTTCGATGCTTTCCACCAGGGGCTGATGGTCTGCCGAGTGCGTTCGCGTCAGCGTGGCGACGGTCTGGGCAAAGTGGTCGGCGTGGCGCCGCGCGAGCGCGGCCGCGCGGGCCGCGTCGGCGCCGAGCCGCTCGGCCGCGTGAGCGAGCACCAGCGGATGCAGACCGAAGCGCCCGTCCTCCGCCGACAGCAGGCTCTTGTCGGCCAGCGAAGACAACAGCGCGATCGGCACCGCGGCCACCGCGCGCGCATCGGCGGCGTGGAACCCGCCACGGAACACCGACAACGCCGCCAGCGCATGTTGTTCGGCCGGCGACAGCATCTGCCACGAACGCTCGAGCAACGCGCGCAGGCTCACGTGCTCGGGCCGGGCGGGCAGGCCACGCGTGGCAGGGTCACGCTCGAGCAGGTCGTTCGAGGTGCGCAGGTCACGTGCGATGACGTTCGGCGGCAGCAGCCGCACCCACGACGCGGCGAGTTCGATCGCCAACGGCATGCCGGCACAGGCCTCGACGATTTCGATCACTGCCGCCAGCTGCGGCGCCAGGACGAACCCGCGCTGAATCGCTTCGGCGCGAGTGGCGAACAGCCGAACAGCGTCGAACGCGACGGCCGCTTCCAGATCGCGGCTTTGATCGTCGGGCACTGCCAGGCCTGTCAGGGGCAACATCGTTTCGCGCGGTCCACCCAGTCGTGAGCGCGACGTGAGCAGCAGGCGCAATCGCGGTGCGACATCGAGCAACTGCTCGACGAGCGCGGCCAGCCCGTTCAAGTGCTCGGCGTTGTCGAACACCACCAGCACCTCGCGGCCGGCGATCCGCCGTCCGAGCGCGGCCACGGCTTCGTTGCCATCGGACAGATGCACGCCCAGCACGTTCGCCAGGCGTGCCAGCACGGCGCCGCAGTCGGCGAGATCCTGCAGCTCGACCCAATGGGCGTGTGCCATGCGAGCCACGGCATGCCGTGCCAGGCGGCTCTTGCCCATGCCGCCGGCGCCGACCAGGGTGACCCAGCGGCACGAGGGTCTGGCGAAAAGGCGTTCCAGTTCGGCCAGCTCAAACCTTCGCCCGATGAAGGACTGGTCCTCGTCGCCTGGCGGCACTGCGGCCACCAGCACGGGCGCGCCGTCGACCGTGGGGGTAGCCGCGCCGAGCAGGTTGCGCAAGCGCTGCGGCGGCTCGATCGCGAACTCCTCCGCCAGGCGCGCCGCGTATGCGTGATAGACCTGCTGTGCCCGGCTCTGCGCGCCACCGTCTAGCTCGGCCTGGACCCATTCGGCGACAGCCTGCTCGTCGAGCGGATCCTCGCGCACGAGATCGCTCGCCAGCGCGATGCGTGCCGCGGGATCGCGCAGCTCGCGCAGTCGAGCCAACGCGGCACGGTGCCACGACAGCTCGATGCGCTCCCGTTCGGCGGTGAGCCAATCGGTCCAGGCCGGCAGGCGCGCGTTGTCGAGTCCACCCAACGCCGGCCCGCGACGACATGCCACTGCGTCGGCCCACCGTTGATCGTCGATCGCAGCGTGCAGCCGTTGCAGGTCGGTGGACACGGGCCAGCGCAGCGCATGCTCGTTGGATTCGATGCCAGCGGCTTCCGCCAGCGCCAAGGTGTCGAACAACAGCTTGCGCAGGTTGCGGCGCGCCTCGGTGTTGTCACGCTCGGGCCAGAACAACCCGACGAGAGCGTCGCGTGTGATCCAGTCACCGCTGTTCAGCGCCAGCCGCACCAGCAGCTGGTGGCGGCGCTCCGGCAGCAGGCTGCGCCACACCCCGTTCACGCGCACCTGCACCGGGCCGATCAGCAGCACCTGAGGATCATGCACGGTCAACCGCGCAGCCTTCGCGGGGCTATCGGCAGTCATGGACGGAAAGTGTGCCCTATCAACACGACGCTCCGCCAACGCCGGCAGACCCCTTATCCGGTGGTGCACAACCCGCCGGGGTGGCAGACCCATGTGGCAGAGATCGCGTCCCCGAAGCGAGCGCTACACGCCCGCCGGCAGCTTGGCGGCCATCTGCTTTCGACGGTCCAGCCTGCGTCCATCGACGATGAACGTGCCGTCACCCACGGCGTGGATCGTGCGTGTCTCCTGGCGCGCGGCATCCATCCAGGCCGCCAGTCCCTCCAGCACGACGATGTGGTGCTTGCGCACGATGTCGACGACCCTGCACTCCACGTGGGCCAGGCACTCCTTGATCAACGGCGCCTTGACGCGCCGGCCCGGCACCGGCGTGAGCTTGAACCTGGCGAACTTGTCGGTGTCGGCGCCCGAGCAGGTGCCGATACCGACCACCGCGTCGAGCAGGTCGACCGTGGGAATCGCGATCACGCACTCGCGGGTCTTGCGCAATGCCGCGTAGGAGTGGTTCCACGCACCGGTCGTGATCGCGAAGACGGGCGTGAAGTCGACCACCATCGTCCACGAGATGGTCATGACGTTGTTCTTCTTTCCGTCATGGGTCGTCACCAGCACGACAGGCCCCGGCTCCAGCAGGGTGAAGGCCTTGTTCAGCGGCAACGCGCGCATGCGCGGTCTCGTCGATCTCGCGTTCAACCCGGCTCGGCGTCCGGCGCGCCGAGCACACGCTCGGCCAGTGCGCTGTCCATGTACTCGGTCACCTGCCGCAACAGCCCGTCTGCACCGAACTCGCAGACGAAGCAGTAGGTGTTGTCGTAGCGCTGACCGTTCTTCAGCAGCGCGCGACCCTGGGCCTCGACCGCCACCACGTCACCGTCGCCGATGAAGCGCGTGGCGTGGTTGCTGTATTTGCCGGCGAAGCGCTTGTACAGCGGACCGAACAGCTGCGTGTTCATCGCCGCCTTGCCTTGCCAGGTGCCGGCCCAGGCGTGCTGGCCGGGCGCTACCCAGCGACAGTCGTCGGCCATCAGGTCGCCGAACGGCCGTGTGTTGCCTTCGGCCATCGCGGCAAACGCGGCGCGCAGCTTGTGCTGGTTCGAGAGGTTCGTCATCGCGGTGTCTCCATGCGGGCAGGCGATGCCCGGCAGTGTCGCTCACGCCGACCTCAGCGTCAGCCCCGCGCTCGCCACGCGCCGGCCGTGCTTGTCGACGGCCAGCATGTCGACGTTCCAGCGGGCGGCCAGCGCCGGCACGTCCGTGATGCGGCCCATGAATGCCACCTTGGTCAGTGCGTCGGCCAGTGCGCACGACGGTGCGACCACCACCGCAGTGGCCAGGTGCGGCGGCGAGTCGCCGGTGTGCGGGTCCAGGATGTGATGGTGCCGGCGGTCGGTGCTGAAGACGAGCTTGTCGTCGCTCGAGCAGGCGATGGCGCGGCCGTCGCTCACCAGGGTGGCCAGCAGGCGCCGTGCATCGCGCGGGTCGGCGATGCCGAGCCGCCACGCATCGCGCTCGGGCGAGCGGCCGAGCGGCTGCCATTCACCGGTGTCGAGCAACGCGTCGGCGATGCCGTGCGCCTGCAGCGCCTCGCGGGCCAGGTCGGCCGCGTAGCCCTGCGCGATGCCGTTGAGCGTGAGGGCCATGCCGGGGCGGGCGAATCCGATGCGCGCGTCGCTCACCTGCAGGTGGCGCCAGCCGGTGCACGCGCGTGCGGCCTGCAGCTCGGCGGGTGTGGGCAGTCGTTGCGCGCGCGTGGCGCGTTGCCACAGCAGCCACAGCGGCTGCACCGTGACGTCGAAACCACCCTGGCTGCCGGCCGAGACGTCGCGCGCGATGCGCAGCACACGCACGAGGTCGGCGTGCGGATCGCGCAGCACGCCGTCGCGGTTGAGCCGGCTCACCGCGCTGTCGGGATCGAACAGGCTCATCAGGCGCTCGACATGGCGGATCGACGCCACCGCCGCATCGAGCCCGCGATCGACGACGGCCGCGTCGGCGTGGCCGGCGCGCAGCCACAGCGTGGTGCCGAAGCCGCGCAGCGCGCGCTCGCGCCAGGCGAGCGCAGCGCCAGGGGCCGGCGCGGCTGCGCCAGCGCCGGCGGCAGGGCAGGCCATGGCTGCGCCGGCGCCGAGCGCAAAGCCGATCCACTGCCGGCGCGTCGAGCTCATCGCGCAGCCTCCGTGGCCAGCGCCGGCGCCGGCTGCAGCGTGATGACACGCGCACGCTGCTCGCGGATCAGCGGCAGGCAGCGCCGGGGATCGTCATGGATCGACACGCAGTCCAGGCACTGGAAGCACTCCGCATAGTCGATGCGGCCCGACGGCGCGATGGCCTGGTAGCCGCAACGGTGGCGGCAGGTCTGGCAGGGCGTGCCGCAGGCCGCCCGCCGCGGGATCCACGCCAGCAGGCGCACCCTGGCGAGCAAGGCCAGCGCAGCACCCAACGGACACAGATAGCGGCAATAGCCACGAAAGACCGCGATGCTGCCCGCCAGCACCAGCACCGCGCCCAGCACGTACGGCCACTCGCGCTGGAAGTGCAGGCTGATCGCCGTCTTGAATGGTTCGATCTCGACCAGCGTGTCGGTCCACGGCGAGGCGAGGGCTGCCGCGACGAGCAGCAGCGCCAGCAGCGCGTACTTGACGGTCTTGAGTGCGGCGTCGGTGCGCCGGTGCAGTGCGCGCGGACGCCAACCCAGCCACCCGGCCGCAGTGGACAACAACTCCTGTAGCGCACCGAACGGGCACAGCCAGCCGCAGAACGCGCCGCGACCCCACACCAGCAGTGTGATGCCGACGTAGCCCCACAGCACCACGGCCAGTGGATCGGCCAGCAGGAACTCGAGGCTGCGGCCCTGCGCGAGCGCCTCGGTCAGCGCGGTGAGCGTCACCACAGTGAGCTGGCCCTGCGCGAACCAGCCGATCCAGACCAGCGTGAAGAGCAGATAGGCCAGTCGAAAGCGCGCCAGTCGCGTCACCGAGGCCGCGAGCCAACGCTGGCGCGCGAGCAGCGCCGTCAGCACGGCCAGCGCGACGGCCAGCACGCCCAGGTCGCCTGCGCGCTGCGACCAGGCCTCGAGCCAGCGCGGCGTCTCGGCCACCGGCTGAAAGCTCGCCGCGTCGGGGATCTCGAAGCGCTGCACGATCGGCACGGCCGCGAGCGCGCCGTCGGAGCGTTGGCGCTGCACGTCCAGGTGCAGCGTCAACGGCGACGCGGGATCGAGCCGCCCGCCGTCGGCGGCGGCGTCGATCGCGAAGAAGCGCGGCACCGACGCGCCGGCCACGCCCGAGCGCTGCCCCGACAGGCGCAGCCCCGGCCGCAGCGGCAGCTCGCGCAGCGCAAAGCGCCGGCCTGCCTGTTCGAGCGCGAGTGCGGCGCTCAGCCGAGGCGTCGCCGCATCGGCCGGCGAACGGGCCAACCGGTAGCGCCCGCCGTCGAGCACCAGCAGCACCGGTGTGCCGCCTTCGCGCAGTGCGCGCACCTCGCGCCACAAGCCGGCGTCGAGCAGGTTGCGCCCGGCCTGCGGCAGGCTGGCGAGCGCGAACCACAGATCGAGCGCCGGTGCGTCGGGCCGGATCGTGCCTTCGGCATCGAGCCGCTCGCCTGGCGTGCCGCGAAACGCCGTCTCGATGGCGCGGTTGCTGCGCGCGAGCGGCTGCACCAGGCGCGCCGCGACCAGCGCGTTCCAGCCGGTGCGCGTATAGCGGTCGTCCGGGCCGCTGCCGGTGGCGCGCGGCGGCGTCGCGCCGGCGCCGCGCGCCGCCTGGGCCTGCGCCACCTGCGCGGCGGCCTCGAGGATGCTGCGGTCGATGGCCAGCGCGGTGACGGTGCCGGCCACGATGCCGTGCAGCACGGCGCCGGTGGCGCTCACGCTGCGCTGTGCCTTGGCACCGAGCACCTGCACGTTGTGGTTCACCGTGAGCCCCTGGTACTGCGACGCGAACTCGTCGAGCGTGGCCGTGCCCGCCTTGGAGCGGAAGATCGGCTCGAAGTGCGACATCAGGCGCACGGTCTCGAACCGGCCCTCGGCATCGATCACCACGACCAGGTTGATCGGCTTGCCGCTGTAGCCGCCCACCGGCTCGAGGTCGATCGTCTCGAACACCTGGTGCTGCAGTTCGGGCCCGCTGCCCGCGCGCCGGTACACCGGCCACACCGGCAGGTCGGCGCTTCTGGCGCCCACCAGCAAGGGTGGGGGGAACATCGCCTCGACCTGGTCGCGCGTGAGCGTGCCACCGCAGGCCATCAGCGCGTGGGCGAGCAGTCCCAGCGCGCACAGCGCCCGCCGCCAACCCCACGGCCACACGGCGCCGCACGCCGCACCTGCCTTGAACGGACGCACAGGCCTCCCCAATCGTCGTGCGTGTCAAGGTAGCACGGGTGCTCGCCCGGCGACAGGCCGGGGATTGCCCGCGGTGGAGCGCGCGACGAACGACGAGGCGCTCCGATCTGGAGCATTGGCGACTCCGTGCGAGCGGCCTTCCGGGCGCGTGATGTCGTTGTCAGTGGGCCATCAGCACCGGGAGGTTCATCGACAGCAGGACACTTCGGGTGGCTCCGCCGAGGATCCACTCGCGTCCCCGCGAGTGGCCATAACAACCCATCACCAGCAGGCTCGCGCCGACATCGGCGGCCATCGACAGCAACGTGTCGCCGGCCTGGGGCGCCGCTCCCGCGACCGAGCGGAACTGCACGTCGTCCACGCCATGCCGCTGGAGAAAACGCTGAAGCAGCGGCCGGTGCGCGTGGCCGGCGTCGGCATCGAGGGCCACGCAGACGGTATCGGCCTTCTGCAGCAGCGGCAAGGCGCCGGTCAGGGCGCGGGCGGCCTCGCGCGACTCCTTCCAGGCCAGGAGGACACTGTCGAAGGTCGACCCGGGCCGGTCGACGCCGCTCGGGATCACCAGCGCGGGCTTGCCGCTCTCGATGATGGCCGCATGCACGAAGCTCGCCGACACACCCGAGTCGTGGCGCGTGCCGTCGTGCTGACCGAGCACCAGCAGGTCGGCATACAGGGCCTGCTGCACGAAGGCGCGTTCGGGCGTGTCGGTGGCCTCGCGCCATTCGATCTGCACACCGGGCTCGATGCAGGCCTCCCGGACCGACCTATGTGCAGCGGCCAGGCGCGCCTCGTCATAGGCCAACAGCTCCTGGCTAGGCACACCGGCGGTGAACACCATCGACACGCCCAGGCTGGCGGGTGTGACGGCATACAGCGCGGCAACGCTGGCGCCGAGCCGGCCGCCCCACGTGCGTGCGACCTGCAGGCGAGCGCTGCCGTGCAGGCCGGCGTCCAGGTGGACCAGGATGCTCTGGATCGGATTCATGAGGGATGGCTCCGCCACTTTTCCCACGGCATTTGGAGTTTACTCACCATGCGGCTGGAAGCGTTGCGCGCCCTCAGCGCGACCCCGTCTCCGCACCCTCGCGGACCGGGGCTCAGTGCGACGTGCCCTCGGAGCGCGTGATCTTGTTCCACACGTTGTACTTGCCCACCGGCCTGCTCATCGGCAGGCGCTTGATCTCCTTGAACGTCGTGGCGTCGTAGACGATCAGTGCACCGTCCGTCTCCCACAGGCTGGCCAGCGCGAAGCGGCCGTCCTTCGTGAACTCGATGTGCGCCAGTGTCTTGCCGGGTTCGCGCACCTGGGCCACCGGCTCGAGAGTCGTCTTGTCGATGATGGTCAGCGTGTCCTTGGCGGTCGGGCTCATCATCGAGTCGGTCCACGCATAGCGTGTTTTCTCGTGGCTGCGCAGAAAGAAGCCCGGCCCCGGCGTGGCGATGGTCTTCACCAGCGACCAGTCCTTCACGTCGATCACGGTGATCGTGCCGTCCTTGAGGTTGGGGCTCGCCAGCACCGTGGAGCCGCGGTACGCGAAGGTGATGCCCGAGCCCAAGTGCGGCATGCCGGCGATCGGCAGCGCGGCGATCGGGCGGCGCACGTCGAGGTTCACCACCTGGCCGATCGGCGCTCCGTCTGCCTTCGGGCGCGACGCGCCCAGGGCATGCGCGTACGGCGGGTCGAAGAAGAAGTCGTCCAGCGGTTCGGCCAGCCGCGTGCGCTTGACGCCGAGAAAGCCCTTTCTCGCGACGCCTTCGCCGAAGCGGTAGTCGTGCACCAGGCCGTCGTAGATGTCCTCGGCCTTGGGGTCGTACGAGATCTCCCACAACTCGGCCACGTCCTTCAGCGCGACGATGAAGCTCGAGCGCGGTTGGGCGTCGTACACCGCCGACACGCGCGACGTGGCCTTGCCGTCGGACGACGACACCGGATAGACGCGCTCCAGGTTGAGCGCGGCGTCGAACAGCACCAGCGTGTGCGGAAAGTAGTTCGCCGCCATCACCCAGCGGCCATCACCCGACACCGCCACGTTGCGCATGTTGAGGCCCGCGCGCACCTCGGCCACGACGGTGAGGTTCCACAGGTCGTACTTGGTGATCCAGCCGTCGCGCGAGCCGAAGAACACGTAGCGCCCGTCGGGCGTGAACTTCGGGCCGCCGTGCAGCGCGTAGCGGCTCGGGAACCGATGGATGCGCTCGAAGCGGTCGCCGTCGACCAGCGACACGTGGTGATCGCCGCCTTCGACCACGACGAACAGGTTCATCGGATCGGCGCTCCACAGCGGCCGGGCCGGCAGCTGCGTCGCACCGGGTGTCTCGACGCGCGAGGCGCGGATGTCGGCTTCGGTCCACGTCGGCGCTGGGCTCACGGGTGTGTAGATCCACTGCGCGAGCGCCGCCAGTTCGTCAGCCTCCAGTTTGTCGGCGAAGCCGAGCATCTGCGTCGCCGGGCGGCCCGCGCTGATGGTCTTCAGCGCTTCGGGCTTGCGCAGCCGCTCCAGGCTCTCGGGCAGCAGCGCTGGGCCCATCACGCCGGTGCGCTGCGCGCCATGGCAGGACACGCAATGCTGCTGGTACAACGCCGCCGGGTCGACGCCCGGCGTGGCTGCGGCGGGTGCTCGCGGCGCCGACGCCGCAGCGGCAGGCCCGCTCTGCGCGTGCACCGCGGCGGCCAGCAGGGCCAGGCCGAGCGCGACGAACCGGCTCCGGCGGCTCATGGCAGCGCCTCGATCGGGATGTGCCACTGCGCCGCGCAGCTGGCCAGTGACTCGCGGCGCGGCGAGGCCGACGCCAGGCCGATCTCGTGGTCGTCGAGAAAGCAGCCCGGATCCTCAGCCCACGCATCGCCGCCGGTCTGCTGCGCGCGCACGCGGGTGTTGCCGCCGCAGATGTCCAGGTGCGCGCAGCTGGCGCAGCGGCCCTTCACCGGGCGCGGCCGCGACTTCAGCCCCGCCATCAACGGGTCGCGCGTATCGGCCCAGATCGCCGAGAACGGCCGCTCGCGCACGTGGCCGAGCGTGTGGTGCCACCACATGGTGTCGGGGTGCACCTGGCCCAGGTTGTCGATGTTGGCCACGTTGACGCCCGATGAGTTGCCGCCCCAGGCCACCAGATGCAGGCGCAGTGGCGCGTGCCAGCGCGCATGCAGATCGGGATGGCGGCGCTGCAGCCACTGCAGCAGATACGGTCCGTCGGCGTCGTTGTTGCCGGTGACGTACTCCTCGTCGAGGCCGTTGCGCGCTGCGCTCCACGCGCGTTCGAACAGCAGGTCCAACGCGTCGCGCGTGGCGGTGAACTGCGCGTCCTTGGCGCGGTGAATGTTGCCGCGGCCGGCGTAGTTGAGGTGCGAGAAGTAGAACTTGTTGACCTGCTCGTCGCGCATCACCTGCAGCAGCGCCGGCAGGTCGTGCGCGTTCATGGCCGTCATCGTGAAACGCAGCCCCACCTTGACGCCGCGCGCGCGCAGCAGCTGCACGGCGGCCAGGCTGCGCTCGAACGCACCGGCGAGGCGGCGGAACTTGTCGTGTGTGTCGCGCAGCCCGTCGAGGCTGATGCCCACGTAGTCGAACTGTGCGGCGGCGATGCGGTCGGCCATCGGCGCATCGATCAGCGTGCCGTTGGTCGACAGGCCGACATAGAAGCGCATGGCCTTGGCGCGGGCGGCGATGTCGAACAGGTCGGGCCGCAGCAGCGGCTCGCCGCCCGAGAGGATCAGCACCGGCACGCGGAACGCCTTGAGGTCGTCCATCACCGTGCTCACTTCGGCCGTGCTCAGCTCGCCGGCGTAGTCGTGGTCGGCCGACAGGGCGTAGCAATGCTTGCAGGTGAGGTTGCAGCGGCGAATCAGGTTCCAGATCACCACCGGGCCGGTGGCGGCCTTCGCCTGCGCGGCCCGCGGCGCGGGCATCGTGCCGTCGCGCTCGGCGGCGACCAGCAGCTGCATGAAGTGGCTGATGCGGAACATGATGGTCAGTGCTCGTGCAGGCGCAACCCGGTCTTCTTGAGGATCGCGGTGGAGTACAGGATGTCGTGCGCGCGGCTGGCGTCGCCCAGCAGCGCGGCGATGCGCTCGGCCTGCTGCTGCACCTGCTCGCGCGAGCGACCATGCAGCATCGCGAACAGGTTGTAGCGCCACTGCGGCAGCTGGCGTGGCCGGCGGTAGCAGTGGCTCACGCCGGGCACCGCGGCCACCTGTTCGCCGAGCGCGTCGACGCGGGCATCGTCGACGTCCCACACCGTCATGCCGTTGGCGGTGAAGCCGAGCTTGTAGTGGTTGGGCACGGCACCGATGCGGCGGATCAACTGCTCGTCGAGCATCTGCGAGAGGCGTTCGCGCACCACGTCGCCGCTGACGCCGAGCATCGCGCCCACCGCCTCGTACGGCCGCGCCACGATCGGCAGGCCGCCCTGCGTGGCGCGGATCAGGCGGCGGTCGAATTCACTGAGCGGCATGCTGTGCTCCGGTGTCGTCGGGCACGATCGGCAGCTTCAGTTCGACCGCGAACTCGCGCTCCTTGGGCAGCCGCAGCACCGCAAGCCCGGTGAGCGCCTCGATGCGCCGCAGCGCGGCCTCGCCGGCCGCCGGCGTCTCGGCGGCGATCACGAACCACATGTTCAGCGCGTGGTCGCGCCGGTAGTTGTGCGCCACCTCGGGTAGCGCATTCACCTGAGCGACCACCGCATCGAACCGATCCTCGGGCACCGCCATCGCGGCCAGCACGAAGCGGCCACCCGCGCGCTCGATCTGGAACAACGGGCCCACACGCGTCAGCACGCCGGTGGCGAGCAGCCGGTTGAGCCGCTCGATGACCTGGTCCTCGGTGATGCCGAGTTCGCCGGCAAGCGCGGCGAACGGCCGATCCAGCAGCGGCAGGTCGCCATGCAGGCGGGCGATCAGCCGCGCGTCCAGCGTCGACAGCCATGGCGTCGTGGACGGTTCACGCGTCGGCATACGCAGGGCTCCGGGCCGGTTCGACGGCGGCAAAGCGGCGTGCGCCCTGCTGCTTGAAGCGCCGGCGCGAGAACAGCACCGCGTGCGGCACGTCCTGCAACCCGGTGCGTGCCATCACGGCGGCGAGACCGTCGCGAACCACGTCGCGGTCGCGGCCGTGCATCATGCAGTACAGGTTGTACGGCCAGCCGTCGGCCCGCTCGCGCTGGTAGACCAGCGTCAGCGCGGGTTCGCTGGCCAGGGCGCGGCCGAAGTGCGGGGCCTGGCCGTCGGGCACGTCGAACACTGCCATCGCGTTGGCGGCGAAGCCAAACTCGTGATGCCGCACCACCGTGCCGAAGCGGCGCAGCACGCCGGTGGCGAGCCAGCGCTGCAGCGTCTGCAGCACGTCGCCGGGCGTGCGACCGGTGGCCAGCGCCCAGGCGTCGTAGGGCAGTGGCTGCAGCGGCAGCCCGGCCTCCACCGTGGCGGCCAGCGCCTCGTCGCCCGGCACCACGCGCGCCGGCGCCGGCGTCGGGCGGCGTGGGCGATCGGCGGTGTCGGCCACGGCGCCGCGCAGGTCGAAACCGAGGTCGATGCGGAACACCTGCTTCATCGGCAGCCGCAGCACCGGCAGCGCGGTGGCCCGCTCGATCGCGGCGATCGCCGCCGCCACGGCCTCGTGGTCGCGCCCGGTCATCACGAACCACAGGTTGATCGCGTGCTCGCGTTCGTAGTTGTGGTTGACGCCGGGCTGCGCCGAGACGATCGCCGCCACCTCGTGCAGGCGCTCGGCCGGCACCGCCATGGCGGCCAGCATCGCGGCGCCGCCGGCGCGCGAGTCGAACACGCCGCCGATGCGGCTGAGCGCGCCGCCCTTGAGCGCGTCGCGATAGGTCTCGAGCACATCGCCTTCGGACACGCCGGTGGTGAGCGCGATCGACGCGAACGGCGCGCGCACCAGGGGAAAGCCACGCTGCCAGTCGTTGAGCAGGTCGAGGCGCCGGGATGTGTTCAATGCCATCGCAGTCCTCTAGAAGCCGATGCGCGCGGCGCGCGCGGTGAAGAAGATGCCGCTCGGCGAATCGATGCTCAGCTGCGCCAGCGTGGCGAAGCTCGCGGTGTCGATCACGCTGACGCGGTGATCGTCGCGGGCGCTGATCCACACCGCCTCGCCCCGCGGCGTGAACTCCATGTGCAGCACCGCCTTGCCCGGCTCCAGCGTGCGCACGACCTGGCGCGACTCGGTGTCGATCACCTGCACGCGGTGGTAGTCGGGCACCGCAAAGTTGACCCACACCTGGCGCCCGTCGGGCCGAGCGATCACGAACACCGGCTGGCCGGCAACCGCGATGCGGCCCACCTCCTGCCAGCTCTGCGTGTCGACCACCAGCACTTCGTGGCGGCCGATCGCCGGCAGGTAGGCATGTCGCCCGGCGACCGCCCAGCCGCGCAGGTGCGGCATCTTGTAGACCGGCAGCGGCTGTTCGCCCTTGCCATAGCCGGCCAGGATGCGGCGCGCGCGCGGCTCGGCGTCCCACAGATCGACCAGCGCCAGGCCGTCCTCGCCGAACAGGCCGGCGATGTAGTGGCGGCCGTCGGGCGTGACGAGCCCGTCGTAGGGCTGGCGGCCGATGCCGGCAAGTTTGGTGAGGCGTGGCGGCTGCGTGGCGTCGGACAGGTCGGCGATCCAGATCGCGTCGGCGTCGAACAGGCTGAACGCGAAGCGCCGGCCGGGCAGGTCGACCAGGCCGACCACGCGCGACAACCTGCCGGGTGCGTACTCCGCCGGGATGTCGGCCACCAGCGCCAGCGTGCGCGCGTCGAACACCTTCACGCCGCCGGGCGTGTAGTTCTGCGCCGCCACCAGCGTGCCGTCGGCCGAGATGGCGCCGCCGATCGAGTTGCCGGCCTGCTGCACGCGGGCCTCGATGCGGCGGCTGAGCAGGTTCACGCGGGTCAACGCGCCGTCGCGGCCGAACACATAGGCCAGCATGCCGTCGCGCGAGAACACCACCGACGCGTGCGACAGGTCGCCCAGGCCCTCGACCTCGGCGAGCAGCGCGCGCGAGCTGGTGTTCACCAGCGCGAGGGCGCCGCGCGATCGCTCGATCACGACGCCCAGATCGCCGGTGCCGGTCGGCGGCGGCGCGCTCGCGCAACCGGCCAGCGACGCGGCGCCCAGCAGGGCCAGGCAGTCGCGGCGGCGCATCAGCGCGCCTCCTGCGGAAAGCCGGCGATCAGGCGCTCGGCGATCCAGCGCGCGTCGGCCTCGTCGAGCATCGCGCGCCACGGCGGCATCGGCGTGCCGGGGCGGCCGTGATAGATGGTGGCGATCATCGAATCGAGCGGCTTGTCGGCCATCGCCTCGCGCGTCAGCGCAGGGCCCAGGCCGCCGGTCAGGCGCATGCCGTGGCAGGAGCCGCAGTCCTGGCGCACCAGTCGGACCAGCTGGCGCTGCCGCTCGGCGGCCGGTTGCGCGATGGCAACGGCCGCCCACAGCGCGGCGAACAGCCCTGCCATGGCGAGCGCGACGGACCTGAAGTGCATGCCCGCATGTTTTTCGCGACAGGCCCTGGTGGTCGTTGACCTGGTTCAAGAATGAGCCCGATGGCCGCTGCACGGTGTGAGCGCCGGTGAACACCGGCCGCGCCGGGCGTTCGCCGCGAGCGCCGAAAAAGCTAAACCGGATCAAGGACGCGCGGCCGCCGCCTGCCTAGGCTGCGTGTGCAGGTCGCCCGGGCCTCAGTTGCCCCGAGGCGGCGCCAAGAACAAGACGGCCGATCCCGACAACGAACGATGAACATCTCCAGTCTCATCGTCGACGTGCGGGCCGGGCAGCTCGCCGCGGTGCGCGGCGCCCTCAGCGGCTGGAGCGGCGTGGAGGTGCCCGCCGCCTCGCCCCAGGGCCGACTGGTCGTCACCGTCGAATCCCCCAACGACACCGACACCACCGAGACGATCGCGCGCATCGGCGCGCTCGACGGCGTGCTGTCGGTGGCGCTGGTCTATCACCAGATCGAACCCAACCCTGACATGGAGGTCCGCGATGACGCTGACGCGACGTGAGTTCATCAAGAACAAGGCCACCGCTGCGGCGGCGGCCGCCGCCGGCATCACGCTGGCGGCCCCCGACGTGTTTGCGCAGCCCGCAGGCACCACTGACGGCGTGCGCTGGGACAAGGGCGTGTGCCGCTACTGCGGCACCGGCTGCGGCGTGCTGGTCGGCGTGAAGGATGGGCGCATCGTCGCGACGCAGGGCGACCCCGACGCGCCGGTCAACAAGGGCCTCAACTGCGTGAAGGGCTACTTCCTGGCCAAGATCCAGTACGGCCAGGACCGGCTGACGCGCCCGCTGCTGCGCATGAAGGACGGCAAGTTCGACAAGAACGGCGAGTTCGCGCCGATCAGCTGGAACCAGGCCTTCGACATCATGGCCGAGAAGGTGAAGGCCACGATGAAGGACCCGGCGCAGGGCCCGTACGGCGTCGCGATGTTCGGCTCGGGCCAGTGGACGGTGTGGGAGGGCTACGCCGCCGCCAAGCTGATGAAGGCGGGCTTTCGCTCCAACAGCCTCGACCCCAACGCGCGCCACTGCATGGCCAGCGCGGTGGCCGGCTTCATGCGCACCTTCGGCATCGACGAGCCGATGGGCTGCTACGACGATGCCGAGCACGCCGACGCGTTCGTGCTGTGGGGCTCCAACATGGCCGAGATGCACCCGATCCTGTGGTCGCGCATCACCAACCGGCGCCTGAGCGCCAAGCACGTGAAGCTGCACGTGCTGTCGACCTTCAGCCACCGCTCGTGCGAGCTGGCCGACAACGAGCTGCTGTTCAAGCCGCAGAGCGACCTGGCGATCCTGAACTACATCTGCAACCACATCATCAGCACCGGTGCGGTGAACCAGGAGTTCGTCAAGAAGAACGTCGGCTTCTTCAAGGGCGTGACCGACATCGGCTACGGCCTGCGCCCCAACCATCCGCTCGAGCAGGTGGCCGGCAACAACGGCTACGCGGGCGCCGACGGCAAGCCCAAGGGCGACCCCAATGCGCACGCGCCGATCACGTTCGACGACTTCACGAAGTTCGTCTCCGAGTACACGCTCGACAAGGCGCACGAGATCTCCGGCGTGCCGAAGGACAAGCTCGAGTGGCTGGCCAAGACCTATGCCGACCCGAAGACCAAGGTCACGTCGTACTGGACGATGGGCTTCAACCAGCACACGCGCGGCACCTGGGTCAACAACATGATCTACAACGTGCACCTGCTGATGGGCAAGATCAGCGAGCCGGGCAACAGCCCGTTCTCGCTGACTGGCCAGCCGAGTGCCTGCGGCACCGCGCGCGAGGTGGGCACGTTCGCGCATCGGCTGCCGGCCGACATGGTGGTGATGAATCCCAAGCACCGCGAACTGGCCGAACAGCTGTGGCAGCTGCCTGCGGGCACGATCGCGCCGACGCCGGGCTACCACGCGGTGCTGCAAAGCCGCATGGCCAAGGACGGCAAGATCGGCTTCCTGTGGACCAGCACCACCAACAACATGCAGGCCGGGCCGAACATCAACGGGGAAACCTACCCCGGCTGGCGCAACCCGAAGTGCTTCACCGTCGTCTCCGACGCCTACCCCACGGTATCGGCCATGGCAGCCGACCTGATCCTGCCGAGCGCGATGTGGATGGAAAAGGAAGGCATGTACGGCAACGCCGAGCGGCGCGGCCAGGTGTGGCGCCAGCAGGTGAAGGCGCCGGGCGATGCGAAGAGCGACCTGTGGCAGTACATCGAGTTCGCCAAGCGCTTCAAGGTCGAGGACGTGTGGCCCGCCGAGCTGATCGCCAAGAAGCCCGCGCTGGCCGGCAAGACGCTGTACGACGTGCTGTTCGCCAACGGGCAGGTCAACAAGTTTCCGCCGGCCGAATGCCAGCGCGTCAACGCGCATGCGATCGCCGACTATCACAACGACGAGTCCGACGCGTTCGGCTGCTATGTGCAGAAGGGCCTGTTCGAGGAGTACGCGGCGTTCGGCCGCGGCCATGCACACGACCTGGCCGACTTCGACACGTACCACAAGGTGCGCGGCATGCGCTGGCCGGTGGTGAACGGCAAGGAAACGCTGTGGCGCTTCCGTGAAGGCTACGACCCGTACGTGAAGGCCGGCGAGGGCGTGCGCTTCTACGGCTACCCCGACGGCAAGGCCAAGATCTTCGCGCTGCCCTACCAGCCGGCCGCCGAGGTGCCCGACAAGGACTACGACCTGTGGCTGTGCACCGGCCGCGTGCTGGAGCACTGGCACACCGGCACCATGACGCGCCGCGTGCCCGAGCTGTACCGCGCGTTCCCCGACGCGGTGGTGTGGATGCACGAGAAGGATGCGGCCGCCCGCGGCCTCAAGCACGGTGACCCGGTCAAGGTGGCGAGCCGGCGCGGCGAGGTCGCGCTGCGCGTGAACACGCGCGGGCGCAACAAGGTGCCCGAGGGGCTGGTGTTCATCCCGTTCTTCGACGAGCACCGGCTGGCCAACAAGCTGACGCTCGATGCCACCTGCCCGATCAGCAAGGAGACCGACTTCAAGAAGTGCGCGGTGAAGGTGGTGCGGGCCTGACCCTGCACACGGAGCAGCCATGAAGCGTCGCGAGATGCTGGCCGATG
>Ga0075356_1000004_pt1 | contig 55257 bp, 55 predicted proteins | sample WestPond_Cattail_FD_120073 | JGI IMG/M metagenome (GOLD analysis project Ga0075356, IMG submission 120073) | Natural and restored wetland microbial communities from the San Francisco Bay, California, USA, that impact long-term carbon... | ecosystem: Environmental > Terrestrial > Soil > Wetlands ... | reverse complement strand
GCCCGCCTTCGAGGCGAGCAGGTCGAGCGAGCCCTCGACGACCTCGCGCAGGTTGAACTCGATGCACTCGAGCTCGAGCCGCCCCGACTCGATCTTCGAGAAGTCGAGCACGTCGTTGATGACGCTGAGCAGCGCGCCGGCGCTCCGGCGGATCGTGTCGGCGCACTCGAGCTGCTCGGCCGACAGCGGCGTGTGCTCGCGCAGCACCTCGTCGATCTGGTCGCCGCAGGTCATCACCGGGTTCAGCGCCGTCATCGGCTCCTGGAAGATCATGCTCATGCGCGTGGCGCGCAACTCGCGCAGGCGCGACAGCGGCGCGTGCGTGATGTCTTCGCCCTGCAGCAGGATCTGCCCGGCGATGACCGGAAGCGACTTCGGCAGCAGCCCCATCACGCCCTGCGCGATCACGCTCTTGCCCGAGCCCGATTCGCCGACCAGGCAGACGATCTCGCGCGGTGCGACGGTAAACGACACGTTCTGTACCGCCGTCGCGCGGTCACCGTCCGACGGCAGTGCAATCGACAGGTTGCGCACCTCGAGAACCGGGGCGGTGGTCGTCATACCCGTTTGGCCATCTTGGGATCGAGCGTGTCGCGCAGGCCGTCGCCGAGCATGTTGACGGCGAGCACCGTGATCGCCAAAAAGATCCCCGGGAAGAAGATGTTGTGCGGGTACTCGTTGAACTGCGCACGGCCCTCGGCCATCACGTTGCCCCAGGTGGGAATGTCGGGCGGCAGCCCGACGCCGAGGAACGACAGGATGGCCTCGACCAGAATGCCCGAGGCGCAGATGAAGGTGCCCTGCACCACCAGCGGCGCCACGCAGTTGGGCAGGATGTGGCGCAGCATGATCTTCCAGGTCGGCGTGCCGAGTGAAATGGCGGCCTCGACGTACGGCTCCTCGCGGATCGTCAGTACCAGCGAGCGCACCAGACGCGTGACGCGCGGGATCTCGGGAATGGCGATCGCGACCACCACCGTCAAGAGGCTGCCGCGCCACATGGCGACCAGCGCGATCGCGATCAGAATCGCGGGAATCGCCATCACGCCGTCCATCACGCGCATCAGCGGGCCGTCGAGCCAGCGCAGGAACCCGGAGCACAGGCCCAACCCGATGCCGAAGGCCAGCGCGACAAGCGCGGTGCTGATGCCGACGATCAACGAGACCTGCGTGCCGTAGATGACACGGCTGTAGATGTCGCGGCCGAAACTGTCGCTGCCCATCATGAAGCGATGCTGGATCGTCTCGCCCTCCAGGGTGGTGATCTCGCCGGTCTTGCCGGGCAGCAGATCGCGGCTCGCCGGGTCGAACAGCGTCGGGTCCACGGTGCCGAGCCAGGGTGCGAGCAGCGCGATCAGCACCAGTAGCAGCATCACGATGCCGCCGATGCGCACCGACGTGCTGCGGCTCGCGCGTTGCCACGCGCTGGGTTGCGCCACCACCGCGGCCGACTCGACCGACAGCTTGGCGAACAGCGCCTGCTCCTCGGCGGCGGTCGGCAGCGACGACGGGTCGGCCGACATGTCAGTGGGCTCGCGGCGCATGACGCAGCCTGCGGTTTGCGATGCCGAACATTCCTGTCGAGCAACCACCGCGGTTCCGGCGTTGCCGGTCCGCGGGTGGCGCCACCTCGAGGAGGGGCGGCTGAAGGCCGTGACGGGGGTGGTTCATCAGTACCGGATGCGAGGATCGAAGAACACGTACGACAGGTCGACCAGCAGGTTGATCGCCACGTAGACGAACGAAAACAGCAGGATCACGCCCTGAATGGTCGGGAAATCGCGCGCGAGCACCGCGTCGACCGTCAAGCGGCCGAGGCCGGGGATCGCGTAGACCGACTCGGTGACGACCACGCCGCCGATCAGCAGCGCGATGCCGATGCCGATCACGGTGGCGATCGGTACCGCCGCATTTGTCAGCGCATGGCGCATCAGCACGGTCGACTCGGGCAGCCCCTTGGCGCGCGCGGTGCGGATGTAGTCCTCGCCGAGCGTCTCCAACACCGATGCGCGCGTCACGCGGGCGATCAGCGCCACGTAGATCACCGACAAGGTGACGGCTGGCAGCGTGAGGTGTTCGAGCCAGGGACCGACGCCGTCGGCAATGCGTCGATAACCCTGCACCGGCAGCCAGCCCAGGCGGATCGACACCAGCCAGATCAGCAGATACGCCAGCACGAACACCGGCACCGAGAAGCCGAGCACCGAGAAGCCCATCAACCCGCGGTCCAGCCAGCCGCCGAAGCGCCAGGCGGCGAGCACGCCGAGCGGCACCGCGATCAACACCGCCAAGGTGATGGTGATCGCCGCCAGCGACAACGTGGGCTCGATGCGCTGGCCGATCAGCGCCGTGACCTTCATCTTGTAATAGAACGACTCGCCCAGGTCACCGCTCAGCATGTGCCCGAACCAGATGCCGAACTGCTCCGGTATCGAACGGTCGAGCCCGAGCGTCGTGCGGATGTTCGCGATCTGTTCAGTGGTGGCCTGGTCGCCGGCCAGCACCGCGGCCGGGTCGCCCGGCGTCAGGCGCAGCATCAGGAACACCAGCACCGAGACGATCAGCAGGACCGGAATCGTCGACAGCAGGCGGCGGGCGAGAAAGGCAATCATGTACAGACCGATTCTGCGGGTCGCAGGGTGGGTTCAGATCAGGGCAAACATCAGGGCCATCGCATCAAACTTCCTTGCATCAATCGTGCCGGCGGTGCAGCAGGTACAGGCCGGTCGCTACCACCAGCGCGATGCCGCACCACGCCAACACGTTGGGCACATCGCCCCAGACCAGCCAGCCGAGCAGCACGGCCATCAACAGCCCGCTGTAGCGGAACGGCGCCACCACGGCGATGTCGCCAGCACGCGTGGCACGGATCAACAGCAGATAGCCACCCGACAGGAACACCGCTGCGGCGCCGAGCAGTGCCAGCTGGCGGGCGCCGACGGCCTGCCAACCCTGCACCGCCGACAACAGGCCCGCGGCGACGGTCACCGCCAGCGCCGTGGCCAGCGTGATGGCGAGCGACGGCACCGTCTGCGCGATGCGTTGGGTGACCAGATCGCGCAACGCGTGCAGCACCGTGCCCAGGAGGCACAGCCAGGCCCACGCGTTGAGGCCGTCGATGCCGGGTTGGATCACCAGCAGCACGCCGACGAACCCGAGCCCGACTGCGAGCGCATGCCACGCGTCGATGCGAGCGCCCAGCCAGGCCACCGCCAGCAGCGTGATGACCAGCGGTGTGGCCATGTTGATCGCGGTCGCATCGGCGATCGGTAGGTGGAACAGGGATCCCAGGTAGGCCAGCGTGGCCATCGCGTCGATGCCGGCGCGCAGCGCCACCACCCCGCGGCCGAGCTGGCGAGGCGCCAGCGGTACGCCGGTGACCCGCATGGCCAGCAGCACCAGCGCCGAGGCCATCAGCCCGCGCAGGAAGATCAACTGACCTGCGGGCAACGACTGGCTGACGAACTTGACCAGCGTGTCGTTGACGATGAAGCATGCCATCGACAGCATCATCAGCCGGATGCCGCGGCGGTTGTGCGAATGCGCGGCCGCGCCGCGCGGGCCGGCGGACGCGAGGGGATCGGGGGTCGTGGCTTCTGCCATCCGAGTCGCGCGCCGGTCGGTGGTCCGGCGCAGCGCTCAAACGAGAACCCGCCTCGCGGGCGGGTTCCGGTCGGCGCGGGTCAGGCGGCTCAGTTCTTCTTCAGGTTCCAGTAGATGTTGTTGTTGGTGACGAAGAAGCCGCTGATGTTCTTGCGCGCGGCCATCGGGGCGTCGAACTCACCCAGCGGCGCATGCGTGCCGATCTCGAACGCCCGTACGTGGATCTGCTCAGCCAGCTTCTTCTTCACGCCTTCGTCGGTGGCGCGCATGAACTCATTGCGCAGCGTGACCATCTTGTCGTCGGTGGCCCAGCCGAACCAGGTGCTCTTTTCGCCGCGCGTATCCATGGCCGGGTTGGCGATCGGGCTCCACACGTCGAACGCGCCCCAGGCGGTAAGGAACATGTGCCAGCCGCCCTTGTCCGGCGCGTCCTTCTTGGCGCGGCGGCCCACCAGCGTCTGCCAGTCCATTGCCTGCAGGTCAACCTTGAAGCCGGCCTGACGCAGCAACTGGGCAGCCACATCGGGCAGCTTCTGGATCGAGGCCAGGTCGGTGGGCTTCAGGATGACGATCGGCGTGCCGTCGTAGCCGCTGGCCTTGAGCAGGTCCTGCGCCTTCTTCATGTTGCTCTTGCCCTGGATGTCGCTGCCGGCGGTGCTGCCGAACGGTGTGCCGCAGATGAACATGCTCTCGCACGGCTTGTACAGCGCCTTCACTCCGACCTGCGCCCGCAGGAACGGCTCCTGCGTCATTGCCGCGATCGCGGCCTGGCGCACCTTGACGTTGTCGAACGGCTTGTGCAGGTGGTTGAAGCGTGCCATGTACTGCAGGCCGATGTTGGCGTATTTCGGCAGCTGGATGTTCGGATCGGTCTTGACCGACTCGTAGTGGTCGAAGGACAGCTGCTCGATGATGTCGACCTCGCCCTTCTGCAGCGCGCTCACCTGGGCCTGCGCATCGCGCAGCGCGAGGTTCCATTCGACGCGGTCGACGTACACGTGCTTGCCACCGGCCGAGCCCGAAGGCGGCTCGCTGCGCGGCACGTACTTGGCGAACTTGGTGTAGACCGCCTTGTCACCAGGCTTGAACTCGTCCTTCTTGAACACGTAGGGGCCGGAGCCGATGTAGTCGTCGATCTGCTTGAACGGGTCGGTGTCGGCGACGCGCTTGGGCATGATGAACGGCACGTTCGAGCTCGGCTTGCCGAGTGCCTCGAGCACGAAGCCGCAGGCTTCGCCGAGGAACATGCGGAATGTGTCGGGTGCCGGCGCATCCATGCGCTGCACGAACTGGAACAGCGCCGAACCCATCGCATCGCGCTTGCCCCAGCGCTGCAGCGAGGCGATCACGTCGTCGGCGGTGACCGGCTTGCCATCGTGGAACTCGAGCCCCTTGCGCAGCTTGAAGGTCCACAGGCGGTGGTCTGCGCTCTCGGTCCAGCTCTCCACCATCTGCGGCTTGATCTTGGCGTTCTCGTCGGTGCCGAACAGCGTGTCGTAGATCATGTAGCCGTGGTTGCGGCTCATGTAGGCGGTGGTCCAGATCGGATCGAGCACGGCGAGGTTGGAGTGCGGCACGATGCGCAACACCTTTTCCTGCGCGAAGGCCGGCACCGCGGCCAGAGTGGTGCCGGCGGCAAGTGCCAGCGTGATGAGAGTGCGACGTTGAAGCGACATGGAAGCAAGCCTTTCGTGGATGGAAGCGGGTGAAGCATCGGCCGTGCCAGCCACCCGATCGCTGATTGTGGTGACAAGGGATGCCGCACCGGTCTAGGGCAAACACCGGGCGCTGCGGCCACGAGCGGGGAAACCCGCAACGGGCTTTGCTCAAACGCGATACCGCCAACGACCGCGCGTGCCTAGCATCGACCGCTCCGGCCGTGGCCACGGTCGCAGCAGGCCGGTGCGCCGGCCGCGCCACCATGACCCACGATTGGGCGCAAGCTCCCGCAATCGAACTCATCGCCCGCATCAGGCGGCGCGAGTGCACGGCGGTGCAGCTGCTGCAGTGGCACCTCGACCGCGTGACGGTGCTCAATCCGGCATTGAATGCAGTCGTCGTGCTCGACGCCGAGCGCGCGATGCGCCGTGCCCACGAGGCCGATGCCGCGCTGGCGCGCGGCCAGCTGTGGGGCCCGCTGCACGGCCTGCCGATGACGGTGAAGGAATCCTTCGACGTGCCCGGCCTGCCCACCACCTGGGGCTTCGAAGCGCAGCGCGGCAACGTCGCCGCGCGCCCTGCGGTGGCCGTTCAGCGGCTGCAGGATGCAGGTGCCATCGTGTTCGGCAAGACCAACGTGCCGGTGGCACTCGCCGACTGGCAGACCTTCAACCCGGTCTACGGCACCACGAACAATCCGTGGGACTTGGCCTGCGGCCCCGGCGGCTCTTCCGGTGGATCGGCCGCGGCGCTGGCGGCCGGACTGACGCCGCTCGAACTCGGCAGCGACATCGGCGCGTCGATCCGCAATCCGGCGCACTACTGCGGTGTGTGGGGGCACAAGCCGACCTGGGGCGTGGTGCCGATGGCCGGGCACGAGCTACCGGGTATGGAATCGATCGACTCGCTGGACATCGCCGTCGCCGGTCCGCTGGCGCGCAGCGCGCACGACCTGACGTTGGCGATGGATGTGCTCACGACGCCACTGCAGGCCTTCGGGACGCTGGGCTGGCAGTCGGCGAGCTGGCGCGACCCGGGCCTGCCGGCGCCGCGGCTGCGCATCGCGGTCGTGGCCGACGATGCCTGCGCCGAGACCGATGCCAGCGTACGCGGCGCGATCGAGTCGCTGGCGGACTTCCTGCGCGCGCGCGGCCTCACGGTGAACGATACGGTGCGTCCGGTGGACAGCGCAGAACACTGGAAGACCTACGTGCACCTGGTGCGCGCTGCCAGCGGCTCGCATCTGAGCGACGCCGAGTATGCCGACGCGTTGCAGCGTGCCGCCTCGCATGCGAGCGATGACCAGAGTTTCGCGGCCTGGCATTGGCGCGGCTTCACGCTGGGCCACCGCGACTGGGTGCACCACGACGAGGTACGCGCACGGCTGCGTCGCCAGTGGGCCACGTTCTTCGGGCAGTGGGACCTGCTGATCTGCCCGGTGGCCACGACGCCCGCCTTTGCGCACAACCAGCAGGGCTTTCGCTGGGAGCGCATGGTCAGCGTCAACGGCCGGCCGCAGCCGAGCACGCAGTCGCTGTTCTGGGCCGGCTATCCCGGCTTGTGCGGGTTGCCGGCGACCGCGGTGCCGATCGGCCTGTCGCCCGACGGCTTGCCGGTCGGCGCGCAGATCGTCGGCCCGGTGTTCGCCGACCCCGTGTGCCTGCGATTCGCGCGCTGGCTGGAGACCGAATACCGCCGCTTCGTGGCGCCACCGATGGCGCGCTGATCAGCTGCTGCTCGACGCCGCCGAACCGCGCGCGCGCTTCAGCGTGGTCGACGGCAGCTCGCCGAACTGGCGCTTGTAATCGAGCGAAAATTGACCGAGGTGCCAGAAGCCCCAGCGCGCGGCCACGTCCTGCACCGGATGCGCCCCGCCGCGCAGTTCTCGGCGCACGCCGTTCAGACGCACGGCGCGCAGGTACTTCACCGGGCTCGAGCCGAGCACGTCCTGGAAGCAGTAGTTCAGCTTGCGCCGGCTGGCGCCGACGCGGCGGCAGACCTCCAGCATCGACAGCGGCTCGTCGGGCGCACCGAGCATCAGCTCGCAGGCGCGATCGACCAGACGCTTGCGGGCCGCGGCAGTTGGCAATTCGGAGGTGTCGACCACCTCGGGCAGCGCCTCGATCCATTCGATCAGGATGGCGTCGCGCAACTGCAGCAGCGCGGTGGTGCCGCGAAAGGGCGAGTCGCCGGCCGAGATGTCGTGCAGCGCTTTCAGGTGGATGCTGCGCAGCGCCTCCACCGCACCCGGTCGCGCCGGCACCACCACCTGCGTCTCCAGCCAGGCCGACGGACGCTTCAGGTACATGCGCTCCCACAGCGGATTGAGCAGCTCGGCGTCGACCACCACGCCGATCAGCGAGACCTGCGTCGGCGTGCACAGGTCGAGCTCGTCGAGCCGGCCGGCCATGATGGCGTTGCGCTCGACGCGCTGGCCGTTCAGGAAGGCCGCACCGGAAATCTCCAACGGCATCGCGAAGGCATAACAGCCGGCGCTGAGCTGTCCGCGCTGGCGCAGTGCACGATTGCAGTCCTCGCGCACCAGGCGCAGGCCGGGCAGCTGCACGTGGTGCACCAGACCGGTGAAGGCGCCGCCCGAGAGCTGCTGGTACTCGAGCTGCCAGTCGGGCTGCACGCGCGCGTGCACGTCGATGTCGGCAGTGCGGGAGACCCAGTGCCACGCGCCGGGTGCCGCGAGCGGCACCGGAGCGATGGGGCTGTCGAGATCGGTCATGTCAACTCGGCGATGCGCCCCAATGTAGCAAAGCGCCGGGCGCGCCGCCTCGGGCGCGTCGGGCTTTGACCGGGTCGGCCATTGCCGAATCTTGATAACGCGTCAACCGAGGTGCGCTCGATACTGCCTGGCATGACACGCGTCGAACGCTGCAGCATGACGAGCCGGTGCGGGCGGCTCGCGGCTCGCGTGCTCGTCACCTGCGCGGCCGGTGCGCTGCTGACGGGCTCATTTCCGTCGGCATCGGCGGCCGGGCCGCGCGCGACCAAGCCGATTCCTCCCGAGCTCGAGCCGGAGACCCTGACCACTTCCGTGATCGAGGCGAAGCGCAGCGCGCGGGTCTACGTGGCCGACATCGCAATCGCCCACATCAGCGACGGCCGCCTGCGTGTGTTCGACGCTCGCGACGGCAAGCTGCTGGGCATGCTGTCGACCGCGTACGCCGCCAACTTCACGCTGTCGGAGGCGCGCGACGCGATCTACCTGGCCACGACGCACCTGTCGCGCTCGACGCGCGGCGAGCGCACCGACGTGCTCGAGGTCTACGACACGCAGTCGCTTGCCTTCCAGTACGAGGTGGTGCTGCCGCCCAAGCGCGCGCAGGCGCTCAATTACCGCGGCCTGGTGCGTGCCAGCGGCAACGGCCGTTTCGTTCTGGTGCAGAACGCGACGCCGGCGACCTCGATCACCGTGGTCGACCTGGCGCAGCGCAAGGTCGCGGCCGAAGTGCCGACGCCGGGCTGCTGGGGCGTGCTGCCGGCGGCCACGCACGGCACGCGCTTCTCGATGCTGTGCGGCGACGGCACGGTGGCCACCGTCACGCTGGACGACAACGGCCAGGTGGTCGACCGCCAGGTCTCGGCCAAGCTTTTCGATGCCGACGCCGACGCCTGGTTTCACCATGCCGAGCAGGTTGGCGATCGGTATTGGTTCGTCTCGTTCCAGGGCCTGCTGACCGAGCTCAACCTTGGCGGCCCGGTGGCCCGGGTGGTGGCCAGTCGTGCATTGGTCGGGCCAGCTGGACGCAAGGCCGGCTGGCGACCCGGCGGCTATCAGAACTTTGCGATCGACCCACAGGCGCGCTGGCTCGTCGCGGGCATGCACCCGAAAGGCGGCGAGGGCTCGCACAAGAATCCGGCCGCGCAGTTGTGGGTTTTTGATCTGGCCAGCGGCCAGCGCCGCGCGGTGCTACCGGGCGTGATGGCGGTGGCGCTCACGTTTTCGCGCAACGGCGAGCGGCTGCAGGTGCTCGATGCCGACAAGGGGGCGTTGCACAGCTGGGCGTTCGATGGCGGCCGCCTGGCGAAGAAGCTGGCCTACGTGGCCGGCGCCGGCGAGGCCTCGTTGCATCTGGAGTCGCATGACTAGCATCGGTGCGCTGCCCGCCATCGACCCGTTGCTGGCGATGATCGCGGCGGGCTGCATCGCCGCGCTGCTGCTGCACGCCGCAGCGGCCAAGCTCGGTGACCGCGGCACGTTTACGCAGCATCTGGGGGCCTACGGCGTTCGCGAACGCGTCGCGCCCGTGTTGGCGACGTTGATGCCGACAGCCGAAATCCTGCTCGCGCTCGGCCTGATGACGCCTTGGCGCGGCGCCGCAGCCGCGGGCAGCGCAGTGCTGCTGCTGATCTATGGTGGAGGCATGGCCTGGCAACGCGCGCACGGCCGTCGGATCGACTGCGGCTGTGGCGGCGCGCCGTTGCTGCTGTCGTGGTGGCTGGTTGCCCGCAACGTGCTGCTGGCGGCGTTGGCGGTGGCCGCCGGGCTGGCCGTGCTGCCGCGGACGGTGGGTGCGGCCGACGCTGCCGTTGCCGGCGGGGCGGTCGTGCTGGGCGCGCTGCTGTATGCCGCCCTCCATCAGGTGCTGCGCCATCGCGGCCATCGGCTGGAGGGGCGACCCGGCGCCGCCTCTTCAGCGGGGAATGCCGCATGAATGCCTTGAATGTCTCGGTCGTGTTGTTGTGGCTGGCGGTGATCGTGCTCGCGCTGCTGCTGTGGGCGCTGTCACGCCAGGTCGGCGTGCTGTTCGAGCGGGTCGCGCCGATGGGCGCACTGGTCACCGACAGTGGCCCGGCGGTGGGTACCGAGTCGCCGCACTTCGCGCTGCGTGCGTTCAATGGCGATCCGGTCGCGATCGGCGGGGCCACGACGGCGCCGACGCTGGTGTTCTTCCTCTCGCCGAGCTGCCCCGTCTGCAAGAAACTGTTGCCGGTGGTCAAGGCGCTGGTGCGCGACGAGGCGCGCGCGCTGCGCGTTGTGCTGGCCAGCGACGGCGACGACGAGGCGCAACTCCGCTTCGTGCACGAGCAGCAGCTCGATGCGCTGCCGTACGTGCTGTCCTCGGAGCTGGGCCTGGCCTACCGCGTGTCGCGGCTGCCGTATGCCGTGCTGCTCGACCGGCGCGGCGTGGTGGCGGCCAAGGGTCTGGTCAATTCACGCGAGCAGCTCGACAGCTTGCTCAACGCACACGACATGGGCGTGCCGACGATCCAGCAATACCTGGACGGCGGCACGGCGGCGAGCTCGCGCGCCGCTTGAGGAGGAGGAAGAGCGCATGCGCCGTTGGCTCGACTGGATGGACCGCGCGGCCGAGGCCCGGCTGCGCCGCGTGGCCCATCGGCACGGGCGGCGCAGCCTGCTGGCGCGAGTCGGCATGGGCCTGGTCGGCGGGGCGCTGCTGCCGATGCTGCCGTTCGACCGCAGCGGGTCGCTCAACGCGGCCCGCGCGGCCGAGCCGGCCAAGGCGCCCCCGAAGCCGGACCCGAACGACCCGCTGAAGTGCGAATACTGGCGCTACTGCGCGTTCGACGGCTACCTGTGCACGTGCTGCGGCGGTTCGCTGACGCAGTGTCCGCCGGGTACCGAGGCGTCCAAGGTCAGCTGGGTCGGCACCTGTCGCAACCCGAACGACGGACGCCAGTACCTGGTCTCGTACAACGACTGCTGCGGCAAGAGCTCGTGCGGCCAGTGCCTGTGCAACAACAACGAGCGCGAACGGCCCGGCTATCGGCTCGGCGTGCACAACGACATCAACTGGTGCATGGCCAACACGAGCCCGATGTTCCACTGCACGACGTCGATCGTCGTGGGTGTGGCTTGAGAGGGCCGGCGCTGGCCGCCGCCCTGAGCGTCGCACCGATCGGCGCTATGGCGGTCGAAGGGGCGGCCCTGTTCAAGCAGCACTGCGCGCCGTGCCACCAGGAGACGGCCGTCGGCACCGTCGGCCTGGCACCGTCGCTGCACGGTGGGCATTGGCAGCGGCTCGGCGCGCAACGCAGCTACCTGCCGACGGTCTTGCTCAAGGGCTTGGCGGGCCCCATCAAGGTCGGCGACGCGGCGTTCAACGGCAGCATGCCGGCGTTCGCGCCGCAGCTGCCCGACGCCGACCTCGCGGCGGTGGCGACGCACCTGCGCTCGCTGCAGGGCGCAGCCGGCGAGGCGGCGTTTGGCGCCGAGGAATTCGCCGCCGTGCGCGCCCAGGCCGGCAGCCCGTCGCAGACGCGCACGCTGCGGCGGCAGATCCTCGGCGACTGAGCACACGCGATGGGCCATTGGGTGCGGCGGGCGTTGATGGCCGCGGCCACCATGGCGTCGATCAGCGGCGGCGCGACGGCCCAGATCGCAGCGGGCAACCTGCGTGGCCTGTACGTCCTGCACTGCGCCGGCTGTCACGCGATGGACGGCAGCGGACATCCTGCGCAGGGTGTTCCGAGCATGCGTGGCACGCTCGGCCGCTTTGTCCGCGTGCCCGAGGGCCGGGCGTTCCTCGTGCAGGTGCCGGGCGTCAACAACGCCGGCCTCGACGATGCACAGATCGCCGCGCTGACCAACTGGACGGTGCGGCAGTTCTCCGCCGACACGCTGCCTGCCGACTGGCGCGACTACACCGCGGCCGAGGTGGCGTTGGCGCGCCGCGCGCGACCGGCCGACGTGACACAGGCGCGCGCCGAGTTGGTGGCGCGGCTGCGCCGCGATGGCGTCGCGCTGCCCTGAAGCGGCGCAGCCGATCCGGCTCGCGCCGAACGCCTAGTGCGCCGCGCCTCGCCGCGGCAGAGCCGCCTGCTGCTCGGCCAGGTCGCAGAACAGGCCGGTCATCATCAGCAGGCCTTCGCGCATCAGCGGCGCCAGCACGTGTTCGTTGGGCGCATGCTGCGAGCAGGCCGGGTACGAGTGCGGCACCCACACCGTGGGCAGGCCCAGGATGTCGGCGAACACGTCGTTCGGCAGCGAGCCACCCAGGTTCGGCAGCAGCGCGGGCTGACGGTTGGTGGTGCGCTCGATCGACTGCAGCGCCAGGCGGACCCACACACTGTCGGGGTCCAGCCGTGTCGCCGCCATGACCACCGGCTCGCTGACCGCGATGTCGCCGAATCCATGGCGCGCCAAATGCGATATCACGTGTTCTCGCAGCCGCGAGGCATCGGTGCCGACGACGAAGCGCAACTGCAGGTGGGCACGCGCGTCGGGCGGGATCGCGTTGACCGGCTGCGCCGGGTTGCCGGTGGTGTAGGCCAGCACCTCGACGGTGTTCCAGCCGAACACGCGTTCGGCCGGCGTGAGGCCCGGCTCGCCCCAGTCGACATCGACGGCGGGATCGTCGACGCCGCCGCCGACCGTGATGTCGGCCAGCGCGTGCCGCACCGACGGCGGGATCGGTGGCGGGCGCAGGCCGTCGACGAGGATGCGGCCGCGACCATCGACGAGGCATGCAATGGCGCCGGCCATCACGGTGCCCGGGTTGCGCAGCAGCCCGCCCCAGTTGCCCGAGTGATGGCCGCCGTCGCGCAGCTTCAGCGTGAGGTCGAAATTGGCGACGCCGCGCGTGCCGAGGTAGACGGTCGGCCGGTCGGCGCGCAGACGCGGGCCATCGCTGGCGATCAGCACGTCGGCGGCGAGATCGTCGCGGTGCGCGGCACAGAACTCGGCCAGCCCGGGCGAGCCTTTCTCCTCGCCCATCTCGACCAGCCAGGTGACATTGAAGCCCAACGAGCCGCCGCGCGCCTCGTGCAGCGCCGCCAACGCGGCGAGGTTGATGCTGTGCTGGCCCTTGTTGTCGGCGCAGCCGCGGCCGTACCAGCGCTCACCGTCGGCGGCCAGCGTCCACGGATTGCGGCCCGCGCGCCAGCGACCCTCGTGACCGCGCACCACGTCGCCGTGTCCGTAGACCAGCACGGTGGGCAGGGTGTCGTCCTCGACGTGCCGGCCGATCAACAGCGGCGGTGCGCCGGCCACCGGATTGTCGTAGACCGTGGACTTGATGCCGAGTGCGCCAAGCGACGGCGCGATCTCGTCGTCCAGGTACGCGCGCAGCATCGCCGCCCGCTCCGGGTTCTCGCTTTCCGTGGGCAGCGCAACGCGCCGCGCGAGCTCGCGCTGGAACCCGCCACTGTCGAAGTGCCGGGCCGCCTGCTCGAGCGCGGCCTCGCGCGGCGTCATGACTTCGCCAGCAGCGTGAAGTGCTCGACGTGCGGCGGATTGGCGAAGAACGGTCCGACGATCGCGCGCCACTGCGCGAACAGCGGCCCCTGACGGAAGCCGACCGTGTGGTCCTCCAGCGTGTCCCAGAAGATCATCAGCACGTAGCGCTCGGGGGTCTCGATGCCCTTGTTGACCTTGTAGCCGCGAAAGCCCTTGGCCTTGCTGGCCACCGTGGCGATGCCGCGCTGGATGGCTTCGTCGAACGCGGGCTGCTGGCCCGGGGCGACTCGGATGTCGGCGATCTCGAGAATCATGGGTGCGCTCCTCCTGCTGAAGTGTCGATTCATGATGCCAGCGAGCCGCAACGGCTGGCATCGGGGCAAATGCGCGGCAGCGAGCCGCCCGCACTACAGTGGCAGACCGACGTAGTTCTCGGCCAGCGCCGTCATCGCCGCCTCGGAATGCACCAGATAGTCGAGCTCGGCCCACTGCATCTTGTGGCCGAACGTGCCGTTGTCCGGAAAGTGGTGCATCAGCGACGTCATCCACCACGAGAAGCGCTCGGCGCGCCAGATGCGGCGCAGGCAGCGCTCCGAGTAGGTGTCGATGCCGCGCTGGCTGCCCTTGTAGAAGTCGACCAGCGATATCGACAGGTAGCCCACGTCGGTGGCGGCGAGGTTGAGCCCCTTGGCACCGGTCGGCGGCACGATGTGGCCGGCGTCACCGGCGAGAAAGAGGCGTCCGAAGCGCATCGGCTCGGCGACGAAGCTGCGCAACGGCGCGATGCTCTTCTCGATCGAGGGCCCGGTGACCATCTGCGTCGCGGTGGCAGCCGGCAGGCGGCGCTTCAGTTCGGCCCAGAACGCATCGTCGGACCATTGCTCCACCTGGTCGTCGAGCGAGCACTGGACGTAGTAGCGGCTGCGCGTGCGGCTGCGCTGGCTGCACAGCGCGAAGCCGCGCGGATGGTTCACGTAGATCAGCTCGTGCGATACCGGCGGCACGTCGGCCAGCAGGCCGAGCCAGCCGAACGGATAGACCTTCTCGTGCAACCTGATCCTGTCCTTCGGCACGCTGGCGCGGCACACGCCATGAAAGCCGTCGCAGCCGGCGATGAAGTCGCAATTGATCTCGTGCGCCGCACCGTCCTTCAGGTAGCGGACGACGGGCGTCTTGCCGTCGAAGCCATCCACGCGCACGTCAGCCGCCTCGTATACCGTGCGCAGGCCGCTGGCGCGGCGCGCGTCCATCAGGTCGCGCGTGACCTCGGTCTGGCCGTAGACCATCACGCGCTTGCCGGTCAGGCCCTTCAGGTCGATGCGGTGGCGCTGGTCATCGAAACACAGGTCGAAGCCGTCGTGCGGCAGGCCCTCGGCATGCATGCGGGCGCCGACGCCCACCTCGTCGAGCAGGTCCACCGCCACCTGCTCGAGCACGCCGGCGCGGATGCGGCCGAGCACGTAGTCGGCGCTGCGCTGCTCGACGATGACGTTGTCGATTCCGGCCTTGCTGAGCAGGGCACCGAGCAGCAGGCCTGACGGGCCGGCGCCGATGATGGCGACTTGGGTACGCATGGAGCTCCTTCGGCCGCCTGGCACGGCCTTGCCGACCAATGTACCCAAGATCGCCGGCGGCGCCGGCTTGCCACCGCTCTCAGGCGGCGCAGGCCAGCGGTGCAGGGTCGTAGACAGCGCCGAATCGGTTGCCGAGGAACTGCTCCAGCCGCACGTCTTCCTGCCGCAAGAAGCCGGCCTGCGGCAGCTGGCCGTCGGCCAGCAGATCCACCATCGCGCAGGCGCTGCTGGCGGTGGTGACCTGGATCGCGCTCCTCATGCGCCCACCAAGCGGCTGCGCGTAGATCTTGCGAGCATAGGTTTCCTGCAGCAGGCGGCCATCGCGCCAGCCGCTGACGGTGACGAAGATCACCACCACGTCCTGCATCGTCGCCGGCACCGCGTGCTCCAGGATGTCCTTCAGCAGATCGCGCCGCTCGCGCAGCCGCAGGTCGTTGAGCAGCGCCTTCATGATCGCGGCATGGCCCGGATAGCGGATGGTGCGGTAGTTCAACGTGCGCACACTGCCCTCCAGCGTCTCGGCCAGCGTGCCCAGGCCGCCCGAGGTGTTGAAGGCCTCGTAGAGCACGCCGTCGAGCGAGAACTCCTCGCGTTCCTCGAGCGCCGGCACCTCGCAGCGGCGGCCTTCGACGATGGCCTCGCACGGCTCGATGTACTCGTTGATGACGCCCTCGGTGCTCCAGGTGAGGTTGTAGTTCAGCGCATTGCTTGGGTAGGCCGGCAGCGCGCCGACGCGCATGCGCACGCTGTCGAGCTTGTCGAAGCGTCGCGCCAGATCGGCCGCGACGATGCCGATGAAGCCGGGTGCCAGGCCGCATTGCGGAATGAAGGCGGTGCCGGCGCCTTCTGCCAGCTGGCGGATACGCCGCGTGCTGGCCACGTCTTCGGTCAGGTCGAGATAGTGGGTGCCGGCGGCGCGCGCGGCCTCGGCAACGGCCACGGTCAGGTGGTAAGGCGCAGCGCTCAGCACGGCAAAGCAGCCGTCGAGTGCGCGTCGAAGCGCATGTGCGTCGGTGGCGTCCAGCAACTGGGTGCGCACATCGGCCCCGGCGCTCGTGCCGTCCAGCGACCGCTTCGATTGGTCGGCCAGCGTGACGTCATAGCCGCCGCCCGGCGCATGGGCCAGCAGGTCGGCGGCCACCTGGCCGATCTTGCCGGCGCCGATGACGAGGATGGGCTTGTTCATAGACGCTCCCGTTGAAGATGGCTTCGATTGTCGAGGGGAGCCGTGCAGAACGGACAGTTCAGCCAGACGAATAGTCTGAAATGTATCGGCATATCGCCGATACTGATCGGCAATGAGTCGATTCATCTTGGACGATACCGACCGCGCACTGCTCGCGCTGTTGCGCGAGAACGCCCGCGCGCCGACCGCCGAATTGGCGCGTCGGCTCAAGCTGTCCCGCACCACGGTGCAGAGCCGTTTGGCACGGCTGGAGCGCAGCCGCACCATCGCCGGCTACACCGTGACCGCGCCGGCCGACGAAGAAGCCGCGCTAGTCCGCGCTCACATCCTGATCACGCTGGAGCCACGCAAGTCGGCTTCGATCGAGGCCGCATTGAGACGCATCCCCGAGCTGCGCACGCTGCACTCGGTGAGCGGCCCGTTCGATCTGATCGCCATCGTGGCGGCCACCTCGATCGGTGAGCTGGACGCCCTGATCGACCGCATCGGCCAACTCGACGGCGTCGAGCGCACCACCTCGGCGATCGTGCTGTCCACGCGCATCCAGCGCTGACGCGCGGGTGCCGGCGCGGACTGGCATCGGGCGCGGCAGACTGCCCAGCCGCCGGTTCAAGTTTGCGTACTTGTTTGCCGATCTAGCCCCAGTGCCGGTTCATTCCGGATCGGCCATTGAGCAGGTATCCAGATGTCGGCGAGCATCGGCGTCAACGAGCTTCGTATCGGAATGTTTGTCCACCTCGACTTGGCATGGTGGGCGCATCCGTTCGCGCTATCGAGCTTCAAGATCACGTCGGCCGACCAGATCGCGACGATCCGCGGCCTGGGGCTGGACCGCGTGCGCTGGAGTCCGGAAAAGAGTTCGCTCGACGACGAAGAGGCTAACGAAGAGGCTGCCCCGGACGCGGCCGCACCTGCGCCTGCGGTCGATGTCGAAGGTGGCGAGGTTGCCCCCGTAGGGGCTGTGTCGTCGCTGGAAGCGCTGATCGAGTCCGTCGACCAACGCCGCCAGCGCGAGCAGCGCGAGCAATTGGTCGCGCAGCGCGAGGCCGGCCGTGTCTGCACCCGCCAGTACAACGAGGCCGCGCGCGCCTGGAAGGCGGCTGCCGAGCAGGCGCTGCAGCACCCCGAGTCCGCGCGCGAGGCCACCGTTGGCCTGACGCAGGCGCTGCTTGGCAAGATGATGGTCGATGGCGAGGTCTGCATACGCGTGCTCACCGAGGTGCAGGGTGATCGGCCGACCGCGCATGCGCTGAACGTGGCGGTCATCTCGATGCTGATGGGCCGTGTGTTCGGCTTCAACGACGCCGAGATGCTCGACGTCGGTGTCGGTGCGCTGCTGCATGACATCGGCAAGTTCGAGCTGCCCGACCGCGCCCGCCATGTCGACACCCAGTCCACGTCGGCCGAAGCCGCGCTCTATCGCGAACACGTGGCGCGGGGCGTGGCCCAGGGCAAGCGCATGGGGCTGACCCCCGGCGCGCTGCTGGTGATCGGCCAGCATCACGAGATGGCCGATGGCAGCGGCTTCCCGCTGCGTCTGAACGTCGACCGCATGAGCGGTGCGGCACGCATCGTTTCGCTGGTCAACCGCTACGACAACCTGTGCGACCCGGCGCAGGCCGCGCATGCGTTGACACCGCATGAGGCACTGTCGCTGATATTCGCGCAGACACGCAGCAAGTACGACGCCTCGATGCTGAACGCCTTCATCCGCATGATGGGTGTCTATCCGCCCGGCTCGGTGGTGCAGCTCACCGACGACCGCTATGCGCTCGTCACCAACGTCAACTCCACGCGTCCGCTGAAGCCGCGGGTACTGGTCTACGACCCTGCCGTGCCGGTTGACGACGCGCTGCACCTCAACCTGGAGTTGCACTCGGACATCGGCATCCGCCGCAGTCTGCGGCCGCAGCAGCTGCCGGCGCCGGCGTTGCACTACCTGTCGCCGCGGCAGCGGGTGATCTATTTCTTCGAGCCTGCGGTCGCCGCGGCCAACTCCGACTTCGGCCAGGAGCTGGCTGCGTGACCACACGGTCCGCCCGCGCACGCCCGGCCGGTCCGGCGGCGACCCAGGGCTCGCCCGCGCCCGTGCAGCAGGCCTGGCTGGCGATGCTGGCCGCCTTGAGCGAGCCGGCCTGGATCGTCGATGCGCGCACCCTGCGCCTGCTCGGCATCAATCCTCCCGCCTTGGCGCTGTTGAAGCTGGCCGACGATGCCGTCGGGCCGCTCGACGCGCTGGCGCTGGCCGGATCGCCGGAGGATCTGGCCTTCTGGGACGACGTGACGAGCGGCCGCGTGGCGCGCCTGGATTCCGAGTCGGTCGCGATGACGGCCGACGGCCAGCTGCTGCAGGTGCGGCGGTGCATCGCGCCTCTGGCCTGTGACGCGGCTGAGGCGACGCATTTCCTGGTGACCGTGCACGACCGCACCGAGATGCTGCGCGCGCAGACCGAACGCGAGACGCTGCTGGCCGAATTGCAGGCGACGCTGGAGTCCACCGCCGACGGCATCCTGGTCACCGATCTGGCGGGCCGCATCCGCGCCTTCAACCGCCGCTTTGCGCAGCTGTGGGGAATGCCCGAGGACCTGCTGTCCGAACGGCACGACGACGCGGTGTTCGACTGGATGCGGCGCAGCGTCACTGACTCGCGCGGCTACCAGCGTCGGCTGGCGGGGCTGCAGGAGTCGGCCCTGATGCGGGCCAGCGAGTCGATCCTGCTGCTGTCGGGGCAGACGCTCGAGATGGTGACGCAACCGCAGGTGAGCCGCGGCCGGCCGATCGGCAGGGTGTGGGCCTTCCGCGACCGTACCGAACTCGTCAGCGCCGATCGTCGCATCGAGGCGCTGACGACGACCGACGCGCTGACCGGTCTGCCGAACCGGCGTCACCTGGGCGACGCGCTCGATCTGGCGCTCGCGCACGCTCGGCGCGACAGCTCGACCTTCGCGTTGCTACTGCTCGATCTGGACCGCTTCAAGCAGATCAACGACAGCCTGGGGCTGGCGATCGGCGACCGCGTGCTGGTGGAGGTGGCCGACCGCATCAGGACCTGCATGCGACAGGGCGACCTGCTGGCACGCATCGGTGGCGACCAGTTTGCCCTGCTGGTGCACCAGGCCGATCTGCGCGGGGCCGAAGCTGCCGCGGCCCGCGTGCTCGAGGCCACCGGCCGCGCCCACACGCTGGAGGGTACCCAGTTCACACTGACCTGCAGCGTGGGCATCGCGCTGTACCCCGCCGACGGCACCGAAGGCGGCACGCTGCTGCGCCACGCCGAGACGGCGATGCAGCGGGCCAAGGAGGGCGGCCGGGCGGCCTACCGGTTTCATCAGCCGACGCAGGACGCCGACCTGCGGGAGCGCATGCGGCTCGATCACGCGATGCGCCAGGCGCTGGCGGCCAACCGCTTTCGGCTGGCCTATCAGCCGCAGGTCGACATTGCCAGCGGCGCCATCGTCGGCGCCGAGGCGCTGATCCGCTGGCGCGACCCCGAACTCGGCGACGTGTCGCCGGCACGCTTCATCCCGGTGGCCGAGGAGTCGGGCTTCATCATCGCGATCGGCGACTGGGTGCTCGGGCAGGCGGTGCGCCAGGCGGCCAGCTGGCGCAGCAGTGGCATGCCGCTGCCGGTGGCGGTAAACGTATCGGCGCTGCAATTCCAGCAGTCCGACTTCGTCGACCGCGTGGCCACGGCGCTGCGCAGCGCCGATCTGCCGGGCGGGCTGCTCGAGCTCGAGCTGACCGAATCGATCCTGGTGCGCGATGCCGGCGATGCGCTGCAACGGCTGCATTCGCTGGCCGACCTGGGCGTGCGGCTGGCGATCGACGATTTCGGCACTGGCTACTCGAGCCTGGCGTACCTGAAGCGTTTTCCGATCGAGAAGCTCAAGATCGACCGCAGCTTCATTCGCGGCGTGCCGGGCGACGGTAGCGACGCCGGCATCGTGCACGCGATCATCCAGATGGCCCGGGCGCTCAATCTGAAGGTCATCGCTGAGGGCGTAGAGACTGAGGCGCAGCGCCAGTATCTGGCGCGCGAGGGCTGCGACATGCTGCAGGGTTTCCTGGTCGCGCCGGCGCTCGACCCGTTCAGCTTCGAGGAACGCGTGAACGGACAGTCGCCAAGCAACCGACGTCGTCTGCGGGTCGTCGGCGACGACTGATCGGCCGCTGCGGGGCCGGTCATCGCCCGCTACAGGCAAGGCCGCGCGCAAATCAGGGTCCGCGGCGACACCGATTGCGCACGGCGTGCGTTTGTCCGTACAGTGGACAGACCGTCTTGCTCCGTGTGCCGTCATGAACCCGCTCGAGACACTGGTCGAACGCAAGTTCTCACAGCTGCAGACTCGTGCGCGGGTCGTGCTCCCTGGAGGACGCAGCATCGGTTCGGCGGATGCGCCGGTGGTGCTGGAGCTGAGCGAGTACGGGCCACTGGCGCATCTGGCCACGGGCCAAGTCGGGCGATTGGCGCAGGACTATGTCGAAGGCCGCCTGGCGATCCACGGCACCATGCGTGACGTGATGTCGGTGGCCGCGCAGATGATCGACACCGACCCGACGCAAACGCCCGGCGCGCGGTCATCGTGGTGGCGTGCGCTGATGCGCCACGGCAAGTCGCTGGCCCGCCACAGCGTGGAGGCCGACGTCCGGCAGGTGCAGTTCCACTACGACGTGTCGGACGAGTTCTATGCCCTGTGGCTGGACGCGCGGCGCGTGTACTCGTGCGCCTACTACCGGGACGCTGGCATGCCGCTGGCGCAGGCCCAGGAAGCCAAGCTCGACCACGTGTGCCGCAAGCTGATGCTGCGCGAGGGTGAGCGTTTCCTCGACATCGGCGCCGGGTGGGGCGGCCTGCTGTTGTGGGCCGCCGAGCACTACGGCGTGCGGGCCACCGGCATCACGCTGTCGAAAAACCAGCATGCATTCGTCAGCGAGCTGATCGCCCAGCGCGGGCTCACCGGACGGGTCGAGATGAAGCTGCTCGACTATCGCGCGCTACCCGAGACGAACCCGTGGGACAAGATCGCGTCGATCGGCATGTTCGAGCACGTCGGTCGCGTGATGCTGCCGACTTACTTCAGCAAGATCCGCCGTCTGCTCAAGCCGGGAGGGCTGATGATGAACCATGGCATAACCGCAGGCGGCACGCGCAATGCCCAACTCGGTGCGGGCATCGGTGAATTCATCGAACGCTACATCTTCCCTGGCGGCGAACTGCTGCACGTGTCGCACGTGCTGCGTGAGATGGCCGACTCGGGTCTCGAGCCGCTGGACGTGGAGAACCTGAGGCCGCACTACGGGCGCACGCTGTGGGCCTGGTCGGACGGGCTGGAGTCGCGTCTGGCGCGGGCCCTCGAGATCACCGGCGAGCAGGTGGTGCGGGCCTATCGGTTGTACCTGGCCGGGTCGGCGATGAGCTTCGAGCGTGGCTGGATCTCGTTGAACCAGATGCTCGCCGGCCGGCCCAGCGGCGACGTCGACGAAGGCACGATGCGCGGCGCCCAGTCGTCCTACCCGTTCCAACGCGGCTACATGTATCGTTGAGGTCTGCAAACCCGCCACCGGCGATGATCTACAAGTTCAAGAGCAAGGCCGCTGCCGATCTCATCATGCTGGGCCCCAACGGCGACCAGTTGCTGCGCCTGATCGGCCGCGAGCCGCAGCCCAAGGGCATCCTCGAGCCTCAGGCGATGTTCGCCGCCATCGCGGACCTGCAGCAGGCCATCACGGCCGAAGAAGCGCAGCGTGCCGAGGACAAGAAGCCGCCGCCGGCCGACCGTGTGGGCCTGCGCCAGCGTCTGTGGCCGATGATCGAGATGATGAAGCGCGCTCAGGCCGCCGGCGAGCCGATCGTCTGGGGCGTCTAGCCCGACCCGCGAGAACAACAGGGACGAAGCGACATGAAACTGTGGAGCGAGAGCTGGGCCAACGGCGACGCGATTCCCGCGCGCTACGCCGCGGGGCGCATCGAGGGGAGCGCGGTCGGGTTCTCCGACAACGTGAATCCGCACCTGGCCTGGAGCGAGCTGCCGGCGGGCACGCGCTCGCTGGTGCTGATCTGCCATGACTTCGACGTGCCCAGCCGCGGTGACGACGTCAACAAGGCCGACCGCGAAGTGCCGGCCGATCTACCGCGGGTGGACTTCTTCCACTGGGTGATGGTGGACCTGCCGCCGTCGGTCGGGGCGATCGCCGAAGGCGAATACAGCCGCGGCTTCACCGCGCGCGGCAAGCCCGGGCCGGCCACCTTGCACGGCGCCCGCCATGGCCTCAACGACTACACCGGGTGGTTCGCCGGCGACGCGCAGATGGCGGGTCAGTACTTCGGCTACGACGGACCGTTCCCGCCGTTCAACGACTCGCTGGTGCACCACTACGTCTTCACGCTGTATGCGGTGTCGGTCGACCGCCTCACGGTCGACGGTGCGTTCACCGGAACCCAGGCGCGCCAGGCGCTGGCCGACCTGGTGCTCGGCGAGGCCACGCTGTCGGGCACCTACACGCTGAATCGCCGGTTGCTGCGCGCTTGAACGAGCCGGCGCGCATTCTGGCCGTTCGCCACGGCCAGACGGCGTGGAACGCCGAAACGCGCATGCAGGGCCAGCTCGACACCGCGCTCGATGACATCGGGCGCTGGCAGGCCGAGCGGCTTGCCGACGCCTTGCGCGACGAATCGATCGACCTGATCGTGGCGAGTGATCTGCAGCGCACGCTGCAGACCGCCGCGCCGCTGGCCCGCATGAAGGGCATCGACGTGATCACCGAGCGGGGCTTACGTGAACGTGCATTCGGTGTCTTCGAGGGCCACACCTACGACGACATCCACCGCCGGTGGCCCGACGACGCGGCGCGTTGGCGCAGCCGGGACATCGCCTTCGCCCCCGCAGGGGGCGAGAGCCTGCAGGGGTTCCATGCGCGCTGCGTCGACACGGCGTCGCGGCTGTGCGCGCAATATCCCGGCCGCGCCATGGTGTGGGTGACGCACGGCGGGGTGCTCGACTGCCTGTACCGTGCCGCTACCCGCGTCGAACTCAACGCGCCGCGCACCTGGGGCCTGGCCAATGCGGCGATCAATCGCCTGCTGCACGGTGACCAGGGATTGATGCTGGTGGGCTGGGGTGACGTGCGGCATCTGGACGAACAGCAGTCGGGTGCGGTGGCCGGCAAGACCTGAGCGGCAGGCCGGCGACGAGCGGTCGCCCGTTGCGGACGGGCGGCGGGCCGGTCCCGCCAATCACCGCACGTCGCCCCCACGCACCTGAACCGGTGCCAACTTCTTCCGCATTTGAGCCCCTGCGCGTGGGGATGTGACGATTCGTTCGATGGTCCGCTGCCTAAGCTGGTTGCACCTCGTGGATAAACCACGTGCCATTCATCAGCCAGGTCAAGAGCATGCAAGTGAATCGAAGCAATCCAACGGGCCGCTTTCAAACCGGCTTCACCCTTGTTGAGGTGATGATCACCGTGGCGATCGTGGCGATCCTGGCGGCGGTCGCGATGCCGTCGTACCAGAACTACGTGCGGCGCGGCCAGCTGTCAGACGCCTTCACGACGCTGGCCGACATGCGCGTGAAGATGGAGCAGCACTACCAGGACAACAGGTTCTACGGTCCCGACGCAGCCACGGCCAACTGTGCGACTCTGCCCGGCTATAGCGCGTTCCCGGTCAGCACGACGTACTTCACGCTGAGCTGCGCCGCCGGCGCCGCGCCCTCGCAGACCTACACGCTGACGGCCACCGGAATCGGCGGGCTAACGACCGGCTACGACTACACGCTGAACCAGTCGGGTACCAAGGGCACGACCAGGTTCGCCAACAGCGCGTCGACGGCTGCGTGCTGGCTCAGCAAAGCAGCGGGCTGCGACAACTGATGAACACCACCATGAGGCAGCGCGGCTTCACCCTCATCGAGGTCATCATCGTGGTCGTCATCATCGGCTTCATGCTGGCAGCGATGATGCCGAGCGTTGGCACCTGGATGCGCAACACGCGAATCCGCACGGCCGCCGAGTCGATCTCCACAGGCCTGATGCAGGCTCGCAACGAGGCTGTTCGGCGCAACCAGCCGGTCAGCTTCTTCCTTGTTTCCGAGGCAGATCCTGTTTCGATGTCCGACGCTTGCGCGCTGTCCTCGACCGGCGCCGGATGGGTGGTCGCGGCTGCATCGCCGGCCGGCAAGTGCGGGACCGACCGCGACACATTCGTTGCGTTGCGGCCTCCAGGCGACACCGGCGGCGGGCTCAGCGTGGCGTCGGACGCCACAACGGCGACGTTCAACGGATTTGGCCAAGTTTCGAACGTGGCGGCCATCAGCTGCATCCGGCTGAGCAGTTCGAGCGATGCCACGGCGCGCAGGTTGAACATCGCCGTCAATTCGGGTGGCCAGGTCCGCATGTGCGACCCGGGTGTCAGCGACACCAACGATCCGCGTGTGTGCCAGGTCGGGTGCAATTGACACCGTATCAGAGGCGTAGGAATCAACGATGAAGTCACCGCATCCTTTCCGCGACCGCGCAATCCAATCCGCCGGACGTCGCGCAGCCGGGTTCGCACTGATCGAAGTGATGGTGTCCGTGCTGCTATTTGCGATCGGAATCCTTGGTCTCGTCGGCCTGCAGGCCACGATGACGCAGACGCAGACCGAGAGCAAGGTGCGCGCGGATGCGGCGAATCTGGTCGACGAACTCGCGACCGTGATGTGGGGCCAGCTGGGGAACCAGAACACGATGGCCAACCTGGCGGGATTCAGCACCGGCGGTTGCGGCGGCGACGCAGCCTGCGGTGCATGGTTGACCAAGATGCAGAGGGCACTGCCCGGCGGCACGCTGACCGATCTCACGTTCAACAACGTTGCCGACACCTGGGACGTCAACCACGGCATGGTCAGCGTCACGCTGTCGTGGTCGCAGCCGAACGGCGGCTCGCACAAGTACGTCTCGACGTTCAACGTCGCGCAGAACGCTCCATGAACGAGGGTTTCATGCATCCAATCAACTCTCATTCGTCAAGAGGCCTCGCCGCTCACCGGCAGCGCGGCATGACTCTCGTCGAGCTGATGGTGGCCTTGTTGCTGGGCCTGATCACCACTTACTTCATCTCCCAAGTATTCGCCGTTGCTGAGGGGCAGAAGCGCACGGCCACCTTCGGCACCGACGCGCAGGTCAATGGGCAGGTCGCACTGCACACGTTGCGCCGCCACTTGATGAGCGCCGGTTACGGCGTGGTGACAGCGCCGAGCGCGCTCGGCTGCCCGATCACCGGCCGATTTGGCACGGCAGGCAGCACAACGGCGACGCCGTTGACCACGCTGGCGCCGGTGTTGATCAGACCGGGCGCGAGTGCATCCGCGCCGAGTGACGAGATTGAGGTCATGACCAGCACCAAGATGAGCTTCGCGGCTCCGGTCAAGGTCAACGCATCGCACAGTGACAGCGATGCTTACGCTTCATTCGTTACCGTCGATGGCTCCACGGATGGCATCAAGAATGGCGACACCATCCTGGCGATTCCGACCAATTGGAGCGCCACGACCAAGTGCCTGCTGCTGACGGTCAAGGAAGACACATCGGTCCCCGACACCACGCTCAGCCGCACGCGCATTCCGCACGTCGCGTCGCCGTCCGCATCGTCGTGGAATGCCACCAACAGCAGCGATTGGCCCTCGGGCGGCGGATTCCCTCCGGAGTCGCTGATCGTCAACTTCGGCAATCCGCGTCGCATGATCTTCACCGTTTCCGGTGACTCGCTAGCCGTCCAAACCTGGACGCAGGAGGGCATCGGAGGTTTGGAGGTGCTGAACTCCGGCATCGTGTTGATGAAGACCCTGTACGGTCGCGACACCGATGCCAACGGCACCGTAGACACGTACGACACGACTACACCGGCCAACAACGCGGACTGGCGCAACATCCTGTCCGTGCGCCTGGTGATCGTGGCTCGCAGCGGACAGCGCGAACGCACCGAGGTCACGGCCGCCGAGCCGACGTGGAACGCCGCTGGCGCAGCCGCGGTGACCTACGACGCATACCCTGGCGCGCGCACAACCTGTGCGGCCGGTGCGGCGACCTGCGACTTGCCGCTGCCGATCAGCCACCTGAGCGACTGGAAGCACTACCGGTACAAGGTGTTTGACTCCGCGGTGCAGGTGCGCAATTTGATGTGGAACGCCGAAGAGTAAAGCGGAGCTCACATGCACTATCTATTTACCCCTCGCGCGGCGCGCATGCCGTCGACGGCACGGAGCCAATACGGCGCCTCGCTGCTGTTCGCACTGATCACGCTAGTTGCGCTGGCGCTGGCCGCCTCGGCGCTGGTGCGTTCGGTCGATACCGGTGCGGTGGTGTTGGGCAATCTCGGTGCGAAGAAGGCGACGGCGATTGCAGCGGATCGCGCCACGCAGATGGCGATCAAGTTCCTCGCTCAAGACTTGACCGAAGCGACTCGGCTGTCCGACAGCAACGCCAATGCCAACCGGGGTTACTACGCCACCTCGAAGGAAGACTACGACATCACCGGCTTCGACCGGCCAACCGACGCCGCGCGCAATTTGGTGAACTGGGACGTCGACGGCAGCTGCGACTATGCGAAGGCTGGTGGTTCACTGGTGGGCACCTGCGATACGACAACCCGGCCGAGTGACCCCCTCACCGCTGCCGACCTCAACGCGGCGGACCCTGCCGCGGCTCGCGGATTCGAGGCGCGCTGGCTCATCACACGCCTGTGTACCACGGCTGGCCTGGACGCTAAGGGGCCGAGCCTCAACAACTGCGCGGTCGCCCTGAAGGCGAGCAACATGAAGAACCAAAGTGCAGGCGAGATCAACAACTCATCCAGCCGGAACTTTGAGCTGCAGAACCAGCAACCCTTCTATCGCATCGTTGTTCGTGTCAAGGGCCCGCGCAACGCGGTGACCTACACCGAGACGATCGTCAATCTGGCTTCGTAAGACATTCTGGGATCGAGGAGCAATACATGAACGCTGCCCGCCACGCCAAACGCCTGCTCGCCACCCTGGTGGCATCGGCCATCATGGCCGTCGACGTGCACGCCGCGGTCACCGACATCTACAGCCAGCCGCTGGCGACCACCTCGAGCGTCGTGGCCAAGCCCAACGTGATGTTCATCTTGGACAACTCGGGCAGCATGTCCAACAATTACATGCCCGATGACATGAGCAACATCGGGCGTTACGGATTCTGGTCGTCGCAGTGCAACGGCGTGGCCTATGACCCGAGTGCGTCCGTTAGCTACGCCCCCCCGATCAAGGCAGACGGCACGTCCTACCCTGACGTCAGCTTCAACAACGCGCCGTCCGACGGGTACGCCGCGAGCCAGATGACGCAGACCAGCAGCACCACGGTCACCGTCGGCACGGGAAGCAAGACGTGGAACCTTCCGTCCGCGAGCAACAACGACTACGAGCAAGGCGAGCGCGTGATCATTACGTCGCCGTCAAACGCGGGTGTCAAAGTCTCCGGCGTCGTGACGTCATGGAACTCGTTTGGCTCGAAGGACCTGGTCGTCAACATCGTCAACACGGCAGGCAGTGGGTCCTACTCGTCGTGGACGGTCACTTCCGCCGGTGACCTGAACAACAGCACGTACTACAGTTACACGGGCAGCGAGAAGGCGATGAACTGGACCTACGGATCCAGTGGCAGCGTGCAGACCGGGACCACGTTCTATACCCAGTGCCAAACGAACGTTGGAAGCGCCACGACGCCGGCCAACGTGTTCACTGCAGTCACGCTGACCAACGCATCGACTGCCACGGACAAGCAGAGGTATGCGAACTGGTATTCATACTACCGCACGCGTCGGCTGATGACACGCACGGCCACCGGGCGCGCGTTTGCGGGCATCAACTCGAATTTCCGCGTTGGCTTCACGACCATCAGCGATACCGGCGTCACCGACGGCACCAACAAGTTCATCGATATCGGTGACTTCAACACGACGAAGAAATCCGCCTTCTACGACAGCCTGTACACGGCCACCGGCAGCTCTAACACGCCGCTGCGGGCCTCGCTGGCCAAGGTCGGACGCTATTTCGCCAACAAGGCGCCGGGTCAGGCGTCCGATCCGATGCAGTACTCCTGCCAGCGCAACTACGCGATCCTATCGACCGACGGCTACTGGAATACCGGCTCGGAGACTACAAGCTACGGGCCGTTTCAGCTGACCAGCAATACGGCCGTCGGGCAGCAGGACGGATCGGAGGCCAAGCCGATGCACGACGGCGCGCTTGCCGTGTCAACGGCGGTGACACCCACGACCACGGTCGTTCGTCAGCAGACGCCTTATACCGGGGCCGATACGGGAACCTGGACGCGCTACACGTATACCGTGGATTCGGGCACCGGCGGCGGCAGTTGCTCCGGATCGCAGTATCGCGTCCGCGTGCAAGCGCAGACCCGAACACAAAGCACACCGAAAAGCCGGACTTCGACTGACGACGTGACGACAGTCGTGACCAACACGACCGTGACGACCAATGGGGTCGTCACGAGCAACACGAACGCCACGAGCACAAGCACGGCCAATGTCAGCACCTCGGCGACCACCTTTGGCTCCCCGGGAGCCTTCGGATCCTGGGGCAACACGGGTGGCACGACCACCTGGTGTCGCAGCCTCCTGCAGTTGACAGGCGCTGGCATGGTTGCCGGCAACACCTACTACTCGAGCAGTGGTTGCCCGAGCGGGGCTTGCACCTACACGGGCATCACCTCGTCGGCCAACAGCACCCAGACGGGCACCTCGACGGGGGGTTGGACTGCGGGCACTCCGTCAACGCTGAGCACCACCGGTCCGACGGTCGGCACCACGACGGTGACTGCCTCCACGTCAGGGGGATCGACCTCCAGCCTTGCCGACGTGGCGGAGTACTACTACGCAGGGGACCTGCGCACGTCAGCGCTGAGCAACTGCACCGGCTCTGTGGGACCGGATGGCAATACCCACGACGTGTGCTCCAACAGCACCATGCTGCCGATGCCGCCGCTTGACGTGGCCACGCACCAGCATATGACCACCTACACAATCGGCCTGGGTGTCAACGGTACGCTGGCGTACGACGCGAACTACCTGAATCAGACGTCGGGCGCGTACTATGACCTCAAGCTTCCGGGCGGCAGCGCCACATGGCCGGTGCCGCAGGCGACCGCCAACGGCGGCGATGCGCGCAACATCGACGACCTGTGGCACGCGGCCGTCAACGGACGTGGGCGCTATTTCGCAACGACCAATCCGAACACGCTGTCCAATGCCCTCCAGAGCGCGCTGTCGGACGTGACCAAGGCCTACGGCTCCGCCGCCGGCGCGGCGACCAACTCGCTGGAGCCGGTGCTCGGCGACAACAACCAAGCTTACATCGCCACCTACACGACGGTGGAGTGGTCGGGTGACATCAAGGCGCATCCGCTCAACGCGGCCACTGGCGCGATTGACATGTCCACGACGACCTGGTCGGCTCAGACGCAGCTCGAGGCCTTGAGCGCGGGCAGCCGCAACATCAAGTACATGCATCCGACCACCAAGGCACTGCGCGCCTTCAACTACAGCAATCTCAGCGCCGATGGCTACGGAGGCAGTTTCAGCGGGCTTTGCAGCAAGAGTCCGACACCGCTGCAGTGCGGGACATTGACGACGGCGCAGGTGACGCTGGCCAACGACGGCACGAACTTGGTCAACTTTCTGCGCGGCGACCCCGCCTACGAGGCCGAGACCAACACGACCAATCCGCTTTATCGGGAGCGAGTCGTCAAGCTGGGGGACATCGTCAACGCGTCGCCGGCGTACGTGAAGAAGGCGGCGCAGAAGTACACCGACGCGGGCTACAGCACCTTTGCGAGCGGCACGGCCTCCCGGCGCGCCATGCTCTATGCCGCCGCGAACGATGGCATGCTGCATGCATTCGATGCGACCACGGGCGTCGAGCAGTGGGCCTTCGTGCCGTCATTCGTGATGCCCAACTTGTTCCGGCTGGCTGATAGCGACTACCGCAACCAACACCGGTATTTCGTCGATGGTTCACCGGTGGTGGCCGACGTCTACACCGGCAGTGTCTGGAAAACCATCCTCGTGGGCGGTCTCAACGCCGGTGGCAAGGGCTACTACGCTATCGACATCACGGATCCAGACAATCCGGCCGGGTTGTGGGAGTACACCGACGCCAACATGGGTTACACCTACGGCAACCCGATCATCACCAAGACGGCCGCTGGAACCTGGGTCGTCGCGCTCAGCTCCGGCCTGAACAATGCCGACGGTGTGGGTCGTCTGCTACTGGTGAATGCAACCACCGGCGCACTGGTGACGAGCCTTTCGACCGGCACCGGTACGGCGGCAGACCCGAGCGGCTTGGCAAAGATCAATGCCTGGGTGGACGACGCCACCAACAACACCGCCAAGCGCTTCTACGGCGGAGACATGTTGGGCAACCTGTGGCGCTTCGACTTCAACTCGCCCGTGCTGACCGGAGCCGACGTGACCAAGCTCGCGGTGTTCCAGAACAGCAGTTCGTCGCCGCAGCCGATCACCACCAAGCCGCAGCTCACTGTTGTCACCGCCAGCGGTGGAACGAAATTGCCGGTGATCGTGGTTGCCACCGGACGTTATCTCGGTACCAGCGACGTTAGTGACACCACGCAGCAGGCGATCTACGCGATCAAGGACCCTCTAACCGGCACCGGCTGGGGCGACGTTCGCACGCGCGTCGACTTGGTCTCGCAGACGCTGACCGTCAGCGGGGTCAACGCGACCGGTACGAGCAACACCGTCGACTGGAACACCAAGATCGGTTGGAAGATGGACTTGCCTCAGTCCAAGGAGCGGGTTGTTTCCGACTTCCTGCTCAACTTCAACGTGCTGTCGGTGGCCAGTGCCATACCGGGTTCCAGCGAGTGCAACCCGTCCGGCGGCGCCTCCTGGCTGTATGAGCTCAGCGTTGGCAGCGGCACGGCAGCCGACGGTACGACCGCAGGCACTTACCTGGGCGCGTTCCTCGTCGTGGGCATGTCGGCGATCATGACCACCGATGGCAAGGTCCGGCACATCATTGTCGGCAGCGATGCGAGTGTTCAGACACGCGAGCAGAAGCCACCGCCGTTCGACTTGAACAAGGTGCGCCGCGCCAGTTGGCGCGAGCTGATTCGCTGACGAGCGATCGGGGCAGTTGTCGCGGGGGCCGGCGGGAGCCGGCCCCCGCGCTGTTTCCGTCGCCAACGCCGCGCCACCCCTCCGAACAGTTCATCTGCAGCCTATGATTCGGGCGTGACACCGGCCCAGATCATCGTCCTGGCCACGCCGATCTTTCTTAGCGCCATCGCGTTCGAAGCGGGGATTGGCCTCGCCCGCAACCGCAACACCTACCGCTGGCACGACGCCATGTCCAGCATCGGCCTGGGCATGATGAGCCAGGTCGTCGGCCTGTTCACGCGCTTGCTCGCAGTGGGCATCTACGCCGCAGTGCATGCGAAGCTGGCGCTGTTCGACCTGCCGGCTGATTCGGTGGCGGTGTGGCTCGGCGCTCTGCTGTTGTACGACCTGTGCTACTACTGGCTGCATCGCGCCGGCCACCAAGTGCGCGTGTTGTGGGCCGCGCATGTGGTGCATCACCAGAGCGAGGACTACAACCTGTCGACCGCCTTGCGACAGACCTCCAGCGGCGCGTTGTTCGGCTGGATCTTCTACCTGCCGATGGCCGTGGTTGGTGTGCCGCCGCTGGTGTTCGCCGCCGTCGCGCTGATCGACCTGCTCTACCAGTTCTGGGTTCATACGCAGCAGGTCGGTAGGCTCGGCTGGTTCGACCGCTGGTTCTGCTCGCCTTCAAACCACCGCGTGCACCACGCGGTGAACGACCGTTATCTCGATCGCAACTTCGGCGGCATCCTGATCATCTGGGACCGCCTGTTCGGCACCTTCGAAGAAGAACGCGACGACGAGCCTTGCATCTATGGCACACGCGCACCCTTGCGCAGCTTCGATCCGCTGTGGGCCAACGCCGAGGTGTACTGGGCGATGCTGCAGGACAGCTGGCATGCCCGGTCGTGGTGGGACAAAGCGCGCGTGTGGTTCATGCCGCCCGGCTGGCGCCCGGCCGATGTGGCCCAGTGCTTTCCCAAGCCGGCATTCCGGCTCGACGCGGTGGAGTACTGGGATCCGCCGATGAGTCGCGCCACCCGGGTGCTGGCCATCGCGTGGTTCGCGATCTTGCTGGTGGGTGCCTGCGCACTGCTGTGGAACGCGCATCGGCTCGATCTGGCGTCGCTGCTCCCATCCGCCCTCGCGTTGGTGGCGGGACTCTGGGTGCTCGGCCGCATCACCCGGCGGGACGCGTCGACCGCGGGGCCGGGGCGGGCGGTGGTCGCCTGAGCGGGCGGCCGATCAGGCGCCGAACAGGTCGTTCGCGGCCTTCGACGGTGTGACGCCCAGATGACGATAGGCCGCCAGCGTGGCGACGCGACCGCGCGGCGTGCGCTGCAGGTAGCCTTGCTGGATGAGGTAGGGCTCGATCACGTCTTCGATCGTGTCGCGCTCCTCGCCGATGGCGGCGGCCACGTTGTCCAGGCCAACCGGCCCGCCGTCGAAGCGATGCACCACCGCCTCGAGCAGCTTGCGGTCCATCACATCGAAGCCGAGCGGGTCGACGTCGAGCATGGCCAGCGCCTGATCGGCGATCGCATGCGTGATGTGCCCCTGTGCCTTCACCTGCGCGAAGTCGCGCACGCGTCGCAGCAGTCGGTTGGCGATGCGGGGCGTGCCGCGCGAACGCTTGGCGATCTCGTCGGCACCGGGCCCATCGACCGGCACCGACAGCAGCTGTGCCGATCGGTGCACGATGCGAGCAAGCTCCTGTGCCGTGTAGAACTCCAGCCGCGACACGATGCCGAAGCGGTCCCGCAGCGGGTTGGTCAGCATGCCGGCGCGCGTGGTCGCGCCCACCAGCGTGAACGGCTGCAGGTCGAGCTTGATCGAGCGCGCGGCCGGGCCCTCGCCAATCATGATGTCGATCTGGTAGTCCTCGAGTGCCGGATACAGGATCTCCTCGACCACCGGCGACAGGCGATGGATCTCATCGATGAAAAGCACATCGTTGCGCTCGAGGTTGGTCAGCAGCGCGGCCAGATCCTTCGGCTTCTCGAGCACCGGGCCAGAGGTCTGCCGCAGATTCACGCCGAGCTCGGCCGCGATGATGTGGCTGAGCGTCGTCTTGCCCAGGCCGGGTGGGCCGAACAGCAGCACATGGTCGAGCGCCTCGCCGCGCTGGCGAGCCGCACCGATGAAGATCTCGAGCTGCTCGCGGGTCTTGGCCTGGCCGACGTAATCGCGCAGCTGCTTGGGCCGCAGTGCGCGTTCGAGCGCTTCTTCCTGCGGCGACGCGCGCGCGGCATCGATGGTGCGCCGGTTGTCGGCCGCACCGGTCGCGAAGTCGTCGGTCTGGATGCCCATGCGCGGATTGTGCGACCAAGTCGCCGCGTCCTTCAGCGCGACAGCGACTTCAGCGCCAGCTTGATGCCATCGCTGACACCCACGCCGGCGGGCAGCGACTTTAGCGCCGAAGCCGCCTCGCGATCGTTGTAGCCAAGTGCCACCAGAGCCTGCACGATGTCGCCCTGCGCGTCGCTGCTCACCGCCTCGCCGCCCACGAGCTCGGGGCCGAGCTTGCCCTTCAACTCGAGCAGCAGGCGTTCGGCCGTCTTCTTGCCGATGCCCGGGACCTTGACCAGTCGCCCGCTCTCCTGCCGGGCGATCGCTTGCGCCAACTCGGTCACCGACAACCCCGACAGGATCGCCAATGCCGTGCGCGGGCCGACGCCGGAGATGCGGATCAACTGACGAAACGTCGCGCGCTCGTCGGGCTGCAGAAAACCGAACAGCAACTGCGCATCTTCGCGAACCACGAAGTGCGTGAGCAGCGTGACACACTCGCCCAGCGTGGGCAGGTTGTAGAACGTGCTCATCGGCACGTCGAGCTCGTAGCCGACACCGTTGACATCGATGAGCACCTGCGGCGGCGACTTCTGCGCCAGCGTGCCCGTAAGCCGGCCGATCATGGCCGGATTCTAGGGTCGCGGCCGATCAGAACCTGAACTTGAGTCCCACGCTGCCGAGCGTGCGGCCGTCGTTGCGCCCGAGCGTGCCGTCGAGCTGCAGGCCCTTGGCGACGTCGCCCCGAACGCCGAGCTGAATCGTCGGCTTGCTGTCCTTGGCACCGAACCACTCGAAATGCGGCGTTACCGCACCGGCGTCGCGCTCGAGTGCGACGCCCCAGGTGGTCGTGGCCGATTCGTCAGCGGCCTTGGTCGAGCCGAGGTTCAGGTGCAGGTGGCCGGCGCCCGCATGGCAGCTGAACAGACCATTCACAAAGGCCGCGTACGTGCTGGCGCCGCTGCCGCTCGCGCGTGCGGCGCCGAATGCGGCGCCGGCGTTGCAACCCTGCGCTTTGCTGGGCGTGACCAGCCACTTCAGCTGTGCGCCGGTCGTGGTGATCCTGTTCGTCGTGTCGCGCGCGAGCAGTGCGCCGAGCTCGAGTCCCTCGGCAACGGCGTAGGCCGGCGCCAGGTTGAGCGAACGGTTACCTTCGGCGCGGGCGGCCCAGGCCTCGATGTGACCTTCGCCCTTTGCATCGGCACCGGCGTCGTCGACGGTCAGCGGGCGGCCGGCCAGCGCAGGCGTGCTGAAAAAGGACACCAACGTGGCTGCCGCTGCGGCAGCGACTCGAGCAAGGTGAGGACGGCTCGTTCTCGTTCTTGTCATGCACGGCCTGCGCAGGATGCGAAGCTTCCTGTGTACCCGAAGCACGGGCTGGCCGATGACAGGAACAGCAAGGTCTTGCAGGCTCTTTCGAGCCGCCTTGCGCGCGCGGCCGGCAGGTTAGCGGCGGAACAGTCCGAGGCGCTGCGCCTCGAGCGCCGCTTCGGCGCGCGAGCTCACATTGAGCTTGCGGTAGATCTGCTTCACGTAGTCGGCGATGGTGTGGCGCGACAGTCCGAGCTGCACGCCGATTTCAGGCAGCGTGAAGCCCTTGGCGACGCGCAGCAGCACCTCGCTCTCGCGTTCAGTCAGCGACACATGGGGCAGCGTGTCGGTCGGCGGCTTGGCTTGGGCCGCAAAGTACGCAATGACCTTGCGCGCGATCGACGGCGACAACGGCGGCTCGCCCTGGCTGATGCGCTGCAACTGCTCGGTGATCAACTCGCGCGACTGCTCCTTCAGGATGTAGCCGTAGGCGCCGGCCTGCAGCGCAGGGAACAGATGCTCGTCGTCGTCGTGGATCGTCACGATGACCGACAGCGCCTCCGGCTGGGACTCGCGCAGCGCCGACACGACGTCGACACCCGAACCGTCGGGCAAACCGAGGTCGATCAACGCCAGCTCGAACTTCTGCGCCGACACCTGAGCCAGCGCGTCGTGCACGCGGGCGCACTCGACGATCTGGGCATTGGCGAAGACCTGGGTCACCAGCGACTTCAGCCAGGTGCGGATCTCGGGCAGGTCTTCGAGTAGCAGAATGGTCTTCATCATGCCTCCACGGCAGTGAACTGCACCATCGTAACAGCGGGTCAGGCTGGGGCGACGTGCCGGTCCACCGGAAGCGTGAGGCGGATCACGGTTCCGTAGCCCGGCCCGGATTCGACCAGGCATTGACCCTGCAACTGCTTCGCGCGATGCTTCATGCTGGCCATGCCGTGGCCGCGGTCGAGTCGACCGTCGAGTTCCATCGGGATGCCCTTGCCGTTGTCCTGCACGATGAGCTGGAAGTCACCGTCGGCGATCGTGCAACGCACAGTGCAGCGCGATGCCCCGCTGTGCTTGATGATGTTGCTGACCGCCTCACGCAGGATGCGCGTGGTCTGCACGTAGGCCCGCGCCGACAGCATCTGCGGCACGTCCTCCTCGGTGGGTGCCTGCCAGTGCCCGTCGACGCCGGCCTGCGCCAGCCGCGACATCACTTCCGCGCGCCAGTCGCCCAGCGCGTTGAGCAGCGGCACCGGCTTGCCGGTGAGGCCGCGCACCGACAGGCGCATCTCCTCCAGGGCCTCGCGCGCCAGCGTGGAGATGCGCTCGTTGTCGCTGGTGTGCACGATGGTCAGCAACTTGGCGCCCAGGTCGTCGTGCAGATCGGCGGCGATGCGCTTGCGCTCACGCTCGGTGACCTGCTCGACCTTCAGGTCGGCCAGCTGGGCGAAGTTGCGCTCGATCTGTGCTGCGGCGTCCTGCACGCGACGCTCGAGTTCGATCCGGTCCTGCTGCGCGTCGTGCAGTGCCCGACCGTATTGCTGCACCATGCGCAGGCCGAGGCCCATGAAGAGCAGCGGCGGCACCAACTGGGCCGCGTCGACCGCGCGCTGGTCGATACCCAGCTGTTGCGCCGTGAACTCGATGCCCGCGGCGACGGCCATGGCACCGCCGAGCGAGGCCATTAGCCAGAACTGCTCGCGCCGCAAGAGCCAGGCCTTACGCAGGTAGTGCATGGCGGCGACTGCAATCTGGACCGCCAGCACCATGTACCAGAAAGTGGCCATCGCGTGCAGGCGCTGCGCCCCGCCGATCATCAGGCTCAACGGCATAAGCGCGCACTGCACCGGCAGTCCGACGTCGATCCAGCGCCGGCGTTCGCCGCCGTAGCGCATCAGGAATTGCACGGCCGCGAAGGTGACGAACGAGGCCAGGATCGCCAGCAGAAATTCCGAGCTGGCATTCGGCCACGGCAGGTCCGATACCCACTGCCGCGACAGCACCAGCGCCCAACCGATCAACAGCGCGCCGTAGTAGGCCATGAAGCTTTGCGCGCGATTGACCCAACCCATTGCGAAGATCAGGCTGCCCACCAGCAGCAGGCTGCCGGTGACCACCTGCGGCAGGTTGACGGCGAATGCCGTGCGCCAGCGATGCTTGGCCGAGAGCACCGCGTGTGGGCCGAGCTCGAAGGCCGACAAGCCACCGGCGCGTTGATGCGAGGCCACACGTTGCAGGGGAAAGCCGGCCACCTTGAGATCGAGCTGGTTGTTGTGCGGTTCCACCAGCGCGCTGGGCAGTGCGATCAGCTGCGGTCGTTGACAGTTGCGCGAGACCGGTTCGGTGAGCCGGCCCGACACGTGGACCAGCTTGCCATTGAGCAGCACCGCCACGCTGCTGCAGGCGCGCTCGATGTACAGCGCCATCAGCTCGCCGCTGGCGCGCGCCGTCTCTGCATCGAAGCTGACGCGGTACCACACCGCGGTCGCGTCGCTCGGCTGGGTGTCGGCCCAGTCATCGGGCAATGTCACCGTGCGTGCACGGATCGGTTCGGGCGGGAAGAACTCGGAGTCCGCCGCCACTGAGAGCGCCTGCTTGAAGTGAATCGACGGTGTCGGCGCGACGCCGAAGGCCAGGCCCGCCGCAGCGACAGCCAGCAGCCACAGGGTCAGTCGCAGGCATAGCGAACGGGCGCGGTTCACGTCGAGAGCAGATGGAGAAACGGGCGCAGCACGACGATTGTGCAGCATCGAGACCCGACGAATTGAGGAGGCATGTGCAGGTGTGGCGTCCCTGGCTTCCATTCGCGGGAAAATGGCGCAATGCGGACGTCACCATGATCCTTCGACACGAGTTCACGCCTCAGGACAATCGACGACTGGCGCATCTATGCGGCCAGACCGACAGCCATCTGCGCGCCATCGAGGCGGCGCTCGACGTTCGCATCACGCGGCGCCAGGCGGCATTCCGCATCGAAGGCGCCAAGCCGCGCGCCGAGCGCGCGCGCGACGTGCTGCAGCAGCTCTACGACAAGGCATCTCGACCGGTGGAAGCCGAAAGCCTCGAGCTGGCGCTGGCGGGCGCGCGCGGCCCGGCCGCACCGGCGGGCAGCGCGCCGATCGTGCTGCACACGCGCCGCGCCGACCTGATCGGGCGCACGCCCAACCAGGTGCAGTACTTGCGCCACATCCTCGACCACGATCTCACGTTCGGCATCGGTCCGGCCGGCACGGGCAAGACTTTTCTGGCGGTGGCGTGCGCGGTCGACGCGCTGGAGCGCAGCACCGTGCAGCGCATCGTGTTGACGCGGCCCGCCGTCGAGGCCGGTGAACGGCTCGGCTTTCTGCCGGGCGACCTGGCGCAAAAGGTCGATCCCTACCTGCGACCGTTGTACGACGCGCTGTACGACCTGATGGGCCTGGAGCGCGTGACCAAGGCGTTCGAGCGCGGCACTCTCGAGATCGCTCCGCTGGCGTTCATGCGAGGGCGTACGTTGAATCACGCTTTCGTGATCCTCGATGAGGCGCAGAACACCACGCCCGAGCAGATGAAGATGTTCCTCACGCGGGTCGGCTTCGGCACCAAGGCGGTGGTCAATGGCGACACCAGCCAGGTCGATCTGCCGCGCGGCGCGACCAGCGGCCTGATCGATGCCGAGCAGGTGCTGCGGCAGGTGAACGGCGTGGCGTTCACTCGTTTCACGTCGGCCGACGTGGTGCGTCACCCGCTGGTCGCGCGCATCGTCGAGGCCTACGACGCGCAGCGGCGCGATGCGCCGCCCCGATGAGCGCCCCCCCTCCCGCGCTGAGGCTGTCGTTGCAGTTCGTCGATCCGCGCCACGCGGACCTGCTGCCGCGGCATCGCGTGCGGCGCTGGTTGCTGGCAGCGCTGGATCGGCCGGGCGAGATCACCGTGCGGCTGGTCGGCCGCGCCGAGGGACGACGGCTGAATCGCGACTTTCGCGGCAAGGACTACGCCACCAACGTGTTGACCTTCGCCTATCGCCACGACGCGGTGATTCAGGCCGATCTGGTGCTGTGTTCACCGGTGCTGGCCGAAGAGGCTCGCGCGCAGCGCATCGAACTGACGGCCCACTACGCGCACCTGCTGGTGCATGGCGCCCTGCACGCGCAGGGGCACGACCATGAGCGACCGGCCGACGCCCGGCGCATGCAGGCCATCGAGACACGCCTGCTGCTGGCGCTCGGCATCGGCGATCCCTATACGGCGTGACGGCGGGTTGTCACGGAGGGTGATGGGTGCCGAGGTAGCGTTTGCGCCAGAAGAATGCGCCGAGACCGAGCCCCACCAGCATCATGATGGCGAAGGCCACCCACACGCCGGTCGCGCTGTGGATCAACGGCAGTGCATCGAAGTTCATGCCGAAGAATCCGGTGATCAGGTTCAGCGGCAGGAAGATGGCCGTCAACACGGTCAAGGTGCGCATGATCGCGTTGGTGCGGTTCGACAGCGCCGAAAAGTGCAGCTGCACAGCGCCCTCGGCCGACTGCTCCAGCCGGCGCACGTGCGACAGCACGCGCTCGATGTGTTCGAGCACGTCGCGCGATCGCACACGCAGCAATTCCTGCTCGCGCCGGCCGGAGCTGTCAGGCGGGGCCGGCCATTCCTCCAGGCTGTCGAGCCACTCCTGCATCGCGCTGCGCTGGTCCTCGCAGATGTCCTCCAACGTGTGCAACGCGTTGCGTGATTCGAGCAGTACCTGCCAGTTGCTGAAATGGCTGCGTGGATTGAGAAGCTCCTCCTGCAGCAAACCGAGCTGGCGCGTCAGCAAACGTCGCAGTTCGAGGTAGCCGTCGACCATGTGATTGACCATGCGCAGCATCAGGTCGGCCGGGCTGCTCGGCAGGCGCGAGGCGCCGCGCGGATCAGTGCCCTGGCCGAGATGCGACAGTCGCTGGGCGAAGAACTCGCGCACCAGGCAATCGACCGGGTGCACGGTGATCAGCACACGGTCGAAGATCGCGAAACCGACCGGGTTGGTGTCCACCGACTGCAGGGTGCGGCGTGCGGAATTCGCCCCGCCGTCTGCCGCAGCGCCCTCTGCTTCGCCGCGCGCGGCGCTCAGCCGGCGGAACACCATCAGGTCGTACCAGGAGGTGTAGTCAAAGTGCGAGGGGAGCTGCGCATTGAGCAGGTCGGAGACGTGCAGGTCCACGATCTGGCCGCCGGTCCAACGCTGCAACGCGGCCTGCACGTCGGCGGCGCCGACGGCCAGCGCGTGGCGGCTGACCCCGATCCAGACAAAGCCCTTGGCCGGCAGCGCCTCGGGCGGTTCAAACAGTTCGGTGAAGTGATCGCTCTGAAGATGGAAGACGCGCACCAGGCGCGCTGCGTCAGCCATCACGCAGCAGCCGGGCCGCATCGAGCGCAAAGTAGGTCAGCACGCCATCGGCACCGGCGCGCTTGAAGGCCAGCAACGACTCCATCATGACGGCGTCGTGGTCGAGCCAACCGTTTGCTGCGGCCGCCTTCAGCATCGCGTACTCGCCGCTGACCTGGTAGACGAAGGTCGGCATGCGGAAGGCGTCCTTCACGCGACACACGATGTCGAGGTATGGCATACCGGGCTTGACCATCACCATGTCGGCGCCCTCGGCGATGTCGAGCGTTACCTCGCGCAGCGCCTCGTCGGAGTTGCCCGGGTCCATCTGGTAGACCTTCTTGTCGCTCTTGCCGAGGTTGCCTTTGCTGCCGACGGCATCGCGGAAGGGGCCGTAGAAGGCGCTCGCGTACTTGGCGCTGTAAGCCATGATTCGGGTATGGATGCGGCCGGCCTCCTCGAGCGCCTGGCGGATCGCGCCGATGCGGCCGTCCATCATGTCGCTCGGCGCGACGATGTCGACGCCGGCTTCGGCCTGCACCAGCGCCTGGCGCACCAGAACCTGCACGGTGTCGTCGTTCAGGATGTAGCCGGTGTCGTCGAGCAGGCCATCCTGCCCGTGGCTGGTGAATGGATCGAGCGCCACATCGGTCAGGATGCCGAGTTCCGGGAAGCGCGCCTTCAACTCGCGCACGGCACGCGGCACCAGGCCATCGGGGTTGATGGCCTCTCGACCGTCGGGCGCCTTCAGCCTGGCGTCGATCACCGGGAACAGCGCCATCACCGGCACGCGCAGTTGCAGGCAGCGCTCGGCCAGCGGCAATAGGCGGTCGACCGACAGGCGTTGCACGCCCGGCATGCTGGCGACATCCTGCGTCTGGTTGGCGCCGTCGAGCACGAACACCGGCAGGATCAGGTCCGACGGATCGAGTCGGTGCTCGCGCACCAACGCGCGGGTAAACGCGTCGCGTCGCAAGCGCCGTGGGCGGCTGGCAGGAAAGGGCGGCAGGGCGGGCACGATCGGGGTCCTTCACGCGTGGCGAGGACACGACGGGGACGCGCTGCGCCGGTTCCATCCGGTGTTACGCGGAGTCACACCTCGACGACCCTCTGCTAGTATGCGCGCCGAATGATAGCCGCAAGGCTGTCGTTCCCTGCTTTTCCTCCCTGAGCAGGTGCCTTACCGTGATGACAGCGTTAAGGCTTGCAGCCCCGACTATTGAAGTCGGGGCTTTTTTTCGGCGGCGACCCTTCAGTGCGCTCTGCGCCCGTTCGCGCCGGCGCGATAGCCTTCGCGATAATGGCCCGATGAGCAGCGCCTACCTGTGGGTCAAGGCCTTTCACCTCGTGTTCGTGGCCAGCTGGTTCGCCGGCTTGTTCTATCTGCCGCGTATCTTCGTCAATCTGGCTGCGGTGGCGGCGGACAGCCATGCGGAGCGCGAGCGCCTGTTGCTGATGGCGCGGCGGCTGTATCGGTTTGCCAATGGGCTGATGCTGGTCGCGCTGCTGCTGGGCTTCTGGCTCTGGCTCGGCTTTGACGCCTGGCGCGGCTTCGGCCACGGCTGGCTCAACCTGAAGCTGCTGCTGGTGATCGGCGTGATCGGCTATCACCACGCCTGCCGTTCGATTCTGCGGCGCTTCGAACAGCTGACCAACCAGCGCTCGGAGCGCTGGTACCGGGTGTTCAACGAGGTGTCGGTGTTGCTGTTCGCCGCCATCGTCGTGCTGGTGGTCGTCAAGCCGCTGTGAGCCCGTGACAGAACCGACGCCGCGCCCGCGCAGCCTGTCGGTGCTGCTGACATGGGCCTGGTTCGTGGTGATCGTCTATGCGAGCCTGTTCCCGTTCAGCGGCTGGCGCCTGCCCGCCGGAGCGGCAATCTGGAACCTGGTGGTGCTGCCCTGGCCGCAATGGCACGACCGCTTCGACCTCTGGTCCAACTTGGCGGCCTATCTGCCGCTGGGCGCGCTGTTCGTGTTGCGGCAAGAGGCAGCGTCCACGCCGCGGGTTGTCGGCCGTGCCGTGTTGCAGGCCTCGGCGCTGTCCTACGCGCTTGAGGTGCTGCAGTTCGCGCTGCCGCAGCGGGTGCCCTCGCTGGTCGACTGGCTGCTCAACAGCGCTGGTGCGCTGGTCGGTGCTTCGGCCGCGGCGTTGCTGAGGCAATCGCGCTGGCGACAGGCGGTTGCGCTGGCGCGGGAGCGCTGGTTCGAGCGCCACGGACCGGCCGGCCTGATCCTGATCGGCATGTGGCCGGTCGGGTTGCTGTTTCCGGCCCCTGTTCCGCTCGGGCTCGGCCAAATATGGGATCGGTTGCGTGATCAGTTGGGTGAGGCCTTGCTCGGCTCGCTCTGGGCCGAGGGACTGCTGCTTGGCCTGGGGCCGGGCAACGTGGCGCCGGCACCGCTGGCGCCTGCCACCGAGTTGCTGGCCGTGTCGCTCGGCCTGTTGGGTCCGTGCATGGTGTCGTTCTGCGTCACCCGGTCGGTGCAACGGCGCGCGCTGCTGGCGGCCGGCGCCGCTGCGCTGGCCGCCAGCGTGACCACGCTGTCGACCGCACTTAACTTCGGTCCGCAGCATGCGCTGGCCTGGAGTACCCCCACGGCGCTGGGCGGTATCGCGCTCGGGCTGGCGTTTTCCGGTGCACTGTTGCGCGTCAGCGCGCGCGTGGTCGCCGGCATTGGGCTGATGGCGATCACCGCGTCCGTCGCGTTGGTGGCCCAGGCGCCGTCGGACCCCTATTTCGCCGAGAGCCTCAGCGGCTGGGAGCAGGGCCGCTTCATCCGCTTTCATGGTGTGGCGCAGTGGGTCGGTTGGTGCTGGCCCTATGCGGCGATGTCCTGGTTGCTGGTGCGCATCGGCGAACGCGAAGGCTGAAGGCCGCGAATCGGCGCATGCAGGCGCTCTCTACAATCGCGTAGCCATGAGCTACTACAAGCATCACATCTTCTTCTGCCTGAACCAGCGCGACAACGGCGAGGCCTGCTGCGCACAACACGCGCCGCAGCGTGCCCTCGACCATTGCAAGGCGCAGGTCAAGGCGGCCTCTCTGGCGGGGCCTGGCGGTGTGCGGGTCAACAAGGCGGGCTGTCTGGACCGCTGCGCCGGCGGCCCCGTGGCGGTGGTGTACCCCGAAGCGGTCTGGTACACCTATGTCGACGAGGCCGACATCGACGAGATCGTCGAGTCGCATCTCAAGCGCGGCAAGGTGGTCGAGCGGTTGCTGCTCCCGCCGCACATCGGGCGCTGATGCACTCCACCGTGCGGCGCACCGGGTGCGACGGGCCGGCCGGGCACCTGCAATGCGTCATCGACGAGCCGGCGCAGGCGCCGCGCGGCGTCGCCGTGCTGTGTCATCCGCACCCGCAGCACGGCGGCACGATGGATAACAAGGTGATCCAGACGTTGGGGCGTGCCTTCGTGCAGCTGGGTTATCGCAGCGTGCGTTTCAACTTTCGCGGCGTCGGCCAGTCGCAGGGCGAGTGGGCCCAAGGTGTCGGCGAGATCGACGACGCGCTCGCGGTGGTGAGCGCATTCCGCGACCCGCACTTGCCGCTGGCGATGGGCGGCTTCTCGTTCGGCGGCTATGTGGCCTCGCAGGTGTCGGCGCGCCTGGCCGATGGCGCGCCGGTGGAGAGGCTGGTGCTGGTCGGTCCGGCGACGTCGACCTTCGAGGTGGCGCCGGTGCCGCCCGACACGTTGGTGATCCACGGTGAGACCGACGACGTCGTTCCGCTGCAGGCCACGCTCGATTGGGCGCGGCCGCAGGCCTTGCCGGTCGTTGTGCTGCCCGGCGTCGGGCATTTCTTCCATGGCCAGCTGCCGCGTCTGCGGTCGCTGGTCGCGCAGGCCTGGGCACGCTGAAATCGCGCCCGATCACTGCGCCCAGACGATTCAAGGACGATTCGATGATCAAGAAGTGGATGGCGGCGCTGTGCGCCGCGCTGGTTTCGCTCGCTCAAGCCCAGGCACAGCAGCCGCCGGAGATCGCTGCGCGCAACTACGTGCTGCTCGACCTGAATGCCGACCAGGTGCTGGCCGAGCGCGAGGCCGACGCTCAGGTCGACCCGGCATCGTTGACCAAGCTGATGACCGCCTATCTGGTCTTCAACGCATTGAAGGACAAGAAGCTCACGCTCGAACAGATGTTGCCCGTGTCGGTGCGTGCGTGGGGCGAGCGCAAGGGCGGCGGTTCGCTGATGTTCATCGACCCGAAGATGACGCCCAAGGTCGACGAGTTGCTCAAGGGCATGATCGCCGTCTCGGGCAACGACGCTGCGGTCGCGCTGGCAGAGGGCGTCGGCGGCACGCTCGATGCCTTCGTGGGCATGATGAACCGGCAGGCGCAGACCTGGGGGCTTAAGCACACCCAGTTCAAGAACGTCACCGGCCTCACCGAGGCCGGCCACTACAGCAGCGCGCGCGACGTGGCCACCATCGCCGCCCACATCATCCGCGACCACCCTGACTACTACGCCTACTACTCGCTGCGCAACTACGCCTTCAACAACATCAAGCAGGACAACCGCAACATGCTGCTCGGGCGTGACCCCACGGTCGACGGCATGAAGACCGGCTACACCGAGACGGCGGGTTATTGCCTGGTGGCCAGCGCGCAGCGCGAGTTCCCCAACGGCAAGCGGCGCCTGCTGTCGGTAGTGCTCGGCACCGCGTCGCGCGAAGCGCGTGCCACCGAGAGCCAGAAGCTGTTGAATTGGGGCTACACCGCGTGGGACGTGGTTCGGCTGTTCGAGACCGCCAAGCCGGCTGTGCGCGTGCCGGTGTGGAAGGGCGCCCAGAGCGAGGCCTCGCTCGGAGCGGCCGCGTCGTTGTTCGTCGCCGTGCCGCGTGGCGAAGGCGACAAGCTGAAGACGGTGATCGAACGCACCGACCCCTTGGTGGCGCCGCTTGCCAAGGGCCAGCGTGTCGGCAGCATCAAGGTCACCTCGGCTGGTGGGGCACCGATCACCACGGTGCCGCTGGTGGTGCAGGAGGCCGTGCCGGAGGCAGGGTTGTTCGGCCGGGCCTGGGACTCGTTGCGTCTGTGGATCAAATAGCGCCGCGTCGATCTGGGCTAAGCTCGACGTCCACCACGCCGCGAGGCCACGACGAGGCCACACCATGACGAGCTTGCCGGACACCTTGTGCCATCTCAACGGGCAGATGCTGCCGCTGAACGAGGCCAAGGTCTCGGTGCTCGACCGCGGCTTCATCTTCGGTGACGGCGTCTACGAGGTCATTCCCGTCTACGGCCGCCGGCTGTTCCGCTTTGACGAGCACATGGCGCGGTTGGCGCGCAGCCTGGACAAGCTGCGCATTCCCAATCCGCATGGGCGCGAGGGTTGGCTCGGACTGGCGCGCGAATTGGTCGCCGCGCAGCCGTCGGCCGATCAGCTGGTGTACATCGAGGTCACACGGGGTGTGGCCTTGCGCGACCACGTGATGCCGGTGGGACTCAAGCCCACGGTTTTCGTGATGACCAGTCCGATGCGCCCGCCCACCGCGGACCAACGCCACCATGGCGTTGCCTGCGTCACCGCACGCGACTTCCGCTGGGAGCGCGGCGACATCAAGAGCGTCTCGCTGCTCGGCAACGTACTGGCGCGTCAGATCTCGGCCGACCATGGCGCGCTGGAGACGGTGATGTTCCGCGACGGCTGGCTCACCGAAGCGTCGGGCAGCAATGTCTGGGTCGTCCACGAAGGCGCACTGCTCGGCCCGCCGCGCAGCGACCTGGTGCTCGAGGGTATCCGGGTCGAACTGTTCCGCGAGCTGTGTGAAGAAGAGCGCATCGCCTACAACCTGCGCCCGATCTCGGAAGACGACGTACGCGCCGCCGACGAAGTGCTGTTGAGCTCAGCCACCAAGGAGGTGCTGCCGGTGACCAAGCTCGATGGCGACGCCGTCGGCCACGGCGCGCTGCGCGGCAAGCCGGGGCCGGTGTACGGGCGGCTCTACGAGGCCTACCAGCGGGCAAAGGTGGCGCAGTCGATCTAGCGTGCACACAGGCGATGGATCCGACACCCGAGCCGCCGTCGCTGATCGCGTACCCGAGCGCGTTCCCGATCAAGGTGATGGGGGCGCAGGCCGACGGCTTCGTCGAGGCGATCGTCGACATCGCCCGCCGCTTTGATCCTGCCTTCGATGCCGGCGCCGTGGAGCTGCGGCCGAGCCGTGGCGGCAACTACCTGGGCATCACGATCACCGTGACCGCCACCAGTCGCGCGCAGCTCGACGAGCTGTACCGCACGCTGTCGACGCATCCGATGGTCAAGGTCGTGCTGTAGTCGGCGGACGCGGCGGCGCAGCGAACATGAAGATCGCCGATCTGGCTCGACGCGAGTACCTGCCCACGCTGCAGGCGATGCAGGCCTTCACCCGTGGACGCGCTGCGGATACGCCGGACGAACTGTGGCTCGTCGAGCACCCGCCCGTGTTCACGCAGGGTCTGGCGGGTCGGGCCGAACACGTACTGCGGCCCGATGGCATCCCGGTGGTGCAGACCGACCGGGGCGGGCAGATCACCTATCACGGGCCTGGCCAGGTGGTGGCTTACCCGCTGGTCGACATGCGGCCGCTCGGCATCTACGTCAAGGAGTTCGTCTTCCGGCTCGAGCGCGCCGTGCTCGACGTCTTGTCCGCGCACGGCGTGGTGGGGCACCGGGTGTCGGGCGCACCGGGCATCTACGTGCGGCTCGATGACCCTGCCGGACATGCCCGGCTTCCAGTGGCGCCTGCCGGTGCCGGTTTTGGCGGACTCGGCAAGATCGCGGCGCTGGGCCTGAAGGTCAGCAATCACTGCTGCTATCACGGCGTGGCGCTCAACGTGGCGATGGATCTGGCTCCCTTCGACCGCATCAACCCTTGCGGCTACGCCGGGCTGAAGACGATCGATCTGGCTACACTGGGTGTGCACGTCTCGCGTGACGCCGTCGCGCGGCAGCTGGCGGTCCGGCTCGACGAACTGTTGGCGCCTTGACGCATCCTCCTTTGATGAGCCTGCGATGACCTCACCCGAATCGGAACCGACCTCCAGCACGGCGCGCTATGACCCGTCGGCCAAGCAGAAGTCGCAGGCCAAGACAGCACGCATCCCGATCAAGGTGGTGGCCGCGCCGCCGTTGAAGAAGCCCGACTGGATCCGCGTCAAGGCGGGTTCGCCGAGCACGCGCTTCTACGAGATCAAGCAGGTGCTGCGCGAACACAAGCTGCACACGGTGTGTGAGGAGGCATCGTGCCCGAACATCGGCGAGTGCTTCGGCCACGGCACCGCCACTTTTATGATCATGGGCGACAAGTGCACACGGCGCTGCCCGTTCTGCGACGTGGGCCATGGCCGCCCGGACCCGCTCGATGTCGACGAGCCGGTGAACCTGGCGCGCACCATTGCCGCACTGAAGCTCAAGTACGTGGTGATCACCAGCGTCGACCGTGATGATCTGCGTGACGGCGGTGCCGGGCACTTCGTCGACTGCATCCGACGCGTGCGCGAGCTGTCGCCGCGCACACGCATCGAGATCCTGACGCCCGACTTTCGTGGCCGGCTCGATCGGGCGCTCGACATCCTGAAGGCCGCGCCGCCCGACGTGATGAACCACAATCTGGAGACAGTACCGCGCCTGTACAAGCAGGCGCGACCCGGCTCGGACTACGCGTTCTCGTTGAATCTGCTCAAGCAGTTCAAGACGCATTGTCCCGGTGTGCCGACGAAGAGTGGTTTGATGGTCGGGCTGGGCGAGACCGATGAGGAGATCGTCGAGGTCATGGGCGACATGCGGGCTCACGGCATCGACATGCTGACCATCGGCCAGTACCTCGCACCGTCGGGTCACCATCTGCCGGTGCTGCGCTACGTGCACCCCGACGCCTTTCGCGCCTTCGAGCAGAAGGCCCGCGAGATGGGCTTCTCGCATGCGGCGGTCGGTGCGCTGGTGCGCTCGAGTTACCACGCCGACCAGCAGGCGGCGTCGGCCGGAGTGTCCGATGCCGTCTGACGAACGATCGGCAGGGCGAAAGCGCCAGATGAACCGGCGACAACTCGTGTTCTGGCTTCCCGGCCTCGGCATCTTTGCCTCGGAGTGCGCCATGTCGGCCGACCTGTTGAGCCAGGCCGACGCCACGAACGGCATCCGCGCCGCGCTCGAGCGCGGCGCGGTGTCGGCAGTCGGTCTGCTCGGCAAGACCGATGGTTTTCTCGGTAATCCCAAGGTCCGCATTCCGCTGCCGAGCTTTCTCGAGGACGCATCGCGGTTGCTCAAGGCGGTGGGCCAGCAGAAGCGCATCGACGAGCTCGTTACCTCGATGAACCGTGCGGCCGAGATGGCGGTGCCGCAGGCCAAGCCGATCCTGCTGCAAGCCGCCAAGGCTGTGACCGCGGACGACGCCGTGCGCATCGTGCGCGGCAGCGACACTTCGGTGACGGACTACTTCGCCGGCAAGACCCGCTCTGCGCTGACTGAGAAGTTCCTGCCGATCGTGACTCGCTCGACCGAACGCGTGGCGTTGGCGGACAAGTACAACGGGGTGGCCAGCCGTGCCAGCAAGTTTGGATTCGTCAAGGACGAGGACGCCAACCTGCAGCGCTACGTCACGGGCAAGGCACTTGACGGCTTGTACCTGATGATCAGCGAAGAGGAGCGAAAGATCCGCCGCGATCCCGTCGGTACCGGTAGCGCACTGCTGCGCAAGGTGTTCGGCCTGTAGGTCTGTGCTTAGTGGCCGCGCGCCAGTTCGAACATCAGGGCCGACGGCAGCGAACTCAGGATCGCATCGCGACCTACGCGGGCCATCGAAGTGCCACCAAAGCTCGAGACTTCGAACGCTTCGCCCTGCTCGGTGATTTCGATCCACGCCGGCGGATCACCCAGCTGGGACACATCGTCGCGGAAGCGCTCCAGACTGCGATCGTAGGCGGCGGCCTCGTAGAGGATGGCGTGAGGTAGCCCCTGCTGGCAGAACTCGAGCGCGGCCTCGATCGAGGTGACGAAGTCGAGCATCAGGCCCATGTGCGCGACCGCCTGGCGGATCTGATTGCGCACGTCCCGGCGCGTCGCGATCACCAGCACGTGGCTTCCCGACAGGGGCCGCGAGTCGCCTGACAGCGCGAACGCGCTGTCGATCTCGATCGCACTGGCACCTTCGAGGCTGTCATTGGCGGTGTGGGGAAACTCAATCGTCAGCGTCGTCGTGGCAGCGGTGTCGACCCGCTCCAGGGGCAACTGCATCGTCATGGCCAGATGCTCGAGCAGGCACCAGGCTAGACAATCAAGCGCTCCGATGCGGGTATGCGGCGCAGCTGATTCACGGGCTGGCACGTTATCTAGGGCCGCGGCTTGGTCAGCGGGCAGATGGCCGAAGCTGCACGTGAAACGGGCGTGCACGGGCCATGTCTTCATATCGAGCCGAAGTTCGACGGGCGTACGGGCGTGACGCAGGCTCCAGTCGAGAACCGCATGCATGAACGCCGACAGCAGCGATGCGTCGACGATTACTTCTGCGGGCCGCAGCACTTGCTTGACGCCGATGCCCCGCGACGCAAGGTCTTCGGCGCGTTGTGACAGCACGTCGCGCAGCACCTGCGCAAGGCTCACCGTCTCGTGCTGTTGCTGGATGCCGCCATGCGCGAGGCGCGTGATCTGCTGGCCCACCATGCTGGCACGGCGAGCCTGCTCCAATTCGTCGTGAAGCGACTGCAGGCCGTGGCGATCGATCTGGCCCGTCGCCTGCAGGGCCCGTACGCGATCCAGCGCCATCGTCAGCGGCGATGCCACCTCGACGCCGATCTGGCAGGCGACCTGCCAGCCGAGATCGGCGCCTGCTGAAGCGCACGATGCGCTGGAGCTCGCGACTGCGTGCGACCCGACAGGTTTGATCTCGGAAAGGTCCATGGGCGGGCTCGCGCTTCGAAAGAGAGTGAAATCGGTGGCAATCGACGACGTCCGCATCGTGGAGGCGATCACGAGTGGGGTCGATCCCATGTGCGCGGGGTCCTCTGTAACCATATCTTGCGGCCGTGATTTGCGTCACAGCCTGGAGAGCGTGAGGGCGTCGCGATAATGCGGCCCGCATGAGATGCCCGTCGATGACTCTGCCGCTCGTCGGCCTGCTGTGGGCCTGCACTCCCGCTCTCGATTGGCGGCAGGTGAGCCTGGGCGATTGGCAGATCAGCGCGTCGTTTCCATGTCGGCCATCGAATGCGCAGCGTGACCTCGACTTGGGGGGGCGGCGCATCACGATGTTCCTGCATGCGTGCACTGCGTCGGACACGACCTTCGCATTGGCGATGGCCGACGTCGGCGACGTGCGCTCCGTCGCGCCGGCCTTGAGCGCGCTGACAGCGGCGGCAGTACGGAATCTGGCCGCTCGCGTCGATTCGGACCGGCCGTCTCAGATACCGGGGATGACGCCCAACAGCGAGGCTCGGCGCTTGCGGCTCTCGGGCCAATTGCCGGACGGCAGGTCCGTCATCGAACACGTGGTCGTCTTCGCGCGGGGTTCACGTGTGTACCAGCTGGCGCTCGTCGGGTCATCGCCCGCGGTTGACGCGGTTCAGGTCTTCTTCGACGGCGTTCGGCTGACGCCATGAGGGATCACGGGCGAAGGGTCATGCGGCCGTCCACTGTTTTTCAGCGGCCCGACGCATGAGCGGGGCCGAGCGGGGGCGTGTCGGCCATCGCGTCGCGGTGCTCTTTGGCGCATTCGCCTTCGGCTATTTCCTGTCGGCGCTGCTGAGGGCGATCGTCGCGACACTGGCGCCCGTCTTCGCGGCTGAGCTGTCGCTCAGCGCCGGACAGCTGGGCCTGCTGGCGGGCGCGTATTTCCTGGGATTCGCCGTGATGCAGCTGCCGCTGGGTGCGGCGTTGGACCGCTTCGGTCCGCGACGGGTTCTGTGTGTGATGCTGACCCTTGCCATTGCGGGCTGCTTGGCATTCGCCGCTGCGCGGACGTTCCCGCAGTTGATCGTCGCGCGCCTGCTGATCGGCGTGGGCGTCGCGGCCAGCCTGATGGCGCCGTTGACGGCCTTTGCGCGGCTGCTGGCGCCGGCGCTCCAGCTCCGATTGAACTCATGGATGCTGATGACCGGTTCGCTCGGCATGGTGGCGTCCACGCTGCCCGTGCAGGCCTTACTGCCGATCATCGGATGGCGCGGGCTCTTTGCGTCGATTGCGCTGCTGCTTCTGCTGGCAGCGACCGGCATTGCCGTCGCCGCTCCGCCCAGGTTGACGTCGCCTGTGGCGGCTGGCGACAGACTGGACTACCTCGCCATCGTGCGCCATCCGGCATTCGTTCGAGCACTGCCGCTGGGATTCTTCACATATGGCGGGCTGATCGCCATGCAATCGCTCTGGGCGGGCCCATGGCTCACGCAGGTGGCAGGGCAATCCCCTCGGGATGCAGCGCAGGGCTTGTTCTTCATCAATCTGAGCATGCTGCTGTCGTTTCTTTGCTGGGGCGCCGCGATGCCCAGGCTCGTCCGCGCGGGCCTTACCGCTGAGCGGCTCATCCAGGTCGGTTGGCCACTGGGGGTGGTGGTGATGGCTGGAGCGCTTGCACTCGGCCCGCATGCCGGTGCAGTGTGGTGGACGCTCTGGTGTGTGGCGACCAGTGTCGTCACGCTCAGTCAACCCGCGGTGGCGCAGGCCTTCCCGGTGGCAGCGGTCGGGCGCGCGCTATCTGCCTTCAACCTAGTGATCTTCCTGGGTGTATTCGTCAATCAGTGGGGAATCGGCTTGATGATCGACGCTCTGGCCGCGCTTGGCTGGGACACGACCGGCCGCTTCAGGGCCGCATTTGGGGTGCACCTGCTCGGCATGATGGCCAGTGGGGTCTGGTTCTGGCGAGGCTTTGCAAGCCGTCGCATCGAAGGTGCCCCTGCACATCGATAATGGTCGCAGAACTTGTCGCTGCTTCATGCCTGGCCTGTTGATCGTTGCCCATGCGCCACTAGCGTCCTCATTGAAGGCCGTCGCGGGACACGTGTTCCCGCAGCAAGGCGCGCTGGAAGCGCTGGACGTCAGCCCGCAGGACTCGCCCGAAACGGCTGAGGAGCGAGCGCGCGAACTGCTGATGCGCGTGCGCGACCCCGAGGTATTGATCCTGACCGACGTGTTCGGCGGTACCCCGTGCAACGTGGCGTTGCGCTTGGCCGATAGTGCTCAGGTGCGCGTGGTGGTTGGTGTGAACGTGCCGATGTTGTGGCGAGCCGTCAGTTACCGCCAGCTGCCGCTGAGCGAACTCGTGGAGCGCGCAGTCGCGGGCGGCACGCAGGGTGTCATGCAGCTGGCGCCCACAAGACCCCAGGTGCAGGCGACTAGAACGGAAAATGATCAAGACAGCTCTCACGATCAGCAATAAGCTGGGCCTGCACGCCAGGGCGTCGGCCAAGCTGACCAAGCTGGCCAGCAGCTTCACCAGCGAGATCCATCTTTCGCGCAGCGGTCGGCGGGTCAATGCCAAGAGCATCATGGGCGTGATGATGCTGGCCGCTGGTCTGGGTTCCGAGGTAGAACTCGAGATCGAGGGCGATGATGAACAGGCTGCTGCGCAGGCGATCAGCGCGCTTGTCAACGACAAGTTCGGCGAAGGCCAGTAGCGGCGGTGCGCTTCCGGCCGGGGCCGGGAGAGTGCCGATGCGACGCCCGCCGCTCCGCGATTTGCACCGTTGCCGCTGACTGATAAAGTCGCCGAGTGAGCATCCAGGTCTTCGGTCAACCTGTCTCGCGCGGCATTGCGATCGGCCGTGCCGTGCTCGTCGCATCAAGCCGGGTCGACGTCGCGCACTATTTCATCGACGCGCCGAGGGTCGACTCCGAAGTCGATCGACTGCGTCATGCCCGCGACACGGTGGCAGCCGAACTCAAACTGCTGAAGCAGGAGATGCCGGCGGATGCTCCGGCCGAGCTGCCGGCCTTGCTCGACGTCCACTTGATGCTATTGCACGACGACGCGCTGACCGGCGCAACCAAGAACTGGATCCAGTCTCGACACTACAACGCCGAGTGGGCGTTGTCGGCCCAGCTCGAGGTGATGGCGCGTCAGTTCGACGAAATGGAGGACGAGTACTTGCGCGAGCGAAAGGCTGACCTCGAGCAAGTGGTCGAGCGCATGTTGCGGGCGCTGTCAAAAGAGGAGCCGTTGATTCCGGCCGCCGCGCGGGCGAACCTGCACGCCGGGGAGGATCCACTGGTCCTCGTGGCCAACGATATTGCGCCCGCGGACATGCTGCAGTTCAAAGGCAGTGTCTTCACCGGCTTTGTCACCGATGTGGGCGGTAAGACCTCGCACAGCGCGATCGTGGCGCGCAGTCTTGACATCCCCGCCGTCGTGGGCGCGCGCGAGGCAAGCCGGCTGGTACGCCAGGACGATTGGGTGGTGATCGACGGCGATGCCGGTGTAGTCGTGGTCGATCCCTCACCCATCGTGCTGGAAGAGTATCGATTTCGACAGAGGCAGAGCCAGCTCGAGCGGGCTCGATTGCATCGACTGCGGCACACGCCATCGGTCACGCTGGATGGGCAGTCGGTAGAACTGCTGGCGAACATCGAACTGCCGGTGGATGCGCCGGTGGCGCTGGACTCGGGTGCCGTCGGTATCGGCCTGTTCCGCAGCGAGTTCTTGTTCATGAACCGCGAAGGCGAGTTGCCGACCGAGGACGAGCAGTTTGAAGCGTACCGCGCTGTGGTCGAAGCGATGAAGGGCCTGCCGGTCACGGTGAGGACCGTGGATATCGGGGCCGACAAGCCGCTGGACCGCATGACGGTTCATGAGTTGCGCCACGACCATGTGCTGAACCCAGCGCTCGGTCTGCGCGCCATTCGCTGGAGTCTTGCCGAGCCGGCGATGTTCCGACAGCAGCTGCGCGCCATACTTCGCGCCAGTGCATTCGGCAAGGTGCGCGTGCTGCTGCCCTTGGTGGCGCATGTGTCCGAGGTCCGTATGGCGCGTGAGGCCTTGGGCCGCGCGAGGCAGCAATTGATCGACGCTGGCGTCGCTTTCAACGACGTGGAGCTTGGCGCGATGATCGAAGTGCCCGCCGCGGCGCTCATCATGCCGACGATTCTGCGCGAACTCGACTTCGTGTCGATCGGCACCAACGACCTGATCCAGTACACATTGGCCATTGATCGCGCCGACGAAGCGGTTTCGCATCTCTACGATCCCTGGCACCCAGCGGTGTTGCACTTGATCAGCCGGGCCATTGCGGAAGCGCTTCGCGCCGGCAAGCACGTCAGCATCTGTGGCGAGATGGCCGGAGACGTTGCCTTTACCGAGCTCTTGCTGGCACTCGGACTTCGCAGCTTCTCGATGCATCCTTCGCAGATCGCGGCAGTCAAGCAGCGGGTCCTCCGAGTCGATGCCGAACGCTTGGCGGGCAAGGTCGCTTCGGCCATCGTCAGTGAGGATCCCGAGCGTGAATGGCAACGGGTGCTGGCGGCCTCCGACGTGCAGCGCGCCACCGGCGCTGCCGTCCGGGTACCTTGATCGAGGTTGCGATCGAGCGCCCAGAAAATGGGGTATCATCAAAGGCTTCGCGCAAGAAGTGACTGGTCGGTTTGACGGCGCATCGCGAAGGTCTTCGCAAGAGGCAGGGTTTGACGGCGCCCGAAATGCGTGTCATACTCCGCCTTCTTTGCCGACCCTTGGTCGGCACGTCGCGAGACGAAGCTCTTTAACAAACAACAGCCGATAAGCGTGGGCGTTTGAAGGCGAATGCCAAATGGATGTCTGGTCTTCGGACTGGCGTCCACAAACGCTCACGGATGAAGAAGTGAAGTTCACTTCAATTCCGACAGAGCAAACTTGCTAAAGATCGAACTGAAGAGTTTGATCCTGGCTCAGATTGAACGCTGGCGGCATGCCTTACACATGCAAGTCGAACGGCAGCACGGGGGCAACCCTGGTGGCGAGTGGCGAACGGGTGAGTAATACATCGGAACGTGCCCAGTAGTGGGGGATAGCCCGGCGAAAGCCGGATTAATACCGCATACGACCTACGGGTGAAAGCGGG
>Ga0075356_1000003_pt1 | contig 59578 bp, 54 predicted proteins | sample WestPond_Cattail_FD_120073 | JGI IMG/M metagenome (GOLD analysis project Ga0075356, IMG submission 120073) | Natural and restored wetland microbial communities from the San Francisco Bay, California, USA, that impact long-term carbon... | ecosystem: Environmental > Terrestrial > Soil > Wetlands ... | reverse complement strand
GCACTGACGGCCAACGCGCGCCAGATGCGGCCGAGCAGTCCATGGTTGCGTGCCCTGAACGCCGACGAACCGCCATCGCGCCGCGAGCTCTTCACCTGCTACTTCAGCCACTGCGACAACATCGTGTTCCCGGCTGCCGGCGCGGCGTTGCCTGGCGCCGACAACCGGCATATTGCCGGCGTCGCGCATGTGCACCTGGCATTCCACGGCAGCGTGATCGACGAGGTGTTGCGCCGGGTCGACGCTGCGGCCGAAACCGGTCCTCGTGCGGACGGCCCGTCGAAGTCGCCGCCTAGCTATCCAGCTCGCGCAGCAGGTTGAGCGTCGGCACCGGTCCGAGGTTGAGCAGCGCCGCGATGTCGCGCACGTCGTCGGGCAACGCGGCGTTGTCCCACCCGGCGGCCGTGTGGCGGGCCAGGCGGATGGCCAGCAGCACGTTGCGCACCTGCGCCGAGCCGGCATGATGATCGTCGCTGATGCTCACCAGCAGCTCCGGCAGATGCCAGGCTCGCATCAACGCCTGTTGCACGTCCGCCAGCTGCACGTTCAGCGCGGCCATCTGCGCAGTCGCCGATCGCAGGGCCGGATCGTTGCGCTGGGCGTCGGCAATCCGCAGCGCGAGATCCGGCGCGTGACACCACAACAACATCTCGGCAAAGTCGTGCAGCAGGGCGGCTTCGTGGATGACCTCGGCGTCGTGGTCCATGCGATGCACGGCAAAGCCGAGCGCAAAGCCGGCAGCACGTCGTGCGCGATTCATCACCGCTCGCAGGCCCGACAGCGCCAGCGGCTGCTCGGCCAGCCGGTCTTCGATCGTCGGCTGCGGGCCGAAATGGCGAAAGAACGGCCCGATGCCCATCAGCACCAGTGCGGCCGTGGCCGTCTCGGTGTCGGTGACGCGCCGCGCGGAGCGATGAGTCGACACGTGAACCAGCAACTTCAGCACCATCAGCGGATCGGCAGCGATGCACTCGGCCAGCAGCCTGGCGTCTACCACTTCCTCGCGCAGGCGCAGTTCCTCGAGTTGCCGGGCCGTCTCGCCCAGCACCGGAATCTCGGCTTGCCGCCACCAAGCCACCCAGCCGTCCACATCGCGCGGGACGCGTCGAATCGGGGAGCGGTAGAGAGTGGCCATGCTGTTTGCCGGCAAGAACAAACCTGCCTGACGGGTTATCGGCCGGCGCCGCGCCGACTTGAACCGGCCTGGCTACCATGCTGTCGATGAGTCCCGACGTCTCTTCCCGCTTCGTCGCCGGGCCGGACGGCGAGCGCTGGCCAGCACTCGGCCTCGGCACCTGGCGGCTCGGCGAGTCGAACGCGCAGGCCGGCCGCGAGTCCGCCTTGATCGAACGCGCGGTCGTGCTCGGCTACTCGCTGATCGACACGGCCGAGATGTACGGCGAGGGCGGCGCCGAGCGCGTCGTCGGTCAGGCGCTGGCGCGCGTGCTGCGACAGCCGGGCCGAGCGCGCGAACAACTCACGATCGTCAGCAAGGCCTATCCGCATCACGCCACGGCGGCCGGCGTGCAGAAGGCCTGCGAAGCGAGCCTGCGGCGGCTGCAGCTGGATGCGATCGACCTCTATCTGCTGCATTGGCGCGGGGACACGCCGCTCGGCGAGACGATCGCCGGCTTCGAGACCCTGCAGCGCCGTGGGCTGATCCGCCACTGGGGCGTCAGCAACTTCGACCGCGCCGACATGGAGGAACTGCACGCCTTGCCTGGCGGAGGGCGCTGCGCGTCGAACCAGGTCTACTACTCGCTCAGCGAGCGCGGTGTCGAGTTCGACCTGCTGCCATGGCTGCGCGAGCACACGATGCCGCTGATGGCCTATTGCCCGATCGACGGCGGCGCGCTGGCTAGCCATGCCAAGCTGGTCGCGCTGGCCCGGCCGCTCGGCCTGACGGCGGCCCAGCTGGCATTGGCTTGGATGCTCGAGCAGCCAGGCGTGGTGTCCATCCCCAAGGCCGGCAGCGAAGCGCATCTGATCGAGAACTGGTGCTGCCGCGACGTCGTGCTTTCATCCGAAACACGCCAGGCGCTGGTGGCGATGTTCCCGCCGCCCCAGCGTGCCCGCCGGCTGGCGATGCGTTGACGTCCGGTGGGATCGGGCACGCTGCCTCCAGCGCCCGCGCCGGTCAATCCTCGTCCTTGACCTTGAATTGCCCGACCAACTGCTGCTGCATCGCAGGCGGCACCGGATCGTAGTGCGACAGCTCGATCGTGTAGCGGCCCTGGCCCTGCGTGATCGCGTTCAACCGCAACTGGTAGCCGCTCAGCTCCGACAACGGCGCGAGTGCCTGGATCAGCATCGACCCCGGCGCGCCATTGGCGCTGCCGCTGACCTGGCCGCGTTTGCTCGACAGGTCGCCGGTGATGTCACCCATCGCCACGTCGGGCGCCGTGATCTCCACCCGCACGATCGGTTCCAGCACGATCGGCCGCGCCTCGCGAATCGCGGCCATGAATGCCTTTCGTCCCGCGGTGACGAAGGCGATCTCCTTGCTGTCCACCGAATGGTGCTTGCCGTCGTAGACGATGACCTTGACGTCGACCACCGGAAATCCCGCAATGGCACCATGCGACAGCACCTCGCGCACGCCCTTTTCGACCGCCGGGATGAACTGCCCCGGGATCGTGCCGCCCTTGACCTCGTCGGCAAACTCGAAGCCGGCACCACGCGGCAGCGGCTCGATGCGCAGGAACACCTCGCCGAACTGGCCGGCGCCGCCGGTCTGCTTCTTGTGGCGGTGGTGGCCTTCGGCCCTGGCCGTGATGGTCTCGCGGTAGGCGATGCGCGGCGGCCGCGTATTGACGTCGAACTTGTACACGTCGCGCAGCCGCTCGAGCAGCACGCGCAGGTGCAGCTCGCCCAGCCCGTAGACGATGGTCTCGTTGGTGCTGACGACGTGCTCCACCTTCAGGCACGGGTCTTCGGAGACCAGCTTGTTGAGGATCTCCCACATGCGCTGCTCGTCGCCGTGGCGCTTCGGCTCGATCGCCAGGCCGTGCACCGGCACCGGAAAGGCCAGCGGCTTCAAGTGGATGTGATCGTCCTCGGCGGCGTCGTGCAGCACCGCGTCGAAGTGCAGCTCGTCGACCTTGGCCACCGCGCAGATGTCGCCGGGCAACGCACGCGGCACTTCGACATGGTCCTTGCCCTGCAGCATGAACAGGTGTCCCACCTTGAACGGCTTTCGGCCGTCGCCGACGTAGAGCAGGCTGTCCTTGGTGATGGTTCCTTGGTGAATACGGAAGATGCCCATCTTGCCGACGAACGGGTCGACGGTCACCTTGAACACGTGCGCCAGCACATGCTGCGACGGATCGGGCTGCGCCTGCATCGGCAACGCTGCGGCGCCTTCGCCCTTCAGGAAGTCCGGCGGGTTGCCTTCGGTGGGGTTGGGTAGCAGCTTGACGATCACGTCGAGCAGCTCGGCAACGCCGGCGCCGCTGCGCGCGGAGGTAAAGCACACCGGGATCAGATGGCCCTCGCGCAGGGCCTGCTCGAGCGGCGCATGCAGTTCGGCGGCGTCGACGTCGCCGTCGTTCAGGTAGCGCTCGACGAATTGCGCATCGACCTCGACGACTTGCTCCACCAGCGCACGGTGCGCGTCGTCCACCGCGCCGAAATCGGAGTGGCCTTCGCGGTTGTAGAAGCAGTCGACCACGCGGCTTCCGCGTCCATCGGGCAGGTTCAGCGGCAGGCATTCCTTGCCGAAGGTGACCTGGATCTGCGCCAACACCGCGGCCAGATCGACCTCAGGCGCGTCGATCTTGCTCACGACGATCAGCCGGTCGAGATGGCGCGACGCGGCGTAGTCCATCATGCGTTGCGCCATCGGTTCGACGCCGGTGGCGGCGTTGATCACGATCACCGCGGTCTCCACCGCTTCCAGCGCCGGCAGCGACTGGCCCAGGAAGTCGGCGCTGCCGGGCGTGTCGATGACGTGGATGCGCGTGTCGGCATGGTCCAGATGCAGCACGGCGGCGTTGAGCGAGTGCTGCATTCGGCGTTCGAGCGGGTCGTAGTCGCTCACCGTGCTGCCGCGCTCCAGGGTACCCGGTGCGCCGATCGCGCCAGCGCGGTGCAGCAGCGCCTCGACGAGGCTGGTCTTCCCGGCGGCCGCCGGCCCGACGAGGGCCAGTGTGCGGATGGCGGCGACGCCGGACGACGATGGGCTTGGCATGGAGTGTCTCCTCAAGAGGCAGCCGTTGCGGCGGCCTCTTCATCGGTGGGGCAGGGGGATGGGGTCAAGGGCAGGGTAAGGGATCGCAAGCCGCGGCACAAGACCGGCACAGAAGGCCTGCTACGCTCGCGCCCGACATGAACGGTCGCGCCGCCGCCCTCCCCGATACCGCGGCCGATGGCAAGGTACCGCGTCGCGTGCTGCCGGTGATTGTCCTGGCGCAGTTGGCCGGCACCTCGCCCTGGTTCGCGGTCAACGCGGTGATGGCGGACCTGCAGCGTGAGCAAGGCTTCAGCGCTGCCGACCTCGGCACGCTCACCTCCGCCGTGCAGCTCGGGTTCATCGTCGGCACGCTGGTGTTCGCGCTGCTCGGCATTGCCGATCGCTTCTCCGCGCGCAGGGTCTTTCTGGTGTCCGCGCTGGCCAGCGCAGCCGCCACTGCGCTGGCCGTGCCAATGGCGGATTCGTTCGGTGCGTTGTGGGGCTGTCGAGCGGTCGGGGGCTTCTTTCTCGCCGGCATCTATCCCGTCGGCATGAAGATCGCGGCCCAGTGGTACTCGCGCGGGCTCGGCGCCGCACTGGGCCTGTTGGTGGCGGCCCTCGTGCTCGGCAGTGCGAGCGCGCATGGCTTGCGTGCGCTGGGCACCGATGGCGGCTGGACTTGGGTGTTCTACGGTGTCTCAGGGCTGTCGGCAATCGCCGGACTCGCGCTGATCTGGCTGGTGCCCGAACCGGCCGCACCGGCGGGGGCCGGCCGGGTGCGCTTGTCGTGGCGCTCGTTGGCCGTCATGGCGACCGAGCGGCGACTGCGTGCCTCGGTGCTCGGCTACTTTGGCCACATGTGGGAGCTCTACACGCTGTGGGTGCTGGTGCCGCTGATCGTCGCCGTCCGCTGGTCGGGGACCGCGGCGTCATGGGCTTCGTTCGCGGTCATCGCGGTCGGTGCCATCGGCTGCGCCGGCGGCGGCTGGCTAGCCCTGCGCTGGGGCAGCGCCCGTGTCGCCGGTGCGCAGCTGGCGACCAGCCTGCTGTGCTGCCTGGTCGCCCCCTGGGCGGTGTCGTGGCCGCTGCCGCTGTTCATTGCCTGGCTGCTGGTCTGGGGTGTCACCGTGGTCGGTGACTCACCGCAGTTCTCCACGCTGACGGCGCGCAACGCGCCGTCGGCCGTGCAGGGCAGCGTGCTGACGCTGACCAACTGCATCGGTTTCGCGATCTCGATCGCCAGCATCCAGCTGTTCGTGCCGTTGGCGCAGCTTCACGCGCTGGCCACGCTGCTGCCGTGGCTTGGCGTCGGCCCGGCGCTGGGTCTGCTGGCGCTGCGGCCGCTGTGGCGCGAGTGACCCGCCGCCGGCGTGACGCGACGGCTACTGGAATGCCACCTCTGCAAAGCTGCGCAGCTTGCGGCTGTGCAACTGGTCTTGCCGCAGGTGGCGCAGCAATTCGACCGCACGCATGCCGATGCGTAGATGCTGGTCGACTCGCTCACGGTAGAACTTGTTGGCCATGCCCGGCAGCTTGATCTCGCCGTGCAGCGGTTTGTCGCTCACGCACAGCAAGGTGCCGTAGGGCACGCGGAAGCGGAATCCGTTGGCCGCGATGGTGGCGCTCTCCATGTCGAGCGCCACCGCGCGGCTCTGGCTGAAGCGCCGCTCCGGGCCCGGGTGCGGCAACAGTTCCCAGTTGCGGTTGTCGGTCGAGGCCACGGTGCCGGTGCGCAGAATGCGCTTCAGTTCATAACCCTTCAATTGAGTCACGTCGGCCACCGCCTGCTCGAGCGCGAGCTGGATCTCGGCCAGCGGCGGGATCGGCACCCACAGGGGTACCTCCTCGTCGAGCACGTGGTCCTCGCGCACATAGCCGTGCGCCAGCACATAGTCGCCGAGCTGCTGTGTGTTGCGCAGGCCCGCGCAGTGGCCGAGCATCAGCCAGGCGTGCGGGCGCAGCACGGCGATGTGGTCGGTGATGTTCTTCGCATTGGCCGGTCCGATGCCGATGTTGACCATCGTGATGCCGGTGCGATCCGGCCGCACCAGGTGATACGCCGGCATCTGCGGCAGCCGCGGCGGCGGGCTGCCGAGCTCGTCGCCGGGCTCTGGCCGCGTGCCGCTGCGCCGCGTGACCACGTTGCCGGGTTCGACGAACGCCGCGTATTCGCCCTTCTTCAATGCCATCTGCTCGCGCCCGAGCCGGATGAATTCGTCGATGTAGAACTGGTAGTTCGTGAACAGCAGGAAATTCTGGAAGTGCTCGGGCGCGGTGCCGGTGTAGTGGCGCAGGCGGTGCAGCGAATAGTCGACCCGCGCGCCGGTGAACAGCGACAACGGGTGCGGCTGTCCGGCGTGCGGCTCGAAGGTGCCGTTGGCGATGCCGTCGTCCATCGCCGCCAGGTCGGGCAGGTCGAACAGGTCGCGCATCAGCAGGCGGCGCTCGTTGTTCAGCGAGCCTTCCAGATGGTCCTGGTCGGCTAGCGAGAAGTGCACCGGAATCGGCTCGCTCGAGGGTCCGACCTCGAGCGCGACGCGGTGGTTGCGCAGCAGCAGCGTGAACTGCTCCAGGTAGTAGTCGCGGAACAGGTCGGGCCGCGTCAGCGTCGTCTCGTACACGCCCGGCCCGGCGACGAAGCCATAGCTGAGCCGCGAATCGGCGCGCGCCACCGTGTCGGTGCGCACACGCACGCAGGGGTAGCACTCACTGACCCGCGAGTGGTAGCTGCGTCCGCCGACGAAGGCATGCAGCGCCTTGCGCAGCCGCGTGACAGCGCTGTCGTACAGGGCCGTGGCATGGTTCAACGCGGGCTGCGCGTCGGTGAAGGTCTGGGTGGCGGCGACGGTTCTTCGGCTCATGGCTGTGATTGTCCGCGCATCGGTGCGTCGCGAAAGATGCGCGCATCCATCGGCCGCAGATCGTGGGCCACGCGCACCTGCGCGGCACAGGCTGCCAGGACGTCGCGCTCGAGGTCGAGGCCCGGCGCGATCTCGCACAGGGTGAGCACGCCGTCGCGCAGCTCGAACACGGCGCGCTCGGTCACGAAGCTCACGTGGTGGCCGAGCGAGGCCACGTACGGCCCGTTGAAGCTCAATTGCTGCAGCTGCGGCACCAGCTTGTGCACGCGGCCTTCCTGCACGATGCGCAGCCGGCCGTCGCGTGCCTCGACCTGCAGGCCGTCGGCCGTCAGCGTGCCCATGAAGACGACGCGACGTGCGCTCTGCGTGATGTTGATGAAGCCACCGACGCCCGCCACGCGAGAGCCGAATCGGCTGACGTTGACATTGCCCCGGCCGTCGAACTCGGCCAGCCCGAGGAACGCGATGTCGAGGCCGCCACCGTCGTAGAAGTCGAACATCGACGCCTGGTCGATCACCGCCTCGGGGAACGCGCTGGCGCCAAAGCTCAGCAGCTGCGCGGGGATGCCGCCCACCGGTCCGGACTCCACCGTCACCGTGTAGTCGTGGTGGCCCTCCTCCTGCGCGATCGGGCCGATGCCGGCCGGCATGCCGACGCCGAAGTTGACGACCGGATGCGTGAGTTCACGCAGCGCGAGAAATGCGCGCCGCTGGATGATCTTGCGGCAATCGAGTGCGATCGCCGGCGCAGCTGCCGGGTCGGGGCGCGGCCCGGTCGCCAGATAGGCCGGGTTGAAGGCCTCGCCGAACGTCATCCAGTGGTCGGCGGGATCGTCCGCGATCACCAGGTGGTCGACCAGTATGCCCGGCACGCGCACGCGGTTGGGGTCGATCGAGCCGGCCGCCACGATGCGCTTGACCTGCGCGATCACGATACCGCCACTGTTGCGGGCCGCCTGCGCGATGGCCAGCAGATCCTGGTGGAACGGCTCTTCCTCGGTGCTCAGGTTTCCGCGCTCGTCCGCGGTGGTGGCGCGGATCAGCGCCACGTCGAGCGGCAGGCCGGGGTAGAACAATTGCTCGCTGCCCCGCAGCGTGATCAACTCGACGCGGGGCTCCAACGCCGAACGTGCGGTTCGAGGCGTCAGCCGCGCGCCGTCGTGGCGCGGGTCGACAAAGGTGTGCAGTCCGATCGGCGTCACGACGCCCGCCTTGCCGCCGGCGATCGCGCGAAAGAGCTGCGCGATCACGCCTTGCGGCAGGTTCCAGGCTTCCACCGCGTCGGCATTGACCAGCGCGCCCAGGCGCGGCGCCGAGATCCAGTGCCCGCCGATGATGCGCCGCACCAGTCCGGCGTGCCCGAAGTGGTTGACGCCGCGTTGCCCGCGGTCGCCCTGACCGGCGGCATAGACGAGCGTCAGGTCACGCGGTGAGCCGCGCGCCAGGAAGCGGGTCTCGAGCGCGCGGGTCACCGCCTCTGCGTGGCCGGCGCCGACGAAGCCGGCGCAGACCACCGTGGCCCCGTCGGTGATCAGGTCGGCGGCCGCGGCCGGCGTGATGGCGTGCATGGCCGCGAGTATGCGTCGGGTCCTGCACGGGCTCGCGCCGTTGGCGATCCGCAAACCGGCTGCTCTGCGGCTTGGCGACAATAGCGCCGGCGCTGGTGAAGCCACCAGCGGATCGAAGTGAACGGGAGAATCGTGAATGCCGACCGACGAGATGCCGGTCAAGACGGCCGAAGGGATCGACGAACTCGCTCGTCGCACGCGAGGCCTCGGTCAACGACACCGCACGGTTCTGCTGCTGGTCGATGGGCGGCGCAGCCGCGAGCAGATCCTGACGCTGGCGCAGGCCGCCGGCGTGGCGCCCGCCGTGTACGACGAGCTGCTGGCGCTCGGCCTGGTCGCCGAGAAGGCCGACCTGTCCGACCCCGCGCTTGATTCCGACCACATCGACCTGCCGCTCGTCAGCCTGTCGCCTAGCGACTCGTCGCTGCTGCCGTCGGTGCGCTCGCTGCTGCCCGAATCGAGCTGGTCGACGCTATCGGGCGCGGCGACCGAGCCGCCGATCGACCGACCGCTCGAGGAGGCGCGCCAGCTGCTGCTGCGGGCCCTGCGCACCGAGGCGCCCGTGGTGGGCTCGCTGACGATGATGAAGCTGCGCCGGGCCGGCAGCCGCGACGAAATCGAGGCCTTGCTCGACGAGGTCGAGCTGCGCCTGCGCAAGCCGCGACGCATGATCGTCGCCGCGCAGACGATGCGCCATGTGCGCCATCTACTCGGATTGCCGGCACCGCGCCGCTGAAGCGCCGCCTCGGGCATTCCAGCGGGCGCATCGGCCCCGGCGCTGTTAGGCTGCCACCCCATGCGACTGCTCGCCCTGGACATCGGCAACACCCGGCTCAAGTGGTCGCTCTACGAGCCGGCGGTACCCGGAGCGGCGCCGAGCCGGAGCGGCGCCGTGTTCCTGGAGACGATCGACGACCTCGCCGAGGCCGACTGGAGCAAGCTGCCGCCGCCCGACATGACGCTCGGCTGCGTGGTGGCCGGCGAGGCGGTGCGCCTGCGCGTCGAACAGCAGCTCGAGCTGTGGGACCTGACACCGCGCTGGGTCGTCCCAGGCGCGCAGCAGGCGGGCGTGACCAACGGCTACGACCATCCGTCGCGCCTGGGCGCCGACCGCTGGGTCGCGATGATCGGCGCCCGCTGGCACGTGCTGTCGCGCGGCACGCCACGCCCGGTGCTGGTGGTGATGGTCGGCACTGCGGTCACGGTCGACGCGGTCGACACGGACGGGCACTTCCTGGGCGGGCTGATCCTGCCCGGCTTCGGCCTGATGCTGAAGGCGCTCGAAATGGGCACCGCCGGCCTCAAGGTGCCCACCGGCGACGTGGTGGAGTTCCCCACCAACACCAGTGACGCGCTGATGAGCGGCGGCGCCTATGCGATTGCCGGCGCAGTGCGGCGCCAGTACCGGCGCCTGCAGGCGCGCTGCGGCCAGGACCCACTGGTGCTGATGGGCGGCGGTGCGGCCGTCAAGCTGGCGCCGATCACCGATCTGCCGCTGGAAATGGTGGAGACGCTGATCTTCGACGGCCTGCTGGCAATCGCCGCTCAGTCGCCATCGCCCAAGGCGGGCGGCTGACTCAGAGGATGTAGCGCGACAAATCCTCGTTGCGCGACAGGTCGGCCAGCTTGGCGTCGACGGCGGCCGCGTCGATGCGCACCGCCTGCCCGCTGCGATTGGGCGCATCGAAGCTCACATCGTCGAGCAGCCTTTCCATCACCGTCGACAGGCGGCGCGCGCCGATGTTCTCGGTGCGCTCGTTGACGTCGTGGGCAATCTGCGCCAGCCGGCGGATCGCGGCCGGCTCGAAAGACAGTGTCACGCCTTCGGTGGCGAGCAGCGCCTCGTACTGCTTGAGCAGGCTGGCGTGCGTGCTGGTCAGGATCGCCTCGAAGTCGTCGACCGACAGCGAGCCCAGCTCGACGCGGATCGGAAAGCGCCCCTGCAGTTCGGGTATCAGGTCGCTCGGCTTGGACAGGTGGAACGCGCCCGACGCGATGAACAGGATGTGGTCGGTTTTCACCATGCCGAACTTGGTGGTCACGGTGGTGCCCTCCACCAGTGGCAGCAGGTCGCGCTGCACGCCCTGGCGCGACACGTCGGCGCCGCCGACCTCGGCGCGCGAGGTGATCTTGTCGATCTCGTCGATGAAGACGATGCCGTTGTTCTCCGCGTGCGCCAGCGCGCGCGCCTTGATCTCGTCCTCGTTGACGAGCTTGGCGGCCTCTTCGTCGATCAGCAGCTTGAGCGCCTCGCCGATCTTCAGCCTGCGTGAGCGGCGCCGGCCCTGGCCCATCTGGCTGAACAGGCCCTTCAGCTGCTCGGCCATCTCCTCCATGCCTGGCGGCGTCATGATGTCGACGCCCGTTCTCGGTTCGGCCAGATCGAGCTCGATCTCCTTGTCGTTGAGAGAACCCTCGCGCAGCCGCTTGCGCATCACCTGCCGAGCCGTGTTGTCGGGCGCGGGCGCTGCTGCCGCGAAGCCGAGCTCGCTGCGCGGCGGCGGCACCAGCGCATCAAGCACGCGGTCCTCGGCGGCATCCTCTGCGCGGCCGCGATGGCGCTGCATCGCCGCCTCGCGCTCGCGCTTGACCGCCATGTCGACCAGGTCGCGCACGATGCTGTCGACGTCCTTGCCGACGTAGCCCACCTCGGTGAACTTGGTCGCCTCGACCTTGATGAACGGCGCGTCGGCCAGGCGCGCCAGCCTGCGCGCGATCTCGGTCTTGCCGACACCGGTGGGGCCGATCATCAGGATGTTCTTCGGCGTGATCTCGGCGCGCAGCGCATCGCCGACCTGCTGGCGGCGCCAGCGGTTGCGCAGTGCGATCGCCACCGCGCGCTTGGCCGCGTGCTGGCCGACGATGTGACGGTCGAGCTCGGAGACGATCTCCTGCGGGGTCATGCTGGCTGACATGTCGCGTGCAGGCGCAGGCAGCGCCCGATCCGTTTCAGGTTTCCATGGCGTCTTGCGCAACCCCCGCTGCATGAATCCGGCGCAACCAAGCGGCCGCCGCGGAGCCGGCTATACCGGGCCGCTGACGGCGCCCCCTCCGGGGGAGGCGCCGAAGGCGCTTCGGGGGGGTCACTCCAGCACCTCGATCGTGTGCTGCTGGTTGGTGTAGATGCACAGCTCGCCGGCGATTTCGAGCGAGCGCTTGACGATCTCGGCCGCGTCGAGCGAGGTGTTCACGAGCAAGGCACGTGCCGCCGCCTGCGCGTAGGCGCCGCCGGAGCCGATGGCGACGATGCCGTGCTCGGGCTCGAGCACGTCGCCGTTTCCGGTAATGATCAGCGAGGTCTCGCGATCGGCTACCGCCAGCATGGCTTCCAGCCGGCGCAGCACACGGTCGGTTCGCCAGTCCTTGGTCAGCTCGATGGCGGCGCGCTGCAAGTGGCCCTGGTGCTTCTCGAGCTTGGCCTCGAAGCGCTCGAACAGCGTGAAGGCGTCGGCGGTGGCTCCAGCGAAGCCGGCCAGCACTTGGTCGCGATGCAGCTTGCGCACCTTGCGTGCGCTCGCCTTGACGACGATCTGGCCCAAGGTGACCTGGCCATCGCCACCGATCGCTACCTGCGGCCCGCTGGCACCGCTGCGACGGACGCTGACGATGGTGGTGCCGTGGAAGACGGGATGTTCGGCCATGCTCAGGAGGACGGGCGTGCCGCGGCAGGCGCCACGCAGCGGTTCAGACTCTGCGGACCTGGACCTTGGCGTGTTCGTTGATGCCCATCGCGCCGAAGAACAGGGCGACCAGCCGGTTGGCGTCGACCAGATTGACGGCCCGGTTCTCGCTGCGCTTGGCCAGCACCCAGTTGAGCAGGTCGCCGGCGGCGATGAAGTCGACCCGGATCAGCCGGGCGCACGACACCGCCACGATCGGCGCGTCGGTCAGGTCGCGATCGAGCTTGCCCAGCGTGGCGCTGATGTCGCCGACCAGTTGGCCCGACAGCTCGACCGTGGCCACCTGCACGCCGGCCTGCGATTCGTCGACCATGCTCGACTCGACGAAGCTGGTCGACACCTCGCTGACGATGGACATCGGCGGTGAGCGTGTCGACAACGACGAACCGCTCACGCGCACCGTCGCCTTGGCACGCTCCCACGACGGCGGCGACACCTCGTAAGTGACGCAGTAGTCGATCGCGGCTTCGTCGAACTGGTCGGGCCGGTTGGCCAACCGCAGCGCGTCCAGCCGCAGCAGCCAGTAGGCCGGGTCGGCGTCGCGCACGCCAGTCGGCGCGGCATCCTGCAGCACGGTGAAGAGCTGCTCGCCCGACAACCAGCGCATCTCGATCGACTGGCCGGCCCAATGGCGCAGCAGTTCCGACAGCTGGCCGGCCGCGTCGGCGTCGATGCTGCGCAGGCCCGACCAGTCGAACACCCAGGGCAGCGGCAGTTGCAACGTCACCGAGCGCAAACGGGCGATCGCATCGGTGTCGAGCACCTCGGGGCAGACCCAGCCGACCTCGCCGGCCACCCGCGACGACGACGGGCGCTCCTCGGCGGCGGCCTCGGCCACCAGCTTGGGCATCGAGAACCACTGCGGCGCCGACAGTCCGAACTGATGGACATAGTCCACTGCCAGTGACTCGAAGCGTGCGTGTTGGCCGATGGCGCGGTACAGGTCGAACAGCACCAGCCAGGTGTCGGCATGCTGCGCACGTGCCCCGCCGGCGCCGATCAAGGAAGAGAGTGATTGCTCGCACAACGTGAAGTCCGCATTCGCAAAGGCGATGACGGCCTCATCGAGCTCCGGATCGTGGGCCACTTCGCTGACTTCAACCTCGAAGCTGGCGCCGGGCGCCCGCGGGGTGGCCTCCAGGTGCAGCGGCGCGCCGGCGTTCGAGCCGGCTGGCGCCAGCGGCGACATGCCGCCCCCCATGACCACCGGGGCCGGGGCAGAAGGCGGTGGCAACTCGACATCGGACAAAGGCGGCAGCGCGGGCAGGCGGTTCGGGTCATCGGCGCCGGGCGGCGGCGACACCACGGCACCGCCAGCCGGCGTGGGCCGAGCCAGCGACGCCGGTTGCGTGGGCGCGTTGTAGAACTCGGGCGTGCGACGCTGGCCGGGGGCCAGCCCGCCGTCGCCCACCATCTGTTGCTCGATCTCGTCGATCTTGGCCTTGACCCCGGTGTCCAGTGGCCGCGCCGGACTGTCGGTGATGCGCACCTCGGAGTCGTCGATGCGCGACGAGTGGCCGAGTGCCGCCAATTGCTCGGGCGACAGGCCTTCGCGCCGCATCTTGCGCAGCATGTCGAATTCGCGCTTGCGCACGAAGTCGTTGCGCCGCTTGCGCTCGATCATCGCCTTCAGCTCGGACTTCTCGAGGTCGAGCTCGCCGCCGTCGTCCTGGCGCGAATTGAGGTCGGCCCAATCGGTGGCCGGATTGGCCACAAAGCGCACGACCTTGCGGAAGAAGCTCTCGTCCTTCGCGTCTTTGGGTTGCTGCTGTTCGGCCATCTCGCGGTTGCCTAAGGGCTCAGGGGCTGAGCAGGGCCTCAGTCGCCGAACATCTTCTGTTTCATCTCGCGGCGCTGTTGCGCTTCGAGCGACAAGGTGGCCGTTGGCCGCGCGAGCAGTCGGCCCAGGCCGATCGGCTCCCCGGTCTCGTCGCAATAGCCGTAGTCGCCGGCCTCGATGCGGGCCAACGACTGCGAGATCTTCTTCAACAGCTTGCGTTCACGGTCGCGTGTGCGCAGTTCGAGCGCATGCTCTTCCTCGATCGTCGCGCGGTCGGCCGGGTCGGGCACGATCGACGTGTCCTCGCGCAGGTGCTCGGTGGTCTCGCCGGCGTTGGACAGCAGGTCGTCCTTCAGCGCCTGCAAGCGGGCTCGAAAGAACTCGAGCTGCTTCTCGTTCATGTACTCGGCTTCCGGCATCGCCAGCAGCTCGGCCTCGGTGAGATCGCGTCCTGCCTTGGACTTCCAGGCATTGGCGAGCTTGGGGTCGGCCTTGAAGGCCGGCCGCATCGGCTCGATCGGCTCGGGCAGCGTGCGTTGCGGCGGGCGCGGCGGCGAGAAACGCTCGGCAAAACGGTTGTTCGGTGCCGGAGCAGTGGTGACAGGCCGGGCCTGCGGTTTGTCTTGGGTCTTGGGCAAGGGGCTGGGGGCAGGTTGTGAAACGGTGACGGATTTGACGGAAGTGGTGGCGGGACCCTTGGCAACCGGCCTGCCCACAGGCTTGGCCGGTGCCGGCGCGGCCACCTTGACGGGCGCCTTGGCGACCGCCCGCGGCGCTGGTTTGGCGGGAGCCTTGGCCGCCGCCTTCCTGGCCGGGGCGACCGGTTTGGCGACTGTCTTGACGGGTTTGGCGGCAGCTTTCGTGGTCTTGGCCGGCTTCGCGGCGGGTCGGGCGGTCGGCTTGGCTGCCGGTCTGGCGGTCACGCGCTTGGAGGCGGCCTTGGCCGTCGCCTTGCCGGCCGCGGCTTTGCTGCGGCCGGGCGGCGTCTTCTTGGCCGGGCTCTTGCTCACGTCGACATCACTCCTCGTGTAACGGTCGTTATACCCGCTTCCCGAGTGGCGATGGTGGTATTCCTGCGTCGATTCGGGCGCGCGGATTGTAGCCATGCGCACGGGCAATGGAATCCATCTCAGACGAGGCAGGCCTCGAGGCCTTGCATCAGGATCTCCTTGGGCAGATCTATGCCGATGAAGACCATCTTGCTGCCCTTCTTTTCGCCCGCCGCCCACTTGGGCCCGAGGTCGCTGCCCATCAGCTGGTGCACGCCCTGGAACACCACCTTGCGGTCGCTGCCCTTCATGAAAAGCACACCCTTGTAGCGCAGCATCTTCGGTCCGTAGACCTGCACGATCGAGCCGAGGAAGTCCTCCAGCTTGGCCGGGTTGAAGGCACGGTCGGCGCGGAAGACGAACGACTTCACGTCGTCGTCGTGCGCATGGTGATGCGGGTGATCGCAGTGTTCGCCGTGGTCGTGGTCATGGTCATGACCGTGCGCATGATCGTGCCCGTGGTCGTCGGCGGTCAGGAACTCCGGGTCGATCTCGAGCTTTGCGTTGAGGTTGAAGCCGCGCAGGTCGAACACGTTGCCGAGCGGCACCTCGCCGAAGTGCACCTTCGACTGCGGCGCGCGTGGGTTCATGTGCTTGAGCCGGTGCGTCAGCGCATCGACCGATGCCGGGTCGACCAGATCGGTCTTGCTGATGAATATCTGGTCGGCGAAGCCGACCTGGCGGCGCGCCTCCTGCCGCGTGTCGAGCTGACCTTCGGCATGCTTGGCGTCGACCAGCGTCAGCACCGAATCGAGCAGGTAACTCTCGGCGATCTCGTCATCCATGAAGAAGGTCTGCGCCACCGGGCCCGGGTCGGCCAAGCCGGTGGTCTCGATGACGACGCGCTCGAAGTCGAGTTCGCCTTTTCGCTTCTTCTCGGCCAGCGTCGACAGCGTGGAACGCAGGTCCTCGCGGATCGTGCAGCAGACGCAGCCGTTGTTCATCTGAATGATCTGCTCGCCGGTGTCGGCGACGAGTATCTCGTTGTCGATGCTCTCCTCGCCGAACTCGTTCTCGATGACGGCGATCTTCTGGCCGTGTGCCTCGGTGAGCACGCGCTTGAGCAGGGTGGTCTTGCCCGAGCCCAGGAAGCCGGTCAGGATGGTGGCGGGGATCAAGCCGTTGGACATGAGGCAGCTCCGGAAGTCGGCGCACGCGAATGGCGCATGCAAGGGGTGGAGGCACGTGGGGGCAGGACAAGTGCTTTCAAGCCACGCCTGCCGGGGGCCCGATCGGGTATTCTCGCGCCTCAGCCATTGCCCTGACACCCGACGTGTCCGATCCGCAGCAGAGCCGCCCGATGCGGCTCGAATCCCGAACACCGGCCGACAAGCGCAGTCTGTTCGAGCGTGTCGTGGAATTCCTCTCGCCCGGGCCCGACTCGCGCGACGAGCTGATGGAGACGCTGGCCGACGCCGAGCATCGCGAGCTGATCGCGCCGGAATCGCGCATCATGCTCGAGGGCGTGATCCGAATGGCCGACATGATCGCCGGCGACGTGATGGTGGCGGCGCCGCGCATGGACCTGCTGGACATCGATGCGCCATACGACGAGCTGTTGGCGCTGGTGATCGACACCGCGCACTCGCGCTTCCCGGTCTACGAGGGCAAGCACGACAACATCATCGGCATCCTGCTCGCCAAGGACCTGCTCAAGCTGCAGCGGGCGCCGGAACTCAACCTGCGTACGCTGCTGCGTCCGGCGGTGTTCGTGCCGGAGTCGAAGAACCTGAATGAACTGCTGCGCGACTTCCGCTCCAACCGAAACCACCTGGCCATCGTGATCGACGAGTTCGGCAATACCGCCGGACTGATCACGATCGAGGACGTGCTGGAGGAGATCGTCGGCGAGATCGAGGACGAGTTCGACGAACACCAGGTCGACCGCGGGGTCTACACGCTGGCCGATGGCTCTCAGCGCGTCGCCGGCGACGCGGCAATTGCCGCCGTCAACGAGGTGTTCGGCGTGTCGCTGCCCGAGGACGAGTTCGACACCATCGGCGGCTTGGTCGCCCACCAGCATGGCCGCGTGCCGCGGCGCGGCGAGACGGTGCAGGTCGGTGGCCTCAACTTCACCGTGCTGCTGACGCGCGGCGGCGCCGTGCGTTGGTTCCGCGCGGTGCGCGCGCCGTCCGTCGAGCCGAGCAGCTGATCGCGGTGGCGCCCGCGCAGCCGAAGGCACCGCGCCGAGGCGCTGTCGCCGTCGAGGGCGCCCTCATCGCGCTCGCCGGCGCGCTGCAGACGCTGGCCTTCCATCGCACCGAGGCCTGGGTGCTGCCGCTGCTCGCCGCCGCAGGGCTGGCCTGGCGCGTGCGGTTGGCCAGCCCGCGGCGCGCCGCCGGTCTCGGCTTCGTGTTCGGCACCGCCTGGCTAACGTCGTCGGTGTGGTGGCTGTTCATCAGCATGCACCGTTATGGCCATCTGCCGGCCTGGTTGGCGGCGCTGGCGGTGTTCGCGCTGTGTGCTGCACTGTCGTTGTATCTGGCGGCGGCGATGGCGCTGGTCGCACGCTGGCGCAGCCCACGCCCATGGACGCAGGCCACCCTGTTCGCGGCTGCCTGGCTGCTGGCCGAGTGGGCGCGCACAGCGCTGCTGACCGGCTTTCCGTGGGCGGCCTCCGGCTATGCGCAGGTCGACTCGCCACTGGCGGCGCTGGCACCCTGGCTCGGCGTGCTCGGCATGGGCGCTGTCGCTGCGTGGCTGGGCGCGCTGGTGGCGTCCCCACGTCGGCACCCGGTGGCCGGTGGCGCAGCCGTCGTCGTGGTGGCGCTGCTGGCGCTGCTGCCGCGGCCGGACTTCTCGAGGCCGGGCCGTACATTCAGCGTGAGCCTGCTGCAGACCAACGTCGCGCAGGACGAGAAGTTCGCCGCCGAGCACCTGCCCGAGACACTGCAATGGCTCGCCCGCACGCTCGAGGCGGCGCGCGCAGAGCTGGTCGTCGCGCCGGAGACGGCGGTGCCGCTGCTGCCCGACCAGCTGAAGGAGCTGGCGCCCGACTACTGGCCGGCGCTGGTGGCCCGCTTCGACCGCGTCGACCAGGCCGCGCTGATCGGTGTGCCGCTGGGCGACTACACCCGCGGCTACAGCAACTCGGTGATCGGTTTGACGGCGCGCGCCGGCGAGGCGCCGCCGTACCGCTATGACAAGGTGCACCTGGTGCCGTTCGGCGAGTTCATCCCCACCGGCTTCCGCTGGTTCACCGAGCTGCTGAACATCCCGCTCGGCGACTTCAAGCGCGGCCCGCCGAACGCGCCGTCGTTTGCATTCCGCGGCGAGCGCATCGCGCCGAACATCTGCTACGAAGACCTGTTCGGCGACGAGCTGGCGCTGCGCTTCGCCGACGGGTCGGGTGCGCCGACGGTGTTTGCGAACATCAGCAACATCGGCTGGTTCGGCGACACCATCGCGGTGGCCCAGCACCTGAACATCTCGCGGCTGCGCGCACTCGAGTTCCAGCGCCCGATGCTGCGCGCCACCAACACCGGCGCGACCGCGGTGATCGACCATCAGGGGCGCGTCACCGCGTCGCTGCCGCCGTTCAGCCGCGGCGTACTGGAGGCCAGCGTGCAGGGCCGCAGCGGCCTCACGCCCTATGCCTGGTGGGCGTCGCGCGCGGGCGACTGGCCCTGGCTGGTGCTGGCCGTCGGCATGCTCGTGCTCAGCGCTGTTCGCAGCGCACGAGCCGTCCGGGCCGCTCGGCCGTGAGGTGCGTGCCGACGCGGACGGGGCGTCCGGCGACCCAGGTGCCGAGGTAGCCCGCCGCACGCTGCACGAAGCGCCTGCCGCCGGCCGGCAGGTCGCGCAGCAACTGCGGCGTGCCGACGGCGAGCGCCTGCGGGTCGATCAGGTTCAGGTCGGCACGCAGGCCGCGCGCGATCGTGCCGCGATCGGTGAGCCCGATGTGGCGCGCATTGCGCGAGGTCAGCATCTGCACCGCCTGCGCCAGCGGCAGCCGTCCCTCGGCGCGGTCGCGCACCCAGTGTGTCAACAGGAACGTGGTGCAGCTCGCATCGCACACCGTGCCGACGTGCGCGCCGGCGTCGCTCAGGCCGAACAGCGCGTGCGGGTGGCCGAGCATCTCGCGCACGACGGCGAGCGAGCCGTCGTTGTAGTTGAAGATCGGAAAGTAGATCAGGTTCGAGCCGTCGCCCTCGGCCAGATGGTCGTACAGCGCCTCCAGCGCGGTCACGCCGCGCTGCTTCGCCCGCACGTAGAAGCTCTGCGTCACTGGCGGCTCGTAGTCGGGCTGCGGGCCGAGCGGGAACATGCGCGCCGCGATCAGCTCGATGCGCGCGAGCAGGATGTCGACCAGCGGCGGGATCGGCGTGCCGTCGCCGGCCAGGCGCTGGCTCTTCTCGGCCAGGATGCGGGCCTTGCGGGCCGGCTCACGCAGCGCCGCCGCCCGTTCGGCCAGCGGCAGCGCAGCCACCTCCTTGTAGCCCGGAAAGCCCATGAACGGATGGAAGCTCGCGTCCAGCCCGTTGATGACGCCGATCGCGCGCGACGCCGTCTGCAGGTACAGCGGCAGGCCCGAGGCGACGGCGGTGTCGACGCGTGCGCGGATCGCCTTCCATTGCTCGCCGCCGGGGTCGCGCTGCAGCCACGTCATCGACAGCGGCCGGCCGCTGGTGCGGGCGAGCTGCTCGACGAGGTCGAACTCGGCGTCGAAGCGCTCGGCGCCGCGCAGCAGGTCGAAATCGCTGACGACCTGCACGACGCCGTGGCCGAGCCCGTCGAATGCCGAGGCGATGCCGGTCAGCTCGGCCGCGCTGGCCTCCGAGGCCGGCGTCTCGTGGCCGGCCGCGGTGCGGTGGTTGTCGGTGCGGCCGGTGGAAAAACCCACCGCCCCGGCACACAACGCCTCACGCACGATGGCACGCATCGCGGCCACGTCGTCGGCGGTCGCCGCCTGCTGCGCCAACGCGCGCTCGCCCATCACCGCCATGCGCACCGGGTCGTGCGGCACCTGCACGCAGAAGTCCAGGCTGTGCGGCATCTTGTCGAGCGCATCCATGTACTGCGGAAAGCTCTGCCAGTCGAAGCGAACGCCCTCGGCCAGCGCAACGCCGGGGATGTCCTCCACGCCTTCCATCAGCGTGATCAGGTCGGCGCAGGCGCGATCACGGTCGCCGGCCTTCAGCGGCGCGAAACCGACGCCGCAGTTGCCCATCACCAGGGTCGTCACGCCGTGCCAGATGCTCGGCGAGAAGGTCTCGTCCCAGCTCGCCTGACCGTCGTAGTGGGTGTGGATGTCGACGAAGCCCGGCGTCAGCCAGGCGCCGTCGGCGCGCAGGCGCTCGCGCGCGCCCGACGTGATGCGGCCGATGTCGACGATGCGGCCGTCCTGCACGCCGACGTCGGCGGTGAACGGTTCGCCGCCGCTACCGTCGACGACGGTGGCGCCTTCAATCAGCCAGTCGAGCATCGTGGCGTCTCCAGATCCAGGCCAGTGTCAGTCCCGACACGATATGCCAGATGCCCCACAGGCTGGCGATGATGACCATGCCGAGATCGGCGTTGAATTGCACCGCGATGATGCCCAGCGCAAGCCCCGAGTTCTGCATGCCGCCCTCGATGACGATGGCGCGCGCGTCGCGCTTGCCGACGCGGAACGCCAGCGCGCACAACCAGCCGAGCAGCAGACCGAGTGCGTTGTGCAGGACGACGATGATCAGTTGCGGCACGATCTGCGCCGTCAGCAGCGCGCGCTCGCGGAACAGCCCGACCGCGATGAACAGCAGCAATGCGCCGACGCTGAAGCGGCCGAGCGGCTTGCGCATCGCGGCGGTGAACACCGGCGCGTAGTGGCCGACCAGCAAACCGAGCGTCATCGGCAGCGCCAGCAGCGCGAGCAGGCTCCACCAGATGCCGGCCGGGTCGATGTCGAGTGTGCGCAGCCAGGCCTTGGTGGCCGGATTGGTCGACACCATCCAGGTGAAGTTCAGCGGCGTCAGCACCAGCGCGAGCAGGCTCGCCACCGCCGAGATGCTGACCGACAACGCGGTGTTGCCGCGGCCGAGATGGGTGACCACGTTGCTCAGTGAGCCGCCGGGACAGGCCGCCACCAGGATCATCGCGGCCTCGATGTTGGGCGGCAGGTCGAGCGCCAGCGTGACGAGCCAGGTGGCACCCGGCAGCAGCACGAACTGCGGCACCAATCCGCAGACCACCGCGCGCGGCGTCTGCGCGACGCGGCGGAAGTCGTCGACCTTGAGTTCCAGCGCCACCGAGAACACCATCGTGGCGAGCACCACGCTGAGGACGAGTTGCTGAGGCGTCATCGAGCGAGGTTAGCGGCGGGCTCGACCCATAGAATCCAGGGTTTACGCCGAACGCGCGCGATGCTCAGCTTCCAACAGATCATCCTCAAGCTGCAGACCTACTGGGACGCGCAGGGCTGTGCATTGCTGCAGCCCTACGACATGGAAGTCGGCGCCGGCACCAGCCACACCGCGACCTTTCTACGCGCGCTCGGCCCCGAACCGTGGAAGGCCGCCTACGTGCAGCCGAGCCGCCGTCCCAAGGATGGCCGCTACGGCGAGAACCCGAACCGGCTGCAGCACTACTACCAGTACCAGGTGGTGCTTAAGCCCGCGCCGGCCAACATCCTCGAGCTCTACCTCGGCTCGCTCGAGGCGCTCGGCTTCGACCTGACCACGAACGACGTGCGCTTCGTCGAGGACGACTGGGAGAACCCCACACTCGGCTGCTGGGGCCTGGGTTGGGAGGTCTGGCTCAACGGCATGGAGGTGACGCAGTTCACCTACTTCCAGCAGGTCGGCGGCATCGAGTGCCGGCCGATCACCGGCGAGATCACGTATGGCCTGGAGCGGCTGGCGATGTACATCCAGGGTGTCGAGAGCCTGTTCGACCTGACCTGGGCACCGGGGATCAGCTACCGCGACGTCTATCACCAGAACGAGGTCGAGCAGAGCGCCTACAACTTCGAGCACAGCGACGTCGAATTCCTGCTGCTCGCCTTTGGCAAGCACGAGGCTCAGGCGCAACACCTGATGCGCCAGCAGCTCGCACTGCCGGCCTACGAGCAGGTGCTGAAGGCGGCGCACACCTTCAACCTGCTCGACGCGCGCGGCGCGATCAGCGTCACCGAGCGCGCGGCCTACATCGGCCGCATCCGCAACCTGGCGCGTGCGGTGGCACAGAGTTATCTCGACAGCCGGGCACGCCTGGGTTTCCCGATGGCACCGAAAGCCTGGGCCGACGAGGTGGTGGCGCAGCTCGCGGCCAAGAACGCTGGCAAGGGTGACCTCGGCGCCGGAGCGCCGGCATGAGCACCCATAACCTGCTGGTGGAGCTGCTGGTCGAGGAGCTGCCGCCGAAGGCGCTGCGGCGCCTCGGCGACGCCTTCGCGCACGAGCTGGCGGCGAGCCTCAAGGCGCAGGGCCTGGCCGGCGAGCACTCCAGCGTGACGGCGTTCGCGACGCCGCGCCGTCTGGCGGCGCATGTCAGTGCCGTCGCGCCGGTGGCCGCCGACCGTGAGGTGCTGCGCAAGGTGATGCCGGTGTCGGTGGCGCTCGACAAACCCGGCAAGCCGACGCCGGCCTTTCGCAAGGCGCTGGCCAAGCTGGGCCGCGAGCACCTGGCCGACCTGTGGCCGAACGCCGTCGATGGCGCCGACCGCCTGCTCGTGCAAGTCGACGGCAAGGCCGAGGCGATCTTCCTGCGTTCGATGGTGCGCGGTGTCTCGCTGGTCGCAGGATTGCAGATCGCACTCGACGATGCACTCGACAAGCTGCCGATTCCCAAGGTCATGGCCTACCAGCTCGAGGCATCGTCGGGGCCGCAGGTGCAGCCGGGCTGGACCACCGTGCGATTCGTGCGCCCGGCGCACGGCCTGGTTGCGCTGCACGGTTCCGAGGTGGTGCCGGTCACCGCGTTGGGTCTGGAGGCCGGTCGGGTCACCCATGGCCACCGCTTCGAGGCGCCGATGGATCCGGTGAGCCTGCAGGACGCCGATCACTATGAGCGCCAGCTGCTCGAGCAGGGCGCGGTGATTGCCGGCTTCGACCACCGCCGCGCCGACATCGTGCGCCAGCTGCGGCACGCCGCGCGCGAGCAGGGCCTTACGCCGATCGACGACGCTGCGCTGCTCGACGAGGTGACGGCGCTGGTCGAGCGGCCGAACGTGCTGCGCTGCCAGTTCGACGCCGCCTTCCTCGAGGTGCCGGGCGAGTGCCTGATCCTGACGATGAAGGCCAACCAGAAGTACTTCCCGCTGCTCGACGCGCAGGGCCGTCTGACGAACCAGTTCCTCGTCGTGAGCAACATCCGGCCGCAGGATCCGCGCGCGGTCATCCAGGGCAACGAGCGCGTCGTGCGCCCGCGGCTGGCCGACGCCAGGTTCTTCTTCGACCAGGACCGCAAGAAGAGCCTCGAGGCGCGGCTGCCGGGCCTGGACAAGGTGGTCTACCACGCCAAACTGGGCACCGTGGGTGAACGTGTCGCGCGCGTGCGGGCGATCGCCAAGGTCATCGGCGCACAGCTCGGTGGCGCTGCGCTGGCGGCACAGGCCGACCGCGCCGCGCACTTGGCCAAGGCCGACCTGCTGACCGACATGGTCGGCGAGTTTCCCGAGCTGCAGGGCGTGATGGGCGGCTACTACGCGCGCCACGACGGCGAGACCGAGGCAGTCGCCTTCGCGGTCGAGGACCACTACAAGCCGCGCTTCGCCGGCGACGCGCTGCCGCGCCAGCAGGTCGGCCTCGTCGTCGCCCTGGCCGACAAGCTGGAGACGCTGGTTGGCCTGTTCGGCGTTGGCCAACTGCCCACCGGCGACAAGGACCCGTTCGCGTTGCGCCGCCATGCGCTCGGCGTGCTGCGCATGCTGATCGAGCGCGCCGTCGCGATCGACCTGCCCGAGCTGATCGGCATCGCGCAGGCCGCCTTCACCGGCCGCGTCGGCTGGGCGCCGGTCGACGGCGAGCTGCAGCGCTTCTTCCACGAGCGCCTGGCCGTACTGCTGCGCGACCAGGGCAGCTCCGTGCAGGAGGTCGACGCCGTGCTCGGTCTCGCGCCGGCGCGCGTGGCCGAGGTGCCGATGCGGCTGGCAGCGGTGCGCGCCTTCGCCGGCATGCCGGAGTCCGCCGCGCTGGCCGCGGCCAACAAACGCATCGGCAACATCCTGAAGAAGAGCGACGCCGGCGTGACCGGCGCGGTGGACCCGCAGCGCTTCGTCGAGCCCGCTGAGCGGGCGTTGCACGCCGCCCTGTCGATCATCGGGCCGCGCGCCGACGCGCTGTTCGAGCAGCGCGACTACGCCGCGTCGCTGCGCGAACTGGCGGCGCTGAAGGGCCCGGTCGACGCCTTCTTCGACGGCGTGATGGTCAATGCCGACGACCCGGCGCTGCGGGCCAACCGGCTGGCGCTGCTGGCGTCGCTGCACCGCGTGATGAACCGGGTGGCCGACCTGTCGCGGCTGGCCGGCTGATACGCTCGCTCCGCCGACGCCGACAATCACGCCCCATGCAACCGATCCTCAAGCTGGTGATCCTCGGCCGCGACGGCATCCTGAACGTCTATCGCGACGACCACGTCAAGGCGCCCGAGGAGTGGGAGCCGATCCCCGGTGCGCTGGAAGCGGTGGCGCGGCTCAACCACGCCGGCTGGCACACGGTGCTGGCGACCAACCAGGCCGGCATCGGCCGCGGCATGATCGACATGGCGGCGATCAACGCGGTGCACGCGCACATGATGCACAAGCTGGTGCAGGTCGGCGGCCGTCTCGACGCAGTGTTCTTCTGCCCGCACACGCCGGAAGACCAGTGCGACTGCCGCAAACCCAAGCCCGGCTTGATGCTGCGCATCGGCGAGCGTTACGGCATCGAGCTGGCCACCGTGCCGATGGTGTGCGACACGCTGCGCGACCTGCAGGCGGCGCAGGCCGCGGGCTGCGAGCCGCACCTGGTGCGCAGCGGCCGCGCGGCACGGCTGAGCACCGACGAGCTGCAACGCATCGTCGAGCAGGTGCCGGCCACCGAGGTGCACGCCGATCTAGGCGCCTTTGCCGACTACATGCTCGAACGCGCGCATACGCCGGTCTCCGGTCCGGGGGCCCTGCACTGACGATGCAGCGCCTCGGCTGGTCGGTGCGCTCGGCGCTGTACGTGCTGTGGCTGCTGGTCACGGTGGTGCCGTGGGCGCTGATGGTGCTGGCGGTGTCGATCTTCCAGCGCGGACAGCCGCTGTACTGGCTGGTCGTCGGCTGGCTGCGCCTGACCATGCTCGGCTCGCGCTACATCTGCGGCATCCGCGCCCGCGTGCAGGGCATGCACCACGTGCCGACGGCGGCGCAGGGCACGGCCGCGGTGATCCTCGCGTCCAAGCACCAGTCGACCTGGGAGACCTTTGCGCTGCCCACGTTGATGCCGCACCCGCTGGCCTACGTGTTCAAGCGCGAGCTGCTGTACATCCCGTTCTTCGGCTGGGCGATGGGGCGTCTGGACATGATCCACATCGACCGCAGCAAGCGCACCGAAGCCTGGGGCAAGGTGGCCGCGCAGGGCCGGCGGCTGATGGGCGAGGGCGTGTGGGTCATCATGTTCCCCGAGGGCACCCGCACGACGCGCGGCAGCCAGGGCACCTACAAGAGCGGCGCCGCGCGCCTGGCCATTGCCACCGGAACGCCGATCGTGCCGATCGCGGTGACGTCGGCACGCTGCTGGCCGCGCAAGAGCTACCTGCTGCGTCCCGGCGTGGTCGACGTGTCGATCGGCGCGCCGATTGCCAGCGTCGGCCGTGAGGCCGATGAACTGATGCGCGAGGTCGAAGGGTGGATCGAGACCGAGATGCGCCGCCTCGACCCCGAGGCCTACTTCAGAGGCGGGGCGCCCGTGCCGCAGCCCGCGGTGGCACCGCGCTGATCGCGATGCTGCGCGAGCTGCCGTCGACCCAGCTGTCGTTGTTCGACAGCGCGCCGCCCGAAGCGGCGCTGCCGCCGACGACCGTGTCGCGCACGAGCCCGCCGCCGGCCACACCGCCGCCTGCTGTCATCGCGCCGGCCATGCAATGGGTCCATCCGCGGGCCAACCGCGCGCTGGCGCTCGACGGCCATCAGGTGGCCTACGAGCTGCGGCGGGCGCGCCGGCGCAGCATCGGCTTCTCGGTCGGCGTCGACGGTCTGGCCGTCAGCGCGCCGCGCTGGGTGACAGTGGCCGACATCGAGTCGGCGCTGCGCGAGCGCGGCGGCTGGATCCTGCGCAAGCTGCACGAGCAGCGCGAACGCCGGGCCCGGCTGGAGGCGGCACGCATCGAGTGGCGCTCCGGCGGCCAGCTGCCGTTCCTCGGCCGCCCGGTGCAGCTGGTGCTCGATCCGCAGGTGGTCGGCGCGCTGCTGCGCGGCGACGAGGGCGCGCTCGGCGTGACACGCTTGCACGTCGGCCTTCCGCACGACGCGAGCGCGCAGCAGATCCGCGATGCGGTGCAGGCCTGGCTGCAGCGCCAGGCGCGTCGCGTCTTCGACGAGCGCTGCGCGCAGCTGGCGCCACGCCTGGGTGTGCGCGTGCGGCGGCTCGCCCTGAGCTCGGCGGCCACCCGCTGGGGCAGTGCCAATGCCAATGGATCGATCCGCCTGCACTGGCGGCTGGTGCACTTTGCGTTGCCGGTGATCGACTATGTGGCAGCACATGAGCTGGCCCATCTGCGCGAGATGAACCACAGCCCGGCTTTCTGGGAGGTCGTGCGCTCGGTGGTGCCCGATTACGAGCACGCGCGTCGCCTGCTCGACGACGCGCCGCTGCCGGCCTTCGATTGACGATGCGCGGCGGGTCGACCTCGCGCAAGGGCTAGGCAGGCAAAACAGGCAGAATCGCCCGGACAGCGATGCCGCGCAGCCGCCCCTGCGTTCAGCCGAAGTGACAACCGACCACGCCCTGCAAGACCTGTTCGACAGCAACCGACGCTGGGCCGCGAAGACCGAGGCGCGTTCACCCGGCTTCTTCACCCGACTGCTGCAGCAGCAGGCACCCCAGTATTTGTGGATCGGCTGCGCCGACAGCCGTGTGCCGGCCAACGAGATCGTCGACTTGCTGCCGGGCGAGCTGTTCGTCCACCGCAACGTCGCCAACGTGGTGGTGCACTCGGACCTCAACTGCCTGTCGGTGGTGCAGTTCGCGATCGACCAGCTGAAGGTCCGCCACGTCATCGTCGTCGGCCACTACGGCTGCAGCGGCGTGCACGCGGCGATGCTGGGCACCCGCGTCGGGGTCGCCGACAACTGGCTGCGCCACGTGCAGGACGTGCGCAACAAGCACCGTGTCTTCGTCGACGGGCTGGCCGACGACGACACCCGCCACAAGGCGCTGTGCGAGCTGAACGTGCTCGAGCAGGCGCTCAATGTCTGCGAGACCACCGTTGTGCAGGATGCCTGGGCCCGCGGCCAGACGGTGGTGGTGCACGGCTGGGTCTACGGCCTGCACAACGGGCTGCTGGTCGACCTGCAGATCACGGTGGCGCAATCGGCCGACGTGCACGCCGCCTACGGGCTGGCGCTCGGCGGGCTGAAGACGCGCTACGCACGCGGTGGTGGGACGTCCGCATGACGATGAAGTTCCCGACCCAGTTCACCGACAGCCGCGCATTCCACATTGCGCGCGCGCTGCTCGAAGGCTTCGACAAGCACTACCGGCTCTTTCGCGCCACCAGCGCGGCGGCGAAGACGCGCTTCGAGACGGCCGACTGGCACGGCCAGCAGCGCGCGCAGCGCGAGCGCATCGAGTACTACGACCGTCGCGTCGACGAGGCGGTCGAGCGGCTGCAGCGCGAGTTCGACATCACCCACCTGTCGATGGACAGCTGGCAGCAGGCCAAGCTGCACTACATCGGGCTGCTGACCAACCACCACCAGCCCGAGCTGGCCGAGACCTTCTTCAACTCGGTGACGACGAAGATCCTGCACCGCGACTACTTCCGCAACGACTTCATCTTCGTGCGGCCGGCGGTGTCCACCGAATACATCGAGAACGACGAGCCGGCGTCGCTGCCGACCTACCGTTCGTACTACCCGACGCAGGACAGCCTGCGCGAGTCGCTGCTGCGCATGATCAACAACTTCCAGCTGGCGCGCGCCTTCGAGGACCTCGACCGCGACATCGACCAGGTGGTGGCCGCGTTGCGTGCGTATACCGGCGAGGTGCGGCTGCGCACCAACTACCAGTTGCAGGTGCTGTCGAGCCTGTTCTTCCGCAACAAGGGGGCCTATGTCGTCGGCAAGATCGTCAACGGCTTCACCGAGACGCCGTTCGCGCTGCCGATCCTGCACACCGCCGGCGACGAGCTGGCGATCGACGCGGCGCTGTTCGGCGAGGACGACCTGCAGATGCTGTTCAGCTTCGCGCGGGCGTACTTCATGGTCGACATGGAGATCCCGAGCGCCTACGTGCAGTTCCTGCGTTCGCTGATGCCGAGGAAGCCGCGCTCGGAGTTCTACAACGCGCTCGGCCTGCAGAAGCAGGGCAAGAACCTGTTCTACCGCGACTTCTTGTACCACCTGCGGCATTCGAGCGACGCCTTTCGCGTGGCGCCCGGCATCAAGGGCATGGTGATGCTGGTGTTCGACCTGCCGAGCTTTCCGTTCGTGTTCAAGGTCATCAAGGACTTCTATCCGCCGCAGAAGGACACCACACGCGAACAGATCCAGGCCAAGTACCGGCTGGTCAAGCAGCACGACCGGGTCGGCCGCATGGCCGACACGCTGGAGTACAGCAACGTGGCGTTCCCGCGCCAGCGTTTCGAGGCGGAGCTGATCAGCGAGCTCAAGCACTTCTGCGGCAGCCTGGTCGAGGAGGCCGGCGACGCGCTGCTGATCCGGCACCTGTACATCGAGCGGCGCATGATCCCGCTGAACATCTACCTGCACGACGGCGAGCCGCGGCAGATCGAGTCGGCGGTGATCGAATACGGCAACGCCATCAAGGACCTGGTGGCCGCCAACATCTTTCCCGGCGACATGCTGTGGAAGAACTTCGGCGTCACGCGCCAGGGCAAGGTGGTGTTCTACGACTATGACGAGATCGAGTACCTCACCGACTGCAACTTCCGGCGCGTGCCCGAGGCGCGCACCGAGGAGGAGGAACTGTCCGGCGAGATCTGGTACCCGGTCGGCCCGAAGGACGTGTTCCCCGAGACGTTCGGACCGTTTCTGCTCGGCAACCCGGCCGTGCGCGGCGTGTTCCTGCAGCACCATGCCGACCTGCTCGATCCGGCGTTCTGGCAGGGCCACAAGGAGCGCATCCTGGCCGGCCACGTGCACGATGTCTTTCCCTATGAGACGAGCCGGCGCTTCGTGTTCCAGCGGCGCCAGGAGCCCGTGCCGAGTCTGGCATGAACTGGCGCGACGCGTTCGAGCTGGCCAGCTTCGTGGTCACGGTGATCGGCCTGCCGTTTGCCATCGTGGTGTTCGTGCTGCAACAACGCAAGGAGCGCAACAACGAGGAGGAGGAGGCCTACCAGCACCTGTCGGACGCGTACAACGAGTTCCTCAAGGTGGTGCTGGCCAATGCCGACCTGCGGCTGCGCACCGGCGATGGCCTGCCCAACCCGAGCGCCGAGCAGAACGAGCGCATGATGGTGATCTTCGACATGTTGATCTCGCTGTTCGAACGGGCGTATCTTGTGGCCTACCAGAGCGACATGGGCGAGATCGAGCAGCGGCGCTGGAATTCGTGGGACGACTACATGCGCGAATGGTGCCGCCGCGACGACTTCTTCAACGCGCTGCCGCTGCTGCTGCGCGGCGAGGACCCCGAGTTCCAGCGCTACATCAAGCGTGTCGCGCAAGAGGAGCGCGGCACGCCGCTGCTCTCCGGTTACTGATCCACCTCACGAGGAGTGTTCATCATGGCTGAATCCATCGTCATCGCTTCCGCCGCCCGCACGCCGATCGGCGGCCTGCTCGGCGACTTCGCATCGCTGCAGGCGTGGGAACTCGGCGCCGTGGCCGTCAAGGCGGCACTCGAGCGTGCCGGCGTGCCCGGCGACGCCATCGACGAGGTGCTGCTGGGCAACTGCCTGATGGCCGGCCAGGGCCAGGCGCCGGCGCGCCAGGCGATGCGCAAGGCCGGGCTGCCCGACAGCACCGGCGCCGTCACGCTCTCCAAGATGTGCGGCTCGGGCATGCGCGCGATGATGTTCGCCCACGACATGCTGGCCGCCGGCAGCGCCAACGTCATGCTGGCCGGCGGCATGGAGAGCATGACGAACGCGCCGCACCTGGTGTTCGCGCGCAAGGGCATCAAGTACGGCGCGGCGCAGCTGTACGACCACATGGCGGTCGACGGCCTGGAAGACGCCTACGAGCGCGGCAAGGCAATGGGTGTGTTCGCCGAGCAGTGCGTGTCCAAGTACGATTTCAGCCGTGAGGCGCAGGACCAGTTCGCGATCGCCTCCACGCAGCGTGCCAAGGCCGCCAACGAGGACGGCAGCTTCGACTGGGAGATCGCGCCGGTGGCCGTTCCCGGCAAGGCGGGCGACACCGTCTTCAAGCGCGACGAGCAGCCGTTCAAGGCCAAGCTGGACAAGATCGCCGGCTTGAAGCCCGCGTTCAAGAAGGACGGCACCATCACCGCTGCGTCGTCGTCGAGCATCTCCGACGGCGCGGCCGCGTTGGTGCTGATGCGCGAATCCACCGCCACCAAGATGGGCGCGCGGCCGGTGGCGCGCATCGTCGCGCATGCGGTGCACGCGCAGGCGCCCGACTGGTTCACCACCGCGCCGGTCGGCGCGATCCAGAAGGTGCTCAAGAAGGCCGGCTGGGACGCCAAGGCGGTGAACCTGTGGGAAGTCAACGAGGCCTTCGCCGCGGTCACGATGGCGGCGATGGCCGAGTTCAAGCTGCCGCACGAGATCGTCAACGTGCACGGCGGCGCCTGCGCGATCGGCCACCCGATCGGCGCCAGCGGCGCGCGCATCGTCGTCACGCTGCTCGGTGCGCTGAAGAAGCGCGGGCTCAAGAAGGGCGTCGCCGCGCTGTGCATCGGCGGTGGCGAGGCCACCGCGATGGCCGTCGAACTGCTTTGACGGCACGCGGCACGACATTGCCGAGGGCCGCTGCCGTATCGCGCGGCAGGAGCGCGCGCTGAATGGACGAAGCCAGCGCGCGCCGCGTCGTGCTCGTGCAGGCCTACGACGCCGCCGATACGCCGCTGTGGACGCCCGAGGACCGCGACTGGGCCGATCGGCTGGCCGCGCAGACGGCGCCGGCGGGCGCCAGCAGCGAACGCTTGATCGCCGAGCGCGCGCATCACGCACTGCAGCGCCTGTTGCCGCGCGACGCCGCACTGCGCCGTGCGCTCGGTCGCTCGCCCTGGCGCTGGCGTTGGCTCGCGGGCGTCGCCGCGGCCGCCGCGCTGGCCGGCCTGCTCGCCGATCTGCTCGGCCGGCAGACCTACATCGACCTGCTGGCCGCGCCGCTGTGGGGCCTGCTGGCGTGGAACCTCGCGATGTATGCGCTGCTGGCGTGGAGCGGCGCGCGCGGCAGCACGTCCCGCGCCGGCCCGTTGCGCCGCTGGCTGGCGGCGCGCTGGCAGCAGCTGCCGTCGCGCGGGCCGCTGCACGACGGCGCCGCGCGCTGGGCGCGGCTCGCCGCGCCGCTGAACCTGCAGCGCGCCGCCGCGGTGCTGCACACCGCCGCGGCGGCGCTGGCGGTCGGCATGATGGCGGGCCTGTATCTGCGCGCGTTGGTGTTCGACTTCCGCGTCGGCTGGCAGAGCACCTTTCTCGACGCGAGCACCGTCCGCAGCGCGCTGGCAATGATGTTCGCGCCGGCCAGCGGCGTCACCGCGATTCCCGTGCCTGACGTGGCGGCGATCGGCTCGATGCGCATCACGCCCGACGCGCCGCAGGCCAGCGCCAGCGCGGCGCCGTGGATCCACCTGATGAGCGCCACGCTGATGCTGTTGGTCGTGGCGCCGCGCGCCGCGCTGGCGGTGCTGGCGTTCATGCGCGCCTGGGCCGGCTCGCGGCGTGTGGCGCTGCCGCTCGACGCACCCGTCTTCGAGCCGCTGCTGCGCCGCCATCGTGGTGGCCCGGCCCAGGTGCGCGTGTTGCCCTACGCGGCGGCGCCGGGCGCGCAGGCCGCGCTCGGCCTGCGCGCGCTGCTGGCGCGGCTGTACGGCGAGGACCTGCAACTGCAGATGGCCGACACCACGCCGATCGGCGACGAGGAGTCCGCCACCAGCCGGGAAGGCGGCCGCGCGGCCACCCTGCGGCTGGCGCTGGCCGATCTGGGCGCGACGCCCGAGTCCGAGCACCATGGCCGCTTTGTGCAGGCGCTGCAGGCGGCTGCGCCGGCGGCGCCGGTGCTGGTGGTGGTCGACGAGGCGGCGTTCGTGCAGCGCTTCGCCGGCCTCGACGGCCGCGTCGACGAGCGCCGCACCGCCTGGCGCAGATGGGCGGCGGCGCTGCCGGTTCCGCTGGTGTGCGTGGATCTCGGCGCGGCCGACCTCGGCGCCGCCGAGACCGCCTTGCGACAGGCGTTGCGCGCATGAACGCGACGATCGCGCTGTGCCTGGTCTCGCACACCAACGCGGGCAAGACCACGCTCGCGCGCACGCTGCTGCGGCGTGACATCGGCGAGGTGCGCGACGCGCCGCACGTCACGGAGTTCGCCGAGGACCACCTGCTGCTCAGAGACAGCGTCGGCGACGAGCTGCGCCTGTGGGACACCCCGGGCTTCGGCGACAGCGTGCGGCTGGCGCGCCGCATGCGCCAGCAGGGCAACCCGATCGGCTGGTTCCTCAGCGCGGTGTGGGACCGCTGGCGCGACCGGCCGTTCTGGTCGAGCCAGCAGGCGCTGCGCAACGTGCGCGAACACGCCGACGTGGTGCTCTACCTCGTCAACGCGGCCGAGTCGCCGCAGGCCGCCGGCTACGTGGCCAGCGAGATGGCGTTGCTGGCGTGGACCGGCAAACCGGTGATCGTGCTGCTCAACCAGCTCGGCATGCCACGGCCGGCCGAGGCCGAATCGGCCGAGTTGCTGGCCTGGCAGCGTCACCTGCAGCCGCTGGCGCGGGTGGTGCGCGTGCTGCCGATGGATGCGTTCGCGCGCTGCTGGGTGCAGGAGGTGACGCTGATGCTGGCGGTGGAGTCCGCGCTCGACGGTGAGCGCGCCCTCGTGATGCAGCGGCTTCGCGAGGCGTGGACGCAGGCGCGCTGGGCCACCTTCGACCGCGCGATCGGCGCGCTGGCGCGCAGCGTGGCGCGGCTGGCCGCCGCGCGCCAGCCCGTGAGCGCCGGCGCCGGACTGGCCGACGCCGTCAAGCGGCTCGGCCAGCGGCTGGGGCCTCTGTTCGGCGGCACCGCGCGCGACGACGAGCCGTCGTCGCAGGCGCAGCGCGCACTGGCCGCCGGCCTGGACGACGAGGTGCGTGGCGGCACCGCCGAGCTGATCGCGCTGCACGGCATCGAGGGCCGTGCGCAGGGCGAGATCCTGTCGCGCGTGGCCACGCAGTTCGAGCGCCGCGAGCGCGTCGACGAAGGCAAGGCGGCGATGCTCGGCGGCATGCTGAGCGGCGCGCTGGCCGGCCTGAAGGCCGACCTGCTGAGCGGCGGCCTCACGATGGGCGGCGGCCTGCTCGCCGGCGGGCTGCTCGGCGCACTCGGCGGCGCCGGCCTCGCGCGCGGCATCAACGTGATCCGCGGCGGCGGCCCGCCCTGGGTCGGCTGGAGCGCCGAAGCGATGGGCCCGCTCGTCGAGTCCGCACTGCTGCGTTATCTCGCCGTCGCGCACTTCGGCCGCGGTCGCGGCGAATGGGCCGAGGGTGAAGCGCCACCGCATTGGCGCGACGTGGTCGCCAGCGCGCTGGCGCCGCGGCAGGCGGAGCTGCAGGCGCTGTGGCTGTCGCGCAGCGCGCGGCTCGATGCCCCCGACGAGCGCGAGCACCTGTTCGAGACGCTGCAGCCGCTGCTGCGCGACGCCGCCTGCGACGTGCTGCAGGCGCTCTATCCGGACGACTGGCCCGCGGTGGCCGCGCCGGCCGTGGCGGCACCGTTGGCGCCGCCTCCAACGCCCGCGCCGCCGTCTGCATCGCCGGCCGACGGCAGCTAGCGTCCGTCGGCGGCAGGCTGCGCCGGCGCGACAATGCGACCATCCCGGCGGAGACTCCCATGCTGTTGAGCGACGACCATCGTGCGGTGCAGGACGCCGTGCGCACCTTCGTGCAGGAGCGCATCGCGCCGAACGCCGCGCGCTGGGACAAGGAACACCACTTCCCCAAGGCCGAGCTGCGCGGCCTGGCCGAACTCGGCTGCTACGGCGTGGCCGTGCCCGCCGAGCACGACGGCGCCGGGCTCGACTACCTGGCGCTGGCGATCATCATCGAGGAGATCGCCGCCGGCGACGGCGCCACCAGCACGATCGTCAGCGTCAACAACTGCCCTGTCTGCTCGATTCTGATGATGTTCGGCAACGACGACCAGAAACAGCGTTTTCTCAAGCCGCTGGCGCGTGGCGACATGCTGGGCGCGTTCTGCCTGACCGAACTGCACGTGGGTTCGGAGGCCGGCGGCCTGAAGACCACCGCTGCGCGTGACGGCGACCACTACGTGCTCAACGGCGTCAAGCAGTTCATCACCAGCGGCAAGCACGGCGACCTGGCGATCGTGATGGCGGTCACCGACAAGACCGCCGGCAAGAAGGGCATCAGCGCCTTCCTGGTGCCCACGTCGAGCCCGGGTTATGTGGTGGCGCGGCTGGAGGACAAGATGGGCCAGCACGCCAGCGACACCGCGCAGATCGTGTTTGACAACTGCCGCGTGCCGGCCGCCAACCGCCTCGCCGACGAGGGCATGGGTTTGCGGATTGCGCTGTCGGGCCTGGAAGGCGGGCGCATCGGCATCGCCAGCCAGGCCGTGGGCATGGCCCGCGCGGCGTTCGAGGCCGCGCTCGCCTATGCCAAGGAGCGTCGCGCCTTCGGCCAGCCGATCTTCGAGCACCAGGCCGTGCAGTTCAAGCTGGCCGACATGGCCACGCAGATCGAGGCCGCGCGCCAGCTGATCTGGCACGCCGCGTCGCTCAAGGACGCCGGCCGCCCGTGCCTCAAGGAAGCCGCGATGGCCAAGCTCAACGCCAGCGAGATGGCCGAGCGCGTGTGCTCGGCGGCAATCCAGGTCTTCGGCGGTTATGGCTACGTCAGCGACTTTCCGGTCGAGCGCATCTACCGCGACGTGCGCGTGTGCCAGATCTACGAAGGCACGAGCGAGGTGCAGAAGATCCTCATCGGCCGGGCGCTGGCATGAGCGCGCCGGGCGTGCTGACCATCGGCTTCGTCGGTCTGGGCGTGATGGGCGTGCCGATGGCTCGCCATCTCGGCCAGGCGGGTCATCGCGTGCAGGGTTTCGACATCGCGCCGGCCGCGCTCGTGCGGCTGGCCGGGGCGCTGCCCGGCGCGCGACGCTGCACCAGCGCCTTCGAGGCGGCGGATGCCGCCGACGTGGTGTTCACGATGCTGCCCCACGGCAGCGCGGTGCGCGATTGTGTGATCGGCGAGCGTGGCATCGCCGCCGCTCTGCGGCCGGGCGCGCTGCTGATCGACACCTCGTCGTCGGAGCCCTGGCTGACCCGCGACACCGCGGCCGCGGTACATGCGCGCGGCGCCGCGATGATCGACGCGCCGGTGTCGGGAGCGGTCTGGGGTGCCGAGGCCGCCGAGCTGGTGTTCATGGTCGGCGGTGCGCCGGGCGATGTGCAGCGCGCGCGCCCCTTGCTCGATGCGATGGGCCGCCAGGTCTTCCACCTTGGGCCGCTCGGCGCCGGCCACACCATGAAGTGCCTGAACAACCTGGTCACCGCGATGACGCTGACCGCCACCGCCGAGGCGCTCGCCGTCGGCACGCGGTGCGGGCTCGACCCGAAGGTGATGACCGACGTGCTGAACGAGTCGACCGGCGGCTCCTGGATCACGCGCACCCATATCCACCAGCGCGTGCTGAGTCGCAGTTTCGACGATCCGTTCAAGCTCGAGCTGATGCTCAAGGACATCGGCATCGCGCTCGGTGTGGCGAGCGAGGCCGGTGTGGCCATGCCGCTCTGCGCCGCCGGCGAACCGATGTGGCGTGCCGCGCACCAGGCGGCCGGTGCCGGCGCCAGCGTCAGCCACCTGGTGCGCTGGGTCGAGCAGAGCGCGGGCGTCGAGATCCGCAGCCCTGAAGGCCCTGCGACCTGAGCATCAGCTGCGCGGCAGGTACAGCGAGTCGCTGTAGGTGGCGAGCCACTGCGGCCGATAGGCGACGAAGATCGACACCAGCATGCCGCTGACGATGGCCTCGCCCCAGGCGGCCAGGCCGCGGCCGATCAGCAGATCGTCGGTGCTCAGTCCCGCGCTGGCGCCGGTGTGCGCGAGCGCGAGCCAGCCGGCTGCCGCGGTGGCCAGCAGCGTGCCGAAGAAGCCGCGCGCGAAGATGTAGATGAACAGGTGATGCGGCAGCCAGCGCCGCACGGCCGCGCCGAGCGCCATCGCCAAGGTCGCCGGCACGATGCCCAGCCAGGCCAGCCGATGCAGCGCCTGCAGCGCGTCGAGCGGGCCGAAGGCCACGGTGGCCAGTGCGGTGCCCAGTAGCGCCAGCACGGCCAACGGCCAGCCACACATCAGCACCAGCAGGCTCGCGCCCGACAGCGGCTGTATGACCGCCGAGCGAGCGTGAAAGTCGGCGCTCCACAGCAGCGGCAGCAGCGCCCACCAGCCGATCCAGGGCCAAGCCGGCCCGCGTGAACCCAGCAGACGCCAGGGCCGCAGCGCCAGTGCCGCCAGCGTGGCCAGGCCGGCGAGCGCGGCGTCGAGTCCCATCGCTTCATTGTCCGGGCGAAGGGGCGCTACGTAGATGACTTGTCGCAACGGCCGCAGCGGACTCGTGCAACCGGATGTCGCGGGCGGCTTGCGAGGTCATCCCGATGGACTTCGCTGCGCGGCGGCGGTAGCGTGCACGCAGCCATGAAGCAGCCTGTCCAGTTCTGGTTCGACTTCTCGTCGCCGTATTCGTACATCGCCTCCGAGTGGATCGAGGCGCTGGCCGCGCGCCATGGCCGCACGGTGAAGTGGCACGCCATCCTGCTTGGCGTGACCTTCCAGGCGGCCGAGCTGCGCAGTCCGGTTTCGTACCCGATCAAGCGCGAGTACAGCCTGCGTGACTTCGCGCGTTCGGCGCGCTTCGAGGGCGTGCCGTTTCGCCAGCCCGAGCCGTTTCCGATCCCGACGCAGAACGCGGCGCGTGTGTTCTGGTGGCTGGCCGACAGCCGCGGCATGGACGCCGCCGCCGGCTGGGCGCGCGCCGGCTTGCGCGCCTTCTTCACCCGTGGCGTGGCGCTGGACGACAGCGCGGCGTTGAAGCGCCTGGCCGCAGAGTCGGGGCTCGACGGCGACGAGGCCGAACGCGTCTGCAGCGACCCGGCGTGGAAGGAGCGCCTCAAACGCGCCAACGAGGCCGCGGTGGCCGCCGGCGTGTTCGGTGCGCCGTTCTTTCTGGTCGACGGCGAGCCGTTCTGGGGCAACGATCGCAAGTCGCAGATCGAACGCTGGCTGGCGCAGGGGCCGTTCTAGTACCCTGTTGCTACGCGCGCTGCGTCCGTCGGTGCGCTTGTGCACGTAAGTCGTCCGGTGAACGAACCCCAACCCGAACTTGCCCATCTGCTCGGCCGCGTGGCGCTGCACGACCCGGCGGCGTTCCGCTCGCTCTACCAGCGCACGTCGGCGCATCTGCTCGGCCTGGCGATGGGCATCGTCGGGCGCCGGGACCGGGCCGAGGATGTGCTGCAGGAAGCCTTCATGAACGTCTGGTACGGCGCCGCGGGCTATCGCGCCGACGTGGCCAGCCCGATGACGTGGCTGATCAACATCGTGCGCAACAAGGCGATCGACAAGCTGCGCGTGGGCAAGGCCGAGCGTGCCGCGACGGTGGCGCTCGACGACGAGGCGATGACTCTGCCCGATGCGCCCGAGCGGCAACCGCAGGCGCTGATCGACGAGAGCCTGAAACGTGCGCGCATCCACACCTGCATGGCCGACCTGGGCGCAGCGCAGCGGCAGGCGATCGCGCTCGCCTACTACCAGGGCCTCGTGCACACCGAGATCGCCGAGGCACTCGGAGCGCCGCTGGGCACCGTGAAGGCCTGGGTGCGCCGAGGGCTCGACCGCCTGAAACGCTGCCTGGAACAGGCCGGGTTGAGCACGGCATGAATCTGCTGCATCCGCCCCGTCTGGACGCACTGGCCCGCGATTACGCCCTCGGCACGATGACCGGCGGGGCGCGCCGGCGATTCGAGCAGCTGCTGCGCCACAGCCGGGCCGCCGAGATGGCGGTGCTGGCGTGGCAGGAACGCCTGGCGACGCTGGCCGCGCCGGTGTTGCCACTGACGCCGCGTGACCAGGTCTGGGCCGGGCTCGAGCAGCGTCTGTTCCCGGCCGTCGCCGCCACACCGTCGCGCCTGTCGTGGTGGCGCACGCTGCTGTCAGGTCGCTCGGTCGGTGGCGTGCTGGCCGGCGTGCTGTTGGCGGCCGTGGTGCTGCGCGAGCAGCCAGGCTGGATCGGTCTCGAGCCGGTGCAAGAGTCATTGCCTGCCAGCTACGTGGGCCTGCTGCACGATCGCGGCGGCAAGCCGACGCTGCTGGCGAGTTCACGCCGGCACGGCAGGGCGCTGACGGTGAAGATGCTGCAGCCACTGGCCGTACCGTCCGGCAGCGTGGCCGTGCTGTGGGCGCTGCCCAAGGAGGGCGGCGCGCCGTTTGCGGTCGGCGCCGTGCCGGCCAATGGCAGCGCCACGCTGGCCCTGCCCGACAGCGCCGAAAAACTGTTCTTCGGCGTGTCGCGGCTGGGCGTGAGCCTCGAGCCAGGGCCTGGGTCGGCTCGGCCGAGCGGCGAGTTCGTGCTCAGCGGCGACTGCGTCAAGCTCTGGTAGCTTTTTTTGGCGGGCGCTGCGTCCGCCGCGAACGCCGCCCTCGTAAGTGAGCGCAGGACATCGATTCAGCTGTCCGCCCACTCACAGGAGCCACCATGAAGAACCTTGCCACCCTTGCCCTCTGCGCCTTGCTCGCGCTGCTGTCCGGCGTCGCGCAGATCGCGCTGGCCGCCGACAGCGTGACGCCGGCGGCCGCGCCGGTCACCACCGACCCGCTGGCAGGTGCCCGCACCCTGATCGCCGACAACAAGTGGGTCGCCGCGATCAAGGAGCTCGAGCGGGTGAACCTGCCGCGCAGCGCGGACTGGAACAACCTGATGGGCTACAGCCACCGCAAGGCGAAGACGCCCGACCTGGCCGCCGCCGAGCGCTACTACGACACGGCGCTGCGCCTGGAGCCCAAGCACCGCGGTGCGCTCGAGTACTCCGGCGAGCTCTACCTGCAGCTCGGCGACCTGGCGCGTGCCGAGCAACGCCTGGCCACGCTCGAGCAGGTCTGCGGCGCGCGCTGCGACGAGAAGCGCGAGCTCGAGGCCGCGGTGGCCGCGTTCAAGGCGACCGGCCATCTCGACGTCGCCAAGAAGAACTGAACGGCGCTCGGCCTGCGCGCCGCCGCCGAGCGGCCGCCGGCGCATCGGTGATTTCGCGGACAGACGGCGCTGCCGCGGGCGCGCAACATCGAGCCCGATCCGGCGAACGCCGGGGGAGGGCTCGCCCATGCGCAAGAACTGCATCGTCGCCGCGGCGTTGATCACCGCCGCCTTGGCTGCCCCCGCTGCGCGGGCGCAATCGCAGACCGCGGGGCAACTGGCGCGCGACGTCTGCGCCGGCAAGACCCGCAGCGAGCAGCTCGTCGCCGCGGCGATCGCGCGGGCGAAGGAGCGTGCCGAGCTGAACGCCTTCATCACGCTCGACGAAGCCGGCGCACTCGCCGCCGCCAAGCGTGCCGACGCTGCCAAGGGCAAGGGCTGCAAGCCGCTGCAGGGCGTGCCCATCGTCGTGAAGGACAACATCGAAGTCGCGGGCCTGCCCACCACCGGCGGCACACCGGCCCTGAAGAGCTACACGCCGAAGACCGATGCGCCGGTGGCGAAGAAGCTGCGCGACGCTGGCGCCATCGTGATCGGCAAGACCAACATGCACGAACTCGCGTTCGGCATCTCGGGCTACAACCCGGCGTTCAAGACCGGCGCCGAGGTCGGCGTGCGCAATGCCTACGACGCGAGCAAGAGCGCTGGCGGCTCCTCATCGGGCACCGGCGCGGCGCTCGGCGCGCGAGTGGTCACCGCGGGCCTGGGCACCGACACCGGTGGTTCGGTGCGGGTGCCCTGCGCGTTCAACGGCTGCGCCGCGCTGCGGCCGACGGTGGGGCGCTATCCGGGCCAGGGCATCGTGCCGATCTCGCACACGCGCGACACCGCGGGTCCGATGGCGCTCGCGATGGCCGACGTGGAGCTGCTCGACCGCGTGATCACCGGAGCGCCAGCCATCCAGCCAGCGCCGCTGAAGGGTGTTCGCCTGGGTCTGGCCAAGCCGCTGCACGCGAACATGGATGCCGACACGCAGGCCGCGTTCGACGCCGCGCTCGCCAAGCTCAAGGCAGCCGGCGTGACGCTGGTCGACGTCGAGATGCCCAAGCTGATGGACATCAACGGCTCGGTGTCGTTCCCGATCGCGCTGTACGAGGCGCACGACGACATGGTCAAGTACCTGCGCCACACCGGCACCAAGCTCACGATCGCGCAGGTGGCCGAGCAGGCGGCGAGCCCCGACGTGAAGGGCACGTACCAGGGCCTGGTGATCCCGCGCAAGCTGCCCGGGCCGAACAACACGGTGGTCGACGCCAAGCCGGCCTACGACGCGGCGATGAAGACCGGCCGCCCGGCGTTGAAGAAGCTGTACGCCGAGACCTTCCGGCAGCACAAGCTCGACGCACTGGTGTTCCCCACCGTGCCCAAGGTGGCGATGGCGGCCAATGCCGAGTCGAGCAGCGTGCCCACCTTCATGAGCGTGATCCAGAACACCGACCCGGGCAGCAATGCCGGCGTGCCCGGGCTGCAGATCCCGATCGCGATCGGTGCCAGCAGCAAGCTGCCGATCGGCCTGGAGCTCGACGGCCCCGCGGGCAGTGATCGGCGGCTGGTGGCGATCGGTCTCGGGCTCGAGCCGCTGTTCGGCCGACTGCCACCGCCGGCGAAGTAGCGGGTCTGTGCGTCACGGGCGGACGAGGCAGAATGCTTCGAACGCAACAACTCCACGCAGGGACACCCGGATGCGCAAGACAGTGAAGTCGATGGTCGACGAGGCAATGGCCGCGATCACCACCCACAGCGTGGACCAGGCCCTCGCACTGCACGGCCGCGACGACGTGCAGTTCATCGACATCCGCGACGTGCGCGAGCTCGACCACGAGGGCGTGATCCCCGGCGCCTTCCATGCGCCGCGCGGCATGCTGGAGTTCTGGGTCGACCCCGAGTCGCCGTATCACAAGCCGGTGTTCGCCAGGCCCGACACGCAGTACGTGCTGTTCTGCGCCGCCGGCTGGCGCTCGGCGCTGGCGACCAAGACGTTGCAGGAGATGGGGCTGGAGAACGTGGCCCACATCGAGGGCGGTTTCACGGCGTGGAAGAGCGTCGGCGGCCCGGTGGCCGAGAAGCCCAAGAAGGCGGCCAAGCCCGCCTGACGGCACGGCCATGGAGCTGCTGCATTACCTGCGCATCCAGGCGCGTGCCAACCGTCTGGCCAACCACCGCTTGCATGCCGCGCTGGTCGCGCTGACGCGCGAAGACTTCCATGCGCCGCGCACGAGCTTCTTTCCGAGCGTGGCGCAGACGCTGAACCACATCCTCGCGGTCGATCTGTATTACATCGGTGCGCTGCATCGCGAGCGCGGGCTGCGCGCGGCGTATGCCGCTTTCGTGCCGGCCGACGACGTGGCCGCGCTGGCAGGTCGCCAGGCGGCGAGCGACGAGCGGCTGATCGCGTGGTGCGACGCGGCCGACGCTGCCGCGCTCGACGCCGTGATCGACATGGAGCGTGCCGGCCACGTGCAGCACGACCGCGCCGGCCACGTGCTGGCGCACTTGCTGAACCACCAGGTGCACCACCGCGGCCAGGCGCATGCGATGCTCGCCGGCACTTCGGTGACGCCGCCGCAGCTCGATGAGTTCATGATGCCGAGCGAGGCGCATCTGCGCGAGACCGACATGGACGCGCTCGGCTGGGAGGAGGCGGCGGTCTACGGCCTGCGGCCTTGACGTACGAACGTCGAGGGCAGGCGATTTGACGAAGAGGTCTGCGACTCAAGGGCGGCTATCGACCCACTGCTGCCGTTCGCGGTTCTCCGAACCGGCCAGTCAAGCTAGCCCGGGTTCACCGCGCTCAAGGTGCAGGAGGCTGGCGTTCGTGATCACCGGGACACCCGGCCAGGTGCGGTCGTCACATCGCGCATCCGCGCCGTTCGCGAACGAGCCGATGCGGGCATCCGCTAGCTCGACCGACCATCCAAACCGCGATGTACATTGATGGCGACCGACTCGTGCATCGACTGGGGATCTTTGCATTCCGGTCCCGCGATGTGCCACGGCGCTCTTGCGGCCAATCGGCACAACGTGATGTGATCTCTGTCGGGAGGTTGTGGTGAGCGAGCAAGCCCTTGCGTTCGACTATGCCGAGACGGGCTCTGGCTCCACCATCTTGTTATTACCCGGGAGCTTCGGAACGGGCACAGGCTGGAAGGCCGTTCTGGGACATCTCGGTGACCACTACCGCACGGTCACGACCAGCCTGCTGGGCTACGGATCGACGCCCGACACCCGGCCGGACGGCAATGCCACCATGGCGCAGCAGGTCGATCTCATCGATCGGATCATCGACCGGATCGGCACGTCTGCCCATATCGTGGGGCACTCGTACGGTGGCCTTTCCGCCCTCGTCCATGCCCTGACGGGTCGGCACAGGTCCCAGAGCTTGCTGCTCGTAGAGGCAAACCCCCTGGGCCTCCTACGTGCGGTAGGCGACCTGGAGCACTATGCGATGTTCGAGTCGATGACGCGTCCGTACTTCGCCGATTTCGCGCGTGGCGATGCCGAGGCGGCTCGCCATGTCATCGACTTCTATGGCGGCCTGGGCACCTTCGATTCGATGCCGCCGAAGGTTCGCAGCTACGTCGTCGCGACCACGGCGGTGAACATACGCGACTGGTCCTCCGGAACGCCCTTCGAACCCAGCAGGGAGACGCTGCGGTCGATCGCCATCCCGACGACGGTGGTTCGCGGAGGAAGTGGCCATCCGGCCATGCGCAGGATCGCCGAGCTTTTACACGATTCGATCCCTGCGGCGCATCTGGTCACGATCGAAGGCGGGAGTCACTTTCTTCCCAGCAGTCATGCGGCGGAGATCGCCGCAGTGATTCGGCAACACGTCGATGGAATGCCGACGGCGTAAGACGTTAGTTTCGCCCGCTTGGCCCGGCGGCCAACGTCTCCGATCCGAACCCTTCGGTTGTTGGGGCCGCGTCGTTCGAGCGTCGCTTCAGGGTCGATGCGCGACCGACCGCGTGCCGATGTCGCCGCCGCAGAGCAGTCGTTAGAGCGGGCCGGCCAGGAAGCAGACAGTCGCGACTGCGAGGACTCGACCCTCTGCTGCCATTCGCCGCGACAGCCCGGGCGTCAGCACTGCAGCGGGTGCGGTGATTCGGCTGACCGCGACTGAGCGTCAGTTCCCGCCCAGACCGGTCACTGAATCACCTCGGTGGCGCGCAGCAACACGGATTGCGGAATCTGGATTCCGAGCGCTTTCGCGGTTTTCATGTTGATCACCAAGTCGAATACGGTAGTCTGCTCGACCGGCAGATCGGCCGGTTTCGCTCCTTTGAGAATCTTGTCCACAAAATACGCCGCGCGGCGAAATACTTCGGGAAAGTTCACACCGTATCCCAATAGGCCGCCTGCTTGCGGGACTTCTATGTTCCCAATCAAGGGGAGCCGCTTCCTTATTGCTAAATCGCCAGCCGTCCTGACGCTCGCATTGAGCATCCCATCCTCTTGGATCGCAACCGCCTCAATACTCTTCTGGACCATCGCCGAAAAGGCGTTCTCGAACTCGTTTGGTCCCCGCACTGCGAATTGTTGAAGTCCGAGGCTAAGTGACTTGGTTGTAATCTCAATCGCTTTGAGCGTCGGCCCGATCACAGGATTGTCCGGATTCACGAGGGCAGCCAAACGGGTGATCCGCGGCAGGACTTCTTTGAGCAGCTCGATTTGTTTTGCGCTAAGTTCCGGGCCAAAGAAGGTCGATCCGGTGACATTTCCGCCCGGCCGAGAAAGGCCGACGACGAGGCCCGTAGCAACGGCGTCGCCGCTGACGGCCATGACAATTGGCATCGTCGTGGTCGCACCCTTGGCCGCCCGGGTTCCCGGCGTCCCATGGGTCACGATGACATCAACGTTGGAGCGAACCAGCTCGGCCGCCAGTTCGGTAAGCCGCGCGTAGTTCCCCTCCGCCCAGCGGTACTCAACGACGATGTTTTTGCCTTCGACGTAGCCAAAGTCGCTCAGGCCGAGCCGAAATCCATCGAGTTGCTTGGCGTAACCGGACGCAGACGCAGCGCCCAGAAACCCAATCCGGGCGATCTTGACCGGCTGCTGCGCGAACGATGGAAGCGGTGCCACGAGGGCGCTCGCACCAAATGCAGTGATCAGTTTGCGGCGTTTGTTCATTCGATCACCCCGTCGACGCGCACCAGCAGGGACTGCGGGAGCACGAAGGCCGCCAATGACAACGCAAGCGATGCGGCCCAGTTGTGCGTTTGATTCCCTTTGGTGGTTGTGACCCAGGCAAGTCAAATGGAGGCAGGGCGAACGGCCCTGCCGCTCCATATTGGCGTCGAGTCTATGCCTGATTGACCGCAGATTGACCGCACCAGGCTGGTCTGCCGTCATTCGCCAGCCTGCGGCGAATGACTTCTGGCGGTCTCAGGCGGGTCCTCCTGCACCGACGGCCAAGATCAGCAACTGGCCGGGTCGAGCCTCATCGAGCTTCAGATGGCTCGCCGGATACCTGCCATTCGCGGGGCGCCGTGGCAAGAATTTCGAGCGCCCCGGCTAGGACCGCTTGTGGCCGACTGCTGCCGATCAACGTGACGACCCCTCTCAATCCAGCCCGAGCTTGATGCGCCGCGCCACTTCGCCCCATTTCTGCGAGTCGGCCGCGAGCGCCCGCACTGCCTCGGCCGGCGTGCTGCCGACCACGGTCTGGTCGCCGGCCTTGAGCTTGTCGACCACGTCGGGTGACTTCAGCGCGTCGACGAAGGCCTGGCGGAATTTCGTCGTCACCGCTTCGGGCGTGCCCTTGGGGGCGAACATCACCAGCGTGAAGTCGGCGCGGTAGTCCTTGACGCCGGCCTCCGCCATCGTGGGCACGTCGGGCAACGTCGGCGAGCGCGTGGCACCCGAGACGGCAAGCGCCACCAGCTTGCCAGCGCGCACGTGCGGCAGCACCGTCGGGCCGGCGAGCAGCCCGCACGGCACCTGGCCGCCGATGACGTCCTGCGTCGCGGGCGCCGGCCCCTTGTAGGGCACGTGCGTCATCTCGATGCCGGCCATGTGCTGCAGCAGTTCCATCGACAAGTGCCCGGGCACGCCGTTGCCGCCCGAGGCGTAGCTCATCTTCGTCGCCTTGGCCTTGGCGATGAGCTCGGCGAGCGTCTTGACGCCCACCGCGGGGTTGCACACCAGCGTCTGGTTGAACGAGGTGCCGACCGTCACCGGTATCAGGTCGTCGACCTTGAAGCCGAGTGACTTGTAGACATGCGGGTTCACCGTCACCAGCGTGTCGGTGCCCCACAGCCACGTGTAGCCGTCCGGCGCCGCGCGCGCCACCTCGGCCGCACCCAGGTTGCCGCCGGCGCCGGGCTTGTTGTCGATGACGATGCTCTGCTTCAGCGCGGCCTGCATCTTCTCGGCCGCCAGCCGGATCACCATGTCGCTGGGACCGCCCGGCGGAAACGGCAGCACCACACGCAGCGGCTTGTCGGGCCAGCCGGCCTGGGCCCAGCTGCCGGCGGCGGCGAGCACAAGCACGAGGGCGGTCCACAGCTTGGCGGCGTGATGCATCGAAGCGGCTCCGGCGTTGCGTGCCGCGACTGTACAGGTGCGGCACGCGCCCCGACGACGCAACGGGGCGGCCGCTACCGCGGGTTCGCGCGCACGCCCTCGAACACGACTTCGGTGCGGCGGTTCTGCCGTCGGCCCTCGGCCGACTCGTTGTCGGCGATCGGCTCGTTCTCGCCACGCGCGTCGATATGGATCATCCCGGCGTCCAGGCCCTTCTTCACCAGGTAGGCCTTCACCGCGTCGGCGCGTCGCTCGGACAGGCGCTGGTTCAGCTCGCCGCTGCCTACCGAGTCGGCGTGGCCGACGGCGGTCACGGTCTGCCAGCTCACGTCCTTGAGCGCAGCCACGTCGGCGAGCAGCCGGGCCTGGTCGGCCGGCAGGATCACGCTGCGGCCGCTGTCGAAGTGCGCCGTCGCGCGCACCGTCACCGGGTTCAACGATTCGCCGCTCGGTTGTGCGGCGGCGGGTAGGGCCATCCACGGCGCCAGCAGGCAGAGCGCGGCAAAGCGGCGGCAGACAGATTTGCGGCAAGTCATGGTGGATTCCTGTTGGCGGAGGTCGATGTCGGGCCGGCCGCGCCGTCGCGCACCGTCGCGGGGGCGAGTGGTGATGCCGGGCAGTCGGCGGAGCCGTCACGCATCGGTATCAAGTAGGGCCAGCCCACGGAGGGTTGCACGCGCGGATCGATGCCGCGCAGCAAAGGCGATGCCTGCGCCTGCAGCGCGGGCCGTGCGCGGCACAGCGCGGCCACCAGCGCCCGTAGTGCCGGGTCGGTGTCGGCCGACGCTGCGGTAGGCGCGACGAGAAAGCTCGTCACTGCCAGCACCGGCGGCGCGTTCGGCTGCGGGCCTCGCAAGGCGAGGTAGCTGCGCAGCACCGAGGCCGTGCTGCGATGTTCGGGGTCCACCTGCAGCAGGCGCAGCCGCTCGCGCACCGCCGGCGGCTGCGTCGCCAGCACGGGTGACTCTGCCACCACGAGCATCGCGTCGATCGAGCGGTCGCCGAGCAGCCGGCGCAACGCGGTGACCTCGTCGCTGTGGTCGGTGTCCCAGCCCGGCAGCGCGCGACCGTACAGCCGGCGGTACAACGTGTCGGCGGTGCGGGCGCGCGCGCCGCTGGCCACGCCGACGTTCAGGTGCAGGCCCTGTAGCTGGTGCAGCCAGCGCCAGCGGCTGTCGGCGCGGACCAGCACCTGGATCTGCTCGTTGTACAGCGGCGCCAGCACGCGCAGCGGGCCGCGCCCGTCTTCGCGCGTAGCCACCAGCGCGTCGTGCCGCCAGACGGCCAGTGGCGCGGCGGAGCCCGGCGCAGCGTACTGCAGCGTGATGGCGGCCGGTGCGGCGACGCGGCGCGCCAGCTCGTCGATCAACCAAGGCGCGGAGCCGCCCTCGACAGGCCGGGCGATCGTCAGCTGCCAGGATGCGGCGGGTGCGGCGGTCACCGCGGTGGCCGCAGCGGGCGGCGGCGCCGGGGCCGCCGCGGGGGGCGCGGTCGTCGCAGGCGGTGTTGTAGCGACCGGCGGCGCCGTTGCCGGCGGTGCTGCGACGGGCGGCGTGGGCACGACCGTGCTGGTGGGGGCACCCGGCGTCGGCGTGGGGGCTGCCTGTGTCGGCGCCGCCGGCGCCGGCGCAACCGTGCCCTCGCGCGGACCATCGCCCGCGACGGTGCGCACGCCGGGCTCCTCGTGCCCGAGCAGCCACACACCCAGCATCCACGCGCCAGCGACGACGAGTGCCGCGTTGGCCACTTGCCGCGGCCACCGCAAAGGGGCCTTCTCGACCGGCCGCTCGTTGTCGTTCGCCGCCGCGTGGCGCACGGCGGTGATCACCGGTGCCGCGACCGGTGCCACGGCCGGTGCGACAGGGCGAGTGGCAGCCAGCACCGCGGGAGACACGCGCGGCGGCGCACCGAAGTGGTCGTCGGGTGCGGCCCGGATGTCCGGGCCGGCTGCAGGCGCCGGCGCGGGTTGCACGGGCGGAGCCGTCGGCGCATGTGGCGCGGTGGATGGTGCGGCTGGCGTCGGCGGAAGCAAGCGCACCGGTGCGGCCGCCGGCACGCGTGCCCTGTCGCGCAAGGGCGCCGGGCTCGTGTCCCGGTCGCCCTCCGCGGCCGCCCGCAACCAGCCGTGGCCGACCGCCGGCAGCGCGGTGGCATAACGCTGCAGCTGTTCCCCGTGGGCGCCGTCGACCAGCAGCAGCACGTGGGCCGGCACGTCGGCGTGCTGCATCCAGTCGATGAACTGCGCATCGAAGCGCGCGATCGCGCGGCGCCCGAGCGGTTGCGCCAGATGGCGCTCGAAGGCGTCGAGCACCAGCAGCAGTTGCACATCGTGGGCGCGGCACGCCTGGCGCAGATGGTCGGCCAGCGTGGCGGGTGCACCGCCCGGCCAGGCCATTGGCAGCGAGAGCGCGATGCGCTCGCGCAGCGCCGCCAGTGGCGACTCGCCCCACGCGTCGAAGCGCAACACCAGCTCGGCATTGCGCCGGCTGCCGGTTCGCGGACGGCGTTGCTCGACGATCGGCAATACCGTCGGCTGCGGCGGCATCTGGTCGCGCGGGCAATCCGTGGTGCGCCGGCCGAGCAGCGGCAGCAGCACCTGCTGCAGCATGGCGTCACGGGTCGCGCCAGGCGGCGCGTGCACGATTGTCAACCGGTCGCACCGCAACAGGGCCGCCAGCAGACCTGGATGCCAATGGAAGGCCAGGTCGTCGCCGGAGGGACGATCAGGGACGGTGACGTTCATGGAAAGGGAGCTCGACACTCCGGCAGGCTAGCGGCGTGCCCGGTGCGCCCGCATCGGGCACGCCCCTGCTCGCGCAGGGGTTGCGTGTTGACGGCCGGAGGATTCGCGCCCTCCGCGCGACTCAGCCAGCCGGGAGGGCGAAGATGAGCAGCAGGTTGTTCGCCGGCATCGCCACGCGCTCGCGCAGCACCAGGCCGCTCGCGCGTGCGCTGGTCACCACCGCGTGGAGATGGCGCAATCCCCAGGCCCGGTCGCGCGCACGCAAGTCGGCGTCGAACGCCAGATTGCTCGCCGCCGGTGCTTCGCCTTCGACCAGGAAAGGACCGTAGACCAGCAGCAGGCCAGCCGGCCGGAGATGGCGCGCCGCGCCGCGCATCAAGGCGTCGGTGGCGGCCCAGGGCGCGATGTGCAGCAAATTGGCGCACAAGATCGCGTCCACCGCCGGCGGCGCGGCCGGCCATTCGCCGTCGCGGACGTCGATCGCCAGCGGCGCTCGCACCGTGGCGAGGCCGGTGCACCAGGCGGCGATCGACGCCCGCGCACCGTCGTCGGCATCGCTCGGCTGCCAGGTCCAGCCGGGCAGCGCCGGCGCGCAGAGCGCGGCATGCTGGCCGGTGCCGCTGGCGATCTCGAGCAACAGGCCGCGTTCGGGCAGCAGGCGTTGCAGCTCACGCAGGATCGGCGCGCTGTTGCGTTCGGCCGCGGCGCTGTGCCGGCGGGGATCGGCCTGTGGCATCGTGCGCGACGCTTCTATTGCAGGCGCATCCGGCGCGCCGCCTCGTCGGCGCGCGCGTCGTCGATCTCGCGCATCACGGCGGCCAGGTCGACCGCGCCGCCGGCATCGTCGAAACGTCCGCTGAGCACGACCTCGGGATGCAGCGCGCCGCGACGGTACAGGTCCCAGATCTCATGGCCGTAGCGCGTGTCGCGCAGTTCGGGCGCGAAGCGGCCGAAGAAGTCGCCCAGGTTCACCACGTCGCGCAGCAGCATGCGCGCGGCGTGGTTGTTGCCTGCGGCATCCACCGCCTGCGGCAGGTCGATGATCACCGGGCCGTCAGCGGCCAGCAGGATGTTGAACTCCGACAGGTCGCCATGCACGATGCCCGCGCACAGCATGCGCACCACCTCGGTCAGCAGCGTGCGGTGGTGCGCCCGTGCGTCGTCGGCGCTGAAGTCCATGTCGTTCAGGCGCGGAGCCGCCGCGCCGTCGGCGTCGGTCACCAGCTCCATCAGCAGCACGCCGTCGTGGAAGTTGTACGGCGTCGGCACCCGCACGCCTGCCGCGGCAAGCCGATAGAGGGCGTCGACCTCGGCGCTCTGCCAGGCGGCTTCCTGCGCCTGGCGACCGAAGCGCGTGCCCTTGGCCATTGCGCGCGCCTGGCGCGAGTTCTTCACCTTGCGGTTCTCGGTGTAGTCCACCGCCTGGCGGAAGCTGCGTTTCGTCGCCTCCTTGTAGACCTTGGCGCAGCGCGTGTCGTCGCCGCAGCGCACGACGAAGACCATCGCCTCCTTGCCGCTCATCAGCTGACGGACCACGCTGTCGATCAGGCCTTCGTCGATCAGCGACCGCAGGCGCTCGGGTGCTTTCATGGGGCTATTCTGCGCGTCGGGCTGCGCTGACCTCGATCAAGCGTTGTACGGGCGACGTGTAACGCCGCTTCAGTTCGCGGCGCGGCGGTCGATTCAGAGCATGACGACGATCCGGATCCGCCGGTCCCGCGGGTGGGCGTCGCGTACCGGTACCCTGCATGACACCCTCGCTCATTCACTGCATCTACGCAAGCTGTGCCAGAGCGCCGTTCGATGCTCCGGCCCTGGCCGAACTGCTGCATCGTGCCCGGCTGCGCAATGCCGAGCTGGGCCTGACGGGCATGTTGCTGCACGCCAGTGGCAGCTTCTTCCAAGTCCTGGAAGGCGAACCCGACGTGGTCGACACGCTTTACGAACGGATCGAGCGCGATCCGCGCCATACCCGGGTCACCCGGATCATCCGCGAACCGATCGCGCAGCGGCACTTCGGCGCTTGGCGCATGGGCTTCCTTGACGCCCGGCGCGACGAGATCGCTGCGCTGGTGGCCGAGCAGGGATTCGTCGCCGACGCGATCGACCTGACTGGCGTCGGTGCCGGCCGCGCACGGCGGCTGCTCGACGCGTTTCGCGACGGCAGCTGGCGCATGCGGCTGGGTGGTGCGCGGCAGACCGCCGACGCGTGAAGAAGCCGCCGCGGCGCGGTGATCGGGCCGTGGCGCGTACCCGGCCCTGAACACAGACCGGGCGCCGCGCGAGACACAAGGGGCCATGGGGACGGCCAGACAGCGCGCTCGCGCTGACGACGCCGATCGGACCGGCTAGAGTGCGCGCCATGCCACACGCCCGCTCCGCCCCTGTCACCGTGCGCGAGGTCGGCCTGCGCGATGGCTTGCAGATCCTGCCGCGCGTGCTGCCCACTGCCCACAAGCTCGAGTGGATCCGCCTGGCCCACGCCGCTGGCCTGCGCGAGATCGAGGTCGGCTCGTTCGTGCCGGCCAAGCTGATGCCGCAGCTGGCCGATACCGCCGAGTTGGTCGCCTTCGCGAACACACTGCCGGGTCTTCAGGCGTCGGTGCTGGTGCCCAACGTCAAGGGCGCCGAGCGCGCGATCGAGGCGGGTGCCCATGCGATGCTGCTGCCGCTGTCGGCCAGCCACGCCCACAGCCTCGCCAACATGAAGCGCACGCCCGACGAGGTGGTCGCCGACGTGCGCCGCATTGTCGACCTGCGCGATGCCAAAGGCGCCGACTGCCGCATCGAGATCGGCATCTCCACCGCGTTCGGCTGCACGATCCAGGGCCGGGTCGAACCGGCTGAAGTGCTGCGTCTCGTGCGCGCGGTGCGCGACGCCGGCGTCGACCGCATCGGCCTGGCCGACACGGTCGGTTATGCCGACCCGCTGCAAGTGCAGCAGCTGTTCGCGTCGTGCCTCGACGCCGTCGGCGACACGCTGTCGTGCGCCCACTTCCACGACACGCGTGGCCTCGGCGTGGCCAACGTATTCGCCGCCTGGCAGGCAGGCATGCGGCGCTTCGACGCCTGCACCGGCGGCATCGGCGGCTGCCCGCACGCGCCGGGCGCCAGCGGCAACGTGGCGACCGAAGACGTGGCCTACCTGTTCGCCAGCATGGGCATCCCGACCGGGCTGGATTTCGCTGCGCTCTTGGCGCTGCGTGCGCAGGTCGCACAATGGCTGGAGGGCGAGCCGCTGCACGGCGCGATCTGGCGCGCCGGCCTGCCGAAGACCCTGGTCCCCGCATGAGCACCACCCCGCCCGCACGCGAACTGCCGCAGCCGCTCAAGGGGCTGAAGGTCGTCGAGTTCACCCACATGGTGATGGGCCCCACCTGCGGCATGGTGCTGGCCGACCTGGGCGCCGAGGTCATCAAGGTCGAGCCGATCGACGGCGACCGCACGCGCACGCTGCTGGGCGCCGGTATCGGCTTCTTCCCGATGTTCAACCGCAACAAGCTGAGCATCCAGATCGATCTGCACCAGAGCGCCGGCGCCGCGGTGGCGCGCCAGCTCGCCGCCAGCGCCGACGTGGTGGCCGAGAACTTCAAGCCCGGCACGATGGTGAAGTACGGGCTCGATTACGCGGCGCTGTCGAAGGCCAACCCGCGTCTCATCTATGCCAGCCTGAAGGGCTTCCTGCCCGGGCCCTACGACCACCGCACCGCGCTCGACGAGGTGGTGCAGATGATGGGTGGCCTGGCCTACATGACCGGCCGCCCCGGCGACCCGTTGCGTGCCGGCTCGTCGGTCAACGACATCATGGGCGGCATGTTCGGTGCGATCGCGATCCTCGGCGCGCTGATTCAGCGTGGCATCAGCGGCCGCGGCATGGAGGTGCAGAGCGCGCTGTACGAGAACAACATCTTCCTGGTCGGCCAGCACATGCTGCAGTACGCCATCACCGGCCAGCCGGCCGCGCCGATGCCGGCGCGCATCAGCCCGTGGGCGATCTACGACGTGTTCACCGTCAAGGGCGGCGAGCAGATCTTCCTCGCAGCGGTCAGCGATGCGCAATGGGCGACCTTCTGCGACGCGCTCGGCTTCGCCGACCTCAAGGCCGACCCGGCGCTGGCCAAGAACAACGACCGTGTCCGTGCGCGTCCCACGCTGCTGGCCGAGCTGGGCCGTCGGCTGCAGGCCTTCGGTGCGGACGAGCTGGCCCGGCGCTTCGAGGCGGCGGGGCTGCCGTTCGCGCCGATCATGCGGCCCGAGCAGCTGCTCGACGACCCGCACCTGCTCGCCACCGGCGGGCTGGCCGACATCCGGCTCACCGACGGCGAGCGCGCCGGCACCAGGGTGAAGGCCACGCTGTTCCCGTTCACGCTCGACGGCCAGCGGCCGGGCGTGCGACTCAACCCTCCGAAACGCGGCGAACACACGCGCGAGGTGCTGGCCGGCCTGGGCATCACCGCGCGCGAGATCGATGCGCTGATCGAAGCCAAGGCGGTCGCCTGAACCGTCACGACAATTCATTTCCTTCCGGAGACACACCGATGACGACGATGATTTCTCGCCGCAGTTCGCTGGCGCTTGGCTTGGCCGCGCTGTCCGTCCTGTCGGCTCGTGCTCAGCAACCGGGTGACCGGGCGGTCAAGTTCGTCCTGCCCAACGCCACCGGCTCGGGCGTGGACACGATCACCCGCAGCGCGCAGGCCGCGCTCGGCAAGGCGCTGAACGCGCCGATCGTCGTCGACAACCAGCCGGGCGCGGGCGGCATCGTCGGCCTGCAGACGCTGGCGCGTTCGGCGCCCGATGGCTTCACGCTCAGCGTGGTGTCCAACAACGTGGTGATCTTCCCGAGCGTGCTGAAGTCGATGCCGTTCGACATGCCGGGCGACTTCACGCCGATCGCGATCATGGGCTACACGCCGGTGGTGCTGGTGGTCAATCCCAAGGTGCCGGCGCAGAACGCCAAGGAGTTCGTCGCCTACCTGAAGTCGAAGAACGGCGATGCCACCTACGCTTCGGGCGGCAACGGCACCATCCTGCACCTGGCCAGCGCGATGTTCCTCGACGTCGCCGGCGCGCAGGCGCGTCACATTCCGTACAAGGGCGTCGGCCCGATGCTGACCGACCTGATCGGCGGTCAGGTCGAGTTCGCCACCGCCGCGTTGCCCAGCGTGCAGCAGCACCTGAAGAGCGGCGCGTTGCGCGCCATCGGCGTCGGCACTGCGCAGCGCGTGCCGGCGGCGCCCGAGATCGCCACCTTCGCGGAGCAGGGACTGCCGGACTACGTGGTCGAAGCCTGGTTCGCCGTGCTGGGGCCGAAGGGCCTGCAGGCGGCGGAGGCCAGACGCATCAACGCTGCGTTGCACACGGCATTCGCCGACGCGGCGGTGAAAGAGGCCATGGCCAAGCAGGGCAACGTCATCAACATCAGCACGCCCGAAGTCGCGCAGCAGTTCTTCCGCAGCGAGCTGGCCAGGTACGCGGCACTGGTCAAGAAGGCCGGCGTCGAGGCGCAATGAACCCGAAGTGAACGCATGATGCGACTCGCGCCACACGTCAAGGACCTCGGCGGCGGGTTCCTCGTCCGCCGCACGCTGCCGGCGGCGCGGCGCCAGGCGGTCGGGCCGTTCCTGTTCTTCGACCACTTCGGTCCGATCATCGCGACGCCGACCGACGACCACGACGTGCGGCCGCACCCGCACATCGGGCTGGCCACCGTGACCTACCTGTTCGAGGGCGCGATGATGCACCGCGACTCCACCGGCGTGGTGCAGCGCATCGAACCGGGCGCGATCAACTGGATGACGGCCGGCTGCGGCATCGTGCACTCCGAGCGCACGCCCGACGACCTGCGCGGCCTCACGCGGCGCAGCCACGGTCTGCAGCTGTGGTGCGCGCTGCCGGTGGAGCACGAGGAGGATCCGCCGCGCTTCCAGCATGTGGCCGCGGCGTCGATCCCGCAGGCGGAGGTGTCGGGCACACGCGTGCGTGTGCTGGTCGGCGAGGCGTTCGGCCTGCGCTCGCCGGTGGCCACGCTGTCGCCAACCCTGTACGTCGACATCACGCTGGCGCCGGGCGCTCGGCTGGTCGTGCCGGCGGCCGCGACCGAGCGCGCGCTGTACGGTGTCGATGCGGCGTTCGCGCTCGATGGCGGGACCGTCGCGCCGCACACCATGGCCGTGCTGCCGGCCGACGCGCAGCCGGTGCTCACCGCCACGGCGGCAAGCCGGGTGGTGTTGATCGGCGGCGAGCCACTCGGCCACCGCCACATGGTGTGGAATTTCGTCTCCTCGCGGCGCGAGCGCATCGTGCAGGCGCAACAGGACTGGCTCGAGCAACGATTCGATCGCGTGCCCGGCGAGACCGAGTTCATCCCGTTGCCGGCGCGATGACCGCCGCCGCGCTGAAGCCCCGCGCCTTCGTCACGCTGCTGCTGCTGGCTTGCCTGTTCGGCGGCAACCATGTCGCGGCACGGATCGCGCTCGACAACGGCACCGATGTGCTCACCGCGGTGGCCGCACGCAGCATCGTGACGGCGCTCGTCGTCGCCGGCTTGGTGTTCGTCAACCGCGTACCGCTGACGCTGCAGCCGCGCCAGCGCCGCGTGATGCCGCTGATCGGCCTGCTGGTGGCGATCCAGAGCGTGTGCCTGTACGGCGCGGTGGCGCGCATTCCAGTCGGGCTTGCGCTGCTGGCCTTCAACAGCTGGCCGCTGTGGACCGGCTTCTGGGTCTTCGTGCTGTACCGCGAAGCGCCGCAGCGGCAGGTGCTGTTGGCGATGCCGGTGATCCTGCTCGGCCTGGCCCTGGCGCTGGATGTCTGGGGCGCCGCCTCCGGGCTCGGCGCGCGCGCGCAATGGTCGGCCATCGGCCCCGGCGTGGCGCTGGCGGTGGCGGCGGGCGCCACCTTCGGCGTCGTGCTGGCGTTGACGCAGCACGAGGTCGCCACGCTCGATGGCCGGCTGCGCAGCGCGATCACGATGGCCATCGTCGGCGTGCTGGCGCTGGCGGCGGCGCCGTTCCAGGGCGGACTGCACTGGCCCCACGCGCCGGCCGGCTGGTGGGGGCTGGCCGCGCTGACGGTGCTGTACGGCACCGCGTTCACGTCGCTGTTCGTGCTGCTGCCCAAGCTGGGCGTGGTCGGCAACTCGCCGATCCTCAATGTCGAGCCGGTCGCCGCGCTGGTGCTGGCGTGGGCCATCCTCGGCCAGGCGATCGCGCCGGTGCAGTGGGTCGGCGCGCTGCTCGTCGTCGGTGCGGTGATGGCGCTCGGCCTGCGCCGGCGGCGCTGAGCCAAGGCCCGGCAACACTTCACGCGGCGGCGTGGCACGGGCACGACGCGGCGCCGGCCGCCGCCGCCGCGTCACCACAATCGACCGGTCATCACAGTTCCGGACCCCGGGAGAAGCCATCATGAAGAAGTCACTCGCCATTGTCTGTCTGGCCGCCTTGACCGCGGCCACCGGCGCGGCGCACGCCCAGAGCGGCGGCGCGCGCGGCATCCTGGGTCTGGGCATCACCACCGGCGGCGACACGCTGGCCAGCGTGACCTTCACCGACGGCACCACGACCGACATCAAGGGCGGCGGCGTCGTGCATCTGTATGGCGGCGTCGAGATCCCGGTCGGCCCGACGGTGTCGATGCAGGCTACGCTCGGCTACCACGTCGACGACACCGGCGGCGCCAGCAACGGCTCGCTGCGCTTCTCGCGCTACCCGCTGGAACTGCTGGCGCACGTGTACATCAACCCGAACGTGCGCATCGGCGGTGGCGCGCGCTTCGTCAACAGCGCCAAGCTCACCGGCAGCGGCGTGCTGAGCGGCATCGAGGCCGAGTTCGACTCCACCATCGGCGCCGTCCTCGAGGGCGAGTACCTCGTGACGCCCAACATCGGGCTGAAGCTGCGCGCGGTGAGCGAGAAGTACAAGCCCAAGGGAGGCGGCCTGAGCACCGACGGCAACCACGTCGGCTTCTACTTCAACTGGTACCTGTAAGGCCCCTCAGCGCGCCTGCGCGCGCTCGAGCGCGCGGCTGAGCTCGCTGCGCATCGTGCGCAGCGCGGCCAGCTCGGCCGACGGTGCGCGCAGCGCGCTCCACAGCAGTTCGGTCAACGCAGCCGCGGTGCCGTCGATGTCGATGGCGCGCTGGGTCGCCACCGCCTCCCACAGGATGTGCTCCATCGGGCCGAACACCATCGGCCGCAGCAGCCGCAACGGCACGTCGGCACGGATGTCGCCGCTGGCCTGGCCGCGCGCCAGCAGGTCCATCAGCGGCGCGGTGTAGCGCCGCTGCAGCGGCAGCACGGCGTCGCCGAGCTCGTTGGGCCCCTTGCTGCGGCCCTCGCTGAGCACCAGCGCGCACATGCCGGTGCCGTGCACCAGGAACAGCCGCAGGTGGGTGTGCACGATGAACTCGAGCTGCGCCCGCACCGGGCGCTCGCGCGGCAGCCCTTGCTCGATGGCCGCGATGATCTCGTCGTACCAGTCGCTGATGACGCGCACGCACAGCTCGCGCTTGCCGCGGAAGTAGGTGAACACCGTCGCCTCGCTGACGCCCAGACGCTGCGCGATCTCGGTGGTGGTGGCGCGTTCGTAGCCGCGCTCCGAAAAGACCTCGCGGCCGACGCGGACGATGTCGAGCACGCGCTGCTCGGCCTTGGCGCTGGCTGGCGAGCGGCGCAGCACGCGCGGTGCCGCTGCACCGGACGCCGGCCGCGTGCGACGCGATGCGGCACCGCTGCCCGAAAGGGAAGGCGAAAGCGGTTTGCGTGCGACCATGAATTGAGTATCACTCAGAAGAGCTTGAATGGACAGCGGGGCTCTGCTAACCTGCTCCCGGGCTCTCGCCGAAAACACCGAACTTGCTGCAGAGCAGCACGAGCAGCCGCCATTCGACGCCAGGGGTCGTCTCAGTGTTGAGCAAGGCTCAATACTGGCCGGCCCGATCTGCCAGGAGACATCATGTTCGAGTCCACCTTCCACTTTCCGCTGGGCGACGACATCGCCGCGCTGCGCGACGCGGTACGCGTCTTCGCGCAGCACGAGATCGCGCCGCGCGCCGCCGACATCGATCGCGCCAACGAGTTCCCGGCCGATCTGTGGCGCCGCTTCGGCGACCTCGGGGTGCTCGGACTGACCGTCACCGAGGAGTACGGCGGCACGCATATGGGCTACCTCGCCCACATGGTGGCGATGGAGGAGATCAGCCGCGCCAGCGCGTCGGTGGGTCTGAGCTACGGAGCGCACTCGAACCTGTGCGTCAACCAGATCCATCGCAACGGCACCGAGGCGCAGAAGAAAAAGTACCTGCCCAGGCTCGTCAGCGGCGAGCATGTGGGCGCGCTGGCGATGAGCGAGCCCAACGCCGGCTCCGACGTCGTGAGCATGAAGCTGAAGGCCGAGCACAAGGGCGACCGCTATGTGCTCAACGGCAGCAAGATGTGGATCACCAACGGCGGCGACGCCGACACGCTGATCGTCTACGCGAAGACCGACCTCAACATGGGCGCGCGCGGCATGACGGCGTTCATCGTCGAGAAGGGCTTCAAGGGCTTCAGCTGCGGCAAGCATCTCGACAAACTGGGCATGCGCGGCTCCAACACCTATCCGCTGTTCTTCGAGAACTGCGAGATCCCTGAAGCGAACATCCTCGGCGGCGAAGGCAACGGCGCCAAGGTGCTGATGAGCGGGCTCGACTACGAGCGCGCCGTGCTCTCGGGCGGGCCGCTGGGCATCATGGCCGCCTGCATGGACGCGGTGGTGCCCTACCTGCACGAGCGCAAGCAGTTCGGCCAGAGCATCGGCGAGTTCCAGCTGATGCAGGGCAAGCTGGCCGACATGTACACCACGCTGCAGGCCTGTCGCGCCTACGTCTACGCGGTCGGCCAGGCCTGCGACCGCGGCGACCACGCCCGTACGTTGCGCAAGGACGCGGCCGGCGCAATCCTGTACTCGGCCGAGAAGGCCACCTGGATGGCCGGCGAGGCGATCCAGGCGCTCGGCGGCGTCGGCTACACCAGCGACTACCCCACCGGTCGGCTGTGGCGCGATGCCAAGCTATATGAAATTGGGGCGGGTACCTCCGAGATTCGCCGGATGCTCATAGGTCGAGAGCTCTTTGCGGAGACGACGTGATGGCGGTGCTCGCGAGCAAGCTGAGCCCGCGCTCGGAGGATTTCAAGGCCAACGCCGGCGCGATGCGCGCGCTCGTCGACGACCTGAACGTGCAGCTCGCGCGCATCAGCCAGGGCGGACCGGCCGACCTGCGCGCGCGCCACGCGGCACGCGGCAAGCTGCTGCCGCGCGAGCGCGTCGAGCGGCTGCTCGACCCCGACACACCCTTCCTCGAGATCGGTCCACTGGCCGCGATGGGCGTCTACAAGGAGAAGGACGGCAGCGACGCCGCGCCGAGCGCCGGGTTGATCGCCGGCCTCGGCCGGGTGTCGGGTGTCGAGTGCATGGTGATCTGCAATGACGCCACCGTGAAGGGCGGCTCGTACTTCCCGCTGACGGTGAAGAAGCACCTGCGCGCGCAGGAGATCGCGCTCGAGAACCGGCTGCCCTGCGTGTACCTCGTCGACTCGGGCGGGGCGTTCCTTCCCCTGCAGGCCGAGGTGTTCCCCGACCGCGACCACTTCGGCCGGATCTTCTACAACGAGGCGCGCATGAGCGCGGCCGGCATCGCGCAGGTGAGCGTCGTGCTCGGCTCGTGCACGG
>Ga0075356_1000002_pt1 | contig 62724 bp, 80 predicted proteins | sample WestPond_Cattail_FD_120073 | JGI IMG/M metagenome (GOLD analysis project Ga0075356, IMG submission 120073) | Natural and restored wetland microbial communities from the San Francisco Bay, California, USA, that impact long-term carbon... | ecosystem: Environmental > Terrestrial > Soil > Wetlands ... | reverse complement strand
GTGGTCTTGGCCCACACGACCTCAGCCTTCGGCGTGAAGCCCCACGCGCGCACGACCTCGAGCGCCTCCTCCTGCATTGCGGCCACGCGCCAGAGAAACAGGACCGCGTCCTTCTCGAGCTCGGGCAGGGGGAACCGCTTGATGCGTTCGAGCGCGAGCGTCCGGTAGTGCTGCGCCGCGCCGCGCCCGCCCGGCAGGCGGTCCTCGAACGGCCACGGCGGGTCGGCCACAACGACGCGCGCGGTCACGCTCGGCCCCCGAGCATGCGAGGCCGTGCGCGCAGCTCGACGTGCGCGCGGTACGCGCCGGCGCCGATCGCGACCGAATCGCAGGCGTGCTCACTGAAACGGATATCGGCGTTCACGGCGCGGCTCATGTGCTCGACGCGCAGTTTGATGTCGCCCTTGCTCGCGCGGCCCGAGCCCTTGCCGAGCAGCGCCACGCGCGCCGTCTGCGGCCGAATGAGAAACACCTCGACGCCGATCGCCATGAGCGCGCCGGCGACGACGAACGCCACGTCGCGCGCGCGCCGGCTGTTGTGGTCCATCTTGCCCTCGAGCTCCTTGGCCCAGCCGACGTCGGCCTGGTCTTCCACGCCGGCGATCTGGACGTGGTACTTCGCGGCCACGGCGACGACGTGCTGCACCACGAGGCCGAGCCGGCGCTCGAGATCGCGCTGCGCCTGCAGCGTCTTGTCGGGCTCCGTGTGGAAGCTCTTGCAGTAAGAGAGCAGGGGCGGCGCGGCCGCCCCTGTCGCTTCCACGACGCTCGCGCCCAGGTTTGCGATCCCGGGGTCAACGCCGAGGACGAGCATCTTAGTTCGCGTCCTCCGGCGGATCCTCGCCGTCACCGTCGTCCGGGTCCTCCTCGGAGTCGTCGTCCGTGGTGCCGGGCAGCGAGCCCTGCCGCTCGGCGGCCGTCATGGGCCGGCGATCGACGACCTTGTCGTTGTCGTGGCGCTTGGTGACGACCTCGAGCCGGCGCTCGTCGGGCTCGTCGTACACGAGCACGCTTTCCTCGATCCGGCCGGTGCGGATCGCTTCGCCGAAGCGTTCGAGCTCGAGCTCGGCCGCGTCGATCTTCGACTGCCAGTCTTTCGCGCTCGCGGCCTTGCGCTCCTTGAGCGTGTTGATCGTCTCGAGCGCGGCGCCCATTTTCGGGCCGAGCTCGGCGGCCTCGGCCTTGCTGATCTGGCGCTCGAGGTCCTTCGGGTACGGCTTCTTTTTATCGGGTTTGCTTTTCGCCATGAGGGCGTCCTTTCTTGCTGTTGCGCTTTCGCGCGGGGAGTTTGCCCGAGTCGACGTAGACGCCGTCGCGCGCGAGCCACGCGCTCACCTCGGGCACCTGCTCGGCGTTCAGCCCGAGCGAGCCGCGGGCGAGCGCCCGCAAGATGCGCGCGGCCTCGAGCAGGTGCGCGTAGACCTCGGCGTCGCTCTCAGGGTGCGGCAAAGCCGAAGCCCTCCTGATGCGCGGGCTCGTGGCCCGGCTCGTACGCCACGATCGCGGCGCTCACCGGGTCCCACCAAACGGGGACGCGCACCGGGCACGGGCCGTCCTTGTTTTTATCCAGCAAAAACCACCGCTGCTTTTGCTTGTCGGTCCAGCCGAGCACGATGGCCTCGGCACGGTGCCCGACGTCTTTGCTCTCGCGAATCGATTCCTTGTTGGGCTCCTCGCCCTGCTCGACGGTGAGCTGCGAGAAGAGCACGCCGGCGCACCCGTGCGCCGCGCTCTTGATGATGTCGGTGAAGCCCGAGGCGATGTCGGCCACCTCGTGGCGCCGGTCGTTCCTCTGCTCGGGGCGCCAGACCTGCAGGTAGTCCACGAGCAGGAGGTCGATCCCCTCGGCCGCCACGGCGCCGCGCGTCTCACGCAGCACCTGCTCGCTCGGCTTGCCCCGGCAGTCTAGGAAGAACGGCAGCGAGGCCGCGCTCGCGAACCGCGCGACGGCTTCGGTGAGCCGGGGCCACGCTTCGCGTTCGAGCTTCCCGTCGCGCAGGCGCGCGGGGTTCACGGCCGCGATCCGGCCGAGCACGCGGCGGGCGTAGAGCTCCTCGGCGTCCTCGCCCGAGACGATGAGCGGGCGGAAGCCCTGGGCCACGCCGGCGAGGTAGAGCGCGACGAGGGACGTGCTCTTGCCCCAATTCGTCGACGCCCCCATGACCCACGAGTACCCAAGCAGGATCCCGCCCGTGTTGGCGTCGAGCTCGGGGAACCCGGTCTGCAGCGCGCGCGTCGCCACGCCATGCGTCGCGTTCGCGGCGCGCTCGAACGCCGCGTGCAGGGCCTCGCCGAGCCGCCGCACCTGCACGCCGGCATGGGCGCTCGCGCTCGTGAGCAGGGCCGACACGCGCGTCGACGCCTGCCCGAGATTCGTTTGCGCCGCGCCGATCTCGCGTTCGAGCTCGATCAGGCCGTAGCGCAGGTTCCGGAGCGCCTTGAGCTCCTTGAGCCGGGCGAGCTCGCGCAGCGGGTCGGCCGTGTACTGCCCGGCCATGAGCTGCTCGAGGATCCAGCCCTGCGAAACGACGCCGCCCTCGGTCTTCGCGTACCGCTGCAGCTCGCGCCGGTCGATCTCGAGCAGCACCCGGGCGTCGTCGACGTCGTCGCCGAGCTCGCAGAGCAGGACCGCGAGCATGCCCTCGAACCGGCCGGGGAAAAGGTCGGCGCTCACGAGCGGGCGGGCGGCGCGGCGGAAGTCCCGGTCGAGGTAGAGCGCGCTCACCACGCGCGCCGAGCACTGCAGCTCGGCGACCACGAGCTCGGCGCCACGGTTGTCGGTGCTCACTTCGCACCCCGCACGAACCAGCGACCGCCGGTGCAGAGCGCCCGGCCGTCCTTCACGAGCACGAGCAGGCGGTCACGGAGCCAAGGCAGGTCGAGCCGGCCCTTGGCCGCGAGCTGCCGCGTCGTTGAACCAGGGTTGGAACGCATGAGGCGCAGCACGCCCTCACCCGCCGCCTTTTCGTCAACCATGGCCGCCGCCCCCGCCGTTTTGCCCCCGCGGCCGCGCCACGCTGCCCGGAGCGGGCCGATCGGCGCTCGCGATGGGGGGCAGACCGTCCCGAACGCGCGCCGCGTCCAGGCGGGCGAGGAGCTCGAACGCCTCCTTGGGCGCCGGCTCGACCGGGCGGCGCACGGCCTCGGTCCACTCCTTCGGCGGGTCGATGCGCTCGACCGGCCCCTCGTGGTGCCCGCCGACCTGCTGCGAGGGGGCGCTCGCGGCCATGGCCTCGGCGCGCTTCTTGGGGTCGCTCCAAACCTTGCACGCCCAAACGTGCAGGGCCTTGCGCCACACGGGCGCGGCACGGAGGTCGGCGGCGTCCTGGGCGTAGTAGCCGGTCGCCTGCCGGAGGATCCAGCGAGCAGCGCGTGCCGGGATGCCCGGCGCGATCCCGAGGGAGGCCACGAGCTCGTCGGGCAGGGGCCAGTCGGCGTCCATGGCGAACGCCTCGGTGTCACGCCCACGGAGAGGCGTGACAGATCGGCGCGGTGTCACGCCCTCGACGGGCACATTTGGGAGGCTCGATCGCGCGGGCTCGCTGTCAGGTCTTTGGATCCGGAGATCAGAAGAATGTCCGGATTTCTTCTCTGATTCCGGAGACTCGGAAGGATCTAACCGGACGGCGCGCGCGGGGGTTGAGGGCTCGAGCGGCGGCTCGAGCGGGCCGGCCTTAGGCGGTTCGGGAGGCGTGACATTTGGTGGCGATGTCACGCCAGATGTCACGCCAACCGTCACGCCTGCGCGGCGCCTCCTTTGGCGCAGGGTGGCCGCGTTCGGCACGTCGAAAGTGAGGCCCGGGTCGATCTCGAACCGGCGCTCGTGGGCGCTCGTGCGCGGGGGCTCGAGGCGCAGGCGCGCGGCGAGGGCCTCGAGCAGGTCGGCTAGCTCGTGTGAGGTCATTCGGCGTCCTCCGAGGCGCCGGCGCTGCCGGCGTGGCGTTTGGCGATCAGGGCGTCGAGCTCGGCGAGGATCCGGTCGGGCAGGCCGTAGAGCTTGAGCACCTGCACCGGGATCGAGCCGCCCATGCGTTCGCCGAGCTTCACGAGCCCGAGGCCCTGCAGCTCGAGGAGCACGGCCGTCGTGGTGGGCGGGATCCGGCCTTCCACGCGCCAGAGCTGCGGCGGCCAGATCCACGAGGCCATCCGGACGGCGATCAGGTTCGCGCGCTCGTCCGAAAAGTCGGCTTCCCAACCGCCCGTGAGCACGAACCAGCTCACGGTGAGGCGTGCGATCACGCCGGACACTCGTTCAGCGCCGAAAAAAAGCCGAAGGAGATCGACCGGCACGAGAACCGGGCTTGATTGCTGGGGCATGCGCAGCTAGGCTGCCCACCTAACCACAGGCGGGCGGTCCACGAGACCGCCACACGGACGCCCCGAAGTCAACGGCTCTCGGGGCGTTCGTGTCTCACCCCTCGGGGAGAGCCGCCGCGCGTCGAGGCCTTGCGCCGCGAGACCTCACGCAGCACTTGAGGGGACCATTCGCCGCGTTGACGCGCAGCGGCGTAGAGGCGACGCACGAGGCGCAGCGCCGGGCTCGGCTTGGAAGGGGCACCACCACCCGAGCCCGGCGTTCGCACCACGCGCGCGCTACGCGCTGCCGGCTGGCTCCGTGGCGAGCGCTGCGGCGAAGCAGGAGATCGCCACGTCGAAGGCGCGCAGGGCCGCCGGCGGCGCGGCCCCGAGCCCCTGCCAGGTCTTGCGGACGACGGCGTGAGCGAGCAGGCGCCGGCGCTCCTGCTGCGCGCGCTCGAGGGCGAGCATCTCCTGCAGCCGCTCACCGGTGACGGCCTGGGCCTGCGCCGTGCGCCGTTGGAAAACGCGGTTCTGCTGGTTCATGTCGTGCGGCGCGCAGAAGAGCAGCCGCATGGTCGTCCCGCCGAACCGCGCGTTCCAGTCTTCGACGGTGGCCCACATGCGGGTCAGCATCATCGCCTCGGCAGCGCCGCCCGAGGGCACGGCCTCGGGCGCCTCGAGCAGCCACGCGCCGATCGCCTGGTCGTTCTCGATCACGACCGCGAGGTAGCGTTCGCACCCCGCAACGCCGGCCGTCGGCGTCACCGGCCACCGAGCAGCGTTTGCAAGCCGAATCCCAGGGTTTCGACGCCCGTGAGCGTGCGGTCGGTGCCGTGCCGGTGGCGCGCGTTGATGACCAGGCGGCCGCCGATGCTCGCGAGCTCGACCACGCGGTCGATCGTCTCGCCCTGGCGCAGGTAGCCCTCGAGCGCCTTGAGCCGCGCGTCGGCGCGCTCGTGCTCGGGCACCTCGGCGCTCAGGGTGGACCCGCAGTGGCGGCAGTTCCTGAGCTCGAGGACGCGGTCTTCGTCGAGCTGGTAGCCCACGAGCGGCAGGAGGTCCCACGCGTTGATCCGCGCCTGGCACTTGGAGCAAAAGCGGTCCTCGCTGCGGCCCGCGACGAGCATGAAGCACCCGCGCCCAAGCTCGCGCAGGGCGCCGGCGAGCTCCTCGACGGTGGCGCCCTTTTCGATGACGTTGATGATCTCGGCCATGGCGAACCGCGCTTCGGCGAGCCCGGGATCGAGCTTCGGCGCGCGGCCGGGTTTTAGCACTGGGGGAACGGACGACGGTGAGGGCATGACGTGGACTCCTTGTTTTCCAAGGGGCGCGAGATGCGCCCCCGGCGCGAGGCCCGAGCCGTAGCTGCGGGCCCCGCACCGGAGGACGATCAGGCGGCCATCACGTCGCCGGCCACGGTCTGCAGCTCGAGGCGCCGCTCCTCGCTCGTGCCCTCGCGGTTCGCGAGCCATGAGATCGCCTGCGAGAGGCGGTACCGGCTCTGCACGGGCGGCAGGTTCACCACGTCGTCGCTCTTGAAAGCCTCGACGACCGAGCCCGTCTCGGCCTTGGTGAGGCGCTTGGCGAGCGTGCGGGTCGCGCCCTCGGGCGTCATGGGCGCGGCGTGCGCGGCCTGGATCGCCTCGAAAATGCTCTGCCGGCCCTTCTCGCCGAGGAGGCCTTTGACCGCGTCGCTCGTCTGGCTCACGAGCGTCTTGAGGTCGAGATCGCGGGTGCGGTCCGACCAGAGCGTCGATTCGTCGAGCCGCCCGCCCACGTGCACGGCGCGGATTTCGCGGCTCTGGACGACGCCGTTCAGGCACGCGCAGCGGAGGAGGTAGGCGTTCACCGAGTACGCGCCGGCGCCGAAATCGCTGTTGCGCCATTCGAGGCCGAGGACGATGAACTCGCCGGGCACCGGCTCGAGCATGGTCGGCACGATGGCCCGCATGGCGAGCCGCACCTCCCCACCGACGCCGTCCACGGGCACGGCGCCCACGGCGTCGCAGTCGGCGACGAACGCCTCGAGCAGCGGGCGGGAGTCGTAGCGCTTGAACCGGTCGCTCAGGATGCCCTTGGCCGTGCCGTCGACCGAGCGCACGAGAAACCGATCGCGCGAATGCTGCAGGTGCTGTTGGAACGTGTGCTCGAGGAGCCGGTGCCGCCACGCGTCGGGGCGCTCGCCGTCCTTGATCGCGTCGGCCTGCTCGAGGAGGGCGTGCGCGTAGGCGCGCGGCACGCCGGCCCGCTCGGCGATCTGGTCGAAGGCGTGCGGGTGCATCGGGCGGGTCTCGGTGGGCAGGAGGAGGTGCGCCACGCGGTCGTCGTCGCTGATCGTGACGCGCAGCTTCGCGGCGGGCGCGAGCTGGTCGTGCGGCACCTCGCGCATCACGCGCTCGACGACGGCGGCGGCGCCCTGGCGCCCCACGGTGAGCGCGCGCTGCAGGTTCTTCTCGGCGATCCCGCGCACCATGGCCGGGTCGGCGCCGGCACGGAGGGCGGAAGCGGGGCTCTGGTGAATGTTGAAGGGGGTCGGTTGGGTCATGGTGAGGGGCCTTTCGGTTGGGGTTGGATCGGGCGTGGCGCCCGGGTCGAGGCCGGCATGCGGCCCCGAACCGGAGGTCAGGGCCGGCGCTCCTCGAGCCGCCGCGCGTTCGCGAGCGCCCATTCGAGGTAGGCGCGCACGTCTTCGGGGCGCACGCCGGCGAGCTCGGCAGCGACCGCGAGCTCGGAGCGGCCGCGCTCGACCCCCGTGGGGATCGGCGCGGCGGGCAGGCACGTCGGGGCGGGGACCGTGGCGCTCATTGCGGCACCGCGAACCCACGTTCGAGCACGTCGAGCACGAGCTCACGGGCGGCGCGCGTCTCTTCGGCGCTGCCGGTGCTGAGCTCGACCTGCACGTTGACCGCGAACCCGGCCTTGCCGGCAGAGAGCACGCCGCCGGGGACGTGCACTAGCCAGTCGTGGCCCTCGCTCGCCTGCTCGAGGTGAGCTGCCAGGGTGAGCGCCGCTGCGCGAGCCTGGCGAATCGTACCCTGGCAGAAGACCACCACCCGCCACCCGCCGCGTTCCGTTTCAAGCTTCGTTGAGAGCATTTGAGGTCCTTTTCCGCGGCGCCGCGCTTTCCAGGGCGCGCGCCGTCCATTCACTATGGACCCTAACGGGTAACCTGCCAACGACGTTCAGACCTCCCTGGCAGGTTTTCAGACGGCCGTTCAGGTGGGCGCGCCGGCTCGAGCGGGACGGCCGTTCAGCACCCCGGCGCTTGACCTCCCCGTTCCGAAAGGAGCACCTTCCGGGGGAACATGGCTGCAGCGACGCCGAAATCGCCCGCGCCCAGGGGGAAGACCGACCGGCCCCCGGCGAGAACCCCGATCGCGACGGAACGGCCCGGCCCGGGGGAAGGCGCCGCCGCCGCGACCTGGGAGCCGCTCACCTCGCTCGTGCCCTGGACGGGGAACCCGCGGAAGAACGACGCCGCCGTGCCGCGGGTGCTCGAGAGCCTCATCGCCTTCGGGTGGGGCCGCGCCCTCGTAGCTCGGCAGGGGGACCGGCGCCTGGTCGTGGGGCACACGGCGCTGCGCGCTGCCCGCGAGCTCGCGCCCCGGTGGGATAAGGCGACGCCGAAGGAGCGGGCCAAGTGGCACCCGGAGGCGAAGCACACGGCCGCGACGGGGCTCGTGCCGGTGCGCCTGCGGGAGATGACCGACGCCGAGGCCGAGGCGCTCACCGTGGCCGACAACCGGCTCGGTGAATTCTCGCTCTGGGATGACGCGCCGCTCCTCGAGCTCCTCCGGCACTTCCAGCCCGAGCAGCAGGTGCTCGTCGGCTACGAGGCGCACGACCTCGCGGCCTTGGTGGCGAGCGTGAATTATGCGACGAACCCGCCCGCGCCGGCGCCGCCGGTGAACGTGCCGAAGCGGGCGAAGCTCGGCGACCTTTGGGTGCTCGGCCCGCACCGGATCCTCTGCGGCGACAACCGGCGGCCCGAGCTCGTGGCGCGCCTGCTCGACGGCGCCAAGCCGAAGCTCACGGTCACCGACCCGCCCTACGGCGTGGCCTACGACCCCATGTGGCGCGAGAAGCTCTCGGTCGCGGCGCGGCGCGGGCAGGAGATCAAGAACGACGATACCGTGAGCTGGCTCGAGACCTGGCAGCAGTGCCCGGGGGACGTGATCTACGTGTGGCACGCCGACCTCGGCAGCCCGACGACGGGCCACGACCTCGAGCGCGCCGGCTACGAGCTGCGCGTGATGATCGTGTGGGCCAAGCAGCACCACCCGATCGGGCGCGGGCACTACCACCACCGGCACGAGCTCTGTTGGTACGCCGTGCGCAAGGGCGAGAACGGCGCGTGGATCGGCGGCCGCAAGCAAAACACGTTGTGGGACGACATTCCGCTCGACGCCACGGTCGAGGGCGGCCCGGCCTCGCAGAAGCCGATCGAGCTCATGGCGCGCAGCATTCGAAACCACGCCGGCGACGTCTACGAGCCCTTCGTCGGTGCAGGTGCGACGCTCATGGCGGCGCAGGCCCTCGAGCGCCGCTGCTTTGCCATGGACCTCGATCCCCGGTGCGTCGACGCCGTGCTCGCTCGCTGGGAAGCGGCCACCGGGCAGAAGGCCAAGCGGGCCGCGTGACCGCCAAGCGCAAGAGGCCCAAGGGCAGCGCGGCGCGCGAGGGGCGCCACATCGGCACGAGCGCGCGCGAGGTCGCCAAGGCCGAGCTCAAGGCGCAGATCGTCGAGCTGCGCGTCGCCGGGCTCTCGTACCGGCAGATCGCCAAGGCGCTCGCGCGCCCAGGGATCGGCTACCTGCACGCGCTCGCCTGGGCGGCCATCGACGAAATCCCGCGAGAAAACGCCAAGCGCGCGAAGACCCTCGAGCTCGAGCGGCTCGACGCGTTGTGGCGCGCGGCCTACCCACTCGCGGTCGGCATGCCCAAGCCCGCGCCGGCGACGTCACCACCGGGCACGCCACCGACGCCGCGCGATCCGGACATGACCGCGCAGCGACAGTGCATTCGAATCTCGAACCTGCGCGCGCGGCTCGAGGGCCACCTCGCGCCCACGGTCGCCGTCGAGAAACACCTGCACGCCTTCGGCGGGTCGAAGAGCTTCGAACGGTGGACCGAGGAGGACATGCGCGTGTACGCTGAAACCGGAAAGCTGCCGAAGCACGAGCAGCGCGACGAGGATTGACCCCATGCATTGGAGCGACCGCGTGCCCATGAAACCCGAGCCCCCGCCCATGCCGCCCCCGCCCGCCGACGAAGACCGGAGCATTCGACGGCTTCACGTCGCGTTGCCCGTGACCGCGCTGATCCTCGCGCTGCTCGGCCTCGCGCTGATCCTCGGGCGCTCGCTCGGCCCGCCGAAGGGGAGCCCCGATCAGGGCGTGCGGAAGATCGCCCCGGAGGTGCCGAGCGCCACGCCTCACCCGCCGCGCCCGTGCTCCTCGCCCGCGCCGGCGCCGACCGCGACCGCGCCCGTCGGTGAGCCGCCGCGGATCGCGCGCGTGCACTTCCACCGGCGCCGCTCCTAACGGGCTCCCCTTGCGGGGAGACGCGCCGGCGGATACCCTGCCGCGCGTGGAAGCCCCTGCACCCGACACCCGTGACCCGAAGCTCGCCGCGTTCGCCGCTCGGCTGAACGAGGCCTGGCGCGATGCCGGGCACCCGAGCCGCTCGGCTGCAGCGACGGCCGCCGGCAAGACCGGGGGCTACTTCGCGCGGCTCTGCGCGGGCACCGTCGAGCCGGGCATCACGATCGTCGAGGGGCTCGCCACGGCCTTCGGCGTCACCCCGGGCTACCTCGCCTTCGGCACCATGCCGCGAAAGGCCGAGGAAAGACCTACAGAATCGAAGGGCAAAAAGGGGAAGCGATGAGCCTGCGCCGGTCCATCATGCGCGGCGCGACGCCGCCCTCGCCGCACACGGCCGCGGTCGTGAAGCACCCGCCGCTCTTCTGCTGCACGTGCGGGGGCGTGATCGGTCAGAGCGTCGTGATCCCGCCCGGCGGCCCCGGCTCGCTCACCTTTTGCACGGCCTGCGGCACGCCATGCCGTCTCACCGGCCCCGTCTTCACCGAGCGCGCGAGCGAGCTCGACCTCAACAACTCGACCGAGCTCGCGGCCCTGCGGATCGCGTTCGCGAGCCAGGGCGTCAACCTGCCGAGGCCGCCGCCATGACGCCGCAGCTCGTGACCCGTTGGTGGGTCCGGCGGCGCGACGTGCCGGCGATCCGCGTGCTCGCGATCGGCCGCACCGAGGCCGTCGCCATCAACGACGCGACGCTGCGCCACGTGGGCGAGCTCGGCGCCGCGAAGCCCGAGGAGCTCGAGGCCGTGCCGATCGACCGCGTGCCGCGCGAGGGCGACGTTCCGCCGCTGCCGCCCGGTCGGAAGCGGCAGCCGAAGCGCCGCAAGCAGGTGCGCACGCTCCGGTACATTGGCGACGGCCTGGCGCTCTCGCGCGAGCAGCGCCTGCTCGCCATGCTCACCACGTCGGGATCGTGGAAGACCACGGTCGGAGAGGCCTGAATGCAGACCCCCATTCAATGCACGAGCTGCGAGCACCGGTTCGAAACGATCGGCGCCGCCGGCGAGCACGTCGATTGCCCCATGTGCGGGACCGAGCTCACGCTGCCGAGCCCGACGTCCATGGGCAAGCTCGACCTCACGATCCCGCCCGAGCAGGTGGCGCGCGCCCTCGAGCAGGTAAACGCGGAAGCGCGCGAGCTCGCCGAATCGCGCGGCGCCGAGACCGAGCTGCCGCCGCCGGGCGCCACGCCGTACGTCTCGGTGAACATGACGCTCCCCGTCGACGTGACCGCGCTCGGCGCGCAGCGCGCGGCCGTGGCGCTCTTCGTGGGCGGGTACGTTGAGGCCGTGCTCGACGGCACCACGGGCGCCGAGGTCCGGGTGCGCCGGCGCGGCGACTCGGTGCAGCTCGTGGCGAACCGCTTCATTCCGGGCGGCCGCCGGATCGAGGACTCGCAAATGGTGCACGAGCGCGAGCTCTTCGACTGCCGGATCCCGCCGCTCGACATGGGTCGCGAGCGCGGCGAGCAGGTGGCCGCCATGATCCGCGTCGCCACCGGCGAGGACCGCCCCGAATGAACGTCGGCTTCGTCTGCCCGCAGTGCACGCTGCCGTTCAACGCCGACGTGCCCGAGGACGTGGTGCGCGCGATCCAGCAGGGCGCGCGGCACCCGCTCTGCGAGAGCTGCGCGATCCCGAAGCTCGGCGGCGTGCGCTTCCCGTTCTACGTGGGCCAGGGCTGCACGCTCGTCGGCCCGAACGGGCAGAGCATGCCGGCGATCGTGGGCGGGTACGTCTTCGGTGGCGACCAGGGCAACCTCGTTTCGGTGACCGTGCTCGGCAAGACGATCGAGCCGACCGCGCCCCCCGAGCTCGACCTGCGCGCCGTGTGGGACGACTTCGTGCTGCGCATGGCCGCCGAGCAGGACGTGCGCGGGCCCTCGGCTGAGCCGCTCACGGTGACGGTCGAGGTCGAGGAGCTGCGCCGCCACCTCGAGGCGCGCGGGCTGCGCGGCTTCGACCTCGTGGTGAGCGAGCGCGGCGCCGTCGTCATCGTGCCGAAGATCCTCAAGGTGGGGTTCATGATCGCCAAGGTGCCCGAATGAACGACGCTGCTATGTCGCCCGTGTGGGGAATCCTCGGAATGGCGGGCTTCGTGTTCGCCGTGGTGCTCTTCGTGATCCGGCGCGGCCGAGCGGTCGAGCTCGACCTGCACCGCGTGCCCACGGAGAACCCCGGCCCCGGCGGGCTCGCGCCCGACAGTGAGTGGTCCGCGCTCGATGCCGTGGCGCGCGACACGCTGCCGGCGCCGGCGCTCAAGGTGCCGCCGCAGCCCTGCCAGGTCTGCCCGGCGCGCGCGACGCGCATGATGCCGGCGAGCGGCCGAGGCAACCGCACGGCGCAGGCTGGCGCGCTCGGCCTCGGCGGCGCCGTCGAAATGGACCACCACGGCGACCGGCTCTACGGACAGCCACGCCCGGAAGTGATCCACACGGGCCCCGGCACGGAGCTTTGCGAGACGCACGAGCTCGTCGCCTTCCGGCTGCTCGAGAACTTCCACGCGGGGCAGCGCGCGCGCTTGAGCACCTTGACCGGCGCGCTCGCGCTCGAGGCCGCGTCGTTCGAGGGCGGCGGCCTGATGCACGAGCTCAAGGAGATCGCCAAGGGCAAGCATGGGAAAGCGCAAACCCGACGCTGATGCGTACCAGCTCGCGGCCGAGCGGCTGCAGGAGCAAGCGGGCGAGCTCACCGACACGGCCGTGCGCGCGTGGGCCGCTCAAGCCGGGATGACCGTCGATGAGTGGTCGCGCCATTGGCAGCCCGTGGTCGAGCTCGAGACGCGGCCGCCGCACGGCCTGCGCACCGACCCCTCGCGCTTCGTGATAACCGTGCGGGCAGACGTCCGCAAAGGAGCCCCCGACCATGGCAGCCAAGAAGAGCCGTAGCCGAGCCCGCGTCCGTTCGCAGAAAACTACGAAGGCGCCGCGCAAGCCCGCGAGCCCGCGCGCCGTCGCCCTCGGGATCGTGCGCGCCCGCATCGTGCAGTACGAATGCGACCTCGAGCTCCTGCGCGCCCTGGCCGTGCAGCTCTCGGGCACCGGCGGCCGTGCGCAAGCCAGCTCGAAAATCGTCAACGCCGCCCGCGCTGCCGGCTACGTGCCGTGAGCCCGGAGCTCGCGGCGTTGTGGGGCGCCGGTGCGGCGACGGTCTGCACTGGGCTCGGCTTCGCCGTCGGCTACGCCTTCGGGTGGGTGGTGCGTGACACGAAGGCCGGGATCATTGAAGATCGCTGGATTCGCGCGGTCTCGATCGCGCGCGAAGAACGCGACGAGGCCAAGGCGCTCATCGCCACGTTGCTAGCGCAAGAGCAATGCCCCGAGGAGCTGCAGCACTCCAAGAGCCAAGACCCCGAGCCAAGCGCCTCGTAGAGGATCCGCGCGCTCGTGCGCTTGCCCGCGTCGAGCTCGAGCGGCGCGGCCTGCACAAGCATTCGTTCACGAGCTTCTGCGACCGCATCGTTCAATTCGAGTTGAGCGACGGGCAGCGGGCGCTCGTGCTCGTGGCCTTCGATGGCGTCGAGCCGAAGGACCTACCGCCCGAGCTGCAGCGGTACCGGGCCGAGCTCTTCGGCGCCGACGTCGACGTCATCCCCGCCGAGGCGCGCGCCGTGCTCGTGGCCGTGTGCGGCGCGCGTGGTGGCAAGACCCGAGTACTCGTCGCGCTCTACTGCCTTTGGCGCTGTTTCGTGGCCGACCTCTCGACGCTCGCGCCGGGCGAGCAAGCGGTCGCGCTCATCGTGGCGCCGAACAAGGGCCTCGCGCGCCAGGCGCTCAGGTACGCGCGCGGCGCGGCGCTGCGGACCCCGGTGCTCTCCGACCTGCTCGTCGCCGAGAGCGCCGACGTGCTGGTCTTCAAACGGCCGAGCGACGAGCTCGAGGTGCGGATCGAGGTGCTGCCCGCCACCCGCGGCGGCGGCGCGGTCCGTGGCCGCTCGCTGATCGGGGCGTGCCTCGACGAATGCGCGTTCTTCCAGGACAGCACGAAGGTCGTCAACGACCAGGACGTGTTCAACGCCATCACGCCGCGCCTCTTGCCCGACGGGATGGCCGTCCTGGTCTCGACGCCGTTCGCCGAGGCCGGCCTGCTTCACGAGCAGTGGGAAAGAAACTACGAGCATCCCGAGGACGCGATCGGCGTGTGGGCGCCGACGCTCGTGCTCCTCGACACGGAGCGCAACCGGAAGACCGTCGCCAAGGAGCAGGCGCGCAACCCGGCTAACGCCGAGCGCGAGTACGGCGCGCGGTTCATGCCGATCGGGACGCTGCTCTTCTTCGACAAGACCGCGCTCCGGGCGTGCCTGCGGCAAGACGTGAAGCCGAACCCGCGCCCGCCCCGGCCCGGGTGGGTCGCCGGCGTGGGCGCCGACCTCGGCCTCGTGCGCGACGCGGCGGCCTTCGTCGCCGTGCACCGCCAAATGCTTTGGCACGAAGAGAAGGGCCGGAAGGTCCACAAGCCAGAGCAGGACGTGTACGTGGTGACCGACCTCGCCGAGGAGAACCCGAAGCGAGGCGCGCCGCTCAAGCTTTCGGCCATGGTCGCGCTCGGCGAGGAGATGGCGCGGCGCCACGGCGAGCGGCAGCTCATGAGCGACGGCGCGATGCTCGAACCGGCGCGCGAGCACCTCGAGGGCGACGTGCAGCTCGACCCCGCGCCCGGCGGCCACAACGGCAACAACGAGCGGTACCGCATCGTGAAGGCGCTCATTCACGACGGGCGGGTGCGCGTCCCCCTGGCCTACAAGCGCCTGATCGAGCAGCTCGAGAAGGTCGTCGCCAAGCCGAAGCCGGGCGGGGACTTTCAAATTGTACTGGCCCGCACGCCCGGGTCACACTTGGACCTAGTGCCCGCGTTCGTGCTCGCCGTCTGGAAGGCCTACGAGACGGGCCGACTTGCGGGCACGCGCAGCGGCACCGGGCGCGACCGGCGCAAGCTCGGGGGCTTCTGATGGCGCGCCCCGACGGCTCCTCGCTGCCGGGCGTGCCGCGCTCGCGGCTCACGCAGCGGCCGCCGGCGGGCGAGAACCTCTCGGGCTTCCGAAAGGACTACCTGCTCGTGCTCGGGCCCACCGAGGAGATCAGGAGCGACCGCCGCATGTGGGCCTGCTTCTGCACGCGCTGCGGCGCGACCTTCCGCCGGAGCAAGGCGCGGATCCTCGAGGCCGTCGGAGCGTGCGAGGCGTGCGCGCGCGAGATCAGGCCGCCGCCGTCCTGCAAGCTCTGCCGCTCGCCGGAGCACACGGCCGCCGAATGCCCCCGCGCTCGCACCCGCCCGCGGGTATCCATTTGTATACTTTGCGGGAACCTGCCGCACCGGCGCGAGCGGCCGCGCTGCCCGAAATGCAAACGGCCGTACCAGGACGAGCAGGCCGCCCGCGCCGAGGGCGACCGGCGCGACGGTGACCGCCAGATGATGTACGGTCCCGAGGACTAGGAGGCCCGCCCGCCATGCCGCAACCGAACCCCGAGCTCGCCGACGCACTGATCGCTCGCTTGAACGAGCTTTGCCAAAATCCGGACGTCATGAGCGACGTCGGCCGCCTGCTCGAGAAGAGCACCAAGGCGTCGCCGGGCACGCGAGACGCGCAGCTCTTCGACGGTGAGACCGGCCTGATGTCGTTCCTCTCGCTGCTCAACGGCGTTTGCGGGATCGACGACAAGGGCCAGGGCCTCATCGCGGCCGTGCTCGACGGCGAGGCGAAGTACTTCAACGGCTTCGTGCGCTACACCCCGCCGGCGGCGCCGATCGAACCCGCTCCGCCCGCACCCGCCGAGCCGCCCGCTCCGTGAGCTGTAAGGGTTGCGACGAAAAGGCGCGAGCGCACGCAGAGCTCGACGCGCTCGCGCAAGCGTGGATCGCGGCGGGCAAGCTGCGCGGGTTCCTCGAGGGCGTCGAATGGACGGTGCGCGCACTGACCGAGACGCTCGCGCCGCAGGCGGGCAAGGCGAAGCCGTGGCAGCGCCTCATGCGGACCGAGCAGCTCGTGCGGGACATGGGCCCCACGATCCTCGAGCGGGTGGCCGTGCGGCGCGCGGAAGCGGCCCAGGCCGAGAGCCTCGCGCGCAAGCTCACGAGCGAGCTGCGCATGCCGCCGCCGGCGCCGCCGAGCCTGCGCGCCCGAGCTCGCGCGGCCGTGCTCGCGCTGCTCGGGTAGCGGCCCTCTACGTCGACGCGCTCGGGCCGTACGCCGAGCTCGCCGGCGTCGACGCCTGGCCGCGCGAGCGTGACGCGCGCGCCTACGCGGGCCCGCACCCGATCGTCGCCCACCCGCCTTGTGGGGCGTGGGGCGGTAACTCGCACCTGCACCGAGCCGAGGACCGCGACCTCGCGCTGCTCGCGATCCGGCAGGTGCGCCGTTGGGGCGGCGTCCTCGAGCACCCCGCGCGCTCGGCGCTCTTCGCCTACCTGCCCAAGCCCGGCGAGCGGCCCGATCGGTGGGGCGGCTTCTCGCTCGAGGTGGACCAATGCGAATGGGGGCACCCCGCGCGTAAACGGACCTGGCTCTACCTCGTGGGCGTGCCGCGCTCGGCGCTCGCGGCTCCTCCGTTCTTCGGGCGCGCGCCCACACATTGGGTCTCGGGGCGTCGCCGGCGCGGCACCTCGAGCGACGGCGGGCTCGTGCCGCCGGGCGTGAAGGTCTGCAGCCGAGCCCAGCGGAATCGAACGCCGGTCCTTTTCGCGCGCTACCTCGTGCGCCTGGCGCGCTCGGCCGCAAGGTAGCCGGCCCCGTTAGGGGCGTGCGATGCTCGCGGCGCATGGCCCGAGCCGCTCTCACTGGGAAGCGCACACCCAAGGTCACCAAGGGCAACGCCCGGAGCGAGCGCCGCCGCGAGCTCGAGGAGCGCCGCAACGAACGACGGGCGCGCCAGCTCGAGCGGGCCGGGGTGCGCGCGCTCTACTCGGGGCTCAACCGTCTCGAGCTCGCGCAGCGCCTCACGGGCAAGCTGCCGAAGACCGAGCAGGCCCGGACCTACTTCGGGCGCTCGCTTGACCTCGACCGCATCGACCTCTCGATCCGCAACGTCATGCGCGGCCGCATGCGCGAGGTGACGGACATGGGCCGCGAGTCACTGCTGCTCGACGGCCACACGTCCGGGCTCCTGCAGAAGCGGCTCAACCGCGCGAGCGTGTTCGAATGGGAGGTCGTCGCCAACACGGGCGAGGGCGTGCGCGGCTTCGACGCCGAGCTCGCCAAGGAGATCGCCGATCACGTCCGCTCGCAGTTGATGTCGCTCAAGGACTTCCGGCGCGCGCGGCGCCGCCTGCGTTGGGGTGTGTGGGACGGCCGCGCCGTGCTCGAGAAGGAATGGAAGGTCGTCCCCGGGCCCGAGCTCGGCCTCGCCCGCCCCGAGGCGTGGAAGCTCGTCGGCCTGCATTGGGTGCACCCGCGGCGCGTGTCCTTCACGGCGCAGCGTGAGCTCGTGCTCGTGGACGATTGGAGTGACGGCGGGTTCAACACGACCGTGCACGGGATCCGGCTCAACGACTTCCCGGGCAAGTTCCTCGCGTTCCAACCGCAGCTCTTCGACGACTACGCCGAGCTCGAGGGCCTGCAGCTCCGGTGCCTCTACTGGTCGTACTTCCAACGGCTCGGCACGCGCGAGCGCCTCGAGCTCCTCGAGCAATTCGCCAAGCCGTGGCGCTGGGCGTACTCCGACGGCGACCGCCCGGCCTCGGCGGACCTGATCCAGGACGCGTTCGAGGTGCTGCAGAACATGAGCAGCAAGCAGGCGTTCTGGCTCGCGCCCGGCGTGAAAGCGGGGTTCTTCCAGCCCGGCCCCGGCAGCTCGCAGACGCACAAGGAGTCGATCGACGACGCGCGCTTCGTGCTCTCGAAACTGATCCTCGGCGCGACGGGGACGACCGACGCCGTGAGCACGGGCCTCGGCTCGAGCATCGGCGACGCGCACCTCTCGGAGGAGGACCTCATCATCGCGGCCGATTGCATGGACGAAGACGAAGCGATCGAGCAGCAGTTGTGCGACGAGATCGTCCTCCTGAACTACGGCGAGCAGGCCATGCCCTACGCGCCGATCTACCGGACGAAGCTCGAGGCCATGGTCGACCGCGACAAGGAGGTCACGCGGATCAAGGAGGCCACGAGCGCCGGCCTAAAGATCGCGCTCGAGGAGGCGCACGAGCGCGCGGGCTACCGGATCCCCGACGAGGCGCATGAGGCGTTCCTGCAGGAGATCGCCGAGCAGGCCGAACCCGGGTTCCCCGAGCCCACGCCGCGCGTTCGCATCGTCTACCCGAAGGGCAAGACGCCGAAGCCCGGCGAGCTTGAGCTGCCGCCGGCCGAGCCGCTCGGCGTCCTGCCGCCGCCGACGAACCCCGGAGCGCCACCCGCGCAGCCGCCGCCGCCCGCTCCTGCGCCACCCGGCACGCCACCACCCGGGCAGCCCGTGCCGCCCTCCGAGCTCCCCACGCCGGCGACCGAGGGCGGGCTCATCAGGCCGGCGTTCGATCCTCCCTCGGGGCTCGCCGATGAGCACCGCGACGAGTAGCTGCGCCATCTGCGCGGCGCTGCCGCCGCACCTGCTCACCGAGAAGGAAGCCGAGCGCGTCAACGGCTCGCCCGAGACGATCATCGACACGGGCGTCGCCGACGGCTCCGTGGTGACTGGTCATTGGGTGAGCATGATCGGCCTCGCCGTCGACGGGCTTTCGACACCCGAGGCGATCCTGCAGGCGCTCGCCGACGCGATCCCGCCGAGCGCGGTCAAGCTCTTCGCCGACCCGCTGCAGCAGTCGCTCACTCACGGCGTCATGCTCGGCGCGATGGACAGCGCCTACGAGGTGAGCACCGACAACGAGATCGCGGCGCCGGCGTTCGAGGAGCCCGCGAGCGTGCAGGCCACGGCGCGCCGGCTCGTCGACGTGGGGACCGTTTTCAAGTTCATCGGCTTCGACTCGCTGCCCTACCAGACGGCGGTCGCCAAGTTCCTCGAGCTCAAGCCCGTCACGCGCCGCGTCTTCGACGCGCTCGACAGCAAGGCGCAAGAGAAGGCGTTCACGCTCGCGGGCCTCGGAAAGAAGTCCATGCTCAAGGTCGCGCAGCAGGAGCTCGCGCGCCAGGTCGCCGAGGGCGCGGACCTCCGAAGCTTCCGCGCGTTCGTCGAGCAGCGGCTCGTCTCGAACGGCTGGACGCCGAAGAGCCCGTCGCACGTGGAAACGATCTTCCGCACCAACGTGCAGAAGGCGTACAGCGCCGGGCGCCTCGAGCACATGATGCGCCCGAGCGTGCTCAAGGTGCGTCCGTTCTGGCAGGTCGTCGGCGTGGGCGACGGGCCGCCGCGCGAGCGCCCATGGCACGCGCAGCACAACAACGCCGTCATGCGGGCCGACAACCCCAATTGGAAGGGCAAGATCCCGCCGTGGGGTTTCAACTGCCGGCACCGGCTCCGCTCGCTGCCCGCGAGCTACGATGGCCCGGTCGAGAGCGACCTCGCCGAGGTGCCCGACAAGGGTTTCGTCTCGACCGTGGGCGGGCTGCTCTAGCGGGGCCGGGCGCGCGGTCGCTAGCCTCGCTCCGTGACCAGCCCTCGGTTCGACATCAACGACGACGGCGAGGACGCGGGCTTCGTCGCCACGCCTGGCGCGACGCTCACGTTCACGCTGCGCGATCCGGACGGCGTGAAGACCTGGCGCCTGCGCGTCTTCGACCCGAGCGCGTACACGCCTGGCGCCGACATTCTGGTCAACCCTCCGGAGTGCTCCGACGGCGCGCCCGTGCTCGATCTCGTGGGCGCCACCACCGGGCAGTACGTGCGCTCGCCCGGCTCGCCCGCCGGCGAGATCACGTGTGCGTTCCCCGACACCGGCGACGAGCTGCATTCGTGGATCGTGCGCAGCGTGATCGACTCCGGCACCGACGCGCTCGGCCGCCCGGACCCGACGAAGATTTTCGAGCGCATGGTCGTGTACGCGAACGGCTCGGGCCTGCGCCTCATGGTGCCGACCGAGCTCAAGCAGTTCTCGTCGCTCACGTGGGCGGAGGCCATCAACAAGGCGCTGCGCATTCTGCAGGCCGGCGGCGGGGGCGGCGGCGCGCAGGGACCGCAAGGGCCGCAGGGTGCGCAAGGTGCCGCCGGCGCCCAGGGGAACCAAGGCGCGCAGGGCACGGGCGGGCCGCAGGGCGCGCAGGGTGACCCCGGCGTTCAAGGGCCGCAGGGCGTGCAGGGCGACGACGGGATCGACGGGCCGCAGGGCGACGACGGCGCTGCCGGCGCGCAGGGCGTGCAAGGTGCGGCCGGCGCTCAGGGTGCGGCGGGTGCGCAAGGAGCCCAGGGCGCGGCGGGTGCGCAGGGCGCGCCGGGTGCCCAAGGTGCAGCGGGCGCTCAAGGCGCGCAGGGCGCAGCGGGTGCTCAAGGCAACGCCGGCGCGCAAGGAGCTCAGGGCGCAGCGGGTGCTCAAGGTGCTCAGGGTGCGGCCGGCGCCCAAGGTGCTCAAGGCGCGCAGGGCAGCCAAGGCGTCCAGGGCGCCCAAGGCACGCAGGGCACGCAAGGCACGCAAGGCACGCAGGGGCCCACCGGCAGCAACGTCGAGCCCGGCCTTTACTTCGGCGTCGATGCCGGAGCGACCGGCACCGGCCAGGACTTTTTCAACGTGGGATCGCCGGCGGGCCAGCCCTTCGTCGCCGAGGCCGACGGGCAGGTGGTGCTCAACCGCGACGGCACGCTCAAGAACTTCTATGTGAGCGCCGAGAGCGGCCTCGACTCCGGGCCGACCTTCACGGTCTACAAGAACGGCAGCGCAACGGCGCTCACCGTTTCGTTCACCGGGTTCGAGCTCGCGCTCGCAGACGACACCCACACGGTCGCGGTCTCGCGCGGGGACAAGATCGCGGTCAAAACGAATTTCAGCGGGATCGGCCCGACCCATGAGGTTTGGGCGAGCATCAAGTACGCGTAGCCCAAGGGGGGCTAGACCGGCCGCGCTCGAGGGGGGGAGCATCGCGCCATGAGCCAACGGGAGATTCGGTCCTTCGAGGCGCGCCTGCGCCACATCATCATCACGATCGCTCTGGCCGATCTCGTCGGCTCGGCGGACACCAACGGCACCGATGGCGACGCCGCGCTCGTGACGCTCGGCGACGGTGAGGTGCTCATGGACTACGACTTCGAGGTCGTGACGCCCGGCAGCGGCGGCAGCGTGAGCTCGCTCGCTGTCACGCTCGGCAGGAGCGGCGACAAGGACTCGATCGCGAGCGCGCTCGACGGCATGGCGGTCGCGGGTCTCTACAAGGGCACCGCGGGCGTTCGTCCTCGCGGCCTCTACGAGGGCGAGTCACTCGTCGCCAACTTCGACCCCGACGGCGGTCACAAGCTCTCGGCGCTCACGGCGGGCGTCGTCAAGGTGCACCTCTACGTCGCCAAGGCCGACGCCCGGACGCGCGACTGATGGGCCGCCGCGGACAGAGTGCAGCGCCGCCCACGCGGCGCACCCCGCCGCGCTCGCGCCGCGCGTCGGACGAGCACGAGCTCGAGGTGCGTCTCGGTGCGCCGCTGCGTTGGCAGCTCACGGCCGAAGAGCCCGAGCCCGAGGGCGACGAAGCCGCGCCCACGCCCGAGCTCAAGTGGATCCACGTCGCGAGCGCGGGCACGTACCAGGGCCACACGAACCCGTTCACGCTCGACGAGACCGTGTTCGATTCGTTCATCAAGAATTTTCACGCGAACCCGCAGTACAAGCTCGGCGAGAGCGGGCACGGCGAAACGAAGGTCCTGCCCTTCGACTACGAGCACGCGTCGGAGATGATGCCCACCGAGGGGAGCATCCCGCAGTTTGGCGCCGTCGCGCCGGCGTGGGCCCTCGAGCTCGAGAAGCGCACGGGCGAGGACGGCACGCTTGAGCTCTGGGCGCTCGCCAAGCTCGGCACCGTCATCCAAGAGCAGATCGCGAACGAGAATTACCAATTCGTCTCGATCGCTTTCACCGACGGAATCGACCCGGTCACCGGCGCCGAGGTGGGCCCCATGCTCACGTCGATCGCCTTCACGAACCATCCGTTCCTGAAGATGCTCACGCCGATCGCGGCGCGAGACCGCCGGCGTGCGCGCGCGCTCCTCTCCAACTGGTACGGCGACGCCGCGAGCTCGCCGCAGCAGGGGTTCGAGTACACGCGCGATTGCTTGAACCTGCCCGCGGCGACCTCCGTGGACGAAGTCCTCGGGCAAATCACGCGGATCGTGTCGTGGGCCAACACGCCGGGGACGACCCCGCCGGGCGTGGACCTCGACCAGATCCTGAGCGACCTACGAAAAATCTGGGGCGTGCCGATCACGGCCACGGCGGACGAGGTGAGCCAACAGGCTAGCCAGGCCGCTGCCGCTCTCGTTACTCCTCAAGGGGCGCCCGGGGCCTCTGCCTCCTCCGAAGGGAACCAACCAATGGCTGCTACCGCTGCTTCTCAAAACACCGTCACGATCGACATCACGAAGCTCGCCGCGATCTTCACGCGCCCTGGGAAGCACGCGCGGGTCCTCTCTACTCGCATGCTCGCCGGCGAGGCCGACGTCATCGCGGCCGTCGACGAAGCGGTCGGCAAGAGCGCGGACCTCGGTACGCTGCTCGAGGCGCTCGGCTTCCCGAACCTGCAGGACGCTATCAGTGCCGCGCCCGACATTCGGGCCGCTCGCACGAAGCTCGCCGACGCGCTCTCGCAGCTCGACGAGATGATGGCCGGCCAGGCCACGCAGGACGAGCAGGTCGCGGGCAGCGACGTTGCGGCGGCGGTCGCTGCGCGTAACTACCCGAAGGACGACGGCATGATCCTCGCGCTCACCACGGCGCGCACGTCGAAGATCGAGGCGCGGCTCGCGGCGCTGCCGAAGGACGCCACGTGGAAGCAGAAGGCGCAGGCACGCCTCGACGGCCGCCGCGACTTCCTCGCGACGTACGGCGTGGCCGAGCAGACGCTTTCGCACCTGCTCACCACGATCGCAGCCGGCCCCGGTGGGCAGGTGAACCTGCCGCCCGCGCGCCTCACGGCGGTCCCGCCGCCCTCGAACGGGCAGCAGATGACGCCCGGCGCTCTGCCGGCTGCGCCCGGTGGCAAGAAGACGATCGACCTCACGTCGGTCTCGGGCCGCAACCCGGTCGAGAAGCTGCACAACTGGATCAAGGCGAACGAGCCCGAGATGGCCAAGGCGTCGTTCACCAAGATCGACAAGCGCGCGCACGACCTGCGCCGCGACCAGAGCGTCGAGATCATCACCACGGCGCGCGCCTCCTGAGCACGCGCCTCTAGCCCGCACCCCTCCGAGCGATCGAGCATCGACACCTAGAAGGACGAAGACCAATGGAGCAACCCACGTATCCCGAGCGGTTCCGACCGGGCCGCAACCGCACCGGCGCCGACCTCGGTGCGTTCCTCGCCGTCATCTTCGACACCGCCAACGGCGTCGACGCGGTGAAGCTGCCCACGGCCGACACCGACGTTTGCGTGGGGCTCACCCACAGCGTCATCCCGAACGGTGGCAACGGCGACCTCGTGCGCGAGGGCCGTTGGCACTACAAGGCGAGCGGCTCGATCAGCGCGGGCAACCCGCTCGCGCCCACGGCGACGGGCGCGCTCAAGGCGGCGGCCGGCGGCGACATGGTCGTCGGCACGGCGCTCCTCGACGCCGAGGACGGCGACACGAGCGAGGGCGAATTCAACTTCGGCGTCGCGGTCCTCTCGGGCGGCGCGCAAGGCGCTCAGGGCGCTCAAGGTGCTCAGGGTGCGCAGGGCGCTCAGGGCGCTCAGGGCCCGCAAGGGGCCGGGCCGTAAGGGCCACGGTCCGAACCAGGCTGATCGAGTTTTCCCCCACACGGAGCAACCCACACGATGTCTGCAAATCTTCGCACCTCCCTCGCGGCGCTCATGGCGGCCGGCGCCGGCAACGTCACGATGGCGACCGACGCCGAGCTGCAGTCGATCACGAAGCATCTGCTTTCGCTCTCGCCGATCGACGTGGCGAGCGTCGAGGAGCTCGATCAGTTCCTCGCGAGCTTCCAGCCGTACAGCGTGTGGCGCGCCGACGAGGTCGCTCCGATCAAGCTGGTCGACAAGGATCAGGACCGCTTCCGCAACATGAGCCTGAACAACGTCTTCCGACGCGTGAACGTCGAGACGTCGTACCAGAGCCCCGTTGGTGAGGTGGACCCGGCTTCCGCGCTCGACAGCTACCTCGTGGTGCCGCGTGCCCTCGGGACGTTCCTGCCCACGGCCACCGAGGCCCAGGCCGCGTACGACCTGAGCCGCGAAGCCGCGAACCGGATCCGGCTCGGCCTCGACCTCGACCGTGAGCTGCGCGTGTGGGACCTGCTCACCACGGCCGCCAACTGGGCCACCGGGCAAAAGACGACGCTCGACTCGTCCACCAAGTGGAACGGCGGCGTCAACTCGAACCCGATCCTCGACCTGCAGCTCCGGTGCCGCGCGAGCTACCAGCCGGTCACGGGGATCTACTTCGGCGAGGAGGTGCGCGACACGTTCCTCGCTCACGCAGCGACCCGCGATTACATGCGGCAGATGATGGGCGACAACCCCGTCGCGCCGGGTGACCTCTCGGGGATGAGCGTGCAGGAGCTGCAGCGCCTGCTCGACTTCCGCCTGCCGGGCTTCCCGCCCTTCCACATCGTGGGCGCGCGCGTGCTCGACGAAGACACCGGTCTCGTGGTGCCGATCATGCCGAACGACGTCGTGCTCGTGAGCGACCTCGGCTCGGCCGAATCGGGCACGGGCGTTCGCACCCTGCAAACCTTCCGCACGAAGGGCAGCAGCGGCACGGGGTACGTGAGCCGCGAATTCTTCGACGACAACCGGGGCCTCGAGGGCGGCCGGAAGCTCGTCGCGGGCCACGCGGAAGACGTGCAGTTCATCGCGAATACGGTCGGCGGCCTCATCAAAGACGCCGTCATCTGAGCTCGCCTCCGGGCCCAGAAAGACGCCAAGGGCGGCGCCGGTGACCCCGGTGGCCGCCCTTCGCTTTTGGCAGGGGGCTTGTTTGCCGAACGGCTGGCCGTGTATCTTCCCGGGTCATGGCTGCACGACGTCGCTCCCCCGCCCGCTCCCAGACCCCCCGCACTGAATCCGTCGCCGGCAGCGAGCCGGTCCGAAGCTCGCGCGAGAGCGACGACGACGAAGGGGACGACGGCGACGGCGACGAGCAGCCGGACCCCGAGCACGACCCCTCGCTCGATCCGGATCCCGAGGTCGAGGACGACGAAGAGCCCGTCGAGAAGCTCGAGAGCCAGGTCGAGATCGAGGCCGCCGAGGCGCTGCTCAAGGAGGAGAACGCCGCCGCGCTGCGCGCGCATGACGCGCTGCAGGCCAAGGCACGCGGCAACCGCACGAGCGCCGAGCAGGTGCGCAAGGCGATCGAGGCCGCCAAGGAAAAGGTCCGGCGCCGGCATCTGCTCAAGCGCAAGCCGGGCGTCTACACGGCGCAGCCGCTCACCACGATCAACGAGAAGGGGGAGCGCATCCAGTGCCCGCCGTTCATGCGCCTGCCCGACGCGCTCGTGGCCCGGCTCAGGAAGGCGCGCGACCTACGGCGGCTCATCGAAAGCGGCGTCCTCGAGGACCTGCGTTAGACTAGGTCCATGTTCACCTCGGCGGCGAAGCTCGAAATCAAGATCGGCGCCGAGCGCCTCGTGCAGTACTGCGACGACAACCGCGACGGCGTGGCCGACACGGCGGCCGTCGACGAGGTGGTGCGCGCCGCCGATCGCGAGGTGCGCGCGACGCTGCGGCAGAAGGGTTGGCCCGAAGACAAGCTCTCGGGCCTCGAGATCGACGACTTCGTTTGCTCGATCGCCACCACGATCGCGGCCGACCGCGCTGCCGGGCGCCGCGCCGAATTCAAGCTGCCCGACGGGTCCACGCTCTACACCGTCGAAGCGAAGCAGGCGCGCGCCGACCTCACCCGCATCGCGACCGCCGAGCTCCGGCCCGACGAGACCGAAGCCGGGCGCCACATGGGCACGCGCTCGCGCGCGATCCAGCCGCAACCCAAACACGTCGTCACGGACCCCGACGGGACGCCGCACGGCGGGTTCTGAGTGGTCGCCGTCAAGAGCGAGCTCCGGGGGACCGAGCAGCTCCGGAAGGTCGTCGACGAGACGCTCTCGCGCGGCGGTAACCTGCAGGGCGTCGCCGAGGTGGTGGCCGAGGAGCTCGTCGCCGCGGTCGAGCAGAATTTCCAAGACGAGCGCGGGTTCGAGCAGGGGCCCTGGCCCAAGCGCGCCGGGCGGATCGGGCAGCTCGTCGAGCGCATTCGCACCGGCACGGCCGAGGGCCAGAACCGCAAGCTCCTGCAGGACACGGGCAATCTAGCGGGCTCGGTCACGCCGGCGCACGAAGGCCTCGAGGCGCAGGCGTTCACGGACGTCCCCTACGCGATCTTCCACGTGAGCGAAGAGCCGCGCACCGTGATCCCGCTGCGCGACTTCCTAGACGTGGACCTCGAGGGGATCGCCGACACCACGAGCGACCTCATCCTTGGCGAATTCATGGCCTCGGGCCCGGTGCGCGCGTAGGCTCGCAAGCCATGGCGGTCACTCTCGAGCAAGTGGACGACGGCAGTAGCGGGCTCGAGCTGCTCGCCCGCGGGCTGCTCTCGCAGCTCTCCGTGCTCTTCGGCACGCGCTCGAGCGGGAAAGCGATCGTCAAGGCGACGGGCGACGATATGCTGCTCACGCCCAATAGCTACGCGGTCCCGCTCATCGTGAGCGCGTCGGGCGAGAACGAGCGCCCGGACCTGCTGCTCAAGACGAAGTTCAACCCGGCCACCGAAGAGCCGCACAAGCAGGGCGGGGATTGGCTCATCACGGCGGCCGGCACTGAGGTCGATTTCACGAGCGCGATCGGCAGCACGCAGAGCGCGGCCGTCGTGGCTGGCTCGCGCCTGCGCCTCGATCCGCCGCTCGCCGGGCTCGAGCCGTACGCCACGGTGACCGAGGGCTTCACCGGCGCCGACGGCGGGGGGCCGGCGAAGTACGGGACGATCTTCGAGGAGCTCGACAACGGCGCGCGCTCGCTCCTCGACGCGCAGCTCGCGGCCTTCCCCGCGATCGTGGTGGCGTGGCTTGGCAGCGAGCCGGTCGAGGGACGCACGGCGGGTATCTCGCAGGGCGCCACGCGCAAGAGCCGCGTCGCCGCGACGTACTTTGAGAGCTTCGGGATCTACGTGGTGAGCTCGTCCACCGAGGGGCGCGGCCGCCGCAAGATGGCGCAGCGCCTGCTCGAGGCCGCGTCGCAACTGCTCACCGATCGCAGCATGAACGACGACGGTGAGACGCTCGCCACCATGGGTACCGGCGTCTACATTTTGAACCGCACGCCGCGGATCGCGCAAAGCCCGAACGCGTCGATCGGGCGCGTGCTCGTGCGGACGATCTCGACGGTCGAGCGGGTCGAGGGCCGCACCTTCCGGCCGTGGCTCAAGATGACGCTGGGCGCGAGCCTGCCGGCGAACACGGAGGAGGACGCACCGGACAGCCAAAAGACGCCGCTGCCCGTGCTCCCCGCCGAGGGCATCATCGCCAACATGCCGCGCGACGACGAAGGCTAGCCCGGCGCGGCGGCGCCCCAATAGCCTCGGGGCGTGGCTGCCAAACGACCCCCGCGCACCTCCCCCGCCGTGGACCTTGCGGCGAGCCCCCTGAGCGACGACATGCCGCCCGTTCGTGTGCGCCCCGACGCGGGCCTGCCCGAGCAGCAGGGCCCCGCGCTCAAGGAAGGCGAGGAGGCCGAGCTCGTCGAGCCGGGCAGCGACCCGGACGACCTCTACGTGCGCTGCGTGCCCGCCAAGGGCATCGTCACCCGCTACGGCGGCGGCAGCGCGGCGTACGTGGGCGCGCGCCGGAACCCGAAGGTCGAGGGCGGGATCGAGTACCTGCCCGAGGCCGTGGTGCTGATCCCCGGCGCCGACGTGCGCCGCTACGCGCGCGAGTACACGCGCGTGTTCGCCGAGGGCGCGCTCACGAAGAGCACGCGCGCCGAGTACCTCGCGTACCGCAAGAAGCGCGTCGAGGAGCTGCAGGCCGCCAAGGCCGACCGCGAGCGCAAGCGCGCCGAGGTGGCGGCCGCGCAGGACGCGCCGCAGGAGCCCACCAAACCGAGCACGCCCGTCGCGCTGGCCGCGTCGGGGAGCGAGGCGCCGAGCGGCGCCGCTGATTCCACCTCCGGAGGCTGATCCCCATGCCCGCACCGAAAGCGATGAGCTCGAGCGTCAAAACGCCGGGCTTCTACCTCAAGGTCAACCTGCTCGCTGCGGCGAGCGCCGTCGGCGGCGGTCTCGTCACGGCCGCGCTGATTTCGTCGAAGCTCGCGTCCGGCGACATCACGGCGAACACGGAGGTGCGTACCTGCTACGGCCCCGACGACGTCGCGCAGGCGCTCGGGCAGAACGGGCCGGGGCATCTCTTCTCGATCCAGTTCTTCCAGCAGGTCAAAACGATCCCGCTCGACGTGGTGTCGCCGACGCCGCCCTCGGGCAGCACCGCGACCGTCACTCACACGGTCACCGGCACGCCGACCGACACGAACACGTTCGAATTCGACGTGGCCGGCCGCACCACTCAAGTCGATTGGTACCCGGGCGAGGATCCGGACGACGACTTCATTCCGCGCGTCGCCGGCGCGATCAACGCGATGCGCCCGCTCCCTGCCGTCGCCGGCACCGGCGACCCGGGCGAGATCGTGATCGACGCGGCGGGCCCCGGCACTTGGGGCAACGACGTCTTGACGGCCGTGCGCAAGGTGCGCGGCTCGGGCGGCGCCGTCGCTGCAGGTGGCGCCGCGCTCTCGGGCGGCACCACGGAATTCGACGCGACGAACGCGCTCTCCGCGCTCTCGGCGAAGCAGTACACGGGGATCGGCCTCGTGACGGGCAACACGGACGCCGCCGACGCGACCTCGAGCTCGAACGCGCACAAGCTCAAGACGCACATCATGACCCACAACGAGGGGCTCGACGCGCTCCTGCAGTACGGGTTCGTGGGCATGAGCAGCACGATCACGGCGGTCAAGGCTGCGGCCGTGGCGCGCAACAACGAATGGATGAGCTACACGTTCTGGCAGGGCGCTCGCTCGCTGCCGGCCGAGCTCTGCGGCGCCGACATGGGCAACGCTCTCCAAGCGTTCGGCCTGCGCCCGAACACGAACCGGATCGGCAATCTCCTGCTCGGGCTGATCGGCAGCCACGACACGAAGGGCGATAAGCTCTCGGGCACCGAGCGCGAGGACCTGCTCAACCATGGCGTCACGCCGCTCGACTTCGTGCCGAACGGCTCCGATTGCGTGATCGTGAATCCGATCACCACGCGGTCGCAGGACACGAGCGGTCAGCCGGATTTCCGCGCGTACTACCAGACCGACACGTTCGGCGTCATGGCGATCTCGGACGACCTCCGGATCGCCACGCCGCAGCAGTTCCCCAACTGCTCGATCACGCCCGACCTGCCCGCGGGTGCTGACTCCTTGCCCGCCGGCGTCGTCGAGCGCCGCGACGTCGAGGCCTTCGTCTACTCGCGCTTGCGCGCTTGGGTGCCGCTCGGCGTCGCGAATGGGCCCGTGCTCGAGGCCGCGATCACGAGCGGCGAGGTCATCGTCGAGATCGACGCGAGCGACGAGAGCCAGGTCAACATCTTCGTCCCGCTCAAGATCCTCAAGCCGCTCGCGAAGTTCAGCGGCGTCGTCCACAAGGTGGGCTAACCGCCCGAGCACCCCGGCCCTTAGGAGCACGCGACCATGGCAGCCAAAGAGCAGCTCAAGTACCCGCAGGCGTACCTCGCCCAGGGGAACGGCGACCTGATGCAGGTGACCGACTTCACGATCAGCACCTCGAACAAGGGCAAGCAGCAGCACACGCTGCGGCGCCCGCAGGCCGGTGTCGTGAAGGGCAAGCCCGAGACGAAGGTGACGTTCAACTTCGTCATCGACGAGGAGGGCATCGAACGGCCGTACCTCGAGGACGTGCTCGACGGCACGATCCGGCAGCTCCGGGCGAAGCTCCCCGGCGGGAAGACGATCGCGATCGACGGCATGTACACCGACTGCAACCTCGACGGCCCGCTCGAGGACGCGACCAAAGGCTCCTGCTCCTTCGTCGGCAAGATCAGCCGCTAGCGCCCGCCCGGGTTCCCCGTTAGGGTAGCCCGGCATGAATGCAGTAGAGCGAGCCGCGAAGCTCGCCGAGCGCTGGCAGGAGCTCGGCGTCCAAGAAGGGCCAAACGGCCCGGTGCTGCCCACGTCCATCAAGAGCCGCGACGCGCGCGGGCAGGTGAAGGAAGTCCCCGTCGTGCTGCAGTGCTCGACGAACCTGCAGCGGGTGCAGGCGCGCCGGCGGGCGCGCGCGTGGGCGCAGGAGCTCAAGATCAAGCCGGACCGCATCGGCGACGACGCGCATGACGCCGACATCGTCGAGGAGCTTGAGCGCGTCGAAAAGCTCGCGTTCGCGATCCGTGAGCCCGCGGCCCCGTTCGATCAGAAGTACGCGAACGGCTCCGTGCTCTACGAGGCCGTGCCGCAGGAGCGCGTGCTCACCGGCCTCTACCAAGAGCTCGACAACTGGGAGCTCATGAACGACCCGCGCGTGGCCGACCTCGAGCCCGACGAGCTCTGGCAAACGCTCGCCGAAATCCGAAAGGCGGGCCACCTACGCCCTTTATGGCGTTTAGGTGGGCTCGAGCAGATCGCCTGTATCATGCTTTCGGTCGAGGCAGCTTTTTGCTCAGCGATGACACCGTCGCGTTGGCAGCCGCCCTCGAGCTCGAGGTCGCCCACCGAAGCCCCGACGACGGAATCAGCGCCCGAAGGCTCGCCGCGCTCTTCGGAGTGATCCCGCCGCGCAAGCGGGGCGAGGAGCCGTTCTAGGCCGGCCCGGACCGCCGCCCGTACGCTCGTGCCATGGCCGGCGCAGCGTCTCGTGAAGCGAGCGTCAAGCTCACGCTCGACAACGGGCAGTTCATCGTCTCGATGCGCCAGGTCGGCGACACCGTCGAGAAGGAGAGCAAGAAGGCCAGCAAGTCGTCCCAAATGTGGGGCGCCGGCATCTCCAAGGTCGGCGACACGCTCAAGGGGCTCGGCTCCGAGGTCAAGCGCCTCGCGTCGATGGCCGGCACGCTCGGCGGCGCCTTCACGCTCGGCAGCGCAGCGCACGCCGCGATCCAGCTCGAGACCTCGTACAAGAATCTCGCGTTCCAGCTCAAGGCGGGCAAGGGCGAGGCCGTGTCGTTCAAGGCCCTCATGGCCGACGGCAACGCCGTCGCGCTGAAATGGGGCCGCTCGAACGAGGAGGTGGCCGGCACGATCCGCGCCCTCTACGACGACATTGGCGACATCGACTTCGCCAAGAAGGGCGCGAACGAGATCGCCAAGGCGGCCACGGCCACGGGCGCGAGCGTGGGCTCGCTCACCGTCATCGCGGGGCAGCTCAACGAAAAGTTTGGGATCACGGCCGAGCAGCTCCCCGACGCGCTCGCGGCCGTGGTCTCGGCCGCGTCCAAGGGCGGGATCGGGATCGAGGACGTGGGCGAAAAGATCGGCCTCGTGGGCGCGACCGCGAAGCTCGCCGGCCTCGAGGGCAAGGACGGGTTTCAGCGCATGATGGGGATGCTCAACCTCGCCGACGCGGCGACGGGCAACCTCGGCAAGACGATCAAGAGCGTCACCGGCCTATTCGACAAGATGGTCGATCCGGCCACGGTCGAGCGCGCCAAGAAGGAGCTAAAGCTCAACCTCGTCGACAAGCAGGGCACGCTCAAAAAGGACGCCCTGCAGCAACTGCTCACCAAGACCGGGGGCAAGCGCGAGGAGCTCGCCAAGGTCTTCACCGGCGACCAACTCAAGCTGCTCGTCGATTTCGGCAAGACCTACGCCGGCGCTTTCGAGCAGACGAAGGGCGACATCAAGACGAAGACCGCGGCGGGCCTCGCGGCCTTCGACGCCGCGATCCAGGACGCGGGCAAGCAGACGCTCTCGGCCGCGGACCTGCAAGCCGAGGCCATGAAGCGGACCGAGGACCCGCAAGTGAAGTTCCAGCAGGCGTTGAACACGCTGCAGAACGCCATGGGCCGGCCCGAGATCGTGAAGGCGATAAACCAGCTCGCGGCCGCGCTGCCGAAGTTTGCGGACGTGATCTCGAAAGTGATCGGGTGGGTCGCCGAGAATCCGATGAGCGCCGGTGCAGGCGTCGCCGGCGCCGTCGTCGGCAAGAGTTTCCTCGAGGGCGCGCTCAGCAAGGCCGGCACCTCGTTCGCAGAGCAGGCGTTCGGCGGCGTGGGCAAAGCGGGCTCGGGCTTCGCCGCTGCGGCCTTCGGCCCCGTCGTGATCGCGGCGGCCGCGTTCGCGGTCGGGCAGGCCATCGGCAACGCCATCGAAGACGCGATCGAGGCGAAGCACGCCGACAAGCGCAAGCAGGAGGCGACGGCCCTGCAGGCCCAAATCGACGAGGCCCAGGGCATGAGCGAGCAGGGCGCCGTCGAGAAGTTTGGCGAGAAGGGGCGGCGCTACAAGCGCGGCGAGCTCACCGACAAGGAGCGCCTACAGCTCGCCGTCCAGGACGCGAAGACCGATTTCGACGCGCAGGAGATCGGCGGGAAGATGAGCCGCAAATTCGAGAACGAGGCGCAGGCTCGAGCCATGGGCTTCGACGCGCAGAAGCTCGGCGCGAACGCCCCCATGAGCGCGCTCGACCTCGTGAAGATGCACAAGGACGGCCTCGTGGGCGACGACGCAGTGAAGGACATCAAGCAGATCGTCCCCACGGGGATCGCGAACCTGAACGCTGCAGCGGCCAAGGGCGGCGTCACGCCCGGCGGCCCGCCCGAGGTCGAGATCAAGAACACGGCGTCGTTCGCGCAGACGCTCGCGAACGCGCTCAAGGGCTCGACGCTCAAGGTCGAGCTGGCAAACCCGCCCGGGTCGATCGGCACGCGCGGCGCGCCCGTGCTGCCGCCGGCGCGGCCCGGAGGAGGTTAGGCTAGAGCATGGCCGTCATCGACCCGAACCAGGTCACCCCGCAGCAGACGCTCGCCCCCGAGAAGGCCACCGTCCAGGGGCAGTACTCCGTGATGAGCTTCACCGTCGCCGGCGAGCGCGTGGCCTTCCCCGTGCTGCACGACGACGTCGAGGGCGACAACCGCATCGTCCGGATCCCGCGCCCGAACCGCGAGGGCGAGAAGCTCGACGACACGGGCGCGAACGCGCGTTGTTGGACCCCGCGTGCGGTCTTTGGGAACGCGATCTGGGAGGAGGGCCTTGACCCGAACGTGCCGCTCTACCCGGACCTGATGCTCAAGGTGCTCCGGCTCTTCGCAAAGCACGAGACGGGCGATCTCTTCGTGCCGACCGACGGCCTCGCCCGCGCGCGCGCACACAAGTTCAAGCGGAGCACGCCCGAGGACCTCGTCGATTTCGCCGTGCTCGACCTCGTGTTCATCGAAGACAGCGAGGACGCGATCGGTGCGGCCGCGTTCGCCAACCCGACGGTGCTCGGGCGGCATCTGCGGCTCGCCGAGCAGACGGCGTTTTCGATGGAGTACGAGGACAATTGGTCGGACCTCGTGACCGAGATCAAGGTGCTCTGCGCCGACCTCGAGGGCATCCTGCAGGCGCCCGGCCGCTACGTGGAAGACTGCCAGGCGCAGGCCCGCGCGATCGACGGCGCGATCGAGGACCTCGTGCGCACGGCCGAGGAGGTGACGGCGAACGCCCGCAACGGCGGCACGAGCCCGCCGGCCCCGGTGGCCGTGCAGCGCCTCGCGCAGCTCCGAGACCTCACGTGGGTCGCGGCCGAGGAGCGGCAGCGCTCGCTGCCCGCCACGCAGCCGTACGAGGTGAAGCAGAAGACGACCATTTTCCAGATCGCGGCCCTCGTGAAGCAACCCGCCGAGGTGCTGCTCGACCTGAACGGCGAGCGGATCGAGGACCCGTTCTACGTGCCGCCCGGCGTTTACCGGGTGTACCAGCATTGGCCGTGAAGTCCCCCGAAGACAAGGTCGAGCTCCGCTCGCTCGCCACCGGCGCCGGCGGCAGCTTCGACGCGTACACCTCCTGCCACGTCACGCGCTCGATCCTCAAGCCGAGCGAGGCCGGGTTCGAGATCGGCGACAACGGCAGCTACCGCGATCTCAAGGAGATCGTCGCCACGGGCGCGCCCTTCGACCTGGCCGTCAACGGCCGGCAGCAGATGCGCGGGCAGGTCGTCATGCGCGAGAGCCCGTTCGACGCCGCGCAGAGCTCGAGCCTTCGATGCGTCTTCCGCACGAAGCTCGCCGACATGAACATCGGCGCGGCCGACGCCACGATCCGCGTCGTCGGGATGACGCTCAAGCAGCTCGTCGTGCGCGCCATCAAGCAGCACGGCATGACCGAGCGCGACGTGATTTTCCGCGGCGACGTTTCGCGCAACGTGATGACCGGCAAGAGCTCGAGCGGGGGCCGAGCACCGAAGGACCTCGAGCCGCTCAAGGAAAAGGAAGCGAACGTCCAGCCCGGGGAGACCACGTTCCAACTGCTCGCGCGCCACCTCCGGCGGCACGGCCTCATGCTCTGGGATGGCCCGGACGGCCGCATCGTGATCGCGGCGCCCGACGACCAGCAGGACCCGCTTTACTACTTCCGGTGCTTCCGCGGCGAGGACGGGGCCGCCAACAACGTCACTCGGATCGCGCGCGTCGAGGACACGAGCGGCGCACCGACGTCGCTCTACGCCTTCGGGTACGGCGGCGGCCAGAGCTTCCAGCGGGCTAAGGTGAGCGCGGGCCGCACGAACCAGTCGCTCATCGACGCGGGCTTCGCGGCCAAGGGGGACAGCACGATCGGGTTCCGCCCCGTGCTCATCATCGACGAGGGCATTCGCACCAAGGAGCTCGCGGCGCGCGTCGTCGGGCGTGAGCTCTCCGAGCGCCTGCGCCGTCAAGACGCGTGGGCGATCGAGACGTACGGCCTGGCCTACCGCGAGCGGCCCGGGGACGACACGCCCTACGTGGTCGACACCACCTGCGACGCCGTGGCCGATTCGCTCGGCGGCGCCACGGGGCGGTTCTACATCGAAGAGCTCACCATGCGCGTCAGCCCGCAGGACGGCTTTCGGACGTTCATGCAAGCGACGAAGGCGGGCACATGGGTCCTCTAGCGACGGCCTTCGACGCGGTCTTCGCAATGGGCCGCGTGCTGCGGTCTTCGGTCGCCGACGACACGAAGGTCGTCAAGTACGACCTCGAGGGCGTGGGCTTCGACGACGACCCGCAGGGCTTGCGCTCCGAGGTGAAGCCAGGGCAGGAGGTGCTCGGACCGCTCGGCATGTTTGGGCGCCCCCTCGAGGCGAGCAAGGAGCAAGACCAGTGGGCCGAGTACTTGGCCGTGCGCACGAGCGACGGCCTCCTCGCCTTCGGCTTCCGCGACCGGCGGATCCTCGACGTGCTCACGAAGGGCGCAAGCGGGGAGGTGCCGAAGATCGGCCAACTGCTTTGGGGCGGGTACGGCGGCGGCCTCGTGACGTTCGAGTTTCAGGAGGGCGAGGCGCGCGACCAGTTCACGCTTTACATTCCGTACGAGCGCGACGGCTCGGGCGTGCCGACCAAGGCTCACATGCTGAGCGTCGGCAAGGACGGCAACGGCGAGCCCTTCGTCGGCCTCATCAGCGGCGAGGGCCCGCGGCTCACCATGCTCGGCACCACCGGCATCCTGTCAAACAAGGACGGCACGCAGCGCGTCGAGGTGACGGACGACGGCGTGAATGCGGTCGGCACGTTCAAGGCCACGGGCGCCGCGGACCTCGGCGGCGTGGGCTCGGTGCCGCTCGTGCTCGCGCCGGCGCTCGACGCCTACGTGCTCGCGATGACGACCTGGACGGGCGCCGTGACCGCCGCAATCAACGGGCTCGCGCCCGGCTCCGTCTCGCCGTGGGTTCCGCCGACGGCCTACGCCGCGAGCTTCGTCAAGGGGCTCTAGCGCATGAGCTGCGCGGGCCCTGAGCTCGACTGGCCGGCGTTCGGCGGGCCCTCCCTGCCCTCGCCAGGCTTCCCCACGCTGCCGCTTGCGCCGGTGCTGCCGGGCGCGGGCTTCCCCGGCATGCCCTCGCTCGCCTGGCCCGCGTTCGCCGGCCCGAGCTTGCCCTCGCCTGGCTTTCCCGAGCTGCCCGAGGTGCCCCTGCCGGCGGGCGGCTTTCCGGGATTGCCGGCGTTGGGATTTCCGGGCTTTGCAGGACCCACGCTGCCGTCGCCGGGCTTCCCGTCGCTGCCGCTCGTGCCGCTGCCGCCGTGCCCGCTCTGACCCAGCGGGTCGCCCGTCGGTTAGCTTGAGCTCGTGCCGCTCCCCGCTGCAGGCTCTCACCAACTCGGCGCGTACGTGGCGCTCGACCTCGGCGACCCGCGCGCCGTGGTGCCGATCCTCGCCGACAAGATCGACCCGGCGACGAACGATTTCGCCGACCTGCTCTCGAGCGCCACGGTGCTCGACGGCATGCTGCAGGAGGCGTACTCGGTCGAGCGCAACAGCGGCGGCGCGGTCGAGACCGTGGGGCACACCTTCCGAGAGGTCCGCAACACGGACCCGTCTTCGGTGGGCGAATTCAAGGCCCGATCCCGCGTGCCCGTGCAGGAGCTCGAGGCCGCCGGCATGCTCACGCTCGTCGACGCGAAGCCCACCGTCGACGAGGATACGGTCGAGCTCGACATCACGGTCCGCGACCTCACGGCGCCGAGCGCGGGGCCGCAGGTGAAGACGATCCCCCTCACTAAGCCCCTGGCGAGCGACGGCACATGACGCTAATCGACCGCGAATTTCCCACCTACGCGCGAGGCGAAGCGCGCGACGCCATGCTCACGGCCTACCGCAACTCGCTGCGCGGGCAGCGCGATCCGGTGACGGGGCAGCTCTACGACGAGACCACGATCCGCCGCTCGACCATGAAACCCGGCCGCTTTTGGGTCGAGGCCGAGGCGATCGACATCGTGCTGCAGGTCGTGCAGAAGCGCGGCGACTTCCTGGCGCAGAACATCGACCCGGGCCGCGCCGCGTCGCCGTTCCTCTACACCTTCCACGGCACGCAGCGCAAAACGCAGCCGCTGCCGGCGACGGGCGCGAGCGGGTACGTGCGCGCGCTCGGCGTCCTCGGGACGGAATGGCAGGGCTCGACGGCGATCCCCGACCAGACCGCGATCCAGGCCACCGACGAGCAGGGCCTCACCTACCAGGTCATCATCACGGGCGAGGTCGACGACCCGGACGAGGGCGTCCTCCTCGCCGTGCAGGGCGTGAGCACCGGCCCCGACACGGAGCTGCAGGTCGGCGCCGTGCTCAAGTGGGTCAACCCGCCGCCGGGCTCGGCGCCCACGTGCACCGTCGAGGTCGCGTTCACCGGCGGAACGAACCGCGAGACCGACGCCGAGTTTTCGGCGCGCCTGATCGACCTCCGAGCTCGGCCCGCCGGCGCCGGCAACGAGGCGCATTTCCGGCTCTGGGCGCGGCAGGCCTCGAACGCCGTGAGCGATGCGTTCGTCTACCCGACCGCCGATCATTCGGGCTCGGTGGGCGTGGCCGTCGTGCAGAAGCGCGGCACGAGCACGGGCCCGCTCGGCCGCCTGCCGAGCGTCGGCACCATGACGGTCGTGCGCGGGTTCCTCACGCCGCCCGTGAGCGGCGAGGTCCCCGGGCAGGTGCGAACGATCGTGACGCCGTGGCAGCCCGAGTACTCCGACGTCGTGCTGCGGCTCGGCATGCGGCGCAACACGAACGCCGGTTGGTTCGACGCCATCGCGTGGCCGCACGGCGACGAGCAGCCCGCGGTCGTGCTCGACACGCCGGCGCCGAGTACTTCCGGCTTCCGCATGCAAACGCAGGAGGAGGCGACGCCGTCGGGCGACGTGATCCCGCAACTCATGTGGTGGGACCCCGCGCTCTCGATCTTCAAACGCTTGCAGGTCTCGAGCGTGGTGGCCGCCGGCGACCCGGGGCAATTCGACGTTGCGCTCTCGGTCGGTGGCGAGGCCTTGCCCGTGGGCGCGCGCGTCTCGCCCTACTCGGGCCGGCTCGTCGAGCTCGGCAAGGCGATCCGCGACTACTTCGATTCGCTCGGCCCGGGTGAGGTGGTGGACCTCGCCAACGACATTCGGGGCCCGGTGGCCTTCCGCCGCGTCGAGCCCTCGATCCGCGCCAGCTACTTCGGCGGCAGCGGCATCCAACGGTACGTCGAGGACGCGCTCGGGGCGTCGCTCTTCCGCTTCACGCTCCTCGACATGACGCCGAGCGAGCCCCGCGTGCCGGTGAACGTGAGCGACGGCCCCTACATGCTGGTTCCCCGCAACGTCGGCGTGTACGATTTCTGAGGTGCTCCCATGAGTGACGGCGGCTTCCCGATCAAACCGGTTCGGTCCGACTTCGGGCCCGAGCCCGTGAACCGCACGCCCGTGCGCTCGCCCGAGAAGGACCTCGACGCCGAGACCACGGGGCGGCTCATGTTCCACCAACTCACGGGGCTCGGGCAGGTCGCCGCGCTCGCCGTGCTCATCATCAACGCCGACGGCTCGCTCGACTTCCGGTGGGAAGCTTGGAACCGCGAGCGCTCCTCGACCGGGCCCTACGCGCCGCCCGAGATCGACGTGACCGACGGCGTGGTGACCATCACGTACCCGGCCACGGTGCCCGACCGCAACGGCGAGGGGCAGCCGCTCGTCTTCCGCGGCGGCGTGGCCAACGTGCAGAGCGATTCGAAATCGTACTTCCAGCCCGGCATCAAACCGACGGCGCCGCTCTCCTCGGGCGTGAGCGTCACCTGCACGTACCTCGACACGGGCGCGGCGGTCGCGGGGCTCGACGCGCCGCTCTTCGTCGCGCTCTGGTAGCCGATGCCTTCTTGGCCTCTGCAGTGGGGCGGCGGGCCCGAGCCGGTTGAGGAAAGCCTCGACGCGCTGCGCACGCTCGTCGGCCGTGGGCACGCGTCGGCCGAGGACGGCGCCGAGCAGCGTTGGCGCGAGGCACGCGCCGAAGGGCTCGCCATGGTCGCCGGCCTCGCCGAGCGCGCCGCGAACCAGATGTACCCGGGCAGCGCCGTCAACGTGGCGTTCTTCCGGCGGCTCTTCGACATTCCCGACACGGACAACGACCAGCAGGCGCGCGAGCAGGCGAACGACTACGAGCTCGGCGCCTACGACGGCGTGCTCTCCGAAATCCTCGCGCACCTCAAGACGATCGACAGCCGCTTCGCGCTCGCCACGGTCGAGCCCGAGCAGACCACGGTCACGCAGGCGGGCCGGCTCTTCGCGCCCACCGACGGCACGAACCCGTTCAACCTCGGCCCGCACAACGAGACGGCCTGGGCGAATTACTCCGACGCCTTCGACGTGGCTTTCGTGCTCGTGCTCGACGACGGCGAGGCGCCGGGCGAGCTCGAGCGGCGCGCCCTCGGCACGGCGCGGCGGTACCTCTCGGGCGCGATGCCCGCTTGGATGAGCTGGTACCTCGTGACGCACCAAGGCTTTTCGACGGGCCTCTCGCTCCTAGACCTGGCCGTCCCCGACGTGACACCCTAACGGGCGTGCCGCAGTACCCTTTCCCGAATCCAAACCCCGGCGGGTGGTCGGGCATCCAGCCCGTCACGGCCGAGCAGATCACGCAGATCAACGCGAACGCCGCAGCGGCCGCCGACGGCTCGAGGTGGACCGACTACGCGCACCTCATGAATTGGCACCACGGATCGTACGGCGAGAACGGCGTCTATTACTCGCCGGGCTTCTTGACGACGATGACGCTGATTCACTGGATCCCGGGGCCCGACTGCTGGCTCACGGCGGCCGACGCGGGTGGCGACCCGACGCTCTTCTTGAGCCGCGACAACGGCTTTCACTTCCGCCTGCTGCCGATCCCCTCGCTCGATCGCAAGCCGTGGCTCGCGGCGTCGAAGGAGAGCACCGGCGAGACGATCGTCCTCATGAACCCGTCGGGCACAAGCGACAATTGGCGCTTGCTCTCCTTCACCGTGCCGCCGCCGTTCCTCACTGCGGGCACGATCGACGACGAGATCGGCGCCGGCTACTCGACGATCGACATGGGCTTTTCGCCCGGGTTCATGGTCGGCCTCACGGTTCAAGACGTGCTCTGGCAACCGGAGATGAACCGTTGGATGCTCGGCTTCGTTGCGAGCGCCGGTGGCATCAAGACGAGCACCGACCTCGCCACGTGGACGAACCGTGCCGTGGGCGTCTTCGACGGCACCAACGGGCCGCGCCGCATCATCGGCAACGGTGAGGGCACGTACATCACGACCAACTCGGGCACGCTCGCGCAGTACGGCTTTAGCGACGACGGCGGGGACACGTGGCAGGTCATGGACCTCCCTTGGGTGCACGGTGCCGCCATGCGCGCGACCTACGTCTCGCACCTCGGGCTCTTCGTCGTTTTCATGAACAACTCCGTGCCCGGCCTCGTTTACACAAGCCCGACCGGGGCCGAAGGCGATTGGACCGTCGCCGAGACGAACATCTCCGTGAAGGATTGCGCCTCCTCCGGCCGCGTGCTCCTCGCGATCATGGACCCGAACGGCGACGACACGAACCAGCAAGTCGTCGCGAGCATCGACGGCGCGCAAACCTGGTTCCGCTGCGGCTTCGACCTCGACACGTACAATACGATCCGGTTCAACGGGCGGCAGGCGGGCCTGCAGACCGGGTCGATGCCGGGCAACGGCACGGACTCGGGTCTGCTCTTCTCGCAGGTGGCCGGCTAGTGCCGAGCTTCTCCGCGCGCCTCACGGACCCGACGCTGCGCGTGCCGCTGCTCGCGACGGTGCAGGTGCCGCCCATGAGCCTGCAGATCAAGGAATGGCAGGACGATCGCGCACCGGCCAAGAGCGGGCTCGAGCACCGGCATTTCGTCGCGACGCGCTTCCGAGAGATTCGCGCCGTCTGCAAGGTGGGCGACACGGAGGCCCCGAGCGAGGCCGAGCTCGCCGGCGCGCGCTTCGACTGGCAATGGCTCGAGGCGCCCGGCATCGCCCCGGCGATCGAGCGCGTCGCCGGCAAGACGAGCCACATGCGGATCACGCCCTGCAACGTCGGGCACTACACGCTGCTCGTCCGGTACCTGCTCGCGAGCGGCCGGAGCGGGGGCGGCGTCATCATGCATTTCGACGTTCTCTCCTCCTGAGCCATGGACGTCGACAAGATCGCCCCCGCCTACGTCGGTGACCAGCGCCTCACGCTCGCGCTGCGCGACGCCGACATCAAGCCGCGCGTCGGCCTCGTGCTCGTGCTCACCGTCGACTACTCGAACACGGCGCTAGAGCCGGGCGGGGATCAGGTCGGCGTCCTGCTGCCGCTCGTCTACACGGTCACGCAGCCGGACGGGACGAAGCTCGTGGAACGGCTTTTCGAGCTCGTGCCGCCGAGCGTCGTGGACTTCGTGCCCGAGGTCTCGGGGAATCACTTGGTGCGGATCGGCGAGGCTTTTCACAACCGGTGGTGGGGCTCGCTGCTCATCACGGTCGTCGGCGATCAGCGCGACGCGTGACCGGCCGGGCACGGCGCGGGTAGCTTCGGAGCGTGGCCCGCCCCGATTTCAAGATCCGTTGTGAAGCTCGAGACGTCGAGAGCGACGAACGCGGCTTCGTGGCTCTGCCCGGCGACGTGCTCACTTTCACGCTGCTCGATCCCGAGGGCGTGTTCGCGTGGGAGCTCCAGGTCGCCGGCGGCGCGCGCACGAACGAGAGCGTGCTCACGGCGAACCCGCCCGGGAAATCGCAGCCCGACGTGCCGAACCTCGAGCTCGTGGGCAGCTCGAGCGGGCCGCTCGTAACGCCGACGGCGGGCCCGCGTGGCTCGATCTCCTGCACCGTGCCCGCCGACCTCGACTTCGTGGCCGCGTGGGTCGTGCGCTCCGTGGTGAACGGCGGCAGCTCCGGCACGCCGCCGCGGATCGATCCGGCGCTCGTGGTCGAGCGCGTGATCGCCGTCACCGTCGACGGCCCCGACGGCCTCGTGTTGCGACCCATGGTGAAGGGCGAGCGCGACGAGTACTCGGTCGATTCGTGGGCCAAGGTCGTCAACGACATCATTCGCGCGATCTCGGCGGGCGGCGTCGGTGGCGGCCTCGGCGAGGGGCCGCAGGGCACGCAGGGGCGCGTCGGTGACCCGGGCCCGCAAGGAGCTCAGGGCGCGCAGGGGCCGCTCGGCGCCGGCGGGTTCTTCGGTGCCTTCGGCGTGGACGGCGACCCGGGCGACCCGGGCGACGACGGCGTGGGCGGCGTGCAGGGACCGCAGGGCGAGGACGGCGTCGACGGGCCCCAAGGGGCGCAGGGGGCCCAGGGCGCCGCAGGAGCGCAGGGCGCAGGCGGCGCGCAGGGTGCGGCGGGTGCGCAGGGCGCGAGCGGCGCACAAGGCGCCCAGGGGGCGGCAGGGGCCCAAGGAGCGGCAGGGGCCCAAGGAGCTCAGGGCGCCGCCGGAGCGCAAGGCGCGCAGGGCAACGCCGGCGCGCAGGGGGCCCAGGGCGCCGCCGGCGCGCAGGGGAGCCAGGGCACGCAGGGGGCGGTCGGCAACGCCGGTCCTCAGGGCACGCAGGGGACCCAGGGCACGCAGGGCGCGACCGGGCCGCTGCCGGTGCTGACGCTGTCGAGCGAGGCCGAATTCGGCGTGCCGGGCTTCCTGGTCGCGTCCCCCGGGATCGGGTCCTGGCCGACGGGCACCGACGAACGCAACTCGGGCCTCGTCATCCAACAGGACGCGCTGCTGACCGAATTCATGCTCGTCGTCGAGTCGAGCACCGACACGGACGGCGCTGGGAACTACGACGTCCACTTCCGCGTGGGCGGCGTCGAGCTCTGGGCGCAGACGGTCTACAACGCCGGCGGCGACGGCTCGAACCGCGCTTACTATCTCGCGCCCGAGGGCCCGATCTTCACGGTGACGCTGGGCACCATCGCGAACATTCTGAACGCGGTGTCGATCGCACCGACCATTCCCAGCAACGGCGTCGGCTCCTTCCTGCTGCTCGACATCGCCGCGGAGAATGGCGCGATCTCCGATCCGGCGGGCTGGACGCTCATCGACAGCGCGACGGTCGGGACCTTCGTGCACAAGCTCTATGGGCGCGTTTCGACGGGCACCGAGGGCGGCAGCGTCACCGTGACGCTTACGGGAACGACCGGCCGCTGCATCGCGGCCGTCTACGCGCTGCCGACGACCGACGACAACGGCAACCTGTTTGAGTGGGACTCCACCACGATCGCCAACAACGTGGTCCTGTTGCGCAACTTCACGAACACGGGCACGGCGGTCCACTCGCCCGGGTGGCTCAAAACGGACGCCACCAGCAAGACGAGGACCGGCCGCTTCGACGGGCGCACCGTGGCGCTAGCCTTCGTGGCGTTCGATAGCGGCGGGACGATCGACGCCTTCCCCGATCCGGACGGGCGTTGGGAGATCCTGCAGCAGGGCGCAGCGGGCAGTGCGGCCGCTGGCATCGGGATCGCGCTGGAGCAGGCGTACTGGAACGCGATCCAGGACGCGGGCCTGGCCAACACGTGGAATGCGACGCTGTCGAATACCGCGGCGTGGTCGCTGCTCGGGTTTCTGCCAATGCCGAAGCGCGCGGCGATCGACGTCTACCGCGGCGAGATCCTCACGGCCTACGCGCCCGACCGCGACATGCGGCTCGCGATCGAGATCATCACGCGCGCGCCGAGCGGCACCGCCGAGTGGACCCCGGCGCAGCTCTCGCCGGTCGCCTGGTGGTCCTTCCTCGACGGCTTCGTTTTCGAGGACACCGCGCTCAGCGATGCGTGCGAGGTGGGCGACGCGATCAAGAGCGTCACCGACCGCTCGGGCAACTCGTGCCACCTCGTCCAGCCGACGGGCGCGAATGCGCCGGCGTGGGGTGGCAACTCCGTCGGCGGCGCGTTCACCGGCGTACAGTTCTACCAATTCCAGTCGAGCGACGGGAACGCCGCTACGACCGCGACGCTGCGCGGGCTGCCGAACGGAACGAACCCGAGTTATTCGGTCTTGCTGACCGCGACCGTTGACGGCGGCCGCAGTACCTACCCGCCCGTGTGCGATTGGGTCAACGGGGCGCTCAGCGAAACCGCGTTCTTCTCAATGGAGCTGTCCGACAAGATGCGGGTCGACACTTCCGGATCGCCCGCGGTCGGAACTAACGACGTGTGCGACGTGCCCAATTGCTTCGGGTGGGCCGTCGGCGGCGGCACGGCCAACATGTGGGCGGGCAAGACGGAGGAATTCTCCGGCTCCCAGGGCTCGGCGCTCAGCACGATCGACCGCCTGATCGTGTTTTTGACCTGGAACGCGCTGCAGTTCCACGGCGTCGTCCACGACCTCGTCATCGTGCCGAGCAAGGTGACGCAGGCGACCTTCAACAAGTACCGCCGCTGGGGGCAACACCAATTCCACGGGCGGCTCGGATTCGTTTAGGCTGCGACGCATGCGCGTCGCTCTCTGCAGGCCGGTCCGTGACTACCTCGACCCCGGGCACTCAAGGTGCATCGACCTGCTCGGGCACGCGCTGCACGAGCGCGGCGACACGCTCTTCGACTGCTCGGTGCTCGGCTGCGCGAACGTGGATCGCGGCCGGGCCATCAGCGCGGCGCACGCCCTGCGGGTGAACGGCGAGGCGATGCTTTGCGTCGACAGCGACATGATCTTCGACGCGGCCGAGGCGCTCAGGATGCTAGACGCCGCGATCGAACGGCGCGCGGTCGTGGGCGCGCTTTACTCGACGAAGCAGAAGCGCGGGAAGGTGGTCGGCTGCGGCCTGCCCGAGAAGCTCATCGCCTACGAAGGCGGGCACCTTGTGCCGGTGCGCGCGGTCGGCTTCGGCCTCGTCGCGTTCAGCGCGGCGGTTTTCCTGCGCGTGTGCGAGATGAACAAGCTCCCTCGCCTCAAGGTGGACGGGCTCGAGGTGCGGCCCGCTTGGATGCCCTACGCGATCGGCGACGAGTACCCCACCGACGACACCTGCTTTTGCGAGCGCGCCACGGCCGCCGGCGTCGCCGTGCTCGCCGACACGCGGGTGCGAGCGCGCCACGCCGGGCGCTACGAGTACCGGCTCGAGGACACGGCCGGCGTCGAGGCCGACATGCGAACGCTCCGGCTGCAGATCACAACCGGGAAGGCCACCGAACCGGGCCCAACGGGCAGTAGCCGGGCTTGAGCGCGATCAGGTCGGCCTGCACGTACGCGAGCTTGTTATCCCGGTGCCAGTCGTCCGGGAAGAACGTCGAGACGTTGCGCGCCTCGTGGAAGCGGCCCACGAAGCGCGGCACGAAGCGCGCGAAAGCCTGATCGGTGTAGTAGCGGAACGAGAGCTCGTTCCAGAACGACACGTGCGTCGGGTCGCAGAAGGCGCCGCGCCCGTCCGTCGACGGCGTGTGCGTCATGAGCCAGCCGCCGGGCGCGAGCACGCGGTAGGCCTCGTTCATCACGTGCACCGGATCCCGCAGGTGCTCGAGGGCGTCGCTCGCGCGCAGCACGCCGACGGAGTTGTCGGGCAGCGGCCAGGGCCCGTTCAGATCGCAACGCAGGTTGAGCGGCTGCTCGCCGCGCAGGTTTCCCTCGAGCGTGCCGAGCTGCGCCCAATCGTCGCGGCCCACGGCGTCGAGCACGTCGAAGCCCGGGTAGGGGTTGATCCCGCCGCAGAGGTCCACGCAGCGCAGGCCCGCACGGCGCGCCCACGTCTCGGCGAGCCGCATTCGGTACCGCTGGTAGACCCCGGCCTCGACGCGCTGAATCTCCGCGTTCGAGCTCTTCGTCGTGTTTTGCGGGTGCACCCGGTAGAAGTACAGGCACCGCGGGACGTGCACGATCGAGCGGCCCGCGAGGTAGAGCCGCAGCATGAGGTCCTGATCGTCGGCGACGGCGAGCTTCGGGTCGTGGCCGCCGAGCTCGCGGTACACGCTCGTGCGCCAGGCCCTCACGTGATTCGGTGCCCACATGACGGACCGCATGTTCTGCGCCGTGGCCTCCGGTGCTCGCATCGCGATCAGCGGGTGCCCGTCGCGGATCACGCCGTACTGCTGCCAGCCGAAGTCGGCGGCGTACCAGGCGGGCGTCCACGTCTCGTGATGAAACTCGGCGAAGTCGCTGTAGACGAAATCGGCGCCCCCCTCGAACGCGCGCCCGAGGTGCCCGAGGCATTCGTCGTCGAGCAGGTCGTCGGCGTCAAGCTCGACGAGGTGCTCGCCCTCGGCGTAGCTCGCGGCCGCATGCTTGAGGAACCCGATCCCTTGCTTCTCGGGCACGAGCACGGGGCCGACCGGCTTCACCCTTGGGTCTTGCAGAGCTTCGGCGGGCAGGCACCCGTCGTTGTTGAGCAGGACGATCCACTCCCAATCCGCCACCGACTGCCGCTGTAGGGTCCGGTAGGTCTCGAGCACGAAGGGGTTCGCTTTCGCGTAGAGCGGCGTGAGGATCGAGAAGCGGGGCATCTCCGGACGGATACCGGACTAGCCGGGCCGGGTCCAGCCGAGGAGAATCGACCGCCATGGCCCACGCGCTCGTTTACGTGACGCCCCTCGCCTTGTGGCTGCTCTCCGGGTTCCTCTCGGCGGCGCTCGCCAAGCGCACGCAGATCGACCATTGGTGCGAAGCTCGCCCGCGCGTCGCCGGCCTGCTCAAGCTCCTCCGTGGCTTCGGCCTCGACCCGTGGCAAATCGTGCAGGGCGTGGCGCTCATCGTGAAGGGCGCCCTACCCGTGAAGCTGCAGGCGGCCAAGATCCTCGCGGCCCAGGACGCGGCCGAGCGCGGGATCCGCGTGCCCGAGAAGGTCCTCGCCGAGGTCAAAAAGCAGAGCGTGCCCCCGCCGCACCCGCGCGTTCCGCCCCTGGCGCTGCTCGCGCTCATGCTCCTCGCGCTCGGGGTGCTGCGCGCCTGCCAGGACGCCAAGGCGCCCGACCCATGCTCGCAGGAGGCCCTCGCGGCCATCCAGGGGGAGTACGTCACCAAGGCGGCCGTCGCGTGCAAGGGCAAGACGCCCGCCACGTGTGACGCGCTGCCGGCCCTCAAGCAGGAGCGCGACGCCCGTGTCGCGCAGTGGGTGCAATGTCCCTCCCCCTCGCCGTAGTCCAAGCCGCCGAGCAGGCGCTCATCGCGCTCGCTCCCCAAGCCGTCGCCCCCGCGGTCGAAATCCTCAAGCGCCTCGGCGCGCCGGTACCGCCCGAGGTGGTGCCGCTCGTGCAGAAGCTCGTCGAGCAGATCGCCCAGAGCCCGGCGCCGGCCGACACCGCAAAGCGCGCGCTGCTCGCCGTCGCCTCGAGCGAGGCCGCGGACAAGGCCCTCGAGCACCTCCTGCAAGGCGGGTAAGCCGTGAGCCTCACTGCGCAACAGGTCACCCGCGCGATCGACCTCAACAACGCGAGCGTCGAGGCCCGCGCGCTCCTGCCCGACCTCGCGGCGGTCTTCGGCTTCCCGGGCGTCGAGTACTCCGTGCCGCTCGTCGAGCTCTGCGCCGACCTGCAGCGGTCCATGGGCCTGCTCGCCGACGGGATCGTGGGGCCGCGCACGCAGGCGAAGCTCGCCGCGCAGCGCTACCTCGAGGGGCAGCCGCTCGGCGATCTCTGGCCCGCGCTCTCGCGCGCGCCGTGGGACTTCGTCCGGGCATGCCCCGGCGGCCTCGAGCTCAAGCTCGGCGAGGAGCCCACGATCGTAGCTCTGCGCGGGTCGTACCCGAACGCGCGCCGCTCGCACCGTGCGGTCCACGCGCCGCGTTACGACGACACGTTCGTTGTCGTCGGGCGTGACGGCCACCCGCAGATTTTCCGCGGCGCGACCCACGCCTACCAGCTCACGAGCTCGGAGAGCCCGGGGGGCAACGTGGGCAGCATTCGCCCAGGGCTCTACCGCGCCACGTTGTTGCAAAGCGACCCGGTACCGATCTTCCACGTGAAGACGTGGGCAGGCTCGGGCGACCTGCCCTGCTGGCGCGACACGGACCACGACGGCGTCATCACGGAGGCCGAGGCCGAGCGCTCCGAGCAGGCCACCAAGGGCCCGCAGGTGCAGCCGGGCGTCGGCATGGTCGCCAACTCGGTCCTGATTCACCCCGGGTGGGACACGCAGAAGCCGGGTACGGGGCGTGCATTCTCGTCGATCGCATGCCTAACCGCGCCCCTCGCCGACGTGCGGCTGCTCGCGACCATGAGCCACACGTTCGATCTCCTGCTGCTCGACGCGCCGATGGCCGAGCAGAACGCCCGGGGCGCTGCGTGAGCGGCGAGGGCGATGAGAACCCGGAAGACGCGGCGGTCCAGACCCCGCGCATGCCGCCCGAGCTCCTCAAGGCGCTCACCGATTGCGTCGCTGCATTCCAGGATTGCACCACGCAGCTCGGCATGCTGCGCGGCGAGCTCGGGGCGCACACGGAGATCGAGGCAACTCGTTACGGTGAGCTGCGGGAAATGGTCGTCTCGATCGAGGGCAAGGTCGACGCCTGCGACGCGGGGATCAAGGGCCTCCGGCTGCTCATCGACAAGGACTACAGCTCGCTTCGGACCGAGCTCGCAGGGATTCGAACGCAACTCGGCGGGGTGAAGGAGCTCGCCGCGAGCGCCTACGATATTGGCGAGAGCCTCACCCGAAAGCTCAAGCAGGCCGGCATAATCAACGGAGATGAAACTCGTCGACAGCAAAGGGCCGGGGACCGATGACGGGGCGCCGCACGTCCTAGTCGTCGAGGACTATGTCGAGCTCGGGGGCGCGCTCGTGCGATGGCTCGAGCGGCGCAAGGTGCCGTCGCTGCAGGTGGCGAACGCCGGCGCGGCACTGCTGCAGCTCGAGGCGCGCACGATCAGCGTCGTCGTCTCCGACCTCGACATGCCGGGCCGCGACGGGCTTTCGCTGCTCGGCGAGGTCGCCCGCCGGTGGCCGCGCACGCTGCGCGTCCTCTGGACCGGGCATGCGAATTCGGACCTGATCCTGAACGGGCAGGGGATCCGCGTGCTCTCCAAGAGCCTCGACATCGGCCTCGTCGTTGACACGCTGGTCGGCCTGCACCGAAGCTTTCAGCATGGACCCGAGGTCTGACCGGACGACCATGCCCGCGTCGACGGGCGAGCCGGTGAGCCTGCCGCCCGCCGTGCGCGTGGACGACGGCGACCTGCGCCGGCTGCAGAAGGCCATGCTCAGGGAGCATCGCACCACGGTCGCGAAACAGATCGGCGCCGTCGCCGCGGGGCTCGTGTCACTCGTGGCCGTGCTGCACGGGATCCTCGACGTCGTGGCGAGCTGGAAGCGGCCGGCCTCCGTGCCCGTCGCCGTGCAGTGCCCCGCACCGGAAGACACGCCGGACGAACCGCTGAACGGCATTTGCCAGCGGCTCAAGCGCGCCGAGATCAAAGCGAAGAACGCGCAGGACGATTCCGCCGAGTGCTTTCAAGCTAAGGCGCGGCTCGAGCGGTCGATCAATGCCGTCGCCGGCGACGTGAGCGAGCTCGAGGAACGGCTGCCCAAGAAGACGCGCGTCACCACTCGGGGTGACTGAGCGACCATTCGAGCCAGCTCGAGAGCGAGCTCGCAAAGTCCATCGGCGGGCGCCACCCGGCGGCCTTGAGCTTCCGCCCGTCGAGCGCGTAGCGGCGGTCGTGGCCCGGCCGCGTCTCGTGGAAATCGACGAGCCGGTACCGGAGCGGGCGCCCCATGAGGCCGGCGATCGTCTCGGCGAACGCGAGGTTGTCGAGCTCGGCGTCCCCGACCACGTTCCACCGATCGGGCCGCTCGGCGCCGCCGGCGTAGCTCGAGGGGAAGGGCTTGTGCTGCAGGAGCCAGAGGAGCGCGTCGGCGTGGCAGGCCGCGTGCAGGTAGAAGCGCGAGCCGATCGAGCCCTCGCGCCCGTGGATCGTGAGCTCCTCCCCGGTGAGCAGCGAGCGGACGATCTTGGCCGGGTACTTCTCGCGGTCCTGGCGCGGGCCGAAGTTGTTCATCGTGTTCGTGAGCACGAGCGGGACGCCGTAGGTGCGCCAGTACGAGATCGCGACGGCCTCCTGCGCGGCCTTGCTCGCCGAGTAGGGATTCGACGGCACGATCGCGTCCCATTCGGCGTGAGCGCGGCCGGGCGGCGCCGCGCCGTAGACCTCGTCCGTGCTCACCTGCAGGAACGCGCGCAGCTTGAGCTCGCGGGCAAGCTCGAACATGGTCACGGCGACGCCGACGTTGTTGGCGATCACCATGGCCGGGTCCGTGATGCTCCGGTCGACGTGGCTCTCGGCGGCGCAGTTGATGACGACGTCGGGAGCGGCCGAGAGGATCCGCGCGCGGGTGCGCGGCGCGAACGGCACGCTCAGGTCGTGAGTGAGCATCGTCACCCGGGCGCGCGCGTCGCCGGGCGCCACCTCGCGGCAGACCTCGAGCACGCGCTCGGGCGTCCCCCGGTGCTGCCACGAGGCCACGCCGATCACGTTCCAATCGGTCTCACGCAGCACGGCCTCGAGGACGTGCGAGCCGATGAACCCCCCGATTCCGGTCAGAAGTAGCGTTCGCATCCCCGGAAGGATGCCCCACGCGGGGAGGAGCCTACAAGCCCGCCGGGCGCTCGCAGGCGTGCAGGCCCGTGATCTTGAGCTTGCGCTCGAGGGCGTCGACCGCTTCGGCGTCCGGGCACTCCCAATCGGCGTCGAGCTCGGCGTCGCTCGTGGCCGCCATGATGCCGCCGTCCTCGTGGCGCAGGCCGAGCAGGTGCCCGATCTCGTGCATCGCCACGAGCTTCGGGTTGCGCTGGTACCCCTCCTGCGAATGGCCCTCGTCGTCGACGGTGCTGTTGATCATCCAGGCGGCCATCGACTCGCCGCTCTCGTTCCGCCAGAGCCCGCCGGTGACCATGGTGCAGCCGAGGACCTGCGTGGTCTCCTCGGCGCCGCAGGCGTGGTACCGGCCGCTCTCCCAGATCGAGACGTCGGCTAGGCCCTTGTGCGCGATCTCCGAATCGACGAGCTCCTCGGCCGTGGCGTCCACGAAGACCCAATCGCGCACGCCGGCGGTCGTCTCCTGCCAAGCCGCAATCGCGGCGCGCACGCCCTCCTGCTCCTGCACGTGCGGCGAGACCCACACGCGGATCGCGGGGAGCTTCGGCGCCGGCGGCGGCTCGTCCACGACGGTCGCCGTGGGCAGCACCACGGGCTCGGGCGCGGGCTCGACGGCGGCCGGGGGCTCGACGTCGATCGGCGCCGGCGCGCGCGTGGGCGAGGCGCAGGCGAGGAGGGAAAGGGCAGCGAGGAGGGCGGGGGCGATGAGCTTGCTCATGGTTACCTAATAAGGTAGACGCCCACCGGGGCCGCGCAACTAAGGGGCAAAAACCCCGGCGACGACCCCGGTGGGCGGCGCGCCTACAGGGTGTCGGGGCGAAGCCCGGTCCGGGTGCAGGCGGCGCAGAGCCGGGCGAGCTCGGAATCCTTGAGGGCCATCGGGCGCGCTTGCTCGATCAGGTTCTCGTGCCCGCGCAGCGTGACGTGATTCTCGACCACGAGCGCCGAAACGAGCGCGCGCACCTCGACGCCGTGCGCGTCCTTGCCCGCCCAGATTCGGAAGGTCACGCCCTGCAATTCGATGAGCTCGCGCGTGGGCTTGAGCGTGAGCGTGGGCAGCTCGATCTCGGGCGCGCTCACTTGCCCGCCTTTCGGTGGTGCGCCGCGTTCGGGCACGTTGCGAAGTGTGAGAGGTACAGGAGCTCGTCGTCCTGGCCTCGCATGTGGCCCGTGTCGGGCACGCCGATCTCGACCTTGATCAGGCCGGCGACGGGCTTCACGTCGAGCGGCATCCGTTTGCCGCTCGGGTACATCACCACCCAGTAAATGTCGGCGCCGCAGCTCGTGCACTTGCCGCGCTCGGTCGGCTTCTCTCTGGTCGTTCCCATGGACGTCACTCCTCGACGAGCTCGAAAGGGATCCGGACGGGCTGCGGGTCGTCGTTCCAGCGCTCGCCGGGTTTCGTGTGCAAGCTTTCCCACACGGCGCGGAAGCCACGCCGGTACACGTCCTCGCCGAATTCGTCGCTCAGGTCGGCGATCGGCTGCACGCCCTCGGCGCGGGCGTCGAGCTCGGTGAGGGCTGAGAGCGGCTCGAGGCGCGGCCGCTCCGTCACGCGCAGCACGGCGCGCGAGAGCTCGCGCGGCAGGTGGATCGCGGGGAGCGCGTCGCGCTGCCAACGCCAGACCTCGAGCCGCTGCACCCACACGTTGTCCGCGATGTAGCGGGCGGGCCGCTTGCCCGCCGCGATCTCGTTCGCGCCGCGCCGGATCGACTCACGTAGGTAGAGCAGGTCGCCGACCTCGAGCGTGAGCCACGAGCGGTCTAGCCGGCGGGTGACGGTCTTCCAGCGGCCGAGGATCGGCGCGATCAGCGGGCCCGAAAAGATGATGCCCTTGCGGCAGCGCCGCAGGAGCTCGTAGGGCGGGAGCCTCACATCAACCCCCGCCCGTCGTACTGCGCCTGGTTCGACCAATCGGGCGCGCTGTAGCCCGGCGGCTCCGGGCCCTGGCGCAGCACCACATCGAACCAGAGCACGCGCACGAGGGCGTCCCCTTCACGCGCGCGCGGCGAGGGATCGGGCTCGAGCCAGGCGTAGCAGCCCACCGTCCAGCCGACGAGCTCGTGCCGGTGAACCGAAGTCGGCGGGGCTTCGGCGTACCGGCCGCGCCGCCAAAACTTGCCGAGCGTCACGCCCGAAGGCATTGAGCGCGAGTAGTCCGGCATGGACGCCAGCTCCCACGGGAAAAGGAAAAGCTGCAGCGGCGCCGGCGCGGTCATTTGCGCGGCCCCCGGACGTCCATGGTGAAGCCCTCGATCTCCTGCTCGAAAATGTAGGGCTGCGGCTGCAGGTCCAACGACTTGCGCAGTGGATGCCACGGCCGCCCGCGCTTGGTGAAGCCGAGCGCCTTGAGCTCGACGCCGTGCTTCACGGCGAGCAGGACGAGCTTGAGCACGCGGTCGCCGAAGTCCTCGAGCTCGGCGCCCTGGTCGCCCCAACCGGCGAGGATCCACCCGCGGCCGCGCTTCGCGCGCTCGACGAGGTGCTCGAGGTGGAAGTCGTTGAGCACGCCCACGCGGTCGCCGGCGCGCAGCCCGCGGGGGTCCGTGGTGCGCATGGCGTACAGGTTCGCGAGCTCGATCCCCGAGAGCTGCCAACGCCAGGCGTACCGCATGAGGATCCGCACCGTGGCGTCGTCGCGCGAGCCGTCGGCCTTGCTCGGGTTGAGCAGCACCACCGGCAGCGCGGGACCGAGCTCGGCCCAGCGACGCACGAGCAGGTAGCGGAAGCGGAGGTCGCTCGAGAGCTCGGCGGCGCGCTGCGTGACGCGCTCGTAGCCGGGCCGCGTGGGAAGGGGCGGGGGAATCGTCATTCTTCGACCTTGTGTTGTCGGAGCAGGACGCGCGCCTCCTCCGGGCCTTTCCAAAACGGTTCGATCCAGGTGGCGCGCCGCAGTGAGTGCTGCGGGCCGTACGCCTGCTGCCGCCAATGGCCGCGCACGAGAAACTGCACGGTCGGGCTCGCGCCCTTGCGGCCCTCGAGCACGCCGCGGAGGTGCTCGCGCAGGTCGATCTTGACCGGCGCCGCGAGCAGGTACCGCGCCTGCTCAAGCTCCGGCGGTCCGTGCCTGCGGCTCGAGGCCTTGCTCGCCTGCGAGCGCCCGCCCGGCTTGCGGCTGGCTTCGGGGTTCGAGAGCGCGAGGCACGCGCCGCGGATCAGGTTGCGCAGCGAGACGCCGATCGCGTCGCGCTCCTCCTCCGGATCGCGCACGAAGAACGCCCCGCGCGAAGTGACGACGTAGGCGTCGTCAGTGCCAAGGCACCACACGCGCGCCGCTCGCTCGCCGTTCGCTAACGCCTTCACGTCGACGTCGCCGAAGAGCCCGTCGGGCAGCACGAGCGACCACGCGGGCCAGGGCGCGCGCACCTCGAGATCGTCGGGCACGTCGGTCAAGCAGAGCGCGGCCGCGAGCTTGTGGCCCACCTCGAGCCGAGCGTACGAGGCCTGCCGCCACGTGTGCAGGAACCCGGTCATCAGGGCGTAGACTTCCGCGTGGAACCCGCGTTCGAGCTCGAAACCGTTACCCGGAAAGCCGCCGAGGAACGTCGCCACGCGCCGGAAGATGGCGTCAAAGGCTGGGTTCTTCCCCGCTGCCAGAACCGCGCGCTCCTCCCAGGACGAGGTCGCGTCCTGATCCATGCCCGGCCGCCACCCGAGCACGCCGTAGGCATGCGCGGCGTTCATTGCGAAGAGCTCGAACGCCTGCGCGGTCTTCGCTTCACCCGGCGGACAATGCCAGTCCTTCACCACGCGGCGCGCGCGGCCCACGATGTCGATCGCGTCGTCGAGCGCGATGTTTTCGGCGAGGTCGCCGAGGACTTGCGTCATGCCCTCGCGGTCCGCGTTCGCAATGTAGAGCGTCGCCGGCGGCACGCCGAAGAGCAGCGCGCAGCCGATCCCCACGTCGTCGGGCAGGGCAGCGCGCACGGCGTCGAGGATCCGCTGCGCCTGCTCGGCGGTCGGCAGGTTGGGCGGGCGATCGGTCCTGATCTCGCGGGGCTTGCCCGTGCGCCAGCCCTCGACGAGCTCGTGCAGCGCCTGCCCGAGGGCGGCCCGATCGAGCGCGGTCTTGTAGGCGACGTGGCCCGGTTGGTACGAGAAGAGCAGGAGCGTCACGGGGCACGTCGCCTGCGGCAGCGCGATCTCGAGGAAAAGCCGAGCACACGTGTCCTCGAGCTCGAGGCGCGCGCGCTCGTTGAGCAGGGCCTCGGCGCGCTGCAGCGCCGGCGCGCGCGCTTCCGGCGGCACCTCGGCGAGCGCCTTGGCGATCCCCAAGAAGCAGGCGACGTCGATCTTGAGCATCGTCGCGAGCTCGGTGAGCCGCTCGGCCGTGAACCGCTCCTCCTCGGGCAGGCGCAGCAGGGCCGCGAGCGCCCGGAGCTCCTCGGTCCCCGGCTGCTCGGGGCCGCCGGCGAGCGCCTTGGCGGTCACCACGCCGTCGGACGTTGAGAGCGGAATGTGAAAGTTCCACCCGGGGAGGCGCTTGCTCGTGAGCTGCCGGTCGCGGTGCTCGAGGCGCGGCAGGTTCGTCGCCCCGTGCAGGCCCGCCCGTACGGCCTGCTCCTGCGTGATCGCGCGTGGTCCTGCCGCCTGCCCGATCACGCTCGCGCGCTCGTACGTGTCGAACGTGGGCGGCGGCGCGCCCCCGAAGACGCCGAGCCCAGGCTTGCGCGTCCTCATCGCACGAGCTCCTCGGCCACCTTGACCGGCTTGCCCTTCGACACGAGCCCGAGCGTGCGCAGCGAGCCCAGGCCGTTCTTGAACGACCCGCCCGTGTGATCGGGGAAGCCCGCCCGAATGGCGAGCTCGGCGGGGTGCAGCGCGCGAGGGTGCGCCGAGATCGCGGCCTCGAGCACGCGCCGCGCCCTGCTCTCGAGCTGCAGGTACCAGTACTCCCGCAGCGCCATCGCCGACCGCGGCAGCGTGGGCACCTTGCCGAGCACGGCTCGCCCGCGGTCGGTGAGCGCCGGCATCGGCCCCGGGGTGACGTACGCCTCCGTGCGGCAGCGCCCGACGGCGTTCTTGAAAGACCCGCCGGTGCGCGAGTAGCCGGCCAGGATGGCGAGCTTCCCGAGGTCGGTGGGCCCGTGCTGCGCGAGCACGGTGAGCACGCGCCGCACCCGCTCCTCGAGCTGCACGGTGCCCTCGGCGCGCACGGTCACCTCGGTCGAATCGCGGCCCTCCTTGACGTCCGTGATCCGGAGGTCGCTCACCTCGACGTCGACCGGCAGCCGGCCGTCGTGCGTCTGAATCGAGAGCCGCTGCCCCTTGCGCACCTGCAGCCGGCCCGGCTTGCCCGGCACCGAGACGAAGCCCTCGTCGGGCATCTGCAGGAGCGCGTCGAGGCGCGCCGCGCTCACTTGGGGAAAAGTCCCCGGCGCTTTCCCGTTACCTTCCGCCGGGATGCGCGGCTCCGTCCCCAACCCTGGGGATAAATCCAGGCTGGAATCCGGACGTCCATGTGGCGCGGGGAGGCGAATGAAAAGATCGCGCGCCGCTTCCACCACGGAGAGCCCGGCGAGCTCGATGTCGCGGGCCGCCTTTTCGAGCCGGGCGATCTGCCCGTCCTCGACGCGCAGGCGCACCTCGAGCTGCGTGAGCTGCGCGCGCAGGGTGTCGCGCGCGCCCTCGGCGTCGGCGAGCCGATCGCGCAGCGCCTCGAGCATCGCCTCGTGATCGGCGTCGGCCACGGCGTCGCGCGCCGGCGGCGGCGCGGGCTTCTCGAGCTCCTCGGTCAGTTTGGCGACGTCGACCTGGGCGAGCGTGGCCGCCCGCTTCTCGCCCGGCTTGGGCGTGGCCCCGCTGTCCCACGTGCGGGAGAGCTTGAACCGGAAGCGCGTCACGCTGCCGAGGAAATGCGGCGACCAGCAGAAGGCCTCGCCGCTCTTGAGCTGCGGCACCGTCGCGAGGTCCTCCTTGCTCACTTCCACCGAGCTCGACCGAACCCAGCCCTCGATCGCCTTGCGGTCCTGCGGGCTCGAGGTGCGTAGCACGAACAAGGTCTCGACCTGCGTGAGCACGTTCTTATTGATGGCCGCGCTTCGCTGCGTGACCATGGTCATCCCGAGCCCGCGCCCCCGGCCGCGCCGGACGATGTTTTCCCAGGCGCGCAGGAGCCGCACCTCGTCGCGCATGGGCCGCTGCGGGATGTAGTCGTCGGCCTCCTCGAGGAAAAGATGCCGCGCCGTCTCGTTCTGCTCGTACAGACGCTTGGTGAAGTCGAGCAGGAAATCCTTTTTTGCGGCCTCGCTCTCGAACCGCGAGAGGTCGAGCAAGCAGCTCAGGTTTTCGCGCACGATGATGTCGGCCACGTCGGCGCCCTCGGCCCGGTCGATCGGCACGTCGCCATGCCGCCCGCCGAAGATCGGGATCGCCAGCCCGCCGGCGGCCTTCCCGTCGCGCCCCGACCGAAGCCCGTACCAGCTTCCCACGGGATCGATCGCGACGAAGGGCAGGCCCGCGTCGAACATGCCCTCGGCCATCACGCGCGCGCCGTTGGTCTTGCCGGCGCCGCGCACGGCGAGCAGTGCGCCCGTCGCCGTCACGTACTCGGGCGGCAGCTCGAGGCCCTCGCCCAGGACGATCGAGCGGCTCACGCTTCACCTGCCCGGCGCGCGCGCAGCTCCGGCGAGCCGCTCCGAGACGAACGCGTTCGTGGCCGCGTCGATGCACCACCGGTGAAACGAACCCGGCAGCGCCAATCGCTCGGGCGGCTCACCGGTGTCGGTGACCTTTTGGACGATGCACTGCGCGGCGTCCTCGACCTCGAGCTCGCTCTTGCAATGCGCGCAGTGCCACGGCGCGAGCGGCAGCGGCGCCGGCATGAGCTCGACGCGCGAGGCCTCCCATTCGAAGTACTCCGAGCCGTGCCGCGGGGGCCCGAGCTCGGCGCCCGCCTGCGAGCCGCGGTAGATCGACCACGCCATGCAAAGCCCGAGCAGGGGGATTTCGCCGTTGCATTGGTCGCAACGCATGGGCAGCCGGGCCCGCCCGCGGCGCCGGCGCACGCCCTCGAATTCGGCGTTCAAGAGCGGGTACGTGGGCGCGACGACCTTCACGAGATCGCGGTCGCAAACCGGGCAAATGATCTCGCGCTTCACTTGCGCCGCCCTTCGATGACGGTGGGGTTGTCGATCGTGCCGGTGGTGGCCTGCCGCGCCTCGGCGGCGGCGGCGGTCGCGAGCAGGTGCCCGGCGGCGGCGCGTGCCTCCTCCGGGCTGTCCGCCACGACGACGTTGCACCCGCACACGCGGCTCGAGACCACGATCACGAGGTCGGCCTTTTCGAGCAGGCCGACCGACGCTAGGAAATCGGGCAGCGCCGCCGAGAGCGTGCGCCCGACCGCGTTGAACCGCGGCCGGTGCGGGCAGGGCTCGGGCTTCTCGTCGCCGGCGGCGCTCATGTGAGCACCCCGGCAGCGGCGAGCAGCTTGCGCAGGACGGCCGACGTGTCGGTGTTCCGCGGGTCTTGCGGGTAGCTCGACCCGATGTCGGAGGCCCAGCGCTCGGCCTCGAGCCCCGTGGCCTCGAGCTTCACAAGCGCCGCGAGGGCCTCGAGCTGCGCGGCCCGTTCGAACCGGGTGAGCCAGCCCTCGACCACGGGCTCGACCTTGCAGAGCTCGAGGCGCACCTCGGCCCCGCGCTTGTCGAGCTCCTGCAGCGTCTTCTCGACGACCTCGAGCAGCTCCTCGCGCGTCATGACTGCACCTCGCCGTCCTCGAGCACCACCGAGCAGCCCTCGCCGCTCTCGCTCACCACCTCGAGCCAGACCTGCCCGCCCTGCTCCGTCGCGATCTCGGCGAGGAGCTTGCGCGCCTTGGAGTCGAGGTCGGAGCCCTCGCGAATCAGGAGCACGCGCAGGCGTGGGTTGAGCGCGAAGCCGATCGCGGCGCTCAGACGGATTTGCTTGGAGTGTGCGGCCTGCTCGAACGGCAGCTCGTCGAGGAGCACGAGCCCCTCGGGCGAGAAGCTCACGCCGGCGACGGGGAACTTCGTGTCGGCGATCCGCTTCGCCTTTTCTTCGTCGAAGGCCTTGAGCTCGCCCTCGAGCCGCTCGGCGTCACCCCGCGCCCGGTCGAGCTCGCTCTCCTTGGCGTCGCGTGCCTGGTTCTGCCGCACCCGCGCGTTGACGGCTTCCACGTCGCGCAGGCTCGCCTCGAGCACGGCCACGTCCGGCGCCGCGCCCTGGGCCTCGGTGAGCGCGGCCTGCGCGCCCTGGTAGGCCTGCCCGGCCTCGAGCAGCGCCGCGTCGGCGGCCGCGAGCTCGCGCTTTGCCCGCTCGACGCGCTCGGCGGCCCGCTCGGCCATTTGCCGGCGATCGGCGACGCTCTCCTCGAGCAGCGCGAGGCGCGTCCCGTAGCTGCGGGCGTCGGCCACCTTGCCCGCGAGCTCGGCCGCGCTCTGCTCCTGCTTCGGCGCGTCGTCGTCGTACTCCCCGAGGCCGCGCAGCTCGCCCTCGAGATCGCGCACCCGCTTATTCGCGGCGTGCCGGTCCGTGAAGGCCTGCGCGCGCTTCGTCTCGAGCTCGGTGAAGTCGAGGCCCATGGCGCGCTTGGCGAGCTCGGCGCGGGCCTGCGGCTTGACCTTGATGAATTCGAGCGGGTCGAAGGAGATCGACGAGTAGAGCGTCGCGAGCAGCTTCTGCGGGCTCTTCTGCTCCTGCCCGTCGGCGTTGCGCACCACGAGCGCGCTGCTCTTCTCGGTGAACGTGCGTTCGATCTCGAGCTCGTGGCCTTCGGGCCCGCCGAGCCGGCCGATGATATGCCCGCGCTTGGCGCCCTTGCGCAGCGGCACTTTCGGGATCGCGTCGGCGCCGCCGAGCAGCATGGCGATCGAGTCGATGAGGCTCGTCTTGCCCTGGTCGTTGGCGCCGCCGACGACGAACACGGAGCCGTCGGGGCGCACACGGACGAGCTTGATGCGGAGGACGTTCGAGACTTCTAGCTTGGTAAACGTGAGGGGTTGGTCCACAGGTCGGTTCCTTTCAAGAGTCGTTGTTGGCTACATCGTCTTCGGCGTCGCTCGGAGCGAAACCGGGCACCGTGCGCGCCGAGGCGCTGCGGGCGCGAGACTCGGCGAGCATGGCGTCGAGCTGCGAGGTCACGCCGCCCATGGGGCTCGGCGCGGGGAGCTCGGCGGGGGCCTTCGGCGCCGGCGGCGCCTGGCCCTGCTGCTCGCCCTGGGCGGGCTCGGCCGCCGCCGGTACCGGGCCGCGCGTCACGTCCTCGCCCGTGCTCTCGAGCACCGAAGCGAGGTCGCGCTCGGCGGTCTCGTCGAGGCGCCCGCCGCCCTCGAGCTCGGTGAGCTGCTTTGCGAGCTCGGCGCCGTGCGGCCATTTTTTCATGGCGCGCCGAAGGGCCATCTTCGACCGCATCTCGTCGCCCCAATTCCGGTGAGCCGGGCTGTTGCTGCTCGCCGCGAGCGAGCGCGCGACGGCCATCTCGGCCTCTAGCATGTAATCCCAGATCACCACGCCGTTCGGCAGCTCGCCGCAGGCGTAGGCGAAGAGCGGCGCGCCGCGCCCGCCGTTCTCCTTTTTGATGACGGCCTTCACGTCACCGATCGGGATGTTGGCCCCGGGGAGCGTGATCGATTTGGTGAGGACGTGGACGAGCTTCGGAAACTCACCGACGACGATCTCGAATTCGTCGGCCTCGTACACCACCTCGGCCCAACAACGCTTGAGCTGCCCGGTGCGCTGCACGCGCGCGAGCTCGCCCCACACGCTCGACATGAACGTGCAGGTGGCGCCGTACGGGATCAGGAACGCCTGCCCGTGAAACTCGAGCCCGAGCGTCGCGGCCTTGAGCACGGCGCGCGCGATCGACGCGTTGTCGCAGGCGAGCAGCTTGAACTCGCCCGTACGTTCGTCCGGCGTGCAAAGGACGTGGAAGGCCTGGTAGATCAGGCGCTGCGGATCGAGCGCGACGCCGACCGGCACGGAGCGCTCGACGAGGTGCAAGAAGGCGGTCCGCGTCAGCATGCGCAGGAGCTCGTCCTTGCGTTGCTGCAGCGGGTGTTTCGGCTTCGTGGGTTGCTGGGCGGGTGGGGTTTGCTTGGTGCTCATTTGCGGACCTTTCCGGAGAGGCGGGGAGAACGGAACCCTTTTCCGCGGTCGACGTGACCGCATTCGCTGCACTTGTGAGAGGGGCCGGCCTGCTCGAGCAGGGACCATTGCCGGCCGTCGCCGACCTTGCCGTAGCTCGCCGAGCCGAGCGCGGCGCGGAGCTCGTTCTTGATTTCGTCGCGCCGCTCCTCGCCCTGGCGCAGGAGCTTGGAGAGCTGCGAGTACTCGTCGGTGCGCTCGGGCCAGCCCTCGGGGAGCTGCACGGTCGTCCCGTCGGCGCCGGCGTAGATCGCCTGCAGCGCGTCGCGCGCGCTCTCGCTGCCGTCGGGCTCGGGCAGGTGCCCACGCTTGAGCCGATCCCAGTGCTCGGCGAGCTGCGCCACCATGAACGCCTGAAACTCGGGGTGCGGCGTGATGAGCTGGATCCGGAGCTTGCGCTCGTTCAGCGGCAGCGCGAGCAGCTTCACGTCCTTTTGCCCGAAGAGCAGTTGGTGCTGCACTTGGCAGATCACGCGCTGCGGCACCTGCTCGTCCTTCCACTTGTCGCGCACCACGCGGAAGCCGTCGCCGTACGTTTTGACCTCGAGCTGCCGGCCTTCGTCGAGGTCGAAGCCGTCCACGGTCTGCAGCAGGAACGGGTGCACCGTGTGGCGCAGGAGCGCGCCCGACTGAACGACACGGTGCCCGGTGCGGCGGCCGTAGCGTGCGAGGATCGGCGCCTCGAAATCGGAGCCCCAATCCATGAGCTCCTGCAGCTCGGGCGTGGGCTCCTTGATCGGTTTGCCGAGCTTCTCGGCATAGACCGCGAGCGGCGACTTGTCCGGGTCGAAGCCGAGGAGCGCCGCCGTGTCGCTCGAGGAGAACCCGTGCATTCGGGCGTTGAGCCATTTCTCGCGGTCGGTGGAAACGACGCCCGTGGGCGTCGCCTTGGTGAGGATCTTCGTGATGTCGAGCGTCTCGTGCATTCGGTGCCTTTCGGTGGTGAGCGTCGCGCGTGCCTGCGCGGTCGCCGGGGCGGCCTTCGGGGGCCGGCGAGCGGGCAGGGCTTCGGAAACACGGCGGCCCCCAAGGGGGCCCGGGACCTCATGGGCCCAGGCGTGCCGCCGCCGCGTCTCTTAGTGGAAGCCGCGCCACCGTCGGACGACGGAGAGCTCGGCAGGAGTGAGCACGAGGTCGTAGTCGCCGCATTCGAGGGCGTCCTCAATCTCGCGCACCTGCTCGCTCGAGAGCGGGCGGCCTTCGTCGATGCGCTTCGCGGCGTCACTCCAGATCGCGAGTAGCTTCTCGCTCTCCTCGAGGCGGAAGCCCCGGTCGCCACGGCGCGCGCGAGCGACCATGTTCTCGTAGAGCGTGACGTGCCGAGCAGCGAGCGAGCAGATCGCGCTCGCCGCGATCGAGAGCTCGTCGTTCACCGTGATCGTCGGCGCCGGAGCGGCCGCCGCACGGGCGACGTTGTCGATGAGGTCTTGGGGCATGAGGTCCTGCTTTCCTTTCGAGGCGTGCCGGGGCCAACTGACCCGGGCGGGCTCTCCGTTAGGGTAGGCGGGCGCCTCGCAGGGTCAATGCTTTTTGCGCTTCGGCCTCAAACGCCCGGTGAGCACCACGGTCCCCGGCGGCTTCGGCCGGCACGCGTTGCAGTACTTCGGCTGCCCTGCGCGTAGCTGCGTGCCGAGCACGAGCTGCTCGGGGCCGCCGCAGTGGTGCGTCGCCCACCACGTCGCCGAGCCGCCGACGTTGCCCCCGCGCCGGTGCACCTTCCAGCCCGCGCGCTCTTGCCCGGTCATGTCTACGGCCGCGCTGAAGCGCCGCCGCCACTGCGGGACCGGCACGCTCACGGCCGCACCGGCGCGGCGCGCGTCTCGTCCTCGAGCATGTCGCCGTACTGCTCCCAGCCCGCGCGCTCGGCGCGCGCGAAGAGCTCGGCGTAGGGACCGGCGTACAGCCGCTGGACGAGCTTGAAAAACTTGTCCGGCTTCGCCGAGTGAAGCGGGCCACGCGGCGCGTAGAAGATCGAGAGCTCGCGCTTGCTCAAGCAGACGGGTTTCCCGCGGACCGCGATGAGACACGTCTCGTGACAGTTGCGCACGGTGCGGCCCATGCCCATTCGAAGCCGCTTCCCGTCGTCGGTGGTCTTGGCCCACACGACCTCAGCCTTCGGCGTGAAGCCCCACGCGCGCACGACCTCGAGCGCCTCCTCCTGCATTGCGGCCACGCGCCAGAGAAACAGGACCGCGTCCTTCTCGAGCTCG
>Ga0075356_1000001_pt1 | contig 82918 bp, 81 predicted proteins | sample WestPond_Cattail_FD_120073 | JGI IMG/M metagenome (GOLD analysis project Ga0075356, IMG submission 120073) | Natural and restored wetland microbial communities from the San Francisco Bay, California, USA, that impact long-term carbon... | ecosystem: Environmental > Terrestrial > Soil > Wetlands ... | reverse complement strand
GGCTGCCGCGATGAGCAGCGCCACCACCAACGGGTAGCTCATCAGTCCGGCGCCGCACAGCGCGCCGACGATGAACAGCAGCGAGTCGCCGGGCAGGAAAGGCATCACCACCAGCCCCGTCTCGACGAAGATGATGAGGAACAGCAGCGCATACACCCAGTTGCCGTACAGCTCGACGAACTCGCGCAGATGGCGGTCGACGTGCAGCACGAAATCGATCAGGAAGGCAACGATCTCCATCGGGGCCATTATCAAGGCCCGGTCGACCCCCTCCTACAATCCCGGCGATGCACGCCGACGTGAACACCCGAACGCGACGTCCGATCCGCGAACTGCCTCACGAACTGGTGAGCCAGATTGCTGCCGGCGAGGTGGTGGAGCGGCCCGCCTCGGTGGTGCGCGAGCTGGTCGACAACGCGCTGGACGCCGGCGCCACGTCGATCGTCGTGCGGCTGTCGGCCGGCGGTTCGCGTGCCATCGTGGTCGAGGACGACGGCGTGGGCATCCCGCCCGACGAGCTGGCGCTGGCCCTGCGCCGCCATGCGACGAGCAAGATCGCCTCGCTCGACGAGCTCGAATCGGTCGCGACGATGGGCTTTCGCGGCGAGGCGCTGGCCGCCATCGCGTCGGTGGCGGAGCTGGCGATCGTGAGCCGCACGGCCGACGAGGACCGGGCATGGCGTGTCGACGCCCGCACCGGCGAGATCGGACCGGCCGCGCGCGCGCGGGGCACCACAGTCGAGGTGCGCGAACTCTTCTTCAACACGCCGGCGCGCCGCAAGTTCCTGAAGACCGACGCGACCGAGCTCGCGCACGGCGTCGAGGCGCTGCGCCGCCACGCGCTGGCGCGACCCGACGTGAGCTTCATGCTGTGGCACGACGGCAAGGCGGTGCAGCAGTGGCGCAGCACGACGCCCGAACAGCGGCTGCGCGACGTGCTGGGTGACGAGTTCGTCGCGGGCAGCCGCGTGCTGGCCGGTGAAGCCGGACCGGTAACGCTGCACGGCCGCATCGGACTGCCCGACCTGGCGCGCGCCCGCGCCGACCAGCAGTACCTGTTCGTCAATGGTCGCCATGTGCGCGACCGACTGGTCGGCCACGCCGTGCGCTCAGCCTACGACGACGTGCTGCACGGCCAGCGCCAGCCGGTGTATGCGCTCTTCCTGCGCATCGCACCCGAGGCGGTCGACGCCAACGTGCACCCGACCAAGATCGAGGTTCGCTTTCGCGACGGCCGCGCGGTGCACCAGGCCGTGCAGCGCGCCGTCGAGGCCGGCCTGGCGGTGTCGCGTGCGTCGGCTGGCGACGCGGCGCCCTCTACCGCTTCGCCGGTCATGGCCGGCGGCTGGCGCAACCCGGCATCGACCCTTTCGGCATCGACCGTCACCGCCCGTTTCGAGGCCTGGGAGCCGCTGCCCGAGTGGCCGTCGCCCGGCATCGCCGGGGCCGGCGCAGCACAGACCGCTGGCCGCGAGCAGCTCGGGCCATCGAGCTGGCCGCTCGGCCGCGCATTGGCCCAGCTCGGCGGCGCCTATGTGCTAGCGGAAAACGACCACGGCCTCGTCGTCGTCGACATGCATGCGGCGCACGAGCGCATCGTCTACGAGCGGCTGAAGTCGCAGAGCGGCGGGCCCGAGCTGCAGGCGCAGCCGCTGCTGATTCCGGTGACCTTCACTGCCACGCCCGCCGAACAGGCCACCGCACAGGCGGCGCACGACGCGCTGCTCGAACTCGGCCTCGACGTCACGCCCTTGAGCGCCGGCACGCTGGCCGTGCGCAGCCGGCCGGCGGCGTTGCCCGATGCCGACCTGGTCGAGCTGACGCGCGCGGTGCTGGCCGACCTGGGCCACACCGAGTCGAGCCGCGTCGTGCAACGCGCCCGCGACGACCTGCTGGCCACGATGGCCTGCCATGGCGCCGTGCGCGCCAACCGACGGTTGACGATCGACGAGATGAACGCGCTGCTTCGCCAGATGGAACGCACCGAACGGTCGGATCAGTGCAACCACGGACGTCCGACCTGGCGGCAAGTCACGTTGAAGGAGCTCGACTCCCTCTTCCTGCGTGGGCGATGACGGCGATGACACCCTTCTTCCGTAGACACTGGCGCCGATTGGTCGGCGCCACCTTGATCACGACGATCGGTCTGACGGCCGGCTGCGCGGTGCTCGACGAGCAGCAGCGCAAGTGGATCTTCCAGCCGAGCAAGCAGAGCTGGTGGGGCGGCACGTCGGCCGCCGACGGCATGCAAGACCGCTGGATCGACTTTGTGCCCCCGGGCGACAGCGAGCCGGTGCGGCTGCACGCACTGTGGTTGCCGCAGAAGCGCGCAGACGCACCCGTGCTGCTCTACCTGCATGGGGCACGCTGGGACGTGCGCAGCAGCGCGTTTCGCATGCGGCGCATGCACGAGCTGGGCTTTTCGGTGCTGGGCCTCGACTACCGCGGCTTCGGCCAGAGCACAGACGTCCTGCCGTCCGAGTCGTCCGCCTGTGCGGACGCGAGGGCTGCCTGGGACTGGCTGCGGCGCGAGGCGCCCGACGCCCCGCGACTGATCTACGGCCATTCGCTGGGCAGCGCGATCGCGGTGCAGCTGGCCGCTGACGTCGATGACGAGCGGGGGGTGATGCTCGAAGGCAGCTTCCCGTCGGTGGTGGATGTGTTCAACAGCATGCGCTGGGGCTGGCTGCCGCTAGGGCCGCTGATCACACAGCGGTTCGATGCCGCCAAACGCATCGCGCAGATCGGCTCTCCGGTGCTCGTGGTACACGGCGCACGCGACCAGCTGATCAAGCCGGAGCTGGGGCGCGCCCTGTTCGAGCGCGCCAGGTCGCCCAAGCGCTTTGTACTGGTCGAGGGCGGCACGCACCACAACACCAACTCGGTCGGCCAGGAGCAGTACCGCGACGCGCTGAGCAGCCTGTTCGGTCTGCCGATCTGACACGCACGATGCCCGACCTTTCGCCCAGCGGCACTCGCCTGTCGAAGGTGATGGCCGAACGCGGCCTCGCCTCGCGTCGCGAAGCCGACGAGTGGATCGAGGCCGGCTGGGTGCGCGTCGACGGCAAGGTGGCGGTGCTAGGCCTGCGCATCCATCCCGAACAGACGATCACCATCGACCCGGCTGCGCGTACCGCGCAGGCCAGGCAAGTGACGGTGCTGCTGCACAAGCCGATCGGCTTTGTCAGCGGCCAGCCCGAAGACGGCCATGCCAGCGCGGCGACGTTGGTCACTCTCGCCAACCAGTGGGACGGCGGCGCGGCGGGGCCGCGCTTCGAGCCCCATCACACCCGCGGCCTGGCGCCGGCCGGCCGGCTGGACATCGACTCCACCGGCCTGCTCGTGCTGACCCAGGACGGCCGCATCGCGCGCCTGCTGATCGGCGACGACAGCATGGTCGAGAAGGAATACCTGGTGCGCGTGCAGCCCGCCGGCCCCGGCGCGCCCGCGGCCGATGCGATCGAGCGGTTGCGCCACGGGCTCGAGCTCGATGGCCGCCCGCTTCGACCGGCGAAGGTCAGCTGGGCCAACGAGGATCAGTTGCGTTTCGTGCTGCGCGAGGGTCGCAAGCGGCAGATCCGCCGCATGTGCGAACTGGTGGGGCTCGCGGTCACCGGCTTGAAGCGCGTGCGTATCGGCCGTGTCGTGCTCGGTCGCCTGCCGCCCGGGCGCTGGCGCTACCTGGGCTCGCACGAGCGCTTCTAACGCCCCTGCGCTTCAGCCGGCAATTCGCCGCGGCATCGCGGCGGCGGCGTCGGCGACGCGGGCGTTGAGCGCCGCCAAGTCTTCCGTGGTGTCCAGGTCGATCAGGATGCCGGGATCGTCGATCTCGATGCCAATGGAGGGAAAGCGCGCCACCACGCGGCGCGCGCCCTCGTCGCCGGTCAGTTGCACGAGCTCCGAATAGAGCTCGGCCGAGAAGCCGACCGGATGGCCGCGCCGGCCCAAATGTTGCGCGTAGACCACCGCGTGCAATGGCAGCGCATCGGCCACCGCCACCAGTGTGGCCGAACGCACCAGCGGCATGTCAGCGGGCAGCACCAGCCAGCCAGCAGCGTCGGCACTGGCCGAGACGCCGCTGGCAATCGAATAGCCCATGCCCAGGTGATCGCTGCCGGCGCCGACCGCTTCGGGCAACTCGACGATATCGCGCAACGCGACGTGCCGTGAGGCCTCCGCCGTCAGGCCGGGCGTGGTGACCACGCGGACCGGCAGCCCGCTCTCGATGGCACGCTCGAGCGTTGTGCCCAGCACGGTAGACCCTGCGAACGGTTGCAGCAGCTTGTGTGCGTTTGCCTTGAAGCGGCTGCCGCGGCCTGCGGCGAGGACGATGACGGTGGGTTGGTTTTGCATGCGAAGCGCCTCTTTCGCACCGGCTTGTCCCCCCTCAGAGCAACCGGTGCGACGGGTCTCGTTGCCGACAAGCATGGGTGCGCAGCCGATGCGCAAACAGTGGGAGCTTCACTTAGGGCGTTCCACGTAGGGTGCAGTCCGTAGAGGAAGCGACGGTGCATACTGCCGCATGGACAAGCCCTCTCTGGCTGAGCTGCGCAAGAGCTACGAGCGCGCCGAACTCGACGAGCGCTCGTGTGCCGACGATCCGCTGCAACAGTTCTCGGGCTGGCTCGACGAGGCGATCAAGGCCGAGCTGCCCGAACCCAACGCGATGACGCTGGCGACGGTGGGCGCCGATGGACGTCCGTCGACGCGCGTGGTACTGATCAAGGGCTGCGACGCGCGCGGCATCGTCTGGTTCACCAACTACGACAGCCGCAAGGGCCGCGAGCTGGCGCAACTGCCCTACGCCGCGTTGCAGTTCCATTGGGTCGAGCTCGAGCGCGTCGTGCGCATCGAAGGGCGCGTCGCCAAGGTGGACGCGGCCGAGTCGGATGCGTACTACGCGAGCCGCCCGCTCGACTCGCGTATCGGCGCATGGGCGTCGCCGCAGAGCCAGCCAATCACTTCGCGCGCAGTTCTGGTTGGCGCTGCCGCTAAATTCGCGGCACGTTATGCGCTCAATCCGCCGCGGCCGCCGCATTGGGGCGGTTATCGCCTGACGGCCGACCGCTGGGAGTTCTGGCAGGGGCGGCGCAGCCGGCTGCACGATCGCATCTGCTACCAGTTGATCGACGGCAACTGGCAGCGCTCGCGGCTGGCGCCCTGAGCGGCTGCCGGCCCTGCGTCAGGGCTGGATCGGCGAGGCGTCGACGATGCGGTAGAAGAGCCCGTATGGGTCGTTGTTCAGCACGGACATGCGGCCTTCGAGTAGCACCGCATCCATGGTGTACCTGACCGGTGTGCGCGTGCGCACCTCGACCAGCCCTTCCGGCCCGGCCGGCACGCAGAACGAACAGGTGGTCGGCACCGCCGACAGCAGGAAGTGGCGCTGCTTGTCACCCGGCTCCAGCGGCATCATGAAGCCCTCAAGCTTGACGGTCTGGTTGTTCAGTGCCTGCACCGGCTGCGGAAAGATCGGCACGATGCGGTTCTTCTCGGTCCGAGTCGACACCGACGACAGCGTCTGCCACGGCACCACGCCTTCGCGCGCCGCGATCGGTTTGAACGGGCTGCGCGGATCGTGAAAGCCGGGGCCTTGGCCGGCGATCGCCGGGGCGGCGGCCGACACAGCAGCCGGATTCGCGAGCGGGCCACCCGGCGTCTGCGCCAGCACAACGGGAACCGAGGCAACGACGAACACAAGCGCCATCGAGATCTTCGGCTTGGTCTTCATGGCGCCTCTCGTGTTGCGGTGCGGTTCGAGACCGCGGCTACGGTTCGGCGGCAATTCTGGCATCAATCCGCATCAGGATGGCGACTGCAGCAACCGGGTGACGTCGAGGCGGATCACGCGCCAGGCCGGCAGCGCCGCCGCCAGCGCGGCCAGCACCAGGACCGCCAGCAGGCACCAGAGTTCGCCCACCGTCCAGAAAAGACCGTGGACAGCCAGCGAGCGGTCGCGCGCGAGCATCGTGCCCAACAGTTCCGCCATGCCGTGACCGAGCGCCAGTCCAGCAGACGATCCCAGCACGGCAATCCACAGCGACTCGAGGCCGACCAAGGCCGCCAGCCGTCGGGATGGTGCGCCGAGCATGCGCATCATGGCCAGGTCGTTCTCGCGATCGCGCACGGCATGCAGCAGCGCCACCCAAACCGACAGGGCACCGACCGCCATCAAGAGCGCGGCAAACCCGCGCAGCACGTCGGCGCCGACGCCGATCATTCGAAACAGGCGCGCGCTCTCCAGCGCCGGCGAGGCCGCCTGCAGGCCGTCCTGGGCATTGACCCAGCGGGGCAACGTCACCGCGGCCAGCGGTGAGCGGTACTTGACGAGCATCAATGTCACCTCTCGTTCGTCGTCCGCTTGTTCGGTGCCCTGCTCGTGTCCAGCCTCGTGCGCCTCGTGCACGGCCCAGACCGACTCGACGCCGGTCAGGACCAGGCGGTCGAGCACACATGCGCACGGCGCCAGGATGCCGACGACCGTGTAGGGCGACGAAGCATGCGCGGCGCCTTCGCTGCCCAGACCGTGCGAGCCGGCGAATCGGTGTCCAGGCTCCATCGCGAGTTCGTCCGCCGCCTGATGTCCGAGCACCGCCTCGAGCGGCGCCATCCACAGTCGACCCCGGGTCAGCGCCGCACCGTACAGCGCCAGGTAGTCCGGCGAACTGCCCACGATGCGAAAGCCGCGCAGGCTGTCACCGAGCGACAGCGGAATGACCTGGGCGACCATCGGGTTGCCGCGCAGCGTCTGCACCGCCGCGAGCGGGACGTTGCCCGTCGGCACGTCGAGGTGGAACACGCCGGCGAGGATCAACTGCAGCGGGCTGCCCTTGGCGCCGACCACGAGATCGATACCTGCCAGGTCGCGCTGCAGCGAGCGCTCGATCTGCGCACCCACCACCAGCAGGAACACCATCGCCGCCACACCGAGTGTCAGCAGTGCGAGGTTCAGCGCCGCCACCAGTGGCCGCGCCCACAGAAAGCGCCAGGCCAGGCCAGGCAGGGTCACGCCACGGGCTCCGCCATCGGCCGCTTCAGGCGCAACGCGCGCGCCTCGGGCCATGTCCGCGTCACCCGCGTGTCATGGGTGGCGATCAGCAACCCGGACTCGCCATCACGGGCGCAGCGATCGATCAGCGCGAGGACGGCCGATGCCGCCTCGTCGTCCAGGTTGGCGGTCGGCTCATCGACCAGCAGCAAGGTCGGGCGCCGCGCCAGCGCCCGCGCCAGGGCGACGCGCTGGGCCTGCCCGACGCTGAGTTCGTGTGGCCGGCGTTCGGCCAGCGCGCCGATGTCGAGCGCATCCAGCAGCATGCGCAGACGCGGGCGGTCCACCGGCGCGCCGACACTCAGGAACGGCAACACGAGATTCTCGGCAACCGTCAGGCTGGCACTCAGGTGCAACCGTTGTGGCACGACGCCCAGTCGTGCGCCGCGCCAGGCGTCGCGCTCGGACACGGAGGCTCGTGCCAGGTTCAGGCCCGCCACGCACAACTCGCCGGACTGCGGCGACAGCAGTCCGGCGCACAGGGCGATCAAGGTCGACTTCCCGCTCCCTGACGGACCGCCGAGCACGATGCGCTCGCCGGCCACGGCATCGAAGTCAGGGAACTCGAGCGCCGGGCCCGTCCGGTAGCGGTGGGTCAGCCCGCGCAGGTGCAGCACTTCAGGCCTTGCGCACCCGAGCCGCAAATGTCTTGCGGAACTTTTCCACCTTGGGGCCGACCACGAAGGCGCAGTAGCCCTGGCCCGGGTTGCGGGCGAAATAGTGCTGGTGGTGCTCCTCGGCGCGCGAGTAGTTGTCCAGCGGCTTCAGTTCAGTGACGACGCGGCCGCCGAGCCTGGCGTTGGCCTCGTCGATCACCGCCCGCGCCACCGACTCCTGCTCGGCGTTCTGGAAGTAGATGCCCGAGCGGTACTGCGGTCCAATGTCGTTGCCCTGGCGATTGCGCGTGGTCGGATCGTGGATGGTGAAGAAGATCTCGAGCACCTCGCGCAACGTGATGTGATCCCGCTCGAACTCGACCCGCACGACCTCTGCGTGGCCGGTCCCGCCCTCGCACACTTGTTGATAGGTCGGGCTCAAGACATGACCGTTGCTGTAGCCCGACTCGACCGCGGTGACGCCGTCGACCAGCTCATAGACAGCCTCGAGACACCAGAAGCAGCCGCCGCCCAGGGTGATGGTTTCAGTCATCGGATCGATGCCTTCGCGCTGATGGATGAATCTGTGTCGCCCGACGGCCGGCCGGGCTTACGGCCGCCATTGTGCCCAGCGGCCAGGAGGCCATCGAAGTGACCTGGCCGATCGCCTCGGCGCCACGTGCAACGATCAGCCGTAACAGCGGGTTGCGAGACGGTCTTATTGCACGCGGGCGCAGCGACACCGGGGCGCAGAATTCCCGACGCCGCACCCACGGCGCCGGACGACAAGACGCGAGTGAACGATCTCTTCGTATTGATGGGCATCCAGAACTGGAAGCCGGTGCTGACGGCCTTGTTGCTGCCGCCGATCCCCTGGCTGTTGGTGATGCTGGTGGGTGCGCGCCTGACGTACTGGCGGCGTTCAATCGCCTGGCTGACGCTGTTGATCGGAGCTGCGGGCATCTGGCTGTCCAGTTGCAGCGCCGTCGGTGAGTGGCTGGAGCGCTCGATGCTCAAGTCGCCGCCGGCGTTGTCGAGCGAGCGAATCGCCGAGCTCAAGAAGGCCGTTGGTTCAGGGCGCAAGGTGGCCATCGTGGCTCTGGGCGGCGGCCGGGAAGCCCTGGCGCCTGAGTACGGCCTGTCGCACCTGAATCCGGTGTCGTTGCACCGCCTTCACTACGCCATCTGGCTCTCGCGCCAGACGGGAGCGCCGGTGCTCTTTTCGGGCGGGGTCGGGCTGTCCGAGAGCGTCGGCGTGCCGGAGGCCGAGGCTGCTGCGCGCATTGCGGAGCGCGACTATGGTCGGCCGCTCACCTGGGTCGAATCGGAGTCGCGCGACACGCGGGAAAACGCGGCCCGCAGCCTGTCGATGCTCAACGTGGCCGGCGTCACCGACGTCATGATCGTCACCCATGGCTGGCATATGCGGCGAGCGGTGCGCGCGTTCGAGTACGAAGCGCAGCGAGCGGGCATGTCGGTTCGTGTCACAGCCGCCCCCATGGGCCTGGCGGCATCGAGCGACCGCTCGCCGCTGCAATGGCTGCCGACCACCGAAGGCATCACGCGGGTGCGCTGGGTGCTGCGCGAGCTCGCCGGCCTGGCGATGGGCGCGTGAACGAGACGGCGTCGGCCAAAAAACGAAACCCCTCCAACCCGTGAGGGACTGGAGGGGCGGGTGACTGCCGTCACCTGTTGAAGCTCCGGCATGTAGGGTCCGGGGCCCCTGTCGTGCAGCGACTGCACGCTCTGAAATGCCTGCGAGCAGGCAACCGCAAGATACCCAATCGGCGACCGCAAATCAAGCGGCGATCAGCGGCTTGGCTTGGTGGACGGATCGCCGGCCAGCCGATCGTAGAGGTCGGTCATCCGGCGCTGGATGGCCTCGTCGTGGCGGATAGGGCTACCCCATACGCGCGCGGTTTCGCCGGCCCATTTGTTGGTCGCGTCCAAGCCCATCTTGCCGCCGAGTCCGCTCACGGGCGAAGCAAAGTCGAGGTAGTCGATCGGTGTCTGGTCCACAAGGACCGTATCGCGCACCGGATCGACCCGGGTCGACATCGCCCACACTACCTGCTTCCAGTCGCGCACGTCGATGTCGTCGTCGGTGACGATGATGAACTTCGTGTACATGAACTGGCGCAGGAAACTCCAGACACCGAACATCAGGCGCTTCGCATGCCCGGGATAACTCTTGCGCAGCGAGATCACGGCCACACGGTAGCTGCAGCCTTCGGGTGGCAGATAGAAGTCGACGATTTCCGGAAACTGCTTCTGCAGGATCGGCACGAACACCTCGTTGAGCGCCAGTCCCAGCACGGCCGGTTCGTCGGGCGGCCGCCCGGTGTAGGTCGAGTGGTAGATGGGCCTCTCGCGGTGAGTGATGCGATCGATGCGAAAGACGGGGAACCATTCCTGTTCGTTGTAGTACCCCGTGTGGTCGCCGAACGGACCCTCCAGCGCATGCAGATAGCCGCCCGTCGATCGAACCGGCACGCCGCCTTCGCTGCGCCCTTCGAAGCCGCGTTCAGCGACCGGAATGTGTCCCTCCAGGACGATTTCGGCCCTGGCGGGCACCTGCAAGGGATACCCGGCTTCGCCCACATTCGAGTCGACGAGTTCAGTCGGAGAACCCCTCAGCAGGCCTGAAAACTGGTACTCCGACAGCGTGTCGGGCACCGGCGTCACGGCGCCCAGCGTCGTCGCCGGATCAGCACCAAGCACGACCGCGAGCGGGAATGGCTGGCCTGGGTTGGCCATCGCAAAGTCACGGAAGTCGAGCGCCCCGCCGCGATGCGACAGCCAGCGCATGATGACGTCGCGCCGACCGATCACCTGCTGCCGGTAAATCCCCAGGTTCTGACGTCGACGCGGCCGGTCAATCCGTTGCGGCCCACGAGTCACGACCAGTCCCCAGGTGATCAAGGGGCCGACATCACCGGGCCAGCAGGTCTGGATCGGCCACCGGGACAAGTCGACTTCGGAGCCTTCCAAGCGCACCTGTTGACAAGGCCCCGACTTGCGAAGCGTGGGCCGCATGTTCCAGACGGTCTTGACCATTTCGAGCAGGCGACCTGCGTCCGCCAGACCTCTGGGGGGCTCCGGCTCCTTCAGGCGGGCCAGCAGTTCACCGATGAGGCGAAGTTCACGAGCGTCTGACGCCCCCATGCCACGGGCCACGCGACCAGGGGTACCGAACAAGTTCGCCAAGACGGGCACGTCAGTGCCTGTCGGGTTCTCAAAAAGCAGGGCAGGACCGCCCGATTGCAGCGCGCGGTCGGCAAATGCCGTCATTTCCAGGTCAGGCGAGACCGGTTCGGTCACCCTGAGCAGGTCTTGGTGCTGCTCCAGCCCACTCAGAAATTCGCGCAAATCGCTGTACTTCACGATAGTAGAATAAAGAATGTATTCGTTATGATTGACTGGTTATTTGCCATCTTCCTAGAATCCAAACCATCCTGTCTAAGTCGGGTTTACCCGAGGTCCGCAAGGGATGGCGGTTTGATGACAGCCGGCGCATTATGGTCGGCGGTCAAGCCAGATCCCTCCGGCTGGCGGATTGCCTGACCCACGTCGATGACCCTGCGCCACAGCCTTTCCACCTTCGGCAACTCATGCAGCCGTGCCTTCGGCACGTTTGTGCGGGACGTGGCTGCCGGCATGCTGGAGGTCAGTCACAACAGCCTGGCGATGCTCGGCCTGGTGGTCGTGGCTGGCGTGCTGATGTTTTCGACAGCGCGTCACGAGTTGCGTGCCGGTGCCGAGCAGCATGTGCTCGATTGGCTGCTGGCTCGGCAAGAGGCCCGCGACACCGAGCAAGGCGTGCTCCCCCGAGATGCGACGGCGGTCGACGCTGTCACCCGTGCGACCGCCGCCGACCCGGCCTCGCTGCCACGCCAGCAAGCCAGCGTGGCCACTTGGCTTGCACGCCGATATCGTGTGGCTCCAGAGCCGATCAGCCGTCTGGTTCAGGAAGCCTGGACGGTCGGCTTGCGGGTCGGGCTGGACCCAACGCTGATCCTGGCGGTGATGGCCGTCGAATCGAGCTTCAATCCGTTTGCGCAAAGCCCGGTGGGTGCGCAAGGCCTGATGCAGGTGCTGACCCACGTGCACGACGAAAAATACGAGCCGTACGGCGGCGTGAGAGCCGCATTTGACCCGGTGACCAATCTGCGCGTCGGCGTGCAGGTGCTGAAGGAGTGCATCGCCCGCGCGGGCGGCCTGGAAGCCGGCCTGCGCTACTACGTGGGTGCAGCCAACCTCACTGACGATGGCGGCTATGTCGCCAAGGTCCTCGCCGAGCAGAGCAACCTGCGTCGCGTGGCCGAAGGCAAGGCCGTGGCCGTCAACTCTTCGCTGCCGTTGCCCAGCCCCAACGTGCCAGCGGTGCGGGAGCCGTCGACGACGCCATCCACGCCCGACAAGGGCGAGGCCCCGGCTGCCGACACTGCCGAGGAACACGTCGCCTCGCTGCGTTAGCGGTCCGCGTCGGGTCGGCCGGCTCCGCTAGACTTCCGGTTTCGCGCGACTGGCGACTGAGCCTCTGACGAGGCCCGAGGTGGTTCACCACCGTGGAGCGCGACCGGTTTCACAAGATCCCGGTGTCGGCCGATCGCCTGGGCAACCGAACGATGAGGAACTTCCTGCAGGAAGAAGCCTGATCAATTGGCACGATTGCCACTCGACGACTCACAACCATGTTCGACCGCAAAAGCCAAACAATCGCAAACATCGACCCGGAAACCTGGGCCGCCATCACCGCAGAAAACCGACGCCAGGAAGAGCACATCGAGCTCATCGCGTCAGAGAACTACGCCTCGCCGGCGGTGATGGCCGCGCAAGGATCGCAGTTGACGAACAAGTATGCCGAGGGCTACCCCGGCAAGCGCTATTACGGCGGCTGCGAGTTCGTCGATCAGGTCGAACAACTGGCGATCGACCGCGCCAAGCAGTTGTTCGGCGCCGAACACGCCAACGTGCAGCCGAACTCGGGGTCGCAGGCGAACCAGGGCGTGTTCTTCGGCCTGCTGCAGCCGGGCGACACGATCATGGGCATGAGCCTGGCCGAAGGCGGCCACCTCACGCACGGCATGTCGCTGAACATGAGCGGCAAGTGGTTCAAGGTGGTGAGCTACGGACTGAACAGTCGCGAAGAGATCGACTACGACGCGATGGCGCGGCTGGCACAGACCCATCGCCCCAAGCTCATCATTGCGGGCGCGTCGGCATACGCCCTGCGCATCGATTTTGCGCGGTTCGCGCAGGTGGCCCGTGACGTAGGCGCCCTGTTCATGGTGGACATGGCTCATTACGCCGGCCTGATCGCGGCTGGCGAGTACCCGAACCCGGTGCTGCACGCCGACGTAGTGACCTCCACCACGCACAAGACGCTGCGCGGCCCGCGCGGCGGCCTGATCCTGATGAAGGAACCCTTCGCCAAGGCGATCAACAGCGCCATCTTCCCTGGTATCCAGGGTGGCCCTTTGATGCACGTGATCGCGGCCAAGGCGGTGGCCTTCAAGGAGGCGCTGCAACCCGACTTCAAGCGCTATCAGCAACAGGTGATCAAGAACGCGATGGTCATGGCCGAAACGCTGACGTCGCGAGGCCTGCGCATTGTGTCGGGCCGGACAGAGAGCCATGTGATGCTGGTCGACCTGCGCGCCAAGGGCATCACCGGCAAGGATGCCGAAGCGGTGCTGGGCGACGCGCACATCACCTGCAACAAGAACGCGATTCCGAACGATCCACAGAAGCCGATGGTCACCAGCGGCATCCGGCTCGGCTCGCCCGCCATGACGACCCGCGGCTTCAGCGAGACCCAGGCGGCGCAAACGGCCCACTTGATCGCAGATGTGCTCGATGCGCCGCGCGACCCAGCTGTGATCGCGGCGGTGCGCGACAAGGTCGGTGTGCTGACCCGCGAGTTTCCGGTCTACCGCTGAGCCGGCAACGGCTCTCCGCCGAGCGCACGCCCCTTCCCACATGCGCTGTCCCTACTGCAGTCACGCTGAAACGCAGGTCGTCGAGACGCGTGAGTCCGACGAAGGCGACGTGATCCGCCGCCGTCGACGCTGCCTGAAGTGCGACAAGCGCTTCACGACCTACGAACGCGCCGAGATCTCGCTGCCGGCCGTCGTCAAGAAAGACGGCGCCCGTGTCGAGTTCGACCCGGCCAAGCTGCGCGCGTCGATGCAGCTCGCCTTGCGCAAGCGGCCCGTCAGCACCGAGCAAGTCGATGCGGCGCTCGACCGCATCCAGGACAAGCTGCTGGCCGCCGGCGCGCGCGAGATTCCGAGCGCACGCGTCGGCGAGCTCGTGATGCGCGAGCTCAAGCGCATCGACAAGGTAGCGTATGTGCGTTTCGCGTCGGTCTACCGCAGCTTCGAAGACGTCGACGAATTTCGCCAGCTGATCCGCGACATCTGAAGCGCGCGGGGCGCTGAACGGCGGGTCCCCCTTCCGGGTGCCCCCGGGCGGGCGAACCGATCAGGGCGGTGCTCGAGCCCTCCTGCGGGCGACGCGGCGTACGGTGCGGATTCCTACAGTGAGTGGCATCGCAACCACTTCTGCCGGAGCCCGTCATGACCCAGCGCCGTGTGCAACAACAAGGTGTCAGCCTCGTCGAGGCGATGATCGTCCTGTGCGTGATCGCACTGGTCGCCGGAATCAGCGCGCCGAGCTTCGAGTCGGTCCGCCGGCGTGCCGAGCTGACCGGCGTGGCCGGCCAGATCGAGACCGACGTTCACTTCGCCCGCAGCGAGGCGGTGGCGCGCAACCGCACCCTGCACCTCACGCTGAAGGAGGCGGTGGACGGGGCGAGCTGCTATGTCGTGCACGAGGGACCGGCGCCGAGCTGCAGCTGCGGCCAACTGGAGCGAGCCGCCTGCGCCGGTTCCGACGGGGTAGTCCGGGCGATGGTGCTGCCCGGCGGCGGCCGGATCCGCGTGAGCGCCAACGTGCAGACGCTGCACTTCGACCCGCTCAAGGGCACGGTGACGCCGGCGGCGACGCTGCGCGCCGAGTCGCGCGACGGCCTCGCGCTCCACCAGGTGGTCAGCCTGGTCGGTCGGGTGCGCACCTGCAGTCCGCAGGCTCGCGTGGCGGGCGTGCCGGCCTGCTGAGATCAGCGATTCGACGAGCGGTCGCGACCGGCTGACGGGCGGCATCCTGGCGATGGTTACAAACCGTCGCGTCTCCCGATAATCGTGACATGCATCACGGCACACCGGTCGCCAGCCGCTCCAGCGGCTTCACGCTCATCGAACTCATGATCGTGCTTGCCGTGATCGGCGTGTTGCTGGCGATCGCCCTGCCCTCGTACCAAGACTCCACGCGCAAGAGCCGCCGGTCCGAGGCGGTGACCGCGTTGACGCAGTTGCAGCAGGCGCAGGAGCGATACAGGGCAAGCAATATAGGTTACGCCGCCACGTTCGCGGCGCTGGCGGCGTCGGCAGCGTCTGTGCCGTCCGCCACCGCCAACTACAACCTGACCATCGACTCCTCTGGCGCGGGCGGCTACCAGATCACTGCCGCCGCGAGGGCGGACTCGCCTCAGTTCCGCGACACCGCCTGCCGCGGCTTGATCGTTCGCGCTGCCAGCGGCGTGATGGTCTACGAGTCGGTCAACGCGGCCAGCGCCGTCGACACGACCAATACCAACCGGTGCTGGGCCCGATGACTGCACTTCGCCACCAGCCACGCCGATCACGCGGCCTCACGATCATCGAGCTGATGACCGTGCTGGTCGTACTCGGTGTCCTGATCACGCTCGTCGCGCCAACGTTCCGCGGCATGATGCAGCGGCAACGCGTTCAAGGTATCCAGGACCAGTTGATCACCGATCTGCAGTTGGCTCGCTCCGAACTCGCCGCGCGAGCCAGTGCCAGCGCCTCGGCACCCGTGGCCGTCACGTTCGGCGGCGATGGCGTGGTGAGCTGCTACACCATCCACACCGGTGGCACGGGCGCGACTTGCGACTGCACACGTGCGGTCGGCCAGGTCTGTCAACCGCCCAACGTGCTGCAGGAGATCAAGACCGTGCAGCTGCCGCGGGCCGGCGGCATCGCGCTGGCGGCCTCCAGCCCGAGCGGCACGTCAGTCGCGTTCTCGCCGCCGCAAGGCCTGGCCACGCCGTCCGATCTGACGATCAACCTCTCCGGCGACATCAGCGGGCAGGTGCGCACCACTGTCGGTGCTCTCGGCCAGCCCGACGCGTGTTCTCCGGACGGTTCCATTCGAGGAGTGCGACCATGCAATTGATACAACGATCGCGGAGCGCCCGCGTGCGCGCAGCCCAGCGCGGGCTGTCGCTGGTGGAATTGATGGTGGGCGTGGCCATCGGCCTCTTCGTCGTCGCCGGCGCCACGATGCTGGTGTCGAACCAGCTCGGCGACAACCGGCGACTGCTGCTCGAGACACAGATCCAGCAGGACCTGCGCGCCGCATCCGACATCATCGTGCGCGATCTGCGGCGCTCGGGCTACTGGGGCGCGGCACAGACCGGTGTCTGGAACGCCGGCGTGGTCGCCGTGTCGACGAACCCCTACACCGCGCTTTCAGCGGCCAGCGGGGTGCCGGTGAGCGAGGTCACGTTCGACTACTCACGCGGCGTCGAGAACGATGTTGTCGACGCGACCGATCAGGCGGGATTCAAGCTGGAGGGAGGCGCGATCAAGATGCGCGTCGGCGGCAATTGGCAGCCGCTCACCGACGATCGCACGTTGCGCGTCACGAGCTTCAGGGTGGAGTTGACCACTCAGCCGGTGACTCTGTCTTGCTTCCTCGACTGCGGCGGTGCCGCGAACTGCCCGCCGACGCAGTCGCTGCGTGAACTGCGCGTGGACATCGCAGGTCAGGCTACCAACGACGCCAGCGTGCGACGTTCCGTGCGCAGCAACGTGCGCCTGCGCAACGACATCATCACCGGCGCGTGCCCGGTCTGAGAGGGAGAACGGCCATGCCTGACGACCGCAAGATCAGAAGTGCCACTGCCCGTCATCAGCGAGGCGCCGCCTCGCTGCTCGTGGTGGTGGTGCTGTTCTTCATCCTCGCGCTGGTAACAGCGTACGCCAGCCGCAACCTGATCTTCGAGCAGCGCATCTCGGCCAACAACCTGCGCGCCACCCAAGCCTTCGAGGCCGCGGAGGCTGGCATCGAATTCTCGATCGCTGCGCTCGGTGGCGGCCGTGTCGCCGGCAACTGCACCGACACCACCAACACTGCCAACGACACCTTCAGGCAACGGTACCTGCAGAACGTCGACGGTACGTATGGCCTGTCAGGAGCGCAGACCGTGCTTCGGCCCACCTGCATGGTGTTGTCCACCGGCACCGAGTGCAGTTGCCCGACGGCAGGCAACACACCGGACTTGGCCGCTCAGGTTGGCCCGGTCCCCACGTTCCAGATTCGCTTCGACACGACCGGCATCGCGCAACCCGGCGTCGTGCGTGTGTACTCACGGGGCTGCAGCAACGTCGGTGCGCCGTGTTATGGGTTAACGCCGGCCGCCGACGCGCAGGCCGAGGTCTCCGTGCTGCTGGGCCTCAACTCGGCACTGGCCACGCCGCCGAGCGCGGCGCTGACGGCTCGTGGCGCCGTCAACCTCGGCGGTGGTGCCGTGAGTGTGTCGAATGCCGACGTGCCCACCGCCGGCATCACGATCAACGCCGGTGGCGACGTCACCAACGCCGGTAACGCCCGGCTGCTCGGCGTGGCGGGAACGCCGGGACCGTCCTCGATGCAGGCGAACGACCCGTCGCTCAACGAGCTCGACGGCAACCGCATGTTCGTGTCGCTGTTCGGCATGGACAAGGCGACCTACCGTTCGCAACCCGCAGTCGTGCGCGTGGCGTGCAACGGGGGCTGCGGCCAGACGATCGCGGACACCGTGTCGGCCAACCCGGGGCGCGTGGTCTGGGTCGAAGGCAACGCAACGATCGATTCGAACCAGGTCTTCGGTTCTCCGACCGACCCGGTGTTGCTGATCGTGCGCGGCAATCTCACGGTTGCGGCCAACCTGCAGATGCATGGCGTGCTCTACCTGCATGCCAACGGCGGCACGACGTGGAGCACGACGGCTGGCAGCACCAGCATCAACGGCGCAGTCGTCGCCGAGGACGGACTCACATTCGTGGGCGCGCCGACGATCTCGTTCGATCCTGCCGTGCTGCGCGTCATCAGGTTGACGCAGGGCTCGCTGGTTCGGATTCCGGGAAGCTGGCGCGATTTCGCTGCGGGGAGCTGACATGCAACAAAGCAAGAAACAAACGCGTGGTGTCTCGTTGGTCGAGGCCATGGTCGCGCTGGCGATCATGGGCTTCGGAATGCTGGCGGTGGTGGGTGTACAGGCGACGATGCGCCTGAACGCCGACATCGCGAAGCAACGCTCCGAGGCGACCCGGTTTGGCCAAGAAGAAATGGAAAAGCTGCGCGCTTTCACGACGGTCGACGATGCTGCGGACCTGCGCAGCTGGACAGCCAAGATCGTCACGGGTGCCGCGGATGACGCGGTGGGACTGAACGCGACCTATCGCATCAACCGCGCCGTGCAGACCTACACCAACCCGCCGGCCAAGGCGCTGACGGTCACCGTGTCGTGGACCGACCGCACCGACCAGCCGCAGCAGGTGATGATGCGCAGCGTGATCGCCGCTGCTGCGCCTGCGCTATCTGGCACCCTGGCGGTCCGTCCCGGCACGGCAGCGGTTGCGCCGGTGCGGCGACCGTTCCGCCGCCATGCGTCGATCCCGGTCATGGCACGCGACTTCGGCAATGGCAGCAGCGGCTTCGTGCCGCCGTTCCGCCCCTGGATGGCCCTGGTGTTCAACAACGTGACCGGCCTGATCACCGGCATCTGCGACTTCGGCTTCGGCGGCGGCGAGCTGACCAACGAGACGATCACGCCGCAGGACGTCCAGACCTGCAGCAACAACACGCTGGCGCAGTTGCTCACCGGATTCGTCAGGTTTCGCCGCGAGACCAACGGCCCTGACCTGACCGCCGCCGACGTGGAGGACCCTGCCGGCCCGTCGCTGCGTTTCCGCATGCGCCTAGATCTCACGAGCACAGGCCATCCGACCGGCTCGTTCTGCATCGACGACGCCAACAGCGACTCCACATCGAACGGCGATCTGCCGTTCGGCACCTACTTCTGCGTCGTCAAGTCGAACGCCGCGGGTCTGTGGTCGGGACGCACCGAAGTCGAGGCCCAGCGCACCGTGGTCAACTTCAGCAACGTCGACTGGGATATCCGCGACGACAACTCGGGTGGCGCCGACCTGCACTTCCGTATCTGCCGCTACACGTCGGCGACAAGCGATGCGCAGGCCGTCGCCAATCGCGATCATCCGCGCAACTACGCCGACGTCGGCGGCAACCTGACGAACCAGAACTTCGTGGCGATACCATCCAACAAGCACTGCCCCACCGACGTGCCGGCCGACCCGGCTACCGGCGACCTGGTCAACAGCAACACCTTGCAGCATCAACCGGCGACCTGAGGCGGCCCTCCCGATGGCGATAGACGAGCGTGACCTGCTTCAGTTGCAGCGCGCGCTCGACCTGGCCGAGTCGGCGGTCGGCCGCAGCGAACCCAACCCCCGCGTCGGTTGCGTGCTGCACGACGCAGCAGGTCGCCTTGCCGGCGAAGGTGCCACCCAGGCGGCCGGCGATGCGCACGCCGAGGTGGTCGCTTTGCGACAGGCCACCGCGAACGGCGCAGACCTGCGCGGCGGAACAGCCTGGGTCACGCTGGAGCCCTGCTCGCACCACGGCCGTACGCCGCCATGCTGTGACGCGCTGATCACCGCCGGACTGGCGCGTGTGGTCGTCGCCACGATCGACCCCAATCCACAGGTCGCCGGCGCCGGCGTTCGACGGCTGCGTGAGGCGGGCCTCAACGTCGAGGTGGCTGATGGCCTGCCGCTGGCCCGGCGGGCACGCGAACTCAACATCGGGTTCTTCTCGCGCATGATGCGCGGCCGGCCCTGGGTGCGCATGAAGCTGGCCGCCTCACTCGATGGCAAGACCGCCCTGCCCGACGGTCAGAGCCAGTGGATCACTGGCGAGGCGGCGCGCTCCGATGGCCATGCATGGCGGCGACGCGCCGGCGCCCTGCTCACCGGCGCCGGTACCGTGCTGGCCGACGACCCGCGGCTCGATGTCCGCCTGGTACCCATCGATCGCCAGCCGCTGCGCGTGGTGGTCGATGCGCGGCTGCAGTGCCCTGCGCGGTCGCGCATCTTCGCGCCGCCGGGCCAGGTGCTGGTCTACTGCGCGACGGACGTCCCATCGCCAGAGGCCGCGGCGAGTGGCGTCGAACGCATCAAGCTGCCGGACGACAACGGCAAGGTGCATCTGCCGGGCATGCTCGACGATCTGGCGCGCCGTGGCATCAACGAGCTGCACGTCGAGGCCGGCGAGAAGTTGAATGCCTCGTTCCTGAGGGAACACCTCGTCGATGAACTGCTGCTTTATCTTGCGCCCACCGTTCTGGGCGCAGGACTCGACATGTTCGCCGGGCCGACACTCGCGCGGCTGGCCGACGCTCCGCGGCTGGTATTTGCCGAAGCCACGCCGGTGGGACATGACCTGCGCATCCGTGCCCGCTTCGTGGGCCGGGACGCCTTCCTGGCCTGAGACAATCAAAGCCATGTTCACCGGCATCATCACCGGCATCGGTCAGATCGTCGCAGCCACGCCGCTCGGTGCCGGACAGGCGTATGGCAAGCGGCTGCGGGTCACTACACCCGCCGGCTTCCTGGGCGACGTGGCGCTGGGCGACAGCATCGCACTCAACGGTGCCTGCATGACAGTCGTGGCGTTCGACGCGCGGGCCGACTGGTTCGAGATCGACATTTCGGTCGAGAGTCTTGCGCGCACGGCCGGCCTGCAGGACGCGCGCACCGTCAACCTGGAACTCGCGCTGCGCGCCAGCGATCGGGTAGGCGGCCACTGGGTGTCGGGCCACGTCGATGGCATCGGGCAGGTCGAGCGTTTCGAGGCGGTCGGTGAGTCGTGGCGTCTCGCGCTTGCACTGCCCCGTGGCATGGCGCCGTTCATGGCCGCCAAGGGCTCGATCGTCGTTCAGGGCGTCAGCCTGACCATCAATGCCGTCTCCGATCGACCTGACGACTGCCAGGTCGAGATCAACCTTGTCCCGCACACCCTGCAGCGCACCACATTGGGTGGACTTCGCGTTGGCGATTCGGTCAACATCGAGGTCGACCTGATCGCGCGCTATGTGGAACGGGCCCTTTCCGCCCGGATGGCGGGCTCCTAGTCCCATTTTGCGGCCACGAACTAGGGATTTGGGGGGTGGTTCCGGGGGGGGCGCTCGCAAGTTGAAACACTCTGCGAGCCTCCTTGTCCGATACTCTGGTTGCGCACTAGTGCCGTGAAAACGGCCCACAAGACTTGGGAGCCTCCTTGGATATGCACGACTTCGACGATTCCACGTTGTGGCGAATCAGCGAGTTCGAGCGCATCCGCATTGAGACCGGAAACAGCGGATACGCCAAGCTGGGTGGGCCGACAGTCCTGCCGACCACGCTGGTCAGCGAACTGGCTCGGATGGAGTACTCGCCGACCGGATCGGAACCGCTCGAAGTCATTGCCGCTTGCATGCGGCACCGGGAACCCGCACTCATCTACCTGCAGTACTCCGGCTTGATCTGGCCGATCACTGTGTTCCCGCGTGAGCGTCTCTATCATTCCCCGCGCGACATCACGCCCGAACTGCAAAAAGGCGTGCGCGATCTCCGAATTCACAGCGTGGAGCCGCCTGGCGTGCGCGCCCCAGGCCACTTCATGACCGAGCGGGTCGCCGAGGAGAAGCACTACCGGCGCCTCGACGAGTTGCTGTGGGCGCTCGGATTACACGGCCCGCGTGGCACGCTGCTGGGCGAGATCAGCGGGAACGCGGCCTATCGCGTCGCTTCCGATTTCCACGTCGGCACGCTGCCGCTGGCCGGTGCGCTGGGTCCTGCGTTCACCCGCCTGCGTCGCGAAACGGCGTCGCTGAAGGTCATTGCCAAGTGGCCCGGAATGAACATCGACCGGGCGACCCGCCTGCTCAACTCGCTGTACCTGCTGTCGGGCCTGATGGTGCTGCGCATGCACCCGGCGGCCCGCAAGGAACCCTCCACCACGACCGGGCCCGAGTGGCTGTCGTGGATGCGCCGCGGCCGCTAAGAGCGCGCCCGACGCGGCCTGCCGGCTGACGTCATCGCCATCGCGTCGGCGACATCGGTCGGCGGACCCCCCGCCTACAATCGGTGGATGCCGATAGCGCCGATTCCCGAACTGGTTGCCGATCTCGCCGCCGGCCGCATGATCATCTTGGTCGACGAGGAGGATCGCGAGAACGAAGGCGATCTGATGCTCGCGGCCGACCACATCAGCGCCGAAGGCATCAACTTCATGGCCAAACACGGCCGTGGCCTGATCTGCCTGACCCTCACGCGCGAGCGCTGCGAGCATCTGCAGTTGCCGCCGATGGCCGCCCGCAACGGCACGGTCCACGGCACCGCGTTCACCGTGTCGATCGAAGCCGCGAGCGGCGTCACCACCGGCATCTCGGCCGCCGACCGAGCCCGTACGGTCAAGGCAGCGGTCGCCCGCGAGGCCAAGCCGAGTGACCTCGTCCAGCCCGGCCACGTCTTCCCGCTGCAGGCCCAGGAGGGCGGGGTGCTGATGCGCGCCGGCCATACCGAGGCCGGATGCGACCTTGCGGCAATGGCCGGCCTGACGCCCGCGACGGTGATCTGCGAGATCATGAACGATGACGGGAGCATGGCGCGGCTGCCCGATCTGGAACGCTTCGCCAAGGCTCACAGCCTGAAGATCGGCACCATCGCCGACCTGATCGCCTTTCGCAGCCACAGCGAGAGCCTGGTGACGCGGGCGGGTGAACGCGAACTGGCCACGCCCGTGGGCACCTTCCACTGCATGGTCTACCGGGACCGCGGCCACGGTTTGCATCTGGCGCTCGTCAAGGGCCGGTGGCAGCCGGGCGACGAGGTGCCCGTGCGAGTCCACGAACCGTTCACTGCGATCGACCTGCTCGAGACCGGCGCCGGCCAGCACTCGTGGCCGCTGCTGCGCGCACTAGAGGCACTGCAACGCGGACCGTGCGGTGTGGCTGTCCTGCTGAACTGCAACCACGATGCCGGAGTGCTGTTGCCGCAACTGCTGCAGGCAAGCTCCATCGAGGCTCCCTCGGCGCGCTCGGCGCTCGATCTGCGCACCTACGGCATCGGAGCCCAGATCCTGCGCGACCTCGGCGTGACGCGCATGCGCCTGCTCGGCAGCCCGCGCCGCATGCCCAGCATGACCGGCTACGGACTCGAAGTGACCGGGTTCCTCGCGCACACCGACTGAAAGCAGCACCATGCAGATCGCCGACAAGGGCACCAGCGAACCACTCGACGGCGATGGCTTGGTCATCGGCATCGTGCAGGCGCGCTTCAATGCCGCACTCACCGACAAGCTGGCGCAGGCCTGCCTGTACGAACTGGCCGCACTTGGTGTCACCGAGAAACACATCGTCCACGTCAAGGTGCCGGGCGCACTGGAGATCCCGGTCGCATTGAAAGCGATGGCCGACAGCGATGACTTCGACGCGCTGGTCGCCATCGGGTGCGTGATCCGCGGCGAGACCTACCACTTCGAGCTGGTCGCCAACGAAAGCGGTGCCGGTGTGACGCGCGTGGCGCTCGACCACCAGATTCCCATCGCCAACGCCATCCTCACCGTCGATACCGAGGCGCAGGCCTGGGAACGCGTCGAGGAGAAGGGTCGTGACGCGGCCCGCGTGGCCGTCGAGATGGCCAACGTGATGGGCGAGTTGTGAGCGACGCACCGGCCAGGAGCACGACGCGGCCGCGCCGCGCTGGCGCCAAATCGGCCCGCCGGCGCGCGCGCGAGCTGGCGCTGCAGGGCTTGTACGAGTGGCTGGTCGGCCGCGGCGACATCGCGGCGATCGATGCCCACATGCGCGAGCAGGAAGGTTTCGACAAGTGCGACCGCCTGCACTTCGACGCGCTGCTGCATGGTTGTGCCGGCGGCCTTGCCGAACTGGATACCCTTCTGCTGCGGCACATCGACCGCAAGACGAGCGAGCTGTCGCCGGTGGAGCACGCGGTGCTACTGATCGGCGGGTACGAACTGCAGCACTGCGTCGATGTCCCCTACAAGGTTGCCATCAACGAGGCGGTGGAACTGGCCAAGACCTACGGCGGTACCGACGGCCACAAGTACGTGAACGGCGTGCTCGACCATCTGGCGCCGGAGCTGCGGGCCGTCGAGGTCCAGTCCGCCCGCGCGGCGCGCGCATCTGCTGGCTGAGGCGCCACGATGAAGACCGCGCGCCGGCTCGAACACATCGAGCCGTTCTACGTGATGGAGTGTGCCAAGCTGGCATTCGAGATTGGCGCCAGCGCGGCCTGCGATCCGGCACAGGGTGGCACACCGATGATCTACCTGAACATCGGCGAGCCCGACTTCGGCGCCGCCCCTCGTGTGCGCGAGGCGGCGTGCCGGGCGATCGCCGGGGGTCGCACGCAATACACGCAGGCCACCGGTCTGCCCGAACTGCGCGAGCGCATCAGCCAGTGGTACCGGCAGCGCTTCGGCTTGCGCGTGCCGGCCGAACGTATCGTGGTCACGGCCGGTGCGTCGGCGGCGCTGCAACTGGTGTGCACGGCGCTGTTCGAGGCGGGGGACGAGGTCCTCATGCCCGACCCTTGTTATCCGTGCAACCGGCACTTCGTAGCCGCCACCGACGCGCAGCCCCGATTGCTGCAGACCAGCGCCGACGCGCGCTTCCAGCTCGACGCACCGGCGGTGCGGCAGGCGTGGAACGCAGCCACCCGCGGCGTGCTGCTCGCGTCCCCGTCCAACCCGACCGGCACCTCGATTGCGCCGAACGAGCTCGGCCGCATCGTCGACATCGCACGCGAGCACCACGGCGTCTGCATCGTCGACGAGATCTACCTCGGACTCAGCTATGACGACACGTATGCACATAGCGTGCTGCGCTGGGCCGAGGGCGACGACGACTGCGTGGTCTCGGTCAACAGCTTCTCCAAATATTTCGGCATGACCGGCTGGCGGCTCGGCTGGCTGGTCTTGCCGCAGTCGCTGGTGGCGCCGGTCGAACGGCTGGCGCAGAACCTTTACATCTGCCCGTCGACGATCGCGCAACTCGCAGCGCTGTCCTGCTTCGATGAGGCCTCGATTGACGAGTTCGAGCGACGCCGCGCCGAACTGCGGGCGAGGCGCGACTACTGCGTGTCGGCGCTCGCCGCGCTGGGGCTGCCGGCGCCAGTGCCGCCCGACGGCGCGTTCTACGCGTACGCCGATTGCTCGCGTCATGCCGACAGCAGCTGGGACTTCTGCCTCGACATGATGCAAAGGGCGCACGTCGCGCTCACGCCGGGGCGTGACTTTGGTCGACACGATACGCAGCGTTACCTGCGCTTGTCATTCGCCAGCGCGATGCCGCAGCTCGAGGAGGCGATGGCCCGGCTCAAGCAGGTGCTGTGAACACCCTCGTGACATTTGCCCATTGGGCGGATACCGGAGCGTGACAAGGCGTTAACGACACGCACTACCCCACGCTTTTTGTCGCGAGCAGCGCGGTGACACCACCTAAGCTCCGTGGTCGTGAATGCCTCGACAGACCGGCACGAACCGCCGCAGCGCGACGAGCAGCCCGGTAGACCCCAACCCGTCGATCTGAATCCTGCCGATCCGCTCGAGTCGTCACCCTCGAGCCTCGTCGGCGGAGCCGACTCGGCCACCGACGAGGCGTCGGCACAGCCGCTGACGATCGGCCACATCGGCCGCTATGCCCTGAAGCAGCGGCTCGGCGAAGGCGGCCTGGGCACGGTCTACGCGGCCTACGACCCCATCCTGTCGCGCACCATCGCGGTGAAGACGCTGCACCTGAGCGCGGTGGAAGGCGACCGCGCCGCGCTCGACGCGCTTTTCCTCAACGAGGCACGCGCGGCGGCTGGCCTGAACCACCCCAACATCGTCACGGTGTACGACGCCGGACTGTCCGAGCAAGGCGTCTACATCGCCATGGAACGTTTGCGCGGCCGCGACCTGCGCCAGCTGATGGCCAACAACTGGCGGCCCGACATCGTGCAGACGGTACAGATCGTTCGCCGCGTGGCGGACGCACTGTCGTACGCTCACACCAAGGGCGTGGTCCACTGCGACATCAAGCCGGCCAACATCTTCATGGTCGGCCGCACGCTGCCCAAGGTGGTGGATTTCGGCATCGCCCGCGTCGCGCACGGCCAGGTGATTCCGGCCCTCGAGGGCATGGTGGCCGGCTCGCCGCACTACCTGGCGCCCGAGCAGCTGCGCGGCGAGACGGTCGATCGACGGTGCGACGTCTATTCGCTCGGCGTCGTGCTCTACGAGCTGCTGGCGCACCGCAAGGCCTTCAATGGCCAGTCGCTGGCGGAGATCGTCGACGCGGTCCAGCACTCGAATCCGCCGCCGGTGCATGACGTGCGCCCCGAGGTGCCCGCGTCGCTGTCACGCATCGTTCAGCAGGCCATGGCTCGCGAGCCGGCGCAACGCTACCGTTCGGCACGCCATCTCAGCCGCGACCTGCGCGACTGGCTCGAGGCCGAGGGTGACCTCGTCGGCGACGATGCCGCCACGCCGCGGCTCTGGCAGCGGCCGATCGTCACCACGGCCGCGACCGTCGCCATCGCGCTCGCCGCGGGCGCGTGGTGGTTCTGGCACGACTCGACAAATCACCCGCCTGCCGAGGAGTCACTGGCCACTGCGGCGCCTGCGACGGTGGCGGCCCAGACGCCGACCGTGCAGGCCGTCGCGCCGTTGCCAGCCGATCCGGCGCGCGCGGATGCCGGCGCGTCGACCGCCGCAGCAGCACTCACGACGCGGTCCGAGCCCGACAAGCAAGCCAAGCGTCCGTCCGCGGAAACGACATCTCGCGAGCGCCAGGCGCGCCCGGCCGTCAAGGCGCAGGCACCCGTTGTGCAGAGCAAGCCGGCCGCCGTTGCCAATGGCGTGGTTCAGCTGGCGATCACGCCGTGGGGGCAGATTGAAGTCGACGGTGCCGCGGCAGGCGTGACGCCGCCGTTGGCGCGGCTGTCGCTGTCGGTCGGTGACCACGTGGTCACCGTTCGCAACGAGGACTTCCCACCCTTCACGACCACCGTCCGCGTCACGGCGGATCAGCCGGTGGTCGTGCGGCATCGATTCGGTTCGTGAGGAGTTGCGATGAAACCCGCATGTGGCTCGATCTGGATCCCGCTGTCGCTGGCCGCGACGCTGCTGCTGGGCGGCTGCGCCGCGCCCCTGCCGTCGGCTGGCCTGGCCGAAGTCATCGAACGCCCCGCTGAGCGCGCACTGCTCACCGGTATGCGTGCCTACGACGACGCCCAGTATCCGCAGGCTGAACGCGCGCTCAGCACGGCGCTGGGCGCCGGCCTGGCCAGCCCGAAGGACCGCGCGAACGCGCACAAGCTGCTGGCGTTCATCTACTGCACCAGCAGCCGCCCGACGGAATGCGAGGCCTCATTCCGCGCGGCGCGGGAGGCTGACCCGGCTTTCGTGTTGAGCCGCTCCGAAGCCGGTCATCCGGCATGGGGGCCGGTGTACCGGCGCATGACCAACTAACGGACTTCGCTCACGTATCATCCACGTGAGCCCATGTCCGCTGCCGCCGAACCGCTTTATCGCCACCCGGTGCGGGTCTATTGGGAAGACACCGACGCCGGAGGCATCGTCTTCTACGCCAACTACCTGAAGTTCTTCGAACGGGCGCGCACCGAATGGCTGCGCAGCCTGGGCGTCGGACAGCAGGCGATGCGCGATCGTACCGGCGCGATGTTCGTCGTCAGCGACGCGTCGATCCACTTCCGCGCGGCAGCCCGGCTGGACGATCAGCTCGACGTCACCGTCGGCGTGCACCACGCGGCCCGGGTGTCGCTGGTGCTGCGCCAGCAGGCGCTGCGCCAGGATGAACTATTGGCCGAGGGCGAGGTCCGAATTGCCTGCGTCGACGCCGCTACGCTGCGGCTGCGCCGCATTCCCGACGACATCCTGCAACGCCTGCAATGAACCAAGACCTCTCGATCGTCCAATTGGTGTTGCACGCGAGCTTCGTGGTGCAGCTGGTCATGGTGGGGCTGCTGGCCGTGTCGCTGGTCAGCTGGTCGATGATCTTCGGCAAGGTGTTCGGACTGAAGCGCGTGCGCCAGCTCAATGAGAGCTTCGAGCGCGAGTTCTGGTCCGGCAAGAACCTGGCCGAGCTGAACCAAGCCGCCGGCGCCAAGCACGCCAGCGCCTCAATGGAGCGCATCTTCGCCTCCGGCATGCGCGAGTTCCTCAAGCTGCGCGAACGCCACCTCGACGCGGTGGCGCAACTCGACGGCGCCCGGCGCGCCATGCGGGCGAGCTTCCAGCGCGAGCTCGACACCATCGAGGGCAATCTCGGCTTCCTGGCGTCGGTGGGCTCGGTGAGCCCCTATGTCGGTCTGTTCGGCACGGTGTGGGGCATCATGCACGCGTTCGTCGGCCTGTCGAACCTGCAGCAGGTGACGCTGGCCACCGTGGCGCCGGGCATCGCCGAGGCACTGGTCGCCACAGCGATCGGCCTGTTCGCCGCCATTCCAGCGGTGGTGGCCTACAACCGCTTCGCCCGCGACATCGACCGCATCGCGACCCAGCTCGAGACCTTCATCGAAGAGTTCCTCAATATCCTGCAGCGCAACGCCGGCGCGCCTTCGGCGCCGCCGCGGCCGAGCTAGTTCATCATGCCGGCTGTCATCGCCCACAGTTCGCGGCGTCGTCGCTCGATGAGCGAGATCAACATGGTCCCGTTCATAGACGTGATGCTGGTGCTGCTGATCATCTTCATGGTCAGCGCGCCTCTCATCACCACCGGCGTGGTCGATCTGCCGTCGGTCGGCAAGAGCAAGCAGCGCCCGCAGCATGTGGTGGAGATCGTCGTCGGTGTCGACGAGCGCTTGAAGATCAAGGTCGACCAGGGCGAGTCCAGCGTGGTCGGCATGCAGCAACTGGCCGCGCGCGTGAAGGACATGCAGGGCGGGAACGCCGAGACACCGGTCGTCATCTCGGCCGACCGCAACGTCAAGTACGAGCAGGTGGTCAAGGTGATGGACACGCTGCAGCGCGCCGGCATCCAGCGGGTCGGCCTGACCGTGCGCCAGGCGAGCTGATTGCTCGGGATGGCCATGGATAGCACGCTCAAGCGCCACGATGGCCTGATGCCGCAGCGCGTGGACGGCATGCGCCAGGGCACGGCGCTGGCGCTGTTCGTTCACATCGGCTTGATCATCGCGCTCGCATTCGGTGTGTCGTGGCGCAGCCAGACGCCTGCCGGCGTCAGCGCCGAGCTGTGGGCCGCGGTACCGCAGCTGGCAGCACCCGCTGCGGTGGAGCCCGCGCCGGTGCCGATGGCCAAGCCTGTCCCGCCGCCGCCCGTGCCAAAGGCGGCCGAGCCGCCGCCGAAGCCATCGCCCACCGACGCACAGATCGCGATCGAACGCGAGAAGGCCGACCGTCTGCGCAAGGAGCAGGAGCGCAAGGAGCTCGAGCGTCTGGAGCGCGAAAAGGCCGAAAAGCTCGCCGCACAGCAAAGGCGTGAGCTCGAGCAGAAACGCGAGCGCGAACTTGAGCAGAAGCGCGAACGCGAGCTGGAGCAAAAGCGCCAGAAGGAAGAAGAAGCCCGCATCGCCAAGCTGCGAGACGAGAACCTGAAGCGTGCGCTCGGTGAAGCTGGCGGCACCGGCGCGCCGAGTTCCACCGGCACGGCAGCGCGCGAGGCTGGGCCATCGGCCAGTTATGCCGGGCGGATCATCGCGCGCATCAAGCCGAACATCGTGCTGACGGATGAGATCCCTGGCAATCCGACGGCCTCGGTGGAGGTACGCGCGGGGCCCGACGGCACCATCATCGGCCGCCGCCTGGTCAAGTCGAGCGGACAGAAGGCGTGGGACGACGCGGTGCTGCGCGCCATCGACCGCACCGAGATACTGCCTCGCGACACCGATGGCCGCGTGCCGGGCACGATGGTCATCGAATTCCGTCCGCGCGAGTAGCAGCGCTCAGCTGGCGCTGGTGCCGGCCAGCATGTAGCGCGCGATGAAGCGCCGGTCGATGATGTCCTTCCAGGCCCACACCCAGCGCCCTTGGGCCGACCAGTCGCCCCAGGATGCAATCGCGCGGCGCTCACCGCACGACAGCAGGTACAGCGAGCGCGCCGTCGTCCGCCACTCCTGCAGCTGCCCGCCGGCCAGGGCGCGGCGCAGGTTGAGCGCCAGGGCCGGGCCGGCACGCACGGCGAACACGCCGCTGCGCGGCAGCGGCGTGTCCTGCCGCGTCGACACGTCACCCGCGGCGAACACCTGTGGATGCGAAACGCTCTGCAGCATCGCATTGGTGGCCACGAAGCCCTTCGCATCGAGCGTCAGACCGCTGTCGGCGAGCCAGCTCGGTGCCACCGTCGGCATCGCCATCACCGGCACGTCGCAGACCACGCGGGCGCCGTTGTCGAGCAGCACGTGCGTGTCGCCGATCTCGACGCAGCGCTGGTTGATGACCGTCACGCGCGCACGGCGCAACGCCTTCACGGCGCGCTGACGCACCGGCTCGCCGAAGCCGGCCAGTACGCTGGCGTCGCCCGTGACGAGGCACACGCGGGCCTGCGCGGCAGCGCCGGCAGCCGGCGACAAGCGATGCTGCAACGCCAACGCAATCTCGAAGCCGGCGGCACCGCCACCGATGACCACGATGTCGAGCACGCGCGTCTGCGCCAGCGTCAACAGTCCTTCATACAGCTTGACGAAATGCTCGATCGGACGGATGAAGAGACCGTGCGTTCGGCCACCGGAGATCGCGTCGCGGTCCTGCTGCGCACCGGTATCGATCGACAGCAAATCGTATTCGGCGACGCGGCCGTCGGACAGCGTGACGGTGCGCTCGGCAGCGTTCAGTGACGTGGCGCTGGCCAGCGCCAGTTCGGCCTGCGCTGCCTTCACCAGCGGCTCCAGTGCGATCGCGCATTGGTCGAGCGTGTAATGGCCGGCCACCCAGCCCGGCATCATGCCGCTGTAGATCTGGCGCGCGAACGGCGTCACCAGCACCGCCTGCACGCCTGGCATCGGCTCGCGCGCCATCGCGGCCAGTACCTGCACGTGGGCGTGCCCTCCTCCCAGCAACACCAGTCGCTTCATCGTCCCTCACATTCCTCTTGTTCGCTCGCTCACGGGCTCAGCACCAAGTCGTTCAGACGGGCCAGACTGCGCCCCTGCGTATTGTCGGCGTCTCCGGCCACCAGCACGGCTCGCAGCGGTGGCAGCTGCGGCGACTCGTCACCGAACAGCCGTAGGAAATCCGCGCGCAAGTCGCGTTGTTCTCGGCGCCAGGTGCCGAGGGGTTCGTCGCCGCCGCGCAAGATCAGCCAGCGCACGCGCCGCGTATACGGGCTGTCGAGCTGGGTGTCGGCAGGCAGCCGGGCGTCCCACCCATAACACAGCGTTGCCGCAGGGAGCGCCTCGCCCGACATCGCACGTGCCAGTCGCAGAACCTGCCGCTCCCAGAACGGCACCGAATGCAATGGCATGTCGAACATCAGGCAGACCGCCACCGCATGATCGTCGCCGGCTTTGCTGTGCAGATCGGTGTTCGGATTGTCGACGTCGATGCGCCAGCGCCACGCCAGCTGTCGCGCCTGGACGCCGGCCGGCCATTCGTGCACCAGATTGCCGTACGAGCGCTGTGCGTCGATCTCGAGCGCGCGCCCGTTGTCGGAGTCGACCACGCGATAACGTGTCAGCGGCTTGTCCTGTCGCGGCAGCCCGACCACTCGCCAGGGCGGCGCGGGGTCCGGCATGGCGCTGGTCGGATCGGTCAGCAGATTGGTTGCCGGCGCTGCCGCCACGCCGGCAACCAGGCAACAAAGCCCACAGCCGATCGCCAGCGCCCCCTGCGTCATCGGCCGCAGGATAACCCGGCGGTTGCGGAAGGCTTCGCGGCAATCAGCCGCGACGCCACGCATGCAGGCGTTCGACCCAACGCAGCAGCGCCAGCGGCTGGTGCGCGCGCTTCCACTCGCCGGCGGCGTACTTGTTGGCCTCTGCCAGCGTCGGATAGGTATGGATGGTGCCCAGGATCTTGTTGAGTCCGAGGCCGTGCTTGATCGCCAGCACGTATTCGGCCAGCAGATCGCCTGCATGCTCGCCGACGATCGTGACGCCTAGGATGCGGTCCTTGCCCGGCACCGTGAGCACCTTGACCCAGCCCTGCGTCGCCGAGTCGGCGATCGCGCGGTCCAGGTCGTCGAGGCCGTAGCGCGTCACCTCGTAGGCCACGCCCTTCTCCTTGGCCTCCTGCTCGTTCAGGCCCACGCGTGCCACCTCGGGGTCGATGAAGGTGGCCCACGGGATCACCGAGTAGTCGGCCTTGAAGCGCCAGGCGAAGCCGAACAACCCGTTGACCGCGGCATACCAAGCCTGGTGAGCCGCCGTGTGGGTGAACTGGAACGGCCCGGCCACGTCGCCGCAGGCCAGGATGTTCGGGTAGCGGGTCTGCAGGTACTCGTTGGTCTCGATCGTGCGCTGCACCGGGATGCCCAGTTCCTCGAGGCCGTAGCCCTTGAGACGCGCCACCCGGCCGACCGCGCACAGCAGCGCGTCGAACTCGATGCGCTTCTCCTGGCCCGCGCTGTCGACGACGATCGTCTTCAGCTCGCCCGCGCGCTCGCAGCGCAGCGCCTTGTGCCCGGTGAGCACCGTCACGCCATCGGCCTCGAGCGCCTGGCGCGCGTAGGCCGACACCTCCTCGTCCTCGCGCACCATGATGCGCGGCAGCATCTCGATCTGCGTCACCTGCGAGCCCAGCCGCGCGAAGGCCTGCGCCAGCTCGCAACCGATCGGGCCGCCGCCCAGCACGACCAGCCGCTTCGGCAGCTCACGCAAGGCCCACAGCGTGTCGCTGGTCAGAACGCCCACGTCGGCCAGCCCCGGCAGCGGTGGCACGAACGGCGCGGCACCGGTGGCCACCACGATGGCACGCGTCGACAACGTTCGCGTGGCCCCATCGGCGGCGGTGATCTGCACGTGCCAGGGGTCGACGATCTTCGCGCTGCCCTGCACCACGTCGACGCCCAGGCTCGTGTAGCGTGCCACCGAATCGTGCGGCTCGATCTCACGGACCACCTGCGCGACCCGCTCCATCGCGTCGGCGAAGTTCATCGTCGCCTCGGCGCTGTGAATGCCGTACTTCCGGCTGTGCTGCATCTGCCGCATCAGCTTGGCGGTCTTGATCAGCGCCTTGCTCGGCACGCAGCCGTAGTTGAGGCAGTCGCCGCCCATCTTGTGGTGTTCGACCAGCGTGACCTTGGCTTTCACCGCCGCGGCGATGTAGCTGCTGACGAGGCCGGCCGCGCCGGCGCCGATGACCACCAGATTGCGATCGAACTGCGTCGGTCGACGCCCGGCCCAGCGCGCGTAGTGCGGACGTGCCTTCCACCAGTCGGTGATCCGCTCGATCAACGGCGCCAGCAGCCGCCGCGCGATCCACGGGAACAAGCCCAGCAGCACGAACGAGCCGATGATCCCCGGCGACAGGATGCCGCGCAGAGAGTCGATCCTCGCCAGCTGCGTGCCGGCATTCACGTAGACCACGGTGCCGGCCAGCATGCCGAGCTGGCTGACCCAGTAGAAGGTGGTGGCCTTCATCTTGGTCAGACCCATCAGCAGGTTGATCACGAAGAACGGGATCAACGGCACCAGGCGCAGCGTGAACAGGTAGAACGCACCCTCCTTGGCCACACCCTTGTCGATTTCGGCCAGGCGCGCACCGAAGCGGGCCTGCACGCTGTCGCGCAGGACGAAGCGCGACGCCAGGAACGCCAGCGTCGCGCCCAGGCTGGAGGCGAACGACACGATGATCGTCCCCACCACCAGGCCGAAAATGCCGCCTGCCGCCAGCGTGAGCACCGCTGCGCCCGGGAACGACAGCGCCGTCAGCGCGACATAGCCGACGAAGAAGCTCGCGATCACCACGACCGGCTGCGCCTGGTACAGCGCAGTGAAGTCGGCCTGCCGCGCCTTCACGTAGTCAAGGCTCAGGAAGCGACCGAGGTCGAACGCGAAGAAGGCGATCACGGCCGCGACCACGATCACCAGCATCACCAGCTTGTTCTTGTTCATCGTGGGTCGTGCCTTTCGTGCGCGCGCTCACCGTGCTGGCGTATCGGTCGCCGGCGACGGGCGCACCTTACAGCAAGTCAGCCGAACGCGCGCCAGCCGGCGACGATGCGCGTGGTGAGCGTCAGCGCGCACAACGCGGCGAAGATATAGGCGAAACCGGCGAACCAGCCTGGCAGCAGGCACATCAGCACGAAGCAGATCAGCGTCTCGCTGGCTTCGGTCAGGCCTCCGAGGTAGTAGAAGCCCTTGCGCGGATAGGCCGTGCTCGCCATGCCGCGGCGCTCGGCCAGCACGGCATAGGCCAAGAAGCTCGCGCCAGTGCCGACGAACGCCGCCAACAGCGTGGCAGCGGCCAGCGCGCGCCCGGGTGGGTCGGCGATCGCGAAGGCGAGCGGTATGCTGGCGTAGAAGACGAAATCGAGTGCGATGTCGAGGAACGCACCGCGGTCGGTGGGCTGCGTCTGCCGCGCCACGGCCCCGTCGAGCCCATCGCACAGGCGGCTCGCCAGCATCATCAGCAGGCCCGTCGGGTAGGCGCCGAAGGCGATTGCGGTGGCCGCACCGAGGCCGAGCACAAACCCGGTCCACGTGAGCGCATCGGCACCGACATGTACACGCCGCAGTCCAGTCGCCATGCCGTCCAGCAGCGGCCGCAGCAGGGCGATGGCGGCGCGGTCAAGCACGGTCGGCACCCGCTGCTGCAAGCGGGCGCAAACGCCCGAGATCGATCACCTTGCCGTCCGGTGGCACGTCGGCCACGTCGTGGGTCACCAGCAGGGCGCAGACCTGGGCGGACTTCAGCCGCTGCCAGACGAACTCACGCATCTGCGCGCGCAACGCCGCATCGAGGCGCGAAAACGGCTCGTCGAGCAAGACCACGCGCGGCTCGGCCAGCAACGCCCGTAGCAGCGACACGCGCGCGCGCTGCCCGCCGGACAGCGTATGCGGCAGCCTATCGCCGAAGCCGGCGAGGCCTGCCTCGGCCAACGCGCTGTCGGCACGGGCCGTGCGCGATGTACGCGGGCCCGGCGGCGTGGCGAAGAGCAGGTTCTGCTGCACCGTCATGTGCGGGAACAGCAGGTCGTCCTGGAACAGCAGGCCGATGCGGCGCTGCTCGATCGGCAGCGCGTCGAGATCGCGCCCATCGAGCCGCACCGTGCCGGTGGCGTGCAGCGGCGGCTGCAGGCTGCCGGCCATGTAGGCCAGCAGCGAGCTCTTGCCGCAGCCGCTTTCGCCCATCAACGTGAGCACCTCGCCCGGCTCGACCCGTGCCTGCAAACCGGCGATCAGCGGCCGCTGCGGCAGCGACAACGCGAGGTCGACCAGTTCGAGTGCCATGGCCCGAGTGTCGCCCGCCGTCACGGGGTGAATGGCGGCCGGCCCGGTCGGGGGTGCCTCACCACGGCGGCCAACGCGAAGCCCAGCAGTGGCAGGAGCGCCTGCCACAGCGCGTACACCACCGCCGACTGGCGTTGCCCGCCGGCCGACAATGTGACGGCCTCGGTAGTCACGGTGGCAAAGCGGCCGGCACCGACGAACAGCGTCGGCAGGTACTGCGCCAGCGCGACGGCGAATCCGACCGAGAGCGCAGCCGCGATCGGTGCCCGCTGCATCGGCCACTTCACGCGCCACCAGAACGCGAGACGGCTGCGACCCAGCGCGAGTGCGGTGGTCTCGAAGCGAGCGTCGTAGCCGCGCCAGGCCGGCGCCAGCACGATGAATGCATACGGCAGCACGACGACGACGTGCACCCACAGCAGGCCCCACACGCTGCCGTCGAGCCGCAGCCACAGCGCGCCCTGATACAAGCCGATCAGCAGCAGCAGCGGCGGCACCACCAGCGGTGCGAGCAGCACCGGCGTCAGCGCAGCGTCGGCGCGCGGCGGCGTGACCTCGAGCCAGCCGATGGCCAGCACCAGCGCGAGCACGGAGGCCGACGCGGCCAGCGCCGCGCTGAAAGCCAGCGTCGGCCACAGCGCCGCCCGCAGCGCAGCCAATGCGTCCCACGACGTCGGCAGCAATGCGGGGAACGGCCACGGCCCCGCGCTGGCGGCCAGCAGGAGCATCAGCGCCACCAGCGCGTACACCAGCGCGACCGCCAGGCTCAGCAGTCGCGCGAACGACGAGCCGTCGAGTCGTCGAGCCGCGGTCGGCCGGTGTCCGGCGGTGGCCGTGCGCAAGGCGGCGCGGCGCCACAGCGCGCCGACAAGCGCTGCCAGCGCCACCAGCGCGATCAGCGTGGCGGCCAGCACCACGACCTGCACCGCACCGAGCGCCTGGCTCGCCCGATCGCCGTCGAGCAGCGACTGCCAGGCCAGCGCCGCCAGCGTCGGCGGCGACAGCGGACCGATGACGAGCGCCACATCCACCACCGACAGGCTGTACGCCAGCACGGCGAGCAACGGCCAGACCAACCGCGGCAGCAGCATCGGCCACAGCACGCGCCACCAGAGCGCCGGCGCTCGATAACCAAGCGTACCGGCGAGCAACACATGCCGCTGCAGTTGGGCCGACAGTTCCGGCCGCGCCAACAGCGCCAGCAGGTTCCATAGCAGGAAGGGCAATTCCTTGAGCGCCAGCATGACCATCAGCACCAGTCCCTGCGGATCGTTCACGCTGCGCCAGTCGGGCGGGTCGATCCAGCCGGTGGCCAGTGCCAAGGCGCGCGCGACCAAGCCGCTGGGCATCAGCAGCAGCGCGAAGCCAATGGCAAACGCCGCGTGCGGCAACGCCAGCATCGGTGCCAGCGCCGACGACACGCGCGGCCACCAGCGGCTGCCGTGCAGATGGGTGGTGATCACCATTGCCATCAGCAGCGCCGACAGGCTCGCCCCGACTGCGGTGCCGGCGCTCAGGCGCCAGGCGGGAAGCGTCTGCGGATCGGCGAGCAGCGCCCGCCAGGCGCTCGCGTCGGTGGCCTGCGCCAGCGCCAGCACCAGCGCCACCGCCAGCGGAACCACGAAGACCACGGCCCAGAGCGCACGAACGGCCTGGCGGGTCAAGCGCCAAACCAGGCCGGCCGGCGCCGCGCTCATCGCCCGCGCGGACAACGATGGCTGCGGCCGATCAGGACACCCCGTAGCGGCGGGACCATTCGCGCTCCAGCGGATCGACCCAGCTGCCGTGCGGCTCGGGCCAGGTGGGAGCCGGCTTGAGCACGGCACCCGGTACGCCCGCAGCGTCGAAGGCGCGCCGCTGGTCGGCCGGCAGCTTGGCCGGCGCGAGCACCGTCGGGTCACCCCAGACGGCGATGTCAGCCTTGCGCGCCTGGGCGGCGGGCGACATCAGGAAGTCGATCGCGACCTGCGCGCCCTCCTTGGCCCGCGCATTGAACGGGATCGCCAGGAAGTGCGTGTTGCCGATCGTGCCGGCGCTGTGCTGGTAGCTCACCACCGTGGCCGGCAGTGCCTTGACGGCGATCTGGTTGGCCGCCTCGTTGGGGTTGAACGCGGTGCTGATGAAAAGCTCGCCGTCGGCGAGCATCTGACGCGCCGCGGCCGGCGAGGCCGGAAACTGCTTGCCCTGGCGCCACAGGTGCGGGTGCAGCGCGTCGAGGTAACGCCAGAGCGCGGGCGTCACCGCGGCGAAGGTCTGCGCAGTCATCGGCTGCGCGAGCGGCTGGCGGTCGGCCGACAGCTCGAGCAGCGCCTGCTTGAGAAAGGTAGTGCCGAGAAACTGCGGCGGCCGCGGATACGTGAAACGTCCCGGATGTCTGCCTGCCCAGTCGAGCAACTCGGCCATGCTCGAGGGCAACGGGCCGGCGCGCCCGGGCTCGGCAAAGAAGGTGTACTGCGCCATGCCCCAGGGCGCTTCCAGGCCGTCGACGGGCTCGGAGAAATCGACGCGCGTCGTCGGCTTGCCGACGGTGTCGACGTACCGGTACGACGGCAGTGCCTCGGCGAACGGACCGAACAGCAGCGCCTCGCGCTTCATCGCAAGAAAGTTCTCGCCGTTGATCCACACCATGTCGACCGAGCCGTCGGTGCGTGCGGCGGCCTTCTCGGCGCGCACGCGGCGAATCGCCTCGGCGGTGTCGGTGATCTTCACGTGCTCGAGTCTCACGGCCTGCCGCCGCTGCAGTTCGCCTGCGGCCCAATGCAGATACGCGTTGACGCGTTCGCTGCCGGCCCAGGCATTGAAGTAGACGGTCTGGCCGCGTGCGGCCTGCTCGGTGCGGCTCCAGTCGCTCTGCGCGACGACCGGCAGTGGCAGCAACGTGGCGCCGCCGAGGAGCAGCTGGCGGCGTGTGACTCGTGGCGTCATGAAACTGATTCTGCCCGCAGGCTCGTCCAGGCGCGCTTCACTCGGCACGCTGCTGCCCACGCCAGCGAGGCGCCAGCCACCAGTCGTCGAGCGACCAGCGGCCCGGTCCCCACAGCAGCAGGCCCAGCAGCAGGCTGCCCCAGAACATGTGCTGCTGCAACGCGGCGTCGGGCACGTCCATCAGACTGATCACCGCCACTGCGTTGAGCACGAACAGGCCCAGCGCCGCCATCCGACCCCCGAGGCCCAGCACCAGCAGCACCGGCAGCACCAGTTCGCCGCCGGTGCCCAGCCAAGCGGCGAGTTCCGGCGGCAGCAGCGGCACCCTGTACTCATCGGTGAAGAGCGCAAGCGTCACGTCCCAGTCGCGAACCTTGGTCAGACCCGATCGAAAGAAGACCAGCGCCACGTAGATCCGCGCGGCCAACAAGGCCAGCGGTTGCAGCGCCTCCAACAGTTGCAGGCCGCGTTGCCACGGTCCGCTGACCGCTTTGACGAGAGCAGTGTTCATCGAGAGTCTCCTATGCCGTGAGAATCGTCGACGCCCGACACAGCGCCGAGCCACTGCCGCGCCAGCGCGTCGCGCAGCCACTGTTCGAACGAGAAGCCGTCACCGGCCGCCGCCAGCGCGGCGTCGATGCTGTCGCCCGCGAGCACATGCTCGATGAAGCGCGCCTGGAGTTCGTCGACGGCGTCCACGGCTGCGTGCCAGCCGTCGCGCCAGACCCAGGCCGCCTCGCCCCGCCCGGCCTGCAGCGCCGCGCGGACGCCGTCGAAGCGGTCGGGTGCGCTGCTGCGATGGGCCTGCCAGATCGTCGCCACCGGCCAGCGCGAGCGGATCAGCGCCGCGCCGGGTCGCAGCACGAGGCGCAGCGTGGCGGCGTCATCGGTCGCCAGCCGCTGCAGCCCCGCAGGCTGTGCCGGCGCGTCCTCAGCGCGCTCGAGCACATGCACGGCCCAGTCGAGCCGGGCCACGTCGGCGAGGTACGGTTCCGAGGCCAGCTGCGCATCACCTTCGATAAAGACCGCCAACTCGGCGCCGAAGGTCGCCAGGTCGCCCTGCCGCGGTGGCTGTCGATGCCAGAGCGCGCGCGCCAGTTGCTCGAACGACTCGTCGCCGACGAGCTGGCTCACCGTGGGATAGGTCGTCGCCAGCGCACGCGCCGCGATCGCGGCGGCGTTGCCGCGATAAGCGGCGAGCGCCTGCACGCTGCGCGCAGCGCTGTCACGCACCCACAAGGCCACCGACCGGTCGTCGCCGCGCCGCCACAACGCGCGCAGCAGCTGCTGCTGGCGGATCGCCTCGCGCTGCCAATCGGGGCCGTTCACGCCACGACCTCGGCGTCACGCGGCAACAGCACCTGCTGCGCCAGCGACGCTTCGTCGAGCAGCACCTCCAGCGGGGGGATCGCGGTGTCCCACTCGATCAGCGTCGGCCGCGCACCCAGACGCGCCACCGCATGGCGGAACACCTGCCACACCGGCGCATGCACCCGGCTGCCATGGTCGTCGATCACCAGCTCGCCGCTGTCGTTGTAGCCGGCGAGATGGATCTCGGCGACGCTGGCGGCGTCGATCGAGTCGATGAAGGCGCACGGCGCGGCGACTGGATCGGCGCCCTGGTTGATCGCATTGACGACCAGGTTGTTCACATCGAGCAGCAGCTGGCAGCCGGCCCGTCGCGTCAACGCATTGAAGAAGTCAGCCTCGCCGATCGAATCGTCGGCCCAGCGCAGGTAGGCCGACAGGTTCTCCACGGCCAGCGGACGGCGCAAACGCTCCTGCACCTGCTGCACATGGCGCACCATGATGTCGAGCGAAGTCTCGGTGAAGGCGATCGGCAGCAGATCGCTGCCATGCACCGCCGGTGCGCCGGCAGCGAGACTGCCGCGCGCAAAACTCGCGTGGTCGCTGACCCGCACCGGGTCGATGCGCTGCACCAGGCGAGCCAGTCGATCGAGATGCCAGGGGTCCAGCCCGGCGGCCGAGCCGAGTGCCAGGCCGACGCCGTGCAGGCTCACCGGGTACTGTGCGCGCCCGCGCTCGAGCACCGCCAGCGCCGCGCCACCGTCGGCGAAAAAGTTCTCCGAGTGCACCTCGATAAAACCGAGCGCCGGGCGGCGCTCGATCAGCTCGGCATAGTGCGGCTGGCGCCAGCCGATGCCGGCATACGTGTCGTTCATCGCGGGCAGTCCGGTCCGGCGGCGCGAGCGGGCAGCGAGGCGACTACTTCTTCTGTGCTTTGGCTTCGGTCTCGGTCATGCCCTTCATGTCCTTGCAGGTGCCCTTGGCGACGTACTTCCACTCGCCCGGGTCGTTGTCGACCTTGTTCTGGCCGGCGCACGAGTGCGTGCCTGCCAGGTTGGCGCAGTCGTTCTGCCCCGCCTTGGCGATGCCGAAGCACTTTTCCTTTTCCTTGGCCTGGACCACGGCCTGGCCGGCCAGGCCCAGCGCCAGCATCGAAGCCAGGGCCGAAGAGGCGATCAGTCGGTTGTTCATGAGGTCAGCTCCTTGAGGGTTGTCGAGTTCATCCCCGCGATTGTCTGGCGGCGACGCGACGTCTGTCGGACCGACGGTGAATTCCTTACACTCGCCGACAGTTCCGCCGAGGCCAGACCCTAGCATGAGCGAGTTCGCCCGACAGGTCGAGTCGCTGCGTCCGCAGCTGCTGCGTTATGCCCGCTCGCAACTGCGCAACGACGCCTGGGCCGAGGATGCCGTCTCCGACACGCTGCTGGCGGCGCTGGAGAAACCGCAAGCCTTCGGTGGCCAGTCGCAGCTGAAGACCTGGCTGGTCGGCATCCTGAAGCACAAGGTGATCGACCAGCTGCGCCGGCACACCCGAGAGGCGACGATCCTCAGCCAGGACGACGAGACCGACGTCGACGAGCTGCTGTTCGACGCCAACGACCACTGGCGCGACCAGCCGCAGGATTGGGGCAACCCCGAGGCGTGCCTCGGTCAGCGCCAGTTCTTCGAGGTGCTCGAGGCCTGCATGGAGCACCTGCCCGCCACGCAAGGCCGTGTGTTCATGATGCGCGAGTGGCTGGATCTGGACACCGACGAGATCTGTAAGGAGCTCGCGATCACGTCGACGAACCTGTGGGTGCTGCTGCACCGCGCGCGTCTGCGTCTGCGCGAATGCCTGCAACAAAGCTGGTTCGCCAGCCGTGGCCAGACCGCCTGATGCGATTCGAACGAAGCTGCCGAGAAGTGACCCGCCTGGTGCTCGAGAGCCAGGACCGCGAGTTGCCGCTGGCCGACAAGCTGGCGCTGCAGATCCATTGGCGCATCTGCGACGGCTGCACGAAGTTCAAGAATCAGACCGAGCTGATGCGCGAAGCGATGAAGCGCTGGCGCGGCTATCGCGACGAGTAGCGCGACCGGACCTGGGCTTACTTTGGTGTGCCGTAGCCGCCGCCCCCGGTGGTCTCGATCACGAAGCAGTCGCCCGCGGCCATCTCGGCCGAGCCGATGTGCGTCAACGGCTCGACACGCCCGTCGGCCCGCTCGACGCGGTTGATGCCGCAGGCACCTGGGCTGCCGCCGGCCATGCCGAACGGCGCGATGCGACGGCCATTGCTCAACACGCTGGCGGTCATCGGCTCGAGAAAGCGGACGCGGCGCACGCCGCCGTCGCCGCCACGCCAGCGACCGGCGCCGCCGGAGCCGGCGCGAATCGCATAACTCTCCAGCCGCACCGGAAATCGGAACTCCAGCACCTCGGGATCGGTCAGCCGCGAATTGGTCATGTGGGTCTGCACGACGCTGGTGCCCGGAAAGCCGCCGACCACGCGGCCACCGGCATCGAACTGCGCCCCCGCCCCGCTGCCGCCGGAGATCGTCTCGTAGTACTGGTAGGTGTGGTTGCCGAAGGTGAAGTTACTCATCGTGCACGGGCTCGACGCCATCACGCCAAGCGCGCCGAGCAGCGCGTTGGTGACACTCTGCGACGTCTCCACATTGCCGGCCACCACGGCCGCTGGCGGATTCGGGTTCAGCATGCAGCCTGCGGGCACGATGATGCGCAGCGGCTTCAGACAGCCGGCGTTGAGCGGGATGTCGTCGTCGACCAGCATGCGAAATACGTAGAGCACTGCGGCCACGGTGACCGCCTTCGGCGCGTTGAAGTTGTTGGGCAGCTGCGCACTGGTGCCGGTGAAGTCGATCGTCGCGGCACGCTGCTGCGCGTCTACCGTGACCCTGACGACGATGCGCGCGCCGTTGTCCAGTTCGAGTTCGAACGAGCCATCGTGCAGCGCAGTGATGACCCGGCGCACCGATTCCTCGGCGTTGTCCTGCACATGCAACATGTACGCCGCCACCGTGTCACGGCCGAACTGGGTGACCATCGCGCGCAGTTCCTGCACACCCTTCTCGTTGGCCGCAACCTGGGCCCGCAGGTCGGCGATGTTCTGGTCCGGGTTGCGCGACGGATGGTCGCCCGATTGCAGCTGCTCGCGCAGCGCCGCTTCGCGCAGCGTGCCGCCGCGCACCAGCAGGAAGTTGTCGAACAGCACGCCCTCGTCGCCGATCGTCTTCGAGAACGGCGGCATGCTGCCGGGCGTGATGCCGCCGATGTCGGCGTGGTGCCCGCGGCTGGCGACATAGAAACTCGGCCGAGCGTCGGCATTGTCGAGGTACACGGGAGTGACGACCGTCACGTCCGGCAGGTGCGTGCCGCCGTGGTACGGATCGTTGAGCACGTACACGTCGCCGGGCTGCATGTCCGGGTTGCGGGCGATCACCGTCTTGATGCTCTCGCTCATCGAGCCCAGATGCACCGGCATATGCGGCGCGTTGGCAATCAGCTGTCCCTGCGCATCGAACAGCGCACAGGAGAAGTCGAGCCGCTCCTTGATGTTCACCGAGTAGGCGGTGTTCTGCAGCCGCAGGCCCATCTGCTCGGCGATGTTCATGAACAGGTTGTTGAACACCTCCAGCATCACCGGGTCGGCGTGGGTGCCGATGGCATGGCGCGTCTCGCGCGGCACCACGCGCCGCAGCTCGATCGGCCCGGCGCCGGTGAGCGTCGCCTGCCAGCCCGGCTCGACCACCGTGGTGGCGTTGCGCTCGGCGATGATTGCCGGACCGTCGATCGTGGCGCCGGGCTGGAGCGACTCGCGCACGTGCAGCGCCGCATCGAGCCAGCGGCCGCTGTGCATGCGCACCGCGGCATCGGGTGTCGGCCGGTGCGCGGACGGCGGCTGCGCAGCCACCGAGGCGTCGGCGTGACGCTCACCCGCGCCGATCGCCTCCACTGACACCGCCTCGATGATCAGGTTGCGCCCGGGCATCAGGAACGCGAAGCGCTGCCGGTAGGCCGCTTCGAAGTCGCGGTGGATGGCGTCGAGAGTGCCGAACGCCACGTCGAGCGCCGTGTCGGTGCCTTCGTAGCGCAGGTGCAGATGCCGCCGCAGTTCGACCCGCTCGCGCGCCACGCCCTGACTGGTCACCTCGTCGGCCGCCGCCGCGCCAAGTTCGTCGAGCCGGCGTGATGCCCCCGCCAGGCCGGCTGCATCGAGCGGCAGTTCGAGCGACAATTCGCGCATCGCGATCTGGTCGGCCAGGCCCATGCCATAGGCGCTCAGCACGCCGGCCAACGGGTGCACGAACACGCGCGTCATGCCGAGTGCATCGGCCACGCCGCAGGCGTGCTGGCCGCCTGCGCCGCCGAAACACTGCAGCGTGTACTGGGTGACGTCGTAGCCGCGCGCGACCGAGATGCGCTTGATCGCGTTGGCCATGTTCTGCACCGCGATCTGCAGAAAGCCCTCGGCCAGCGACTCGGGCGTCACGTCGCGGCCGCTGGCGCGGCGCACCTCGGCGGCAAGCGTGTCGAACTTCGCGACCACACCGTCGCGGTCGAGGGCCTCGTCGCCCTTCGGCCCGAACACACGCGGAAAGTGCGCCGGCTGCACCTTGCCGAGCATCACGTTGGCGTCGGTCACCGCCAGCGGGCCGCCGCGGCGATAGCTGGCCGGCCCTGGGTTCGCGCCGGCGCTCTGCGGCCCGACGCGCAGCCGGGCACCGTCGAACTGCAGGATCGAGCCGCCGCCGGCGGCCACCGTGTGGATGCTCATCATCGGCGCGCGCATGCGCACGCCGGCCACCTGGGTCTCGAACGCACGCTCGAACTGGCCAGCGTAGTGGCTCACGTCGGTGGACGTGCCGCCCATGTCGAAGCCGATCACCCTGTTGTGACCGCCGGCCACCGCGGTGCGCACCATGCCGACGATGCCGCCGGCCGGCCCGGACAGGATCGCGTCCTTGCCCTGGAAATGGTGCGCCTCGGTCAGGCCGCCGCTGCTCTGCATGAAGAACAGGCGCACGCCGGGCATCTGCGCCGCCACCTGGTCGACGTAGCGGCGCAGGATCGGCGACAGGTAGGCATCGACCACCGTGGTGTCGCCGCGCGACACCAGCTTCATCAGCGGGCTCACCTCGTGCGACACGCTCACCTGGGTGAAGCCGATCGCACGCGCCAGTGCCGCGGCGGCACGCTCGTGGTCGGTGTATCGATAACCGTGCAGGAAGACGATCGCGCAGGCGCGGATGCCGGCGGCGAACGCCGCCTGCAGCTCGCAGCGCAACGCCACCGCGTCGAGCGGAGTCACGAGTTCGCCGCGCGCGCCGACCCGTTCGTCGGCCTCGATCACGCGCTCGTACAGCAGCTCCGGCAGAACGATGTGGCGGTCGAACAGGCGCGGCCGCGCCTGGTAGGCGATGCGCAGCGCGTCGCGGAACCCCCGCGTCGTGACCAGCAACGTGCGGTCGCCCTTACGCTCGAGCAGCGCGTTGGTGGCGACCGTGGTGCCCATCTTCACGCACTCGACCTGCCCGGGCGTGATCGGCGCGCCGGGCGACAGTTCGAGCAGGCGGCGGATGCCCTCGACCGCGGCGTCGCGGTATTGCTCGACGTTCTCCGACAGCAGCTTCAACGTACGCAGCGTGCCGTCGGGTGCACGGCCGACGATGTCGGTAAAGGTGCCGCCGCGGTCGATCCAGAATTGCCAGCGTGGCTGGGTGTTCATGCGAGTTCCTTCAGACGTTCATGCACGAACGCCAGCAGATGGTGCACCGGCCGGCCGGTGGCGCGCGCCACGGCCTCGGCATAGGGCGGCAAGTTGGTGCATTCGAGCACCAGCGAGTCGATCGCCGGGTCGCGCGCGATGAGCCGGCGGGCGGCAGCGACGACCTCGGCCTCGGCGGCGACCCGGTCGAGCGTCGGCAGGTCCTCCAGGAGGGTGCGCTGCAACGAGCAGCCGGGCGCCAGCCCCTCGACCGGCGTGTCGGCGGGCGCGCCGGCAGCGCGCAGGTGGGCGGCGCTCAGCGATGCCGAGTCCACCGTGACCACGCCCGGCCGCTTCAACGTGGGCAGCTCGAGCAGGCTCGACGTCCACACCGGTACCGACAACGCGGCCTGCAGCTCGCGCTGGAACAGAACGAGAAAGCCGCAGCTGGTGGTGACGGCCGTGCAGCCTTGGGCCTCGAGCGCGCGAGCCGCGTCGATGAACGGCTGCAGCAGCGCCGGATCGGCTTCGCGCACCACGCGCCGCGGCGAGGCGCCCGGCACCACGGCAAAGCGGGTCGGCACGTCGAAGCTGCCGGCATGGCCGACATCGCCGCGCAGGCGCGGAAAGCGCGTATCGAGCATCAGTACGCCGAGCAGCGTCACAGCGACGTCGCCGCGCGGGCCGCCTGGTCGTACATGCCCGACATCGTGCGCAGCAACCGTGCCAGCTCGCCGATGTCGGCGTTGAGCTCGGTGTCCAGGCTCTTCACCAGGCAATCCTCGCGCACGGCACGGTAGTTCTGGACGAAGGCCTCACCTTGCGCGGTGGGACTGTAGAAGACCTCCTTGCCCAGCTTGTCGGTCTGCGCCAGGCCGGCGGCGACCAGCTTCTTCAGCGAATAGGCCACCACGTGGGTGTCCTCGTAATTCAGCACGAAGCAGATGTCGGCCAGCTTCTTGTTGCGCGCGCGGTGGCACAGGTGGTGAACCAGCAGCACGTCGGTGATCGTCAGGTCGGGGCAGCCGGCCGCGGCCATGCAGCGCACCGCCCAGCGCGAGAACGCGTTCCAGGCCACGATCAGGCCGAACTCGAACTCGGACAACTCCACGCTTCGCGGCGACACGAGATGCGACGACGACACGATGCCGCCGGAACGCGGCTCTGTCGCGGCCCGCGAGCCGGCGGCCTTGCGAGGGGTCGGTGTTTTCACTAAAACCTCAACAATTTGTTGACACTTTATCGTCAACCTTTCTAGACTGCAATCGACCTGGGGTTCGTCCCGAGGCGTGGCCTCCGATCTGTCCCGGATTGACCGCGCCGCGGCACGCCTCATGCTTGCAGCCTTTTCCGTTCATCGAACCCGAGGAGTGTCCATGCGCCTTTCCCGTCCCCTGCTGAGCGCCGCCGCTGCGCTCGCCGTCAGCGCCGCTGCCCACGCACAGACCAAGTGGGATCTGCCCGCCGCCTACCCGGCCAGCAACTACCACACCGAAAATCTCATGCAGTTCGCCGGCGACGTCGACAAGGCCACCGGCGGCAAGCTGAAGATCACCGTGCACGCCAACGCGTCGCTGTTCAAGGCGCCCGAGATCAAGCGCGCGGTACAGGGCGGCCAGGCGCAGATGGGTGAGATCCTACTGGCCAACTTCCAGAACGAGTGGCAGATCTTCGGCGCAGACGGCCTGCCCTTCCTGGCAGATAGTTTCGAGACCTCCGAAAAGCTCTACAAGGCGCAGAAGCCGCTGCTGGACAAGAAGCTCGGCGAGCAGGGCATGATGCTGCTGTACTCGGTGCCGTGGCCGCCGCAAGGCATCTACGCCAAGAAGCCGATCAGCATGGCTGCCGACCTGAAGGGCGTGAAGTGGCGGGCCTACAGCCCGGCCACCAGCCGCGTCGCCGAACTGGTCGGCGCGCAGCCGGTCACGGTGCAGGCAGCCGAGTTGTCGCAGGCGATGGCGACCGGCGTGATCGAGAGCTACATGTCGTCGGGCGCCACTGGCTACGACACCAAGACCTACGAGCACCTGAAGTTCTGGACCGACACGCAGGCCTGGCTGCCGAAGAACGCGGTGCTCGTCAACAAGGCCGCGTTCGACGCGCTCGACAAGCCCACGCAAGCCGCCGTGCTGAAGGCCGGCGCCGACGCGGAAACGCGCGGCTGGGCGCTCGCCAAGGCGAAGAACATCGAGTACCTCGACCTGCTGAAGAAGAACGGCATGACCATCGTGCCACCGTCGGCTCAGCTCAAGGCCGACATGAAGAAGGTCGGCGACACCATGCTCGCCGAGTGGCTCGAGAAGGCCGGGCCCGAAGGCAAGGCGCTGGTCGACGCCTACCGCAAGTAAAGCGCTGCCCGTGCGCCGCGCCCTCGACGCGCTGTACGACGGCGCGGCCGCGCTCGCGGCCGTCTGCATGGTCGGCCTGCTCGGATTCGTGCTGCTGTCGATCCTCGGTCGGCAGCTGCACTTCCATCTGCCCGGCACCGACGCCTACGCCGGCTACATGATGGCCGCCGCCGGCTTCCTGGCGCTGGCGCACACCCTGAAGCGTGGCGAGCACATTCGAGTGACGCTGCTGCTGTCGTCGCTGAAGGGCCGCTGGCGTGCGAGCCTCGAACTGTGGGCGCTCGGCGTGGCCACCCTGCTGGCCTGCCTGTCGGCCTTCTACAGCGTACGGCTGGTGTGGGTGTCGCTGCAGCTGAACGATGTGTCAACCAGCAACGACGCCACGCCGCTGTGGATCCCGCAGCTGGCGATGGCGGCGGGCACCGTGGTGCTGGCCGTCGCCTTCGTCGATGAGCTGGTCCTGCAGTGGCGCGGCGAGCGCAAGGCCGTGGTCTCCGAAGAGGCCGCCCACAATGAATGACATCGCGGTCACCGCGCTGCTGATCGTCGCGCTGTTCGCGATCCTCGGCAGCGGCGTGTGGATCGGCCTGGCGCTGTCGGGCGTGGCCTGGATCGGCATGCAGCTGTTCAGCTCGCGGCCGGCCGGTGACGCGATGGCGGTGACGATCTGGGGCTCGTCATCGAGCTGGACGCTGACCGCGCTGCCGCTGTTCATCTGGATGGGCGAGATCCTGTTTCGCACGCGGCTGTCGAGCGACATGTTCCGCGGCCTGTCGCCCTGGGTGCAGGGGCTGCCGGGTCGGCTGCTGCACACCAACGTGATCGGCTGCGCCATCTTCGCCGCGGTGTCGGGCTCGAGCGCGGCCACCTGCGCCACCATCGGCAAGATGACGCTGCCCGAGCTGAAGCGGCGCGGCTACCCCGACGACATCTCGGTGGGCTCGCTGGCCGGCGCCGGCACGCTGGGCCTGCTGATCCCGCCGTCGATCATCATGATCGTCTATGGCGTCACGGCCGACGTATCGATCGCGCAGCTGTTCATCGCCGGCGTGCTGCCGGGCATCCTGCTCGCCGGATTGTTCTCCGGGTACTTGATGGCGTGGGCGCTGCTCAACCGCGCGCGCGTGCCGGCGCCCGACACGGCGATGTCATTCGGCGCCAAGCTTGGGCAGTCGCGCTACCTGATCCCGGTGGTGCTGCTGATCGCCGCGGTGCTCGGCTCCATCTATGCCGGCATCGCCACCGCCACCGAGGCCGCCGCCGTGGGCGTGGTGGGCTCGCTGATCCTCTCGGCGGCACAGGGCTCGCTCGACTGGAAGACCTTTCGCGAATCGCTGATGGGCGGCACGCGGCTTTACTGCATGATCGCGCTGATCCTCGCCGGCGCGTCGTTCCTCACGCTCAGCATGGGCTACATCGGGCTGCCGCGGCATCTGGCGGAATGGATCGCCACGCTGGGCTTGAGCAAGTTCCAGCTGCTGATGGCGCTGATGCTGTTCTACATCCTGCTCGGCTGCTTCCTCGACGGCATCAGCATGGTGGTGCTGACGATGGGCGTGATCATGCCCACGGTGCAGAAGGCCGGCATCGACCCGCTGTGGTTCGGCATCTTCGTCGTGCTGGTGGTCGAAATGGCGCAGATCACGCCGCCGGTGGGATTCAACCTGTTCGTGCTGCAAGGCATGACGCAGCGCGAGATCGGCTGGATCGCCAAGGTCACGCTGCCGTTCTTCTTCCTGATGGTTGCCGCGATCGGCCTGATCTATCTGTTTCCGCAGATCGTCCTGGCGCTGCCGGCGGGCATGCGCTCGTAGCGCCGCGGCCGGCGGATTGCCGGCTGTTTGCTGCCCAATTTGCCCGATAGCCCGACTCGGCACCTGCCACGATCGGACGTGGTCGCGCGCTGCCTGTGGCTGGCGTGCGGCCGTCCGCCGCCGAGGAGGCCCATGTCCGATCTGTCCAAGCCCCCACTGTCGCTGTTGCCCAAGGAGGCCGCCGCCCGAGCCGCCATGCCGAAGGCCGCCGCATTCGCCTGGCCGACACCGCCCTTCGCGGCCTACCCTCCCGCCGTGCAGCCGCTGGCCGCCGAGCCGTGTGAGGTCGAAGGCCCGAACGGCAAGGTCACCCCCGGCCGCCTGGTGGCGATCGACCTGGCTGCCGGCGTGGCGCAGGTGCAGGTGCCGCCGGCGCGCGGCAACCTGCCACTGCGCTTCTCGCAGTTCCGTCGCCTGACGTTGACCGAGCCGCTGGCGCCGGCACCCAAGACCGCGCGCGACCCGCACCCCGACATCGTCGACCACCGGCCGCAGCTGAGCCTGACGGTGCACTTCACCGGCGGTCACCGCTTCGAGGGGCGCACCGTCGGCCACGTCGAACACCCCGCCGGTCTCTTCTTCTTCACGCCGCTCGACGACAGCGGCCGCGTGCAGCGCCACTTCGTGCCGCGTACGGCGTACGAGCGCTTCGAAATCGGCCCGCGCATCGGCGAGGTGCTGGTGGCGCAGCAGGCGGCGACGCCGCAGCAGGTGCAGGCGGCGCTCGACGAGCAGCAATCGATGCGCTCGCGCAAGCTCGGCGACATTCTGCTCACCCAGCAGGTGGTGTCGCCCGAGCAGCTGCTGGCCGCCATCGAGCAGCAGGCGCGCATGCCGATGGTGCGCATCGGCGAGGCCCTGCAGGCGCTCGGCTACGTGACCGAGCAGCAGCTGCAGCAGGCGCTCACGCAGCAGAAGAGCGACCGCGGCGTGCCGCTCGGTGAACTGCTGGTGCGCGAAGGCCGCGTCTCGCGCGAGGACCTGCAGACCGCGCTGGCCCGCAAGATGGGCTACCCGGTCGTCGACGTTGACGCCTTCCCGGTCACGCCCGAGGCGGTGCAGCGCGTGCCACTCGGCATCGCACGCAAGCTCAACGTGCTGCCGCTGCTGATGCGCGGTGACCGGCTCGTGGTCGCACTGGAGGACCCGTCGGCACCGGCGGTGATCGACGAAGTCGAGTTTGTCGCCCAGGTGAAGATCGTGCCGACGCTGGCCCGCAGCGGCACGCTGGCGGCCGCGATCGACAAGGTGTACCAGAAGCTCGGCTACGACGTGTGGAGCGCGGCCGAACGCGGCGGCGACGCGTCGCGGCCGATCGAATTCGAACCCGACGACGCCAAAGGGCTGCTGGCGTCGCTCGAGCAGCAGCATCACAACATCGAGGCCGGCGGCGAAGAGGAGCGTCAGCTCGAGCAAAGCGACAACTCGCTGGTGCGGCTGATCAACACCATGATCGTCGAGGCGCAGACGCAGGGCGTCTCCGACATCCACGTCGAGACGCAGCCGGGCCGCGACAAGCTGCGCATCCGCTTCCGCAAGGACGGCGTGATGCGGCCCTACATGGAGCTGCCGCACACCTATCGCAACGCGCTGATCGCGCGGCTGAAGATCATGTGCGACCTCGACATCTCCGAGCGCCGCAAGCCGCAGGACGGCAAGATCAGCTTCGGCCGCTTCGTGCCCGGCCAGCGGCTCGAGCTGCGGCTGGTGACGATCCCCACCGCGCAGAACCTGGAGGACGCGGTGCTGCGGCTGCTCGCCTCGGCACGCGCGATCCCGCTCGACAAGGCGGGTCTGTCGGAGCACAACCTGGCGCGCTTCAAGAAGGCGATCGCGCGGCCCTACGGCATGGTGCTGTGCGTCGGCCCCACCGGCAGCGGCAAGACGACCACGCTGCACGCGGCGCTGGGCCACATCAATACGCCGGACCGCAAGATCTGGACCGCCGAGGATCCGGTGGAAATCACCCAGCCCGGCCTGCGCCAGGTGCAGGTGAACCCGAAGATCGATTGGACCTTCGCGAAGGCGCTGCGCTCGTTCCTGCGCGCGGATCCCGACGTCATCATGGTCGGTGAGATCCGCGACCGCGAGACCGCGCAGACCGCCGTCGAAGCTTCGCTGACCGGCCACCTGGTAATGAGCACGCTGCACACCAACAGCGCACCCGAGACAGTGACGCGGCTGCTCGACATGGGCATGGACCCGTTCAACTTCGCCGACTCGCTGCTCGCCGTGCTGGCGCAACGCCTGGTGCGCCGGCTGTGCCCGCATTGCCGCAGCGCCCAGCCGGCCAGCCACGACGAGACCGCAGAGCTGGTGGGCGACTGGATGCACGGTTTCGGCGACAGCGAGCGCGCGCCGGATGCCAAGGCGCTGCTCGACGACTGGATCACCCGCTACGGCCAGCAGGGCCGCCTGCTGCGCTACCACAGCGCCGGCTGCGACAAGTGCGACCGCACCGGCTTCAAGGGCCGGCTCGGCCTGCACGAGCTGATGCTGGTGAACCGCGACCTGCGGCATCTGATCCAGACCAACGCGCGCAGCGAGGAGCTGCAGCGCTGCGCACTCGAGGAAGGCATGCGCACGCTGCGCCAGGACGGCATCGAGAAGGTGCTCGCCGGCCACACGTCGATCGAGGAAGTGCGGGCGACCAGCAACGTCTGAAGCGCTCGCGCTTCATGCGCGTGGCCGGCGCAGCGTTCAGAAGCCTTCGGTCATCTCGGCCGGAAAGTCCTGCCGTTGGACCTCGCCATGCGCGAGCAGCGCCTGCAGCAGCTCACAGCGCCGACTGACTTGCGGCGACCGACACTCGGCGCGCAGGCGATGCAGCGTCTCGAGCTCGACCTCCGAGCTGGCCGCGGGACGGATGGCGCGCGACACGAAGGCCTCGGCAAAGGTGATGCGCAAGTCGCGCTCCTCCGAGCCGTGGCAGAAGAAGCCGCAAGCTGTGCCCTCGCCCTCGAGGATGCGCGCATACGGAAGAGCCGACGGCACGGCCTCGGTGACCGGGAAGCGCAGCTCTGACTTCAGCGATCGCTTGTTGCCCGGTTGCAGCACGCTCGCCTCGAGCAGGCCGGCGCCGCGGCCATCCGCGGCCACCGACATGATCAGCGGCTCGCTGAAGATGAACACCCGCGGGTCCGACGGGCTGGTCGCCAGCTGCAGGCTGGCCTTGCTGTTGGTGGCGAAGATCCGCAGCGGACGATCGAGGCTCTCCACGAAGCAGGCAACCGTCACTGGCTTCGGCAACGAGTTGATCAGCGCCACCATCTCCTCGATGCTGCGCGGTGCGCCGGAGGCTCCTGGTCCGGGCAGGCATCGTGGAGCGGGCAGGCTCGCGGGTGCGTCGGCGCCGCGACGGCGGGTGTCCTGCGCATGGGCGGGGGTCGCTGCTGCGGCGAGCCCCGCCAGCGTCAATGCGAGCAGCTTCGTGCCCGCCACCTTGGGCAGGAAAGCGCCTGCGACAAGCCACCCCGGAGCACGCACTACTTCTGGATCGTCTTGAGGAACGCGAGGATGCCTTCGATGTCCTGCTCGGCGAGCTGGCCCTTCCAGGTTGGCATGCCGAGCTGAGGTCGACCTTCGTGGATGGTCTTTGTCGCGACATCGGGCCACTTGTCGTCGTAGCGCATCTTCAGACGCCGCAGATCGCGCTCGCGCATCGGGCTGGCGCCGTCCGGCGAGTGGCAGTGCGAGCAGACGTCGTTGAACTTCTGCCGGCCCGCCACCGCCAGCGGATCCGCTTCGGCCGGCGCCGCCGCGGCCGCCGCTGGGGCGGCCTCGGCGGCCTTGGCCGTGGCCTTCGCAGCCGGCTTGGGCGCCGCCTTCTTGGTGGCCTTGTCGCTGGTCGCGGCCGGTACGTCGGCCACCGTTGCGATCCAATCCCATGGCACGGACGTCGTGTGCGCACCACTTTCACCGCGCCGCGACGCCACTCGGGCCTGCGTCGGCGCCGCCGATTGGCGCTCGAGCGCCAGTGGCTTGTCGCGCGGAAATCCGTACTTCTGGGCCAGGGCGTCGATGTCGGCCCGCAATGCCTCAAGCGCCTGGTCGATCGACTTGGCCAGCTCGGGCTGATCGCGCCGCACGGCCACCGAAACCGGTCCACCGAGGCCGTGACCGGTGACCGACATCACCTGCCAGCGACCGGCGAATCGGCGCGCGATCTCGAAGCCGGCGCTTGGCCCCCAGACGAAGGCCACATCGGCCTCGCCTTTGGCCAGGCTGTCAAGGGCATCGCCCGCGCTGCGCTGAGTCACCACCGTCACGCCTTCGATGCCGGCCAGCAGCACTGCGGGCGTCGAGCTGTACTGCACCGCCACGCGGCGCCCCTTCAGGTCTTCGAGTCGACTGAAGGCGATCGGGGCCGGAGCCACCAGCGCGTAGCCGACATGCAGGAAGCCGGTGCTCTTCTGCAGTCCGCGTGCGCGGTACTCGGCATCGGCGGGCAACGCGAAGTACGCGTCGCACTGGTTGGCCTGGATCGTGTTGCGCAGCGCGCGCCGTTGATAGGAGCTGTCGTGCCAAACCCATTCGATCGGCCGCTGCAGTCGCTGTGCGACGCGTTCGGCCAGGTCGATGTACAGGCCATGCTCGGGGCCCTCGGCCTTGGAGAACGGCAGGTTGTCGGGGTCGGCGCACACGCGCAGCGGCGGCTCTGCCGCCGCCGCTACGGTCACCGGGCCGAGCACGGCCCCGGCGACGCAGCACGCCGCCAAGGCCCGAGCAAAGCGCCGCCAGCGCATCGATGCGTTCACGCGGCGCCCACTACCATCAGTTGAGTGCGAAGACGAACAACGTGCCACCTTCCGGGCTGGCCGCCACCATCTTCTCGCCGAGCGCGCCGAAGAACGCCGGGATCGCGAACGTGCGACCCGACACCACGGCCACGTACTGCTTGCCGTCGAGCGTGTAGGTCATCGGCGCCGCGGTGATGCCCGAGCCGGAGTTGAACTTCCACAGCGTCTTGCCGGTCTTGGCGTCGAGCGCCTTGAACCAGCCCTTCAGGTCGCCGTGGAAGAGCAGGCCGCCTGCGGTGCTGAGCATGCCGCCGCTGTAGGGCAGTTCGTCCTTGTTGAACCAGGCCGCCTTGCCCTTGGCCGGGTCCCAGGCCATGACGCCACCGGCATGACCTCCCGGCCCGATCTTGCCCAGGTCGAAGTTGACGCCGAGGTACATGGTGCCGCGCTTGTACTCGGACTGGATGCCTTCCATGTCCATGCACAGGTTCATCGTGGACAGGAAGACGAGCCCGTTGCCAGGGTCGTAGCTCATCGGCATCCAGTTCTTGCCACCGATCAGGTTCGGGCACACATCGACGGCCTTGCGCTTCATGCCGGGGCGCTTGAGATCTCCCGGCGCCTCGTTGGGCATGCCGGTCTTCAGATCGATATCGGTGGCCCAGTTGGTGGCCGGGATGAACTTGTTGGCCGACAGCAGCTTGCCGGTCGCCCGGTCGAGCACATAGAAGAAGCCGTTGCGATTGGCCTGCATGAGCACCGGCACCTTCTTGCCACCGAACGTCATGTCGGAGAACACGAGTTCGTTGACGCCGTCATAGTCCCACGCATCGTGCGGCGTGAACTGGTAGTGCCACTTGATCTTGCCGGTATCGCCGTCGAGCGCAAGAACCGACGCGCTGTAAAGGTTGGTGTACGGGCCGACCTTCGAACTGTCGTTGCCGCGCACCCCGGCCGACCACGGCGACGGGTTGCTGGTGCCGTAGTACACGAGGTTGAGCTTCGGATCGTAGGAGCCGATGTGCCAGGCCACCGCACCGCCGAATTTGCCGGAGTCGCCCTTCCAGGTCTCGCTGCCGGGCTCGCCCGGCGCGGGCACGGTCCAGGTGCGCCACACCTCCTTGCCTGTCGCCTGGTCGTAGGCCGCGATCGAGCCGCGTGCGCCGTACTCGCCGCCACCGAAGCCGGTGATCACGAGATTCTTGACGAGCGTCGGCGGGCTGGTGATGACCGAGCCCTGCTCGTAGTCGACGACCTTGGCCTTCCAGAGCTCTTTGCCGTTCTTGGCGTCGATCGCCACCAGATGCCCGTCGAGCCGGCCGACGAAGATGCGTCCGTCGTTGTGCGCGACCCCGCGGTTGTTGACGTCGCAGCACGCGTATTGGTCGATGCCCTTGGGCACGTCCGGCTGGTAGGTCCACTTGACCTCGCCGGTCTTCGCATTCACCGCGAACAGGTTCTTCGGGCCGAACGACGAGGTCACGTACAGCGTGTCGCCGACCAGGATCGGCGTCGACTCCTGCGAGCGCGTGGTGCCGAGCTGCAGCGCCCACTGCACGTGCAGCTTGCCCACGTTGCCGGCATTGATCTGCTTGGCCGTGCTGTAGCGCGTGTTGCCGCTATCGCCGCCATAAATGGGCCAGCCCTGTGCGCCGGCGCTGGAGGCCGCGACGCACAAGGCGCCAACAACCCATGTGCTGAGAATGCGTTTCATGATGTCTCCTGTACTTCCGCTGGCATATGACCAAGCGGGCCTCGACCGCGACCAACCCCTCGCGCCAGATCGGCGCGGCCGCATTGTGCGAGCGGCGGGCCCGATCACGAACCTCCGGAGTAACGCCTAGACGCGCGCAGGCATTGCGCGTCGCGCTTACTCGAAGGCCGTCAGTTCGAGCGTCAGTGTTCCACCGTTGAGCAGTTTCGACGCCGACAGCTCCGAACGCTCCAGCCGCACCAGGCCGACTTGTGGGCAATACCACTCGCGCGTCGTCAGCGGGCTGTCGCGCCAGGCACCTTGCGCGTCGACGAAGATGCGCAAGTCGGCCCGCCCCACCACCAACAGGCAGCCCTCGAAGCTGCGCGCTGGCGTCGGCACGCGTTGCTCGACTGCCTCGATGCGGTAGGTCATCGGAATCATGTGGTTGCGCTGGTACTGGGTCTGCGGAAACTCGTTGCGACGCTGCAGCACGTAAGGCGTCGTGGTCGCCTCCCATTGCGTGCCGACCACATAGGGCTTGCGCAGCACGTAGCGCCGCGGATCGTCCAGGCGCGGCTCGGCCTCGACGTCGGTCTTGCTGGCAACACGAAAGATCCCCGTGTCGTCGGCACGCAGCCAGTAGTCCATGCCACTGTCGCTGCGCCGGCGCCACGCCCGCTCGCCGGCGATCGTGCCGGGGCCGCGCGTGCGCAGGATCAACCGTTCACGGGTTTGATCAGCCGGCCCCTCGCGCGCCAGCGTCACGCGGTAGGTCCACACATGGCCCGCAGCCAGCGGGAACCAGCCGCCGTCGCCGGGGGCCGCGCCGCAGCCACCGAGCAGCGTCGCGACCGTCAACGATATCGCGACGAGCCTCATTTCTCGGGCAGCTGCGGCACCGGCAAGTCGCGAATGTGCAGCTCCTGCTCATCGTTGCCGGGCTTCAAGCCGAGAAAACCGGAGCCGGCCTTGTCCAGCTTGAGGTCGGCGGTGCCCATTTGCGCGACGCCATCACGGCCCCGCTTGAGGCTTTCGTTGACCTGAGAGTGCAGCTCCTTGCTGTAGGGCACTCGAAACGAGCGCGGTTCGAGCGCCGGTTGGCCTTCGCGCAATTCGCTGACCCATAGATACACCGCGCCGGCATTGCGCTGCCCCGGCTCTTCGACAACGCCAGCCAGAAGCAGGAAGCGTGGCGGCAACGCATCGGTGCTCGGGATGCCCCAGATCGCATGGATGGCCGAGTGGCCGTAGAAATACATCACCGTCACACCAGCCACCAGCAGGGCCTTGAGCCATGCCGGCCAACGTGACCACAGCAGGGCGCAGGCCAGCAGCGTGAGCAGCACGGCAAAAGCAAGAACGATGGCCAGGGTCATGCTGCGGACGGGCGAGCGGTGGGCGCCACGCGGCGCAGGACGATTCTGGTAGTGTTGGTGGGCTCTGCCCCTCCCGATTTGCCCACCTGCTCCCGCGTCGCGCGCGCCAGCGATTGCTCCAGGCTGTAACACCGACCCTATGCCACGCAACGCGTCGCGCGGGTTTGCATCAGGCCAGGTGGAGGTGCCAACGTTGTCCCAACTTGAAACAACGGCGTGTGGGTGGTCGCGGTTCAGGCGCGCTGCGGTACAGTGCCGCTCCGCCCGACGCCCCTTGTGGGCTCACTAGACCGCAGACGCGGCAGCCCGGGCGCAAAGGAGACAACGAAATGGCATCCGCCTATTCGCAACCGAGGGGGAAGAGCCTGCGGCGCCAGGAGGCCGGCGACCGGCCGATCGCCGCCGGGCTGAATCTCGACCCGCGCCATGTCAGCACGATCGACGACTCGCATCAACGCTGCCTCGCGCTCGGCCTGTCGCGCATCGAGCGTCCGGACCTCGGCCTGATCGGCCGCTCCGACCTTGCCGTCGCCCGCGACCGCAACCTGCGGCTGCATGCGCATGCGGCGCCGGTGATGGAGCTGCTGTACGACCAGATCGTCAACACCCACAGCATGGTGGTGCTGACCGACGCGAGCGGCACCATCCTGCACGCGATCGGCGACGACGATTTCCTCGACCGCGCGTCCAAGGTGGCGCTGCAGCCCGGTGCGGTGTGGTCGGAGCCGCAGAAGGGCACCAACGCGGTCGGCACCGCATTGATGGAGGAGAAGCCCACGCTCGTGCACGCCGACGAACACTACCTGCACGCCAATCACTTTCTCACCTGCTCGGCCGCGCCGATCCTCGATCCGCGCGGCAACATCCTCGGCGTGCTCGACGTGTCGGGCGACCACCGCAGCTATCACCAGCACACGATGGCGCTGGTCAAGATGTCGGCGCGCATGATCGAGAACCACTGGCTGAGCGACGACTACCGCAGCGTGATGCGACTGCACTTCCACGGCCGCGTCGAGTTCATCGGCACGCTGATGGAAGGCATCCTCGCGGTCAAGCCGGACGGCCGCATCGTCGGCGCCAACCGTGGTGCGCTGGAGCATCTGGGCATGAGTGGCGCCACGCTGCGCATGCAGACGCTCGAATCGCTGTTCGGCACTTCGGTCGGTGCACTGGTCGATCGCTTCCGTTCGCCACTGGCCACGCCAATGGCCGTGCAGTTCAGCGGCGGTCGGGCGCTGTTCCTGCACGCCCGATTCGACTGGCCGGTGTGGACCAGCCTGGCCGAGGCCGTGGCGGCCCAGGTGCCCGCTGCAGCCACAGTGGCAGCGCCGCTGCGCTCGGCGACCGTCGATGCGCTGATGCATCCCGCGCCGATCGCCGATGCGGTGGTCTCGCCGGCCGCGGTGCCGACCGGCAGCGTGCCGCGCGGGCCGCAGGTGCCTCTCGATGCGCAGGTTGCGCTGATGGCCGATCGTGTGCAGCGAGCGCTCGAGCGCCGCATTCCGGTGATCATCCAGGGGGAGACCGGTACCGGCAAGGAATGGCTCGCCCGCACCGCGCACGAAGCGGCACGTGGTGCGCAGCCCTTGCGCTTCGTCAGTTGCGCCAACGCCGGGCAGGACGAACTGGATAACGCGTTCGCATCGACCCAGACGGACGAGACCACCCTGCTGCTCGACGAGGTGTCCGATCTGCCGATGGCCTTGCAGGCGCACCTGCTGTGGCTGCTCGACCAGCCGTTGCATCGGGCCGCCACCGCGGCCGATCCACCAGAGCAAGCCGCCATCATCTGCACCAGTCGGCTCAGCCTGCGCGCACAAGTCGAGGCCGGCCGCTTCCGCGAGGATCTGTTCTATCGCCTCAACGGCCTGAGCGTGCGCCTGCCCGCGCTGCACGAGCGCACCGACATCGAAGCACTGTCGCAGCTACTGCTGCGCCGCGAATGCACCGATATCCCAATGCAACTCGACGTCGGCGTGCTCGAGGTGTTGCGCTGCCATCGTTGGCCGGGCAACGTGCGTCAGCTGTGCAACGTGCTGAGGGCCGCCGTAGTGCTGGCTGGCCACGACGCGGTGATCGCGCGGCATCATCTACCCGACGACTACATCCAGGAGGCAGGCGCCGCAGCCGCGCCTGCCGCCCCCGCCGCGCCAGCACTGCCGGCGCCCCAGCAGTCGCTCGAGCTGCTCGAGCGCGAGGTGATCCGGCTGGCCGTCGCAAATGCCAACGGCAATATTTCCGAAGCGTCAAAGCGCCTGGGCATCAGCCGCAACACCATCTATCGCAAGCTGCGCTGGAACGAGCGGCACTGACGGCCCCCGTGCGCATGCGGGTAAGCGCCGCCTTGGCGGCCCCCTGCACCCTTGGCTATAACCGTCCTCGATGACCGCTACCGTTCCAGCGCTCGACGTGCAGCGCCTGATCAAGCGTTATGGCGACCGCGCTGCGCTCGACGGCGTGACGCTGCAACTGGCCGCGCGGTCGCTCGTCGTCCTGCTCGGCCCCAACGGCGCCGGCAAGTCGACGTTGTTCCAGTTGCTGACCGGCCTGTTCGTGCCCGACGAAGGCGATGTGCGCGTCGCCGGCCGATCGATGCGCACCCATGCCGTGCAGGCATTGCGCGACATCGGCGTGGTGTTCCAGCAGATGTCGCTCGATCTCGACTTGTCGGTACGCCGCAACCTGCGCTTTCATGCCGACCTGCACGGCCTGCCATCGGCCGTGGCCGCCGCGCGCATCGACGACGGCTGCGCCAGCGCCGGATTGACCGCCGATCTGGACCGCCCGGTGCGCGAGCTGTCGGGCGGCAATCGGCGCAAGGTCGAGCTGGTGCGCGCGTTGCTCCATCGACCGACGCTCGTGCTGATGGACGAACCCACCGTCGGACTCGATCCGCAGTCGCGCCGCGACCTGCGGGTGACCATCGCGCAGGACGTGGCACGCCGCGGCAGCACCGTGCTGTGGGCCACGCACCTGGTCGAGGAGGCGGCCGACGCCGACCGTGTGCTGGTCCTGCACAAGGGCCGGCTGCTGGCCGACGGCACGCCGGCCGCGGTGACCGCCGCACTCGGTGGCGGCAGCCTCGAGTCCGCCTTCCTGAAAGCCACCGGCGCTGTGCCGGCCAAGACACCGGAGATCGCATGAAGACACCGCACTCGCTCGTCCTGGCTCTCGGCGCTTGCACGCTGCTGGCCGTCACCCATGCCGGCGCCCAGGGAGTGGCCTACGTATCGAGCGAAAAGGACCACGCGTTGAGTGTGGTCGACCTGAAGTCGATGACCGTCACCGGAACGGTGCCGACCTGCAAGCGGCCTCGCCACCTGCAGCTCACGCCGGACGGCAAGCAGATGGTGGTCGCCTGCGCCGAGTCGAACGCGGCCGACGTGATCGACCTGGCGACGCGCCAGTCGGTGCGCAAGCTGCCGCTCGGCGACGACCCCGAGGCCTTCGATCTCTCGCCCGACGGCAAGACGCTCTACGTGTCCAACGAGGACGAAGGCGAGCTCACGATGATCGACTTCGCCAGCGGAAAGGTACTGCGCACCGTCAAGGTCGGCAAGGAGCCCGAAGGCGTGAAGGTGTCCCCCGACGGCAAGACCGTGTGGGTCACCTCCGAGGTGGCGAGCCTCGTGCACGTGATCGACACCGCCACCGGCAAGGTGAGTCACAACGTCAAGGTCGGCAAGCGCCCGCGCCGGTTCGCACTGACGCCCGACGGCACGCAGCTGTGGGTGACCAACGAGCTCGGCGCGAGCGTCAGCGTGCTGTCGACCAAGGACTACTCGGTGCTCGCCACCATTCGACTCGACGTCAAGGGCGTGCGCGACGGCGACGTCACGCCGGTCGGCGTGACGATGACGCGCGACGGCAAACGTGCCTTCGTCGCGCTCGGCCGTGCCAACCACGTGGCCTTCGTCGACGTGGCCACGCGTGCAGTGACCCACACGGTGCTGGTCGGCAAGCGCGCCTGGCATGTCGCGCTCGACAAGTCCGAGTCCCGGCTCCTGGTGTGCAATGGCCTGAGTGACGACCTCACCTTCGTCGACGTGCCGGCAGCCAAGGCATTGAAGACCGTGGCGGTCGGCCGCGTGCCCTACATGGCGTTGATCGTCGAATGACACCGGCGCGCGTCCTGCCGCTGCTGCTGGCCGCCTGTGTTGCGGCCGCCGGCGCCGCGACGCACAAGGTGACGCTGCTGGTGAGGGCCGACGACGCGCGGCTGGCGCGCGACCGCGTCGAACGCGCCTACCTCGGCCACCCCGGCGGCGCCGCCGCGGACGGCCTGGACGTGGCACTGAAGGAAGCGCAGTTCGAGCTCGACGCCGCCGGCACCGCGATGACGCTCGAGCGGACCGCGGTCGCCGACGCCGCCGCGGCGCGCGACGCAACTGCGCGAGCCCAGAAAGCCGGCCACGTCGCCGTGGTGGCCGATCTGCCGGCCGACTGGCTGCTGGCGGCCGCCGACGCGGCACCACTGCTGCCGCTGCTCAACGTCGGCGACGCAGCCGACCGGTTGCGCGAGAAGGATTGCCGCGCGGGGCTGCTGCACCTGCTGCCGAGCGAACGCATGCGCGCCGATGCATTGGCTCAGATGCTGGTGTCGCGGCGCTGGAGCCAGCTGCTGCTGCTCGTCGGCTCGAGTGCGGCCGATGCCGAGCGCGCCGCCGTCGCGCAGGCGGCGATCGGGCGCTACGGATTGAAGATCGTCGCGCGCAAACCGTTCAAGTTGTCGGCCGATCCGCGCGAGCGCGACCTGGCGAACCCGGCGCTGCTGACCAGCGCCGCCGGCGGCAGCTACGACGTGGTGTGGGTCGTCGACAGCGACGGCGAGTTCGCGCGCAGCCTGCCCTACCGCACCGCGCTGCCGCGGCCGGTGGTGGGCGATGCAGGACTGGTCGCGCTGGCCTGGCATGCTCAATTCGAGCGCTTCGGCGCGCCGCAGGTGTCGCGCCGCTTCGCCCGGTCCGCCGGCCGCCCGATGGTGGCCCACGACTGGGCGGCCTGGATGGCGGGCAAGGCACTCGTCGCCGCCGCGGTCGCCGCGCCCAAGGGCAACGCGGCGGCATTCGCCAGGGCGCTGACCACGCTCGACCTGGATGGTTCCAAGGGCGTCGGCATGGCGTTTCGCAGCTGGGACGGACAGCTGCGCCAGCCGTTGCTGCTCACCGATGGCCAGGGAGTCGTCGCGCTGGCACCCGCCGACGGCGTGCTGCACCCGAAGAACAACCTCGACACGCTGGGCGCCGACGCACCGGAGAAGCTGTGCCGGATGAAGCCGTAAGCGACCTGCCGGCCGCGGACCCGCGCCGCCACGGCGTGGGCCACGCCCTGCAGGCGATGCGCGCCATCGTGCTGCGCGAGCTGCTCAAGTTCAGCCGTCAGTACGGGCGCCTGATCAGTGCGCTGGTGCGGCCGCTGTTGTGGCTGGCGGTGTTTGCCGCGGGTTTTCGCAACGTGTTCGGCGTGGCCATCGTCGAGCCCTACGACACCTACATCCCCTACGACGTGTACATCGCGCCCGGGCTGATCGGCATGGTGCTGCTGTTCAACGGCATGCAGTCGAGCCTGGCCATGGTGTACGACCGCGAGATGGGGCTGATGCGGCTGTTGCTCACCGCGCCGCTGCCCAGGCCGTGGATCCTGCTCTCGAAGCTGACCGCCACCGCCGTGCTGTCTCTCGCCCAGGCGGCGGCGTTCGTGATCGTCGCCGCGCTGCTCGGCACCTCGCTGCCGCTGCTCGGGCCGCAGACGCCGATGGTGCTGCTGGCTGCCGTGTGCGCGGCGCTGATGCTGGGCGCGCTCGGACTGCTGCTGTCGGTGCACATCAAGCAGCTCGAGAACTTCGCCGGCACGATGAATTTCGTGATCTTCCCGATGTACTTCATGTCGACCGCGCTCTACCCGCTGTGGAAGCTGGAGGAATCGGGCGCGTTGTGGGTCTACCGGATCGCGCAGTTCAACCCGTTCACGCACGCGGTCGAGTGGATGCGCTTCGCGCTGTACGGCAAGGACGCGGGCGTGTCGCCGTACGTGGTGGTGGGCACGCTGGCGCTGTGCTTCGCGCTGGCCAGCTGGGGCTACGACCCGCAACGCGGCTTCGGCGCGCTGACCAAGCGAGGAGGACCGCCATGAAATGGCCCACTGCCGTCGACCGGCTCGCGCAAGGCGTGCGCCCGTCCACGGTGTCTCCTGTGCCGGCGGTCGAGCCGCTGTGGCTCGAGTGGCTCACGCTCGGCGGCCTGTTGGTGTTCGGCGCCTGGCTGCTCGGCCTGCGCGGTGTCTGGGCGCTGCTGCTGACGTCGGACCCGACCGGTCTGACGCTGGTCATCATCGTCGTCTTCACCGTCGGCACCTTGTGGGCCGGCATGCGCGCGCGCGAACTGCAGCAGCAGCTCGCGTTGCTGCGACGCGCGCGTGACCAGGGTGCGCGCGACGGCTGGGCGGCCGACTACTGGCAAGCGCTGATGGCGCGACCGCGCGACGACGCGGCGCCGCTCGACCTGCTGCTCGAGCAGACCCACGGACCGCACCACACCGCGTGGTGGGTCAATGGCATCCAGCTCAAGCTCGGCCTGCTCGGCAAGGTGATCGGCTTTTCGATCCTGGCGCTGCAGATCGGCAACATCCAGAACTTCGATCCGGCGCAATCGCAGGAGCTGCTGAAGAGCCTGACCGCCGGCCTGGGCATCGCGCTGCTGACGACCATGGTGGGCCTGGTCGGCAACATCGTGCTCGGCCTGCAGCTGACGCGGCTGGACCGCTATGCCGACGCGCTGGTCGCGCAGGCGCAGCGCCACGGCCTGGCGATCCAGCCGCACGTCGGATGAAGCGCGATGCGCCAGCGCCGCCAAACCCGGGAGCCCGAGGTCGATCCGTTCTACGACATGTTGTTCAACATGTTGATCGCCTTCGTGTTCTGCTTCATCGTCGCGTTGCTCGCGATGAATCCGCGCGCGCTCAAGGCGGGCGACATTCCGGCCAAGGCCGAGTTCATCATCACGATGTCGTGGCCCGACTACGATCCCAACGACATCGACACCTGGGTGCAGGGGCCGGCCGGCGACCTCGTGTGGTTCCGTGCGCGCGAGGCCGGGCTGATGCACCTGGACCGCGACGACCGTGGTCTGACCAACGACACGATTCAGGTCAACGGCCGCGACATCGTGAACCCGCTCAACCAGGAAGTCGTCACGTTGCGCGGCATCGCACCCGGCGAGTACGTGGTCAACGCGCACTACTACGAGACGCGCAACGACCGCCCGGTGACAGCCACCGTGTCGGTGGTCAAGGTGAACCCGCGCGCCGAGGTGGTGTACTACGGCCAGGTGATCCTGCAGCGCAAGGGCGACGAGGCCACTGCTGTGCGCTTCACCGTGCAGCGCGACGGCACCGTCGGCGCGATCAATACGTTGCCGCGAAAGCTTGTTCATGGAGTGTGAGTTGACCTCCCCACGTCGTCGTCGCGTGATAGGGCTGCTGGCCGCCGGCGCGTTCGGGCCCGCTTTTGCTGCCGCGCGCGCACAGGCGCCGGCGGTGTTTCCCTCGCGACCGATCACGCTGTGGGTGCCCTGGCCTGCCGGGGGCGCCACCGACCTCACGTTGCGCCTGCTGGCCGAACTCGCCGCACGCACGCTCGGCCAGAAGGTCATCACCGAGAACCGCGCCGGTGCCGGCGGCACGCTGGCGATGCCGGTGCTGCAGCAGGCGTCGCCCGACGGATACACCATTGCGCAGTTGCCACAGCCCGTGTTCCGCGCGCCCTGGATCCAGAAACTCGGCTGGGATCCCATCCGCGACACGACGCCGATCATCCAGATCAGCGGCGTCACGTTCGGCATCGTCGTGCCCGCCGACAGCCCGTTGCGCAACGTGGACGACCTGCTGGCCTATGCGCTCAGGCACCCGGGCGAGCTGACGGTGGCGACCAACGGCGTCGGCACCACGCCGCACCTGGTGATGGACGAGCTGCTCGGTCGCCGCAAGCTCGACTACGTGCACGTGCCCTACAAGGGTACGGCCGAGCAGATGGTCGCGGTGTCGTCCGGCCAGGTGATGGTGGGCGTCAATTCCAATGGCTTCGCGCCCTTCGTCGACAGCGGCAGGCTGCGCCTGCTGGTCACCTTCGGCGAGCAGCGCACGCGGCGCTGGCCGCATGTGCCCACGCTAAAGGAACTCGGCCACGGCATCGTGGCCACGTCGCCCTACGGCCTGGCCGGTCCGCGGGGCATGCCTCAACAGGCGGTCCAGGTGCTGCATGCGGCCTTCAAGGTCGCGATGCACGATCCGTCGCATATCGCCGAGCTGGCCAAGTACGACCAGGAGCTCGCCTACCTCGGACCCGACGACTACGCTCAGGCGATGCGCGAGGCCTATCAGGCCGAACGACGGGTGGTCGAACGCCTCGGCCTCGTACGACCGAACTGAAGCCGGCCTGAAGGCGCGGCGGATTCAGCGCGTCTGCAACAGGCTGACGACCTCGGCGCGGCCGGCCTGGCGTGCGATGTCGAGCGCGCTCAGGCCCCGGTCGTCGCGCAGGTCGGTGCGCGCGCCACGGTCGAGCAGCAACTGTGCGATGCGCGCATGGCCCTGCCCGGCGGCCCACATCAACGCGGTCAGCTGATGGTCGTAGGCCGCGTCGACGGCCACGCCGCGATCCAGCAGTAGCGCCATCATGTCGCCGTGACCTTGTGCGACGGCATAGACGACCGCGGTCTTGCGCATGCGGTCGAGCGCGTCGGTACGCGCCCCGGCATCCAGCAGCAGGCGCGCGAGCGCCGTGTGGCCGCCGTAGCAGGCGGCCATCAACGGCGTCACGCCGTCCAGCGACGCCAGGTTGACGTCGGTGCCCGCCTGCAGCATGGTGCGCGCCAGCGCCTCATGGCCCTTCTCGGCAGCCATCAGCAGCGCGGTCTTGCCGAGCCGGTTGCGCGAGTTCGGCAAGGCCCCCGAGCGAAGCGCGCGCTCGACGGCCGACACGTCGCTCTGACGAGCGGCCACCAGCAATTGCGCGTTGATGTTCGGATGCGACGAAGCTTGTGCGCCGGCCGCCGTGGAACACAGCGCGAGCGCGAACGCGATCAGGCGGCGGCACGAGGTGGATCTGATTGACATGAACTTGTCCCGTATCGGATGCTGCGTCGCAGCACGAGGAAGAGATTCCCATCGCCCGCGTTTGCCCTTATTCTCGCTGACGCTGATACGCGCGGCCGGTTGGATGACGAGGCTACATCACGTCGCCAAGTTCACACCCAGCCGATCGCGTGGCAGACGCTGCCGACCGAACGATCGACGGTACCGGCAGCACATGCACAACGATCGACACGAGGAGACTTCTATGCAACGCATGCAGACCAGCGCGACGCTTCGCGCCTTGGCATGGGGCGCCGCACTGGCCGTCACCGCGCTGGCGGCACAGGCGCAGGAAATTCAGGGCGGCGCTGCCGCCTCCGGCAACCCGGTGCCCAAGAGCATTTCGGTGTCACAGGCCAAGCTCGATGCCGCCGCCAAGGACGCCGCCAACAGCCTGCACTCCAACGGCAGCTACGCGCAGACACGCTACTACCCGGCCTCGCAGATCAACACCAAGAACGTCGGCAAGCTGAAGCCCGCGTTCGTGTTCCAGACCGAGGTGGTCGAGTCGATGGAGACAGCGCCGATCGTCGTCGACGGCATCATGTACCTCACCACCTCGTACAACCACGTCTACGCCGTGGACGCGGTGACGGGCAAGGAGTTCTGGCACTACAAGCACAAGCAAGGTCCGGTCACCACCTACTGCTGCGGCCCCAACAACCGTGGCGTGGCGATCATGGGCGATCGTGTCTACATGGGCACGCTCGACGCCAAGCTGATCGCCCTGGACGCCAAGACCGGCAAGGTGGTGTGGAGCACGCAGATCGCCGATCCCGAGGCCGGCTACAGCGAAACCATGGCGCCGGTTGCCGTGAATGGCAAGATCCTGATCGGCACCAACGGTGGCGAGTACGGCATCCGCGGCTTCGTGAAGGCCTATGACGCCAACGACGGCAAGCTGCTGTGGACCTTCTTCACCATCCCCGAGAAGGGCCACGAGGGTGTGTGGGCGGTCAACGACGCCACCAACCGCAACATGCTGCGCGACATCGCGGCCGAGAAGAAGCAGTTCGCCGACAAGGGAGGCGACTTCTTCAAGACGCTGGGCGGCGGCGTGTGGATGGCGCCGGCGGTCGACAAGGAGACGAACACGGCGTTCTTCGTCGTCGGCAACCCGAGCCCCGACCTCTACGGTGCCGAGCGCCCGGGCGACAACCTGTACACCGACTCGATCGTCGCCGTCGATCTGAACACCGGCGCCTACAAGTGGCACTACCAGTACGTCGCGCACGACGTGTGGGACCTCGATGCCGTGTCGCCGGTGATCCTCACCGAGGCGAAGGACAAGGCCGGCAAGATGCGCAAGGTCGCCATCCATGGCGGCAAGACCGGGCACGTGTACGTGCACGACCGTGCCACCGGCGAGTTGATCCGCTTCTCCGAGGCGATGGTGCCGCAGGAGAACATGTGGGTGCTGCCCACCAAGGACGGTGCCCGCATGCTGCCCGGCGCCAACGGCGGCGTCGAGTGGAGCCCGATGGCGATCAACCCGAAGCATCGCCTCGCCTACGCGGCCAACCTGCACCAGCCGATGACCTACCACGTCGAGCAGGCGGCGTATCCGGGCGGCAAGCTGTGGCTGGGTGGCGCGTTCAAGGTGATTCCGAGCGAGAAGCAGTGGGGCCGCCTGTCGGCGGTGAACATCGACACCGGCAAGGTGGCCTGGAAGTTCGACACCGAGCAGCCGCTGATCGGCGGCGTGATGGCCACCGCCGGCGATCTGGTGTTCAACGGCGAGGGCAACGGCTACTTCCGCGCCTTCGATGCCAAGACCGGCAAGAAGCTGTGGGAGTTCCAGTGCGGTGCCGGTGTCAATGCACCCGCTGTGAGCTACATGGTCGGCGGCAAGCAGTACATCGCCGTCGCGGCCGGTGGCAACACGCAACTCGACTTCAAGCGCGGCAACTCGGTGTTCGTGTTCGCACTGCCGTAGTCGTCGTCCGACAACCCGCAGCGGCCCCGGCGCGTTGAACGCCGGGGCCTTTGTTCGTCATGATCCTCGTGTCTTCGCTACTGCCATGCTGATTCGACGTGCTCTCGCGATCGCCACTGCCGTCGCCCTGGCTGGCGTGCTCGCCACCGGCGCGCGCGCGCAGGCGCCGACCGCGCCGGCCAAGGCCGCCGTCTGCGTGGCCTGCCACGGCCCGGGCGGCAACTCCACGCAGGGCGGTTTTCCGACCCTCGCCGGCCAGACCGCGCGATATCTGTACCTGCAGTTGCGCGATTTCCAGGAAGGGCGTCGATCCGATCCCGCGATGTCGCCGATGGCCAAGGACCTCACGCGCGACGAGATGCGCGAGCTGGCCGACTACTTCGCGAAGCAGAAACCCGCCAACACCAGCTTCAAGGCCGACGCCGAGAAGGCGCGGCTCGGCCGGCTCAAGGCCGAGGAGACGCTGTGCACGATGTGCCATCTCGGCGGCTTTGCCGGGCAGAACGAGATTCCGCGCGTCGCCGGACAGCAATACGACTACATCGTCAAGCAGCTGAGCGACTTCAAGGCCCGACGCCGTACCAACGACGCCGGCAACATGACCAGCGTGTCGAACACGCTCAACGAGCGCGACATCGAGAACCTGGCGCACTTCATCGCAGGGCTGTAGGCGCGCGCCGAAGCGGCCTACAGGTCGTACCAGCCCAGGCCGATCACGAAACCGGATTCACGGGCGTCGCTCGCGCCTCGCACGCGCTGGAGCGAGACGTCGAGCGCCAGCTTCTCGCGCCGGATCCAATGGCGCACGCCGGCGTGAAACAGCGTCGTGTCGCCGAGGCGGGCCACCTCGCCGAACAGCGTGGTGCGCTTCCAGACCTCGCGCTCGAGCGCGACCGTGGTGTTCCACTCACGGCTCTCGCCACGGGGGCGCGTGAAGCCAGCGTTGAGGTGCAACAGCCCAGTGCCGTCCCACAGCGAGACCGACAGCGGCAGGGTCAGGCCCCACTCGTCGCGACGCAGCGACGCGCCGGCGCTCTTGGCGAAGCCGAGCGACGCCACCACGCCCCAGCCGAAACCGTCGCGCGCAATGTGGTTGAACAGGTGCTTCAGCTCGACCTCGGCCAGCCCGCTGGTCTCGCCCAGTGCGCGGTCGCGCACGCGGGCCACCTCGACCTGCAACGACGTGGTCGGGCTGAACGCATACTCGGGCGCGACGACCAGAGCCCGGGTGGTGCCGACCCGCTGAAACAGCGTCTCGATGGACCAGACGTTGTCGTCGTCCTCCTCCGCCGCAGCGGACGCAGTGGCCAGGTAGGGTCGATCGTTGGCCATCGCCGGCGCCGCCAGCAGTGCGAGCGAGCAGGCGACGCCGGCAGGCGCGCTGCGACGCCACCTGCGCCGGATGTGTTGCCTGTTTGCCATTGCGGACTCCTCCCAACCGGGCTCTTCTCGAATCACCAACGCGCGATCCAGCGCAACGAAGCCAGCACGTTTCGCGGCGCCGCCGGCTCGAAGAAGCGCGCATTGGCCTCATTGACGATCACGCTGCCGGCATAGGATCGGTCGGCCATGTTGTCCACCCGCAGCAGCAACTGCAGGTCCCCCGCATCGCCGAGACCGATGCCATGGCTCCAGCGCAGTGAAGCGATACCGAAACCCGCGGCGAAATCGCTATTGATGTCGTTCACCGCCGTGCGGCCCTGGGCGCGCCACTCGAGTGCGAACTCGCCGGGCAGCACGCCGGGGCGCCAGGCGATGTCGGCCCAACCGAGCGCGGCCTGCGTGCCGGCGATGCGGTTGCCGGCGGCCACCGTGACGGCCGGATTGGCGGCGCTCGGACACGGCGCCGCGGTGCATGTGTCGAAGCTGTCGCGATAGCGCGCATGCAGCAGCGTGATCGCTGTGCGGGCGCGCAGGGCCGGCGCGATGCGCCACGCCGCCGACAGCTCGCCGCCGTAGCGGCGCGTACGGCCGACGTTCTGGAACGCCGAGCGCCCGCCGGCATTGCTGCGCACGCCAATCTCGTCGTCGGTGTCGATCACGAACAAGGCACCGTCGATATCGATGCCGGCGCCGCGCCACTTGCTGCCGAGCTCGAACTGGCGGCTACGCTGTCCCTGCAGCGCGAAGTTGAAACCGCTGTTGTCGGCCGTATAGGCGAGCTCGCCGAGCGTGGGCGACTCGAAGCCCTGCGCGACGCTGGCATGCAGCGACCAGTCGGGCCTGGCCTTCCAGACCAGACCCGCGACGGGATTGGTGTACGAAAAGCGCAGCGAGCCCGAGTCGTTGCCGTTCAGCCCGCTCAGGTAGCGGTCGTCGACCGACATGTCGACGCGGCCACTGCGCAGGCCGGCCATCGCCGTCCAGTCGGTCGCCAGCGCGAACTCGGCCTGCAGGTAGGCGTCGCGCGTCCACGCCCGGTTCGACTCGTCGCGGCGCAGGGCGCCGGTGACACCGAGCTCGGTGGGCGCGGCCGGCGGACCAGTGAAGTTTTCGAAGCCACGGCGCTCGTCGCGCTGGCGCTCCTGCAGCACGCCGGCGACCACGTCGATGCCGGGCCAGCCGAAGCGGATGCGCCCCTCGACGCCGTCGTAGAGCCGATCGAAGTCGACCACGCCACCGCCATGGCGCTGCGACGATGGCACGGCCGGATTGTTCTGTGTCAGCGGCGGAATCGCCAGCACCTGGTTGACGCCGCGCGAACCGCCATACGCGGTGAGCGAAGTCTCGCGCAGCACGCCGTCGTCGCCGAAGCGGTGGCGCCAGTTGGCGCCGGCCTGCGACTGGCGGATGGTCTTGCGCGTGCCAAACTGCGTGGCCTGGGCGGTGGTCTGCTGCGCATCGGCATCGAACTGCGCACGGGTGAGGCCGAGCGGGTCGAGCGCGGATTGCTGGTGATCCGACAGCAACACCGTCACCGTGTCGGCCGCGCCACGCCAGCCCAGGCGCACGTTGCCGAGCGTGCGGTCGGCCGCGCTCTGCGGCCGGAAACCCTCGAGATCGAGCCGGGACACGCTGGCGCGCAAGTCCAGCCCCTGCTCCAGCGGCAGGGCCAGTGCCAGACGCTCCTGCCGCAGACCGAAACTGCCGGCGTCGAACGACAGCTCGGCGCTGCGCTGGCGCGTCGGCGCGGTGAACAGCGCGATCACGCCGCCCGAGCTGTTGCCGTAGAGCACCGAGAACGGCCCGCGCAGCACCTCGACGCGCTCGGCGCCGGCGAGGTCGAAGTGCGCCACCTGGCCCTGCCCGTCGGGCATCGTGGCCGGAATGCCGTCGGTATACATCCGCAGTCCGCGCACGCCGAAGCCGGCGCGCGCGCCGAAGCCGCGCGAACTGACCTGCAGGTCCTGCGCGTAGTTGTTCCGATTGGAGACAGTCAGCCCCGGCACCTGCACGAGCGCTTCCGACAGGTTGACCATCGGCCCGGCGTCGCGCAGCGATTGCGCGTCGATCACGCCGATGGCGAACGGCGCATCGAGCACGCGCAGATCACGCACCGAGCCCGTCACCACGACGGTCTGTGCCGCCGGACCCAGCGTCTGCGACTGGACCACACCGCCGGCGACCAGACCGGTGAACACACCTGCGCGGACGGCGCAGCGGATGATCGAAGGGCCAGAAGAAGGGCCAGAAGGCATCGAAGGGCGGCTCACGGGGAGGAACAACCCCGTATCAGACCGGTCAGCCGACCGCGCGCCAACCTGCCGCAAACACCTACATCGGCCGGGTCACAGAGTGCAACTGCGAAAGCCAACGAAGGCGCTGTCGCGTTCGGGGCGGCTGAAGCGCCGCGCCTTCGGGTGGCGGCAACGCGCCACCGTCATCCGCGACCCGCCGCGCACGACGCGGGCCTCGGCATCGCCGCTCGCAGCGGCATCGAAGCCTCGTACGGCGGCATCGTCGCCTGCGCTGCCCCGGTCGCCATCGTCCCAGTAGCCGGCGCGCGCAGCGGTCCACTCGAACACATCGCCCCACACGAAGCCGCGCGACACACCGCTGCAGGCGGCGATCTCCCATTCGATCTCGGTCGGCAGCCGGCGTCCGGCCCAGCTGCACCAGGCAGCGGCTTCGTGCCAGCCGACATGCATGACCGCCTGCGCGGCGGCGGCACGCTGCACCTGGCCCTGACGCTGCACCAGTACGCCGCGACTGAGTTGCTCCACATAACGAGGCGCGCGCCGCTGCAGTGATTCGGCCCAGCGCCAGCCAGCTGGTGTCCACCACTGCGGATCGTCGTAGCCGCCGTCGTCGACGAACTCGGCGTATTGCGCCCATTGCACGGGCTGCGCGTCGATCTCGAACTCGGGTACCGACTCATCGTGCGCCCAGCGCTCGTTGGCCGGCACATAGCCGCCGCGCGGCGATCCGAGGGCAAAACGCTGCGCGGCGAACCACACCGCGTCGCGCCGGACACGTGCCGGCCACACCGGCCAAAGCCCTTCGGTGCGCGCCGCCGGCACACCTGCAGCCTGCGCCAGCTCGGCCAGCAACTCGGCGCATTGATCCTCGGCCGCCAGTGCCTGGCGAAAGACGAAGAGGCCGTCGTCGGTTTCCTCGCAGCGCTCGAGCAGGTCGAGCGTGGCATCCAGCGTGGCGGCCAGGTAGTCGCGCAGATGCGCGTCGCCGACGTCGGTGTCGTGCCAGCGCTGCGCGCGGTCGCTCACCCGCGGATCAAACCACCCGTCCGACCGCGGCTCGATCGAGGCCAGATGTGTCGCGTCGGAGGTGGCCACGTCGCCGCGGGCACGGCGCATGTTGCGGCCGATGCTGAACTCCTGGAACCAGGCCAAATGGCCGACCAGCCACAGCGGCGGATCGAACTCCTCGCGCACGGCCGACGCATCGAAGCCGGCAAAGGCCGACAGCCAGCGCAGCGTGCGGTTGCGCGCATCGATCAGCGCCAGCGACAGCAGCTCGCGCCCGGCATGGCGCATGCGGTCGGCGTTCAGGATCGTCGATGCGGCTTCACTCATGAGTTGCGCGTCGAGGCTGAAGCCCGGCGCCGCTACCGAAGGCGTCTACGAGCGCTCGATGCGCGCATAGGCGCTGTGGTTGTGGATCGACTCGAAGTTCTCGACATCCACGCTGTAGCGTCCGATCCGCGCGTCGGCATTCAGACGCAGCGCCACGTCGCGCACGAGATCCTCGACAAACTTGGGGTTCTCGTAGGCGTGCTCGGTGATCCATTTCTCGTCGGGACGCTTGAGCAGTGGCCAGATCTCGCTCGAGGCGGCGTCTTCGGCAAAGCGCACGAGCTCGTGCCATTCGAGCGCCTGCAGCTGCTCGACGCGGATCGTCACCAGCGAGCGCTGGTTGTGTGCGCCGTAGTCGGAGATTTCCTTCGAGCAGGGGCACAGGCTCTTCACCGGCACGCCGACCTCCGACCACAACACGGTGGCGCCTCCGCGTGTCTCGGCGATCCAGCGGCCCTGGTAGTCGAGCAGGCTCTGCACGCCCGACACCGGCGCGCGCTTGCGCAGGAAGAAGCTGAAGCGCGCCTCGATGCGGCCCTCCTGCGCGCCGAGCTGCTGCAGCATGCGCGCCAGCTGCGCGCGCAGCGTGGCCGCATCGAGCGGAACATCCAGCGCATCGAGCCAAGCGACGAATCGCGACATGTGCGTGCCCTTGGCCTCGGCGGGCAACGCGACGTCGAGATCCCACGAGGCCGCACTCTGCTGCACGTTGCCGGCCACGCGCAGCATGAGCGGATAACGCACGTCCTTGATGCCAACGCGCTGGATCAGCAGGTGGCGCTCGTCGCGGGCACTCTGGGTGTCCGGGATGTGCAGGGCGTCGGTCAGGTTGGTCATCGTTGCAGCGCTCGCGAGCGGCCACGAGCATGGCATGGATTGTCGCCGCTTGCGCACGCGGGGCCTTGTCGCGCCCGCGTCAGCCGGGCGGCGCGAGGCTCAGTGGTTGACGGCCGGACGCACCACGGCCAGCTTGGCGCCGAACCGGCGCTGGATGGCCTGCTCGATGCCGGTGGCGTCGAGCCCCAGCATCGCGAGCAGCTTGGCCGGGTCACCATGTTCGGTGAATATGTCGGGCAGGCCGAGTTGCAGCACCGGCAGCTGCACGCCAGCCGCGGCCAGGCACTCGAGCACGCCGCTGCCGGCGCCGCCCATGATGGCGCCCTCTTCCAGCGTCACCAACGCGTCATGCTGGCGCGCGAGCTCGAGGACCAGCGCGTCGTCGAGCGGCTTCGCGTAGCGCATGTTGGCGACCGTGGCGTCGAGCGCCTCGGCGGCCTGCAACGCCGGGTACAGCAAGGTGCCGAAGGCGAGGACGGCGATGCGCCGCCCCTGTCCGCGCGCCAGCGAGGACTCGCGGCGCACTTCACCGCGGCCCCAGGGCAGCGTGGCCAGGCCGGGTTCGGTGGCTACGCCGGCACCGGCGCCGCGCGGGTAGCGCACCGCCACCGGATGGTCGCGCGTGAAGGCGGTGGACAGGGCCTTGCGGCATTCGGCCTCGTCGGCCGGCGTCAGCAGCGCCATATTGGGTATGCATCGCAGATAGGCGATATCGTAGGCGCCGCAGTGCGTCGCCCCGTCGGCGCCGACGATGCCGGCGCGGTCGAGCGCGAATACCACCGGCAGATTCTGGATCGCGACGTCGTGAATCAACTGGTCATAGCCGCGCTGCAGGAAGGTGGAGTAGATCGCGACCACCGGCTTCAGCCCCTCGCAGGCCAGACCGGCGGCGAACGTCACCGCGTGCTGCTCAGCGATGCCGACATCGTGATACCGCTTCGGAAAACGCTTCTCGAACTCGACCATGCCCGAGCCCTCGCGCATCGCCGGCGTGATGCCGACCAGCCGCGCGTCGGCCTCGGCCTGGTCGCACAACCACTGGCCGAACACCTGCGTGAACGTGGGCTTGGGCGGCGTGGCGGGCTTGACCAGGCCGACCGCCGGATCGAACTTTCCTGGCCCGTGGTAGTTCACCGGGTCGGCCTCGGCGAGCTTGTAGCCCATTCCCTTCTTGGTCACCACGTGCAGGAACTGCGGGCCCTTGCGGTCGCGCAGGTTTTCCAGCGTAGGGATGAGCGAGTCGAGGTCATGGCCGTCGATCGGGCCGACATACGTAAAGCCGAGCTCCTCGAAGATCGTGCCGGGCACGACCATGCCCTTCGTATGCTCCTCGAAGCGCCGGGCCAGCTCGTACAGCGGCGTGTTCTTCAGCACCGACTTGGCGCCCTCGCGCGCCGCGGTGTAGAACTTGCCGCTCATCAGCCGCGCGAGGTACTTGTTCATCGCGCCGACCGGCGGGCTGATCGACATGTCGTTGTCGTTCAGGATCACCAGCATGTCGGCGTGGCCGACACCGTGGCCGGAGCCGGCATTGTTGAGCGCCTCGAACGCCATGCCGCCCGACAGCGCGCCGTCGCCGATCACCGCCACGGCCTTGCGGTCCTCACCCTTCAGCTTGGCCGCCAGCGCCATGCCGAGTGCGGCCGAGATCGAGGTCGACGAATGCGCGGTGCCGAAGGTGTCGTACTCGCTCTCGTCACGGCGCGGAAAACCGCTGATGCCGCCCAACTGGCGCAGCCCGGACATGCGCTCGCGCCGGCCGGTGAGGATCTTGTGCGGATAGGTCTGGTGGCCGACGTCCCACACAATGCGGTCGTACGGCGTGTTGAACACGTAGTGCAGTGCCACCGTCAGCTCGACGGTGCCGAGGTTGGACGACAGGTGGCCGCCGGTCTTGCTGACGCTGTGCAGCAGGTAGTCGCGCAGCTCGTGCGACAGCGTCTGCAACTGGGCACGCGACAGCCGCCGCAGGTCGGACGGCGAGTTGATGGTCTGCAGCAGCGGATGGGTCATTGATTCTCAGCTGGTCCGGTCGACGACCAGATCGGCCAGGTGGCTCAAGTAGGCATGTTGCGTCAACCCGCTGCCCGACAGGGCCGCATGGGCGCGGCGGCGCAAATCTTCGGCCTGGGCGCGTGCGCCGTCCAGGCCGAGCACCGACACGTAGGTCGGCTTGTTGTGGTGCAGGTCCTTGCCGGCGGTCTTGCCTAGCGTCTCCGAGGCCTGCGTCACGTCGAGGATGTCGTCGACCACCTGGAACGCGAGGCCCAGCGAGCCACCGTAGGCCGACAGCGCCGACCACGCCTGCGCCGGCAGCTCGCCGCAGGCCGCGCCCATCAGAACGCTGGCCTGCAGCAGTGCGCCGGTCTTGCGCCGGTGCATGTCGCGCAGGCGCGTCTCACTGAGCGGCTGGCCGATGCTGGCCAGATCGATCGCCTGCCCGCCGGCCATGCCCTCGGAGCCGGCCGCGCGCGCAAGCAGGCCGCAGAGGCGTGCCTGCAGCAGCGGCGCGATCGCTTGGGCGTCACCACTGGCGGGCGTGAGGACCTCGAACGCCAACGCCTGCATCGCGTCGCCGGCCAGCATGGCCTGAGCCTCGCCGAAACGCACGTGCACCGTCGGCTTGCCCCGACGCAACACATCGTTGTCCATGCAGGGCATGTCGTCGTGGATCAACGAATAGGCGTGGATCAGCTCCACTGCGACTGCCGCGCGCAGGGCCGGTGCACGTTCACCGGCGGCGGCATCGCAGGCCGCCATCACCAGCAGCGGCCGCAAGCGCTTGCCGCCGTCGAGCACACCGTAGCGCATGGCCTCGCCGAGGCCCGCGGGCGCCGCAGCCGGTACCCAGCGCTCGAGCGCCTCTTCCACCACGGCCAGCTGGTCACGCACCCACGCATCGAAATCGGCGGCCTTCATCGGCCGGCCCAGCTCAGCGGCTTCACCGACGCGCCCCACGCTAGCTGCCGCCCAGCGGCTTGAGCTGGCCTTGCTCGAACACCTTCACCTGCTGCTCCACGGCCTGCAGTCGCCCGCGGCAGAAGTCCAGAAGCTGGGCACCGCGGCGGTAACTGTCGAGCAGCGAATCCAGCGGCAACTGCGCGCCCTCCATGGCCTGCACCAGTTGCTCCAGTTCTGCGAGCGCCTCTTCGTAGCTGGTCGGCTCGGCCGGTTTAAGGGTTTGTGCTGTCATTTGAGCGGTGTCACTGACACACGTAAATTCTAGCTGCGGGGGCCGGCTAGAATTTCAGGTTCCCCTTGCGCGCGTCGCGCAGGGAACAAATCGAGCCCGCCGGGCTCCCTCAGTGCAAGACCCATCCGCGGGGCCACCGGGTGGGGGTCGAGATCGGTTTTCCGGAGATCCTGGGGATCATGTCTGACCTGAGCATCAGTCTCGCAGCTCTTGCGCGCAGTCGCACGCAGCTTCCCGTCAACAGCTATTTCGACCCGGCACTGTTCGGGGGCGAGATGGAGCTGATCTTTCAGTCCGGTCCGCGTTACCTGGGGCACGAGCTCGCGGTGCCCGAGGTCGGCGACCATTTCGCGCTGGCCCAGGAGGGCGAAGGCCGCGCGCTGGTGCGAACCGCCCAGGGCGTGGAGCTCGTTTCCAACGTGTGCCGCCATCGGCAAGCGGTGATCCTGCGCGGCCGTGGCCGCACTGGATCGAACATCGTTTGCCCGCTGCACCGATGGACCTACGACCTGCACGGCCAATTGATCGGTGCACCGCATTTCGATCAGGACCCATGTCTGAACCTGCGCAACTATCCGCTGCAGCGCTGGAACGGCCTGCTGTTCGAGGCCAACGGCTACGACGTGTCGGCCGATCTCGGTGCGTTGTCGTCGCGCCCCGAATTCGACTTCAGCGGCTTCGTGTTCGATCGCGCGGTCATGCACGAGTGCGACTACAACTGGAAGACCTTCATCGAGGTCTACCTCGAGGACTACCACGTCGGCCCCTTCCACCCCGGGCTCGGCCGCTTCGTCACCTGCGACGACCTGCGCTGGGAATTCGCTGCCAACCACTCGGTGCAGACGGTGGGCGTGCGCGACGCACTGTCGCGCGCAGGCTCGCCGGCCTACCAGCGCTGGCACGATGCGGTGCTGCGATTCCGCGGCGGCGAGCCGCCGCCGCACGGCGCGATCTGGCTGACGCTGTATCCCAACGTCATGCTCGAGTGGTACCCGCACGTGCTGGTGGTGTCCACCGTATATCCCAAGGGGCCGCAGAAGACGCTCAACGTGGTTGAGTTCTTCTATCCGGAGGAGATCGCCGCCTTCGAACGCGAGTTCATCGAGGCCGAACAGGTTGCCTACATGGAAACCTGCGACGAGGACGACGAGATCGCGCTGCGCATGGACGCGGGACGCAAGGCCTTGCTCGATCGCGGCGACGACGAGGTCGGCCCGTACCAGAGCCCGATGGAAGACGGCATGCAGCACTTCCACGAGTGGTATCGGCAGGCGTTGCGGGGCAGCGTACCGGCCGCGCCGGCGCTGCAGCGTTGACATGGACGCACGCACACTGATCGACGCCCCGCGCCTGCTCGATCTGCAGGCGCGCGATGAGCCCTGCGTCGTGCTCGATTGCGGATTCGACCTGGCCGATCCGCAGGCCGGTGCGCGGGCTTACGCAGGGGGTCATCTGCCCGGCGCGCACTACGTGCATCTCGACCACGATCTGTCGACCGCCAAGACCGGCGGCAACGGCCGCCACCCGCTGCCCACGCGCGAGGCTTTCGCGCAGACGGTCGCGCAATGGGGCGTCCGCCCCGGCGTGCCGGTCGTCTGCTACGACGACCAGGGCAGCCCGTACGCCGCCCGTACCTGGTGGATGCTGCGCTGGATCGGCGTCGAGGCGGTGGCCGTGCTCGACGGTGGCCGCGCCGCCTGGCTGGCCGCCGGTGGCCGGCTGACGACCGAAACGCCGGCGCGCGCAATGGATGCGCCGGCCTACCCGCTGGGCGAACGCCCCGCGATGCCGGCAGTGGACGCGCAGCGCGTGCTCGACGGCCTGGGCCGACTACTGGTGATCGACGCGCGCGCCGCCGAGCGCTTTCGCGGTGACGTCGAGCCGCTGGATCCAGTGGCCGGGCACATTCCGGGGGCGCGCAATCGCTTCTTCAAGGACAACCTGGGTGCCGACGGCCGTTTCCTGCCGGCGAGCACGCTGCGCGCAGCGTTCGCCGCCTTCGGCGTCGACCCGGCGAACACGGTTCATCAATGCGGCTCGGGCGTCACCGCCTGCCACAACCTGCTGGCAATGGAGCACGCCGGACTCGCCGGCTCGGCCCTGTACCCGGGCTCCTGGAGCGAGTGGTGCGCCGATCCGTCGTTGCCGGTTGCGCGCGGCTGAGCGGCAGCGCGACGCCTGAATCCCCTACGATTGACAGGCGTCAATTCTCCAGACTGCCTGAATGGAACAAACTGCGGCTGAGTCCCTCCGATCCGATAAGCGGATCCCATTGAGCAGGAGTGCAGCATGTACAAGCGAATCCTCGTACCCACTGACGGTTCCGACATCACCGCCAAGGCCGTGCAGACGGCGGTTGGGTTGGCCAAGTTGACCGGCGCTGCACTGTTCACGATCAGCGTGAAGGAGCCGTTCCCGTACAGCGCCATCTCCGAGATGCAGCCGGTGCCGCCGCAGGAGTTCTACGACGCGCAGGACCGAATCGCGACGGCGCGCGTGAAGGCCGTGCAGGACGCGGCGGCTGCCTCTGGCGTCAGCTGCAGCGGGCACACCGTCGAAGCGCTGCATGCGTGGGAGGCGATCCTGGACCATGCCAAGCAGCAGTCGTGCGACCTGATCGTGATGGCCTCGCACGGCCGCCGCGGCGTATCGGCCTTGCTGCTGGGCAGCGAGACGTCGCGCGTGCTGACGCATAGCCCGCTGCCGGTGCTGGTGGTTCGTTGACAACCTCCCCGAAGCGCCTGCGGCGCCTCCCACCAGGGGGCGCCGGCAGTGGGCCGGCAGAGCCGGATCCACGCCGGCCACTTGACTAGGGTCGATCATCGCGGTCGCGAGCGCCGACTCAGTGCCCGCCGTGGAGCTGTCCGACGGCCACCACCAACGCCAGCCCGCCCGCGATCCACACCACCTGCGCCAGGGTGTCGCGCCACGGCAGCGGCCGCTGCAGTTGCGGTAGCAGATCGGCCACCGCGATGTAGACGAAGCTGCTGGCCGCCACCACCAGCAGGTAGGGGAACAGGTCCTGCCAGGGACCCACGACGAAGTAACCCAGTACGCCGCCGGCCACCGCCGCCAGCCCCGACAGGGCGTTGAACAGCAATGCTTTCGCGCGTGAGAAGCCGGCGTTGAGCAGCACGATGAAGTCGCCCACCTCCTGCGGGATCTCGTGCGCCACGATGGCCAGCGCCGTGATCACGCCCAGCCATGGATCGGCGAGGAACGCCGCCGCGATGATCACGCCATCGCAGAAGTTGTGGATGCTGTCGCCGACCAGCACCGACCAGCCGCCGCGGCCGGCCTGCTGCTCGTCATAGTGGTGGTGGTGCCCGTGGCCATCGCCTTCGTGGTGGTGGCCATGGCGGTAGAGCTCGGCCTTCTCGAGCAGGAAGAAGAACATCAGGCCTGCCAGCAGCGTGGCGAACAGCGAATGCGCGCCGGCCTGGCTCTCGAAGGCCTCGGGCAGCACGTGCAGCAACGCGGTGCCGAGCAGGATGCCGACCGACAGGCTGACCATGTGCTTGACCAGCCGGCCGAGCAGCTGCACGGTGACCAGCGCGGCGATCAGCACCGACAGCACGCCACCGGCCAGGGTGGCCAACACGATGTACAGCAGCGTCATGCGACAGCGATCGTTGTTGTTCTCGGCGCGCCGAAACGACAACCGCGCCGGGTGGCGCGGTGTGCGGCAGCGGGGATTGTCGTCGCAAAGCGCGCGTGTCAGGCGACTCCCTGGGCACGCATCCAGGCGACGCAGCGCTTCCAGCCATCCTCGGCCGCGTCCTTGCGGTACGATGGCCGGTAGTCGGCATGGAAGGCGTGCGGCGCGTCGGGATAGACGACGAACTCGCTCTTCTTGGCCGCCGTGCTGCCGGCGGCCAACGCGGCCTTCATCTTGTCGACGGTATCGAGCGGGATGCCGCTGTCGGCAGCGCCGTACAGGCCCAGCACGGGGCCGTTCAACTTGCCGGCCAGATCGATCGGATTCGTCGGCGTCACCGGATTGGCCGCGCCCAACAGGCGGCCGTACCACGCCACGCCGGCTTTCACCGCCGGGCTGTGCGCAGCGTAGAGCCAGGCGATGCGCCCGCCCCAGCAGAAGCCGGTGATGGCGAGCTTGCCGGTATCGGCGCCCTGCCCCTTGGCCCAGGCGACGCTGGCATCGAGGTCCCCCATCACCTGCGCATCGGGCACCTTGGACACCACCTCGGCGATCAGCTTGCCGATCTCGCCGTACGAACCGGCGTCGCCCTGGCGCACGAAGAGCTCCGGCGCGATCGCGAAGTACCCGGCCTTGGCAAAGCGCCGCGCCACGTCGGCGATGTACTCATGCACGCCGAAGATCTCGCTCACCACCAGCACCACCGGCGCGTTGGCCTTGCCCGCCGGCGCCGCGCGGTAGGCCGGCATCTTGAAGTCGCCGACCGGAATGGTCACCTCGTCGGCGACGAGGCCGACGCTGTCGGTCTTGATCGCGGTCTGTGCGCAGATCGGCAGCACGGCGGCAGCGAAGCCGCTGCCAACCGACGTGCGCACGAAGTCGCGGCGCGAGAAGTCACGCGAAGGGGTGAGGCTGTCGAGGTCTTGCTGCAGCATGCGGCGCTCCCTGGGTGTGGACGAAGCGCGCGATTCTAGGCAGCGCGGGCGAGACTCGCACACTCAGTGGGCTTCGTCCCAGTTGGCGCCGACGCCCACCTCGGCCAGCAGCGGCACCGACAGCTGCGCCACGCCGGCCATCAGCTTTGGCACCTCGGCGCGGGCCCAGTCGAGCTCGGCGTCGGGCACCTCGAACACCAGTTCGTCGTGCACCTGCATGACCATCACCGTGCGGCGCTGCTGCACGTCGATCGCCGCCTGCACGGCCAGCATCGCGAGCTTGATCAGGTCGGCCGCCGTGCCTTGCATCGGTGCGTTGATGGCCTGGCGCTCGGCGCCGGCACGGCGCGGGCCGTTGCCGCCGCGGATGTCGGGCAGCTCGATGCGGCGGCCGAACAGCGTCTCGACGTAGCCGAGCTCGGCGGCGCGGGCCTTGGTCTGGTCCATGTAGCGCTTGACGCCCGAGAAGCGCTGGAAGTAGCGGTCGATGTAGGCCGCCGCCGCGCTCTTCTCGATGCCCAGGCTGGTCGCCAGGCCGAACGCGCCCATGCCGTAGATCAGGCCGAAGTTGATGGTCTTCGCATACCGCCGCTGCTCCGAGCTCACCTGCTCGGGCGCCACCGAGAAGACTTCGCTCGCGGTCGCGCGGTGCACGTCCATGCCCTGCGCAAACGCGCGAGTCAGACCTTCGTCGCCACTGATGTGCGCCATGATGCGCAGCTCGATCTGCGAGTAGTCGGCACTGACGATGCGACATCCCGGCGGCGCGACGAAGGCCTCGCGCACGCGCCGGCCTTCCGCGGTGCGGATCGGGATGTTCTGCAGGTTCGGATCGTTGCTCGACAGGCGCCCGGTCACTGCCACGGCCTGCGCGTAGTTGGTGTGCACGCGGCCGGTGGCGGGGTTGACCATCAGTGGCAGCTTGTCGGTGTAGGTGCCCTTCAGCTTGCTCAGGCTGCGATGCTCGAGGATGCGTGCGGGCAGCGGATAGTCGGCGGCCAGTTCCTGCAACACGTCCTCGTCGGTGCTCGGCGCGCCGCTGGCCGTCTTGCGCTTGACCGGTAGGCCGAGCTTGCCGAACAACACGTCGCCGATCTGCTTGGGCGAACCCAGGTTGAACGGCTGGCCGGCCAGCGTATGCG